>Ga0335076_10000117_pt1 | contig 64573 bp, 44 predicted proteins | sample Lox_Sample_25_FD_206717 | JGI IMG/M metagenome (GOLD analysis project Ga0335076, IMG submission 206717) | Soil microbial communities from Loxahatchee National Wildlife Refuge, Florida, United States - Lox_Sample_2.5 | ecosystem: Environmental > Terrestrial > Soil > Wetlands | place: USA... | reverse complement strand
TTTTGCGATCAACGAATGGCTGGCCCGTGAAGGATTGCTGGTGTTGGACGAGGCCCCGAGCGGAGTGACTCCCTTCGCGAAAGCGAAAGTCAATTGGGCAAAAACAAGGGTTTGGAGCGAAGGCGGCTATTACGCGCGCATCTTCTTCAATGTCGAAGGGCGCGAGCCTCGGGGGGTTATCCCTGCTGCGCAATACGAAACATTCCGCAATGAAATGAAGCAACGGCTCGAAGCGCTCACAGACCCGCAGGGGCGACCACTCAATTCACTCGTATTCAAGCCGGAGGAAATCTACCGGCATGTGAGAAATGTCGCTCCCGATCTTATCGTTCACTTCGGGGGGCTCTATTGGCGGTCTATCGGAAGCATTGGTCATAGCCAAATGCACGTAGAAGAAAACGACACGGGACCAGATGCCTGCAACCACGCGCAATTCGGCACCTTTTTGCTCTACGCGCCCGCCATGAAGTTGAGTGGGGAACATATAGGCGCCCGGCTATTGGACATCTCACCGACTTTGCTCGACCTTGCAGGGTACGAAATTCCTACGTTGATGCAAGGGCGATCTTTGCTTCGTGGCTGAAAGAGGGTCAAATTGAGGGGGATCTCGCCAGCGTGCAGAATAGAATCAAGAGAGGAGTCGAAACTGATCCGCTGCCCATCCCGGTAAGACCGAACGGAAGCCCTACGGCCAACCCGATGAGAAGGAACGGGAGGAAGCTCAATGAGAACTGCCCGCGAAGGAAGGCGATCGAAGGCTTGAGTTCATTTTGCCGTGATCGAGGTGTTGGCGGGAAACCAAAGGAAAATATCTCGGCCACGCATGGCCGTCGAAGGAGCCACGCCGAACTTGTCTAAGATCGTGGGCGCGATATCAATGAGAGCAGGATCCCGATCCGCGATTTTCCTGTTGCTCAATAAAACCCCAGGTACAAGCGTGTGGTCCATGCAATGATCTCCACTCCAGGGTTCCGTGTTGTCATCCAGGACGGTGGAATCAATCCCCCCAAGGACGCTATTCCACCCGACTCGGTAGCCCCGGTTGTAACCCACAATCATGTCTGGTTCCAGAGCCATCGCCGATCCTGAGTAAGCGTTTTCGGCCAAGTCCACACGGGTTATGGCTGGAAGTTGGTTCTTCGGATCGCGCACGGCCAGGAGTTTCGTGCTGATTTCGTGGAGGAGAGCGTCAGCTTCGCTGCCCGGATTCACGATTCCATTCTTTTCTCGTCCGCGAAGGTTCAAATAGAGCCCGTTCAATCCCAAGCCGTATGCGCGCGTTTTGGACCAATCGGCATCGCGAAAGATACTGCGCCCCTCGAGCGTCGCGCCAGGTTTCAAAACCAGATAACCGTTCTGCAGAAGCCAGGTGTTTAGATTGAACGCACGGCGGAAGGGAGCAAAACCGTGGTCAGAAAGCACGAGCACGGTCGTGTTCGTGTCTACCCGCTTCAGAATCTCTCCGAGAATGCCGTCCATTTGAACGTAGTAGTTTTCAAGCACATGGCCGTACTTGGCCGCGACTTCAGGGTCGTAGCCCGGATACTTGTCGTCCAAGGCGCGCCAGAACATGTGGCCATTTGTGTCTATGCTGGAGAAATAGTAGAGGGCAAATCCAGTGCGGAAACGGGCCAGTTCGTGTTCAAAAATGCGCTTTTGGTCATCGAAGACCTGGCGGGCTTGTTCAAGATATTCCGCGTCGCTAAGGATTCCGCTGGTCAGGGAGTTAGTATCTTCCGGGATTCCCTGCGTATAAAAAGGCCCGAGATCGCGAGCGAGTTTGCGCGAATAATCTTCCGGGGTGGAGAGTGGCAGCGCGGGATCGGCAGGATCGATATTCAGGGGCGTGACGTAAAGCTCGAACTGCGGGCGCACCTGTTTCAAGTAAAAACGGCAAATGCCGGAGACGCTCTCGAGACCGGGCATGAAACTGAATTTGAGATGTACCCAAGAACTCCATTCCTGCTCGCGTAGGACAAACTTCTGGTCTTGTACCGAAAAGGCAGCCACGGCTTCGTACGGATCGCGGTCGACCCTAAAAGGAATGGTGATTACCGGGCTGCCTTTTCGCAAAGTGTTTGGAGGGCCGTGGATTTCACCCTCAATCCGGTCTCCTTGCTCCGTAACCGGGTAAACCACACCGCCGCTCACGGGTCCCGGTAAGAAGATCGGATCGTCCGTGAAATAGGAGAATGTGCCGTAACCACCCAGAAGATCAGGTGTTCCCATGCCTGCAAGTGTCTTGCCCGTCGTTGAAGACGGCGGAAAGTTAGAAGGAATTCGTACGACGGTGACTGGTATCCCGCGCGCACTCAGATACTGCCAAAACGCTTTGCCTTGCCTCAGAAGCTTAACTTTGCCCCCCGAAAGAGGAATGACCCAATTCCCAAGGCGGAAATTGTGTTCGGATGGCTCCACTTCGGACGTGGAGAAGAACGGCGTCATCGTTTTTGGATTTCGGTGAATGAAATCGAAAATGCCGTGCCCACCGGGATTCATTCCGGTGATAATGCTCGCGAACGCCACAGGAGTCTGCGGAGGTATGCTGGTTTCGAGGCGAAGGAAGGAGCCCTGTGTTGCCATGGTGTGGAAATTCGGCATCCGCCCCGCGTCCATGTATTCCTGAAGCAGTTGCGGATCCATTCCATCGATCGCCATCACAATGACTTTCTGCTTTGCGCGATCCGGAGTCTCCCCCTTTGCCGCCCGGGAAAGCGTGGAATAGCCGACGGCTGCTCCGAGAGCAAGGACAATGGCCGCCCATGCCTTGGTTTTGTTTGAGATGACTCTGTCTGCTGCCATGGACTAGAGAAGTATAGCAAAGTGCCCGTGTGTCGTCCGCGCCAGACTTCGCATGGCAAGTTGAAGGGGAAGTTGCTATACAATTCTACTTTATAAGGGCCAATGTCTCTCTTTTCTCAGTGCAACCGAACCTGTGTGCTACTCGCTGCACCCATTTTCTTGACGGGGACCTTAACGGCGGCCACTCCCTCGCAAACTCTTGCCCCTTCCTTAGATTCATCGTTAAGAGCAGCACAGGAAGCACTCGACGAGGGAAACTATGGCAAAGCCGCAGTCGGCTTCGAAGCGGTGTGTAAATCTAACCCAGAACGAAAAGAAGCGTGGCAAGGCTTGGCGCTGAGCGAATTTAGAGCCGGCAATAAAGAAAAGGCCCTTGATGCGGCGCGCGAAGCTGCCTCACGCTGGCCTAGAGATGGCGAAGTGATTCATCTGCTTGGGTTTGTCTATTTTCAAGCCGGTCACGCAGATCAGGCCATCAAGGAATTGTCGCTTGCCGTCCAGCTCGAGCCCAAACGCTATGAGGCGCACATGGATTTGGCGCTCGCCTACCTAAGCGTGAAGAATAATGAGAAGGCGGCAAAGGAACTCCGCGACGTAACGACGCTCGAGCCGAAATTGGCACTGCCGCACATTCTTCTTGGTCGTGCTCTTCAAAACACAAATCGCACCCTCCCAGCGATCACAGAATTCAAAAGGGCGATCGATTTGGACCCAAACATTGCTCTCGGCCACTACCACTTGGGATTCGCTTACCAAAGTTTGGGGCGCAACCAGGAAGCAATCGAGGAGTTTCGAAAAGAGATTGCGCTACACCCTGGGAATCCGGAAGTCCTTTTTCACCTTGGTCAGGCCTTCCTCGACTCTGGTCATAGCCAAGACGCTGTTGTGCAACTTCGCGAGTCCCTGGGGATTGATCCCCGCAATGGCGAAGCGCAGTATACTCTTGGCAAAGCTCTACTTGAGCAAGGTCTGCAAAATGAGGCCATTGCGCCGCTGTTAGCATCGGCAGACCTGCTGCCCGAGGACCCAAGGCCTTACTACCTGCTGGCTCGGGCATACGCTAAACTGGACAAGCAGGAAGCATCGGCAAAGGCGCTGGAGCAGTTTACTGAGCTAAAGAAGAAGCAGGGGGCCACCGGCGGCATGGCTTACCGTCCCAATTGATCGCATGCTGCGCCTGCCTCGAGTCTTAATCGCTTTCCCCGGACTGCTTCTGTTCCTCAGCCCCTTTCTGTCTTCTCAGAGAAAAGAACAACCGTCGAAAGTAGAGCGCCCGCTGTTTGAGGATGTGACGCGTTCAGCCGGGCTGGATTTTCATTTGACCTGCGGCGGGCCGGAAAAACTCTACATCATGGAAACAATGTGCGGAGGCATCGCTGTATTCGATTATGACAATGATGGTTGGCCCGACATTTTCTTTGTCAATGGTTCGACGCTGGAGGATATGAAGACCGGGAAAGGTCCCACGAGCAAGCTCTATCACAATAATCATGACGGCACATTTACGGATGTGACTGAAAAAGCAGGACTTGCGCACCGCGCCTGGTGTTTCGGAGCGGCTGTCGGAGACTACAATAATGACGGCTGGGACGATCTGTATATAACCTGCCTCAATGGCGGCTTTCTTTATAAGAACAATGGGGACGGTACTTTTACCGACGTGACTGCCAAAGCCGGAGTTGGCAACCTGGGCCATTGGGGAACGAGCGCGGCGTTCGGCGACTACGACCGCGATGGGCACCTGGATCTTTACATCGCGAATTATGTGGATCTGGACCTGAATAACCTCCCCAAGTTCGGGAGCACGGCGTTTTGCCAATACCGCGGCATACCGGTTTCTTGCGGACCGCGGGGATTACCAGGCTCGCGCGACCGGCTCTATCACAACAATGGAGACGGAACGTTTACCGACGTCACGGAACAGATGGGAATTGATCCGAACAGCTACTACGGGCTGGGCGTAATTTGGGGCGATTACGATGGAGGCGGTTGGCCGGATATTTATGTGGCAAACGATTCCTCCCCCAGTCTTCTGTACCATAACAATCAAGGCAAAGGCTTTACGGAGGTTGGCTTGGCGGCGGGAGTCGCCTACAGCAGCGATGGCAGAGAACAGGCCGGAATGGGCGTGGACTTCGGAGACTATGACAACGACGGTTGGCCAGATCTTGTCAAGACCAACTTTTCGGACGACAGCAACAATCTCTTCCATAACAATGGCGACGGAACATTTGAAGATCGCGCCGATACCAGCGGTTTTGGTCCAATCAGCACTCCCTTTCTGGGTTTCGGAGTGCGCTTCTTCGATTACGACAACGACGGCTGGAAAGACATCATCGTCGCGAACGGGCATGTCAATCCCCAGGTGGACAAATACTCCTTCGGGGTCACTTACGCAGAGCGGGCCCTGCTCTTTCACAATCTGAAGAATGACCGGTTTGAGGAGATTGGCCCCAAGGCAGGTCCAGCGTTGGCGAAGAGGCGAGTGGCACGAGGTCTTGCTGTTGCGGACTTTTTCAACAAAGGAACAATCGACGTTTTGATGACTACTCTGGATGGTTCACCTGTGCTGCTCCGCAACATGACGAACATTTCCGCGGGAGGAGGTCACTGGATCGGTCTAAAGCTGATTGGCACAAAGTCGAGTCACGACGCTTATGGCGCTCGGGTCGAGATCGAAGCCGGGGGACTGAAGCAGTACGACGAAGTACGCTCCAATAGCAGCTTTGAATCCGCGAGCGACTCCCGGTTGCATTTCGGGCTTGGAGCAGCACAAAGTGTCTCTCACGTGATTATTCGCTGGCCTTCAGGCATAGTCCAGAAGCTGGGGCCCTATCACGCTAATCAGCAGGTTGTTATTGAGGAATCCGGCCAACCTGGAAAGAATCAAGCCAAATCTGAGTGACCCGACTCGCCGGCCTTCTTCCTTGCAGAACCTTCACGAATTGACGCGCCCCTTCCGGGGCGAGGAGTTGTGTTCCCGTGGATCGTAGCTAGATAACGTAGCTGAATCGGATAGAACTCCGATGTACCTAGGGCACTAGAGATGTGCGACAGCTCAAGTTGCTGGGTGGACTGCCTAACAGAAGAGTTAGTGCAGCGGTGGATTTGTTAATTTCTTCAAAAAACTTGTTGACAATGGATGAGTTAGGAACAAAGATACGCGGCAAACAGGCCTTCTTTAGCCCTGATCGTGTCCTAGGCCTGGTGGGTAGCGCTGTTCGGAAACCATTTAGCTCATGATGATGTACTCGGGGGTGAGGGATGATGTTTAGGGATACCTTTTTGGGGTGTTCTTCGCGGAAGTGTGGACTCTTCCTCTTAGCTGCCTGCTTCGCTTTGCTTCTGCTCCTGGTTGTTCCGGCATCGGCCCAAGTCCAGAATGGTGTGTTTACTGGAACCGTGACCGATCCACAGGGCGCTTCTGTTCCCAATGCGGATGTCACCATCAGGAATATTGGGACAGGTGAATCGAGCACTTTCAAGACGAACGCCGAAGGGGTGTATCGTGCCGCGGAACTCCCCGTCGGCAACTACGAAATCACAGTAAAGTCAAAGGGATTCAAGACGGCGGTGCAACCCAATGTCGCTCTGGCTGTCGGCTCGATCAGCCGCGTGGACTTCAAGCTCGAACTAGGCGAAGCTTCTCAGACAGTCACCGTTGAGGCTGGGGCCGTCCAGGTGCAGACTGACGACTCTCGGCTTTCTACAACCATTGAGGCGGGTCAAATCTCGAACCTGCCCCTCAATGGCCGCAACGTCTTCGACTTGATTCGGCTAGTCCCTGGCGCGGTGGACGCGACAGGCGTTTCCTTTGAGAACGGCCACGATACCGTCATCAATGGCTTGCGGCCCAACTTCAGCGGATTCCTTATTAACGGAGTATCGGACAAGGGCCTGAGCGGTGGCGTAGTTACCGTGCCAAACGCTGATATCGTTCAGGAATTTCAGGAACTCACATTGAACATGTCGGCGCAATATGGGAATAGCGCGGCGGCGATTGTGAACGTCGTGACCAAGTCAGGGACTAATTCGCTGCACGGCAGCGCTTATGAATTCCTCCGGAACACGGTCCTGGATGCCAATTCTTTTGTTTTCAATCAGCACGGCGTCCCGAAGCCTCCCTTGCGTTTTAATCAATTCGGCACCACGCTGACCGGCCCCATCTGGAAGGACCACATCTTCTTCACGGCTTCTTATCAGGGAGAGCGCTTCCTCACCGACCAGAGCGCACAGTCCGTGCAGACCGCATCACCAGACTGGATCAACGCGGTCACCACTTCCCTCCCTAATTCCGTCGCCGCGACACTTTACAGCAACTTTCCAACGGCGAACGCCGGAACGCCTTCCATGATAAATTGTGGCGCCAATGGCGTTGTGGCTGAAACTGTAAGCAATTATCTGACTTGCGGCTACTCTGACTCCGGAGCCACCTCGTTTTACGATTTGGTTTGTCCCACGAGCCCCCTTTACACCGGCTTGGGGGTTGGCAACGCTTTTGGTTACGTCGCAACAAGGTTCCAGACCCTGTTCGGCGTCACTGCTGCGGAAGCAACACAATGCGGTGGTGGTTTGGCGGCCCAAAACGCGGGGCTGGCCAATCGAAACGTTCAATTCCTGAACGACAACGTACTTGTTTTTGGTACGCAGACCTCGGGCAATCTATTCGATGGCAATGAGTGGTCCACGCGCATTGACTGGAATGCGGGGAAGAATGACCGTGTGTTCGGCGAATATTACTGGCAGCATGCTTTTGACACATACGGCCCGCCGAATCTCGGCAGCAACATTCATGGCTTCCTGAACCCCACGACCACGCACACGCCAAACCTGCAGTTGAACTGGGTGCATACCTTTAGTCCGAATTGGATCAACGAGGCTAAGGGCGGATACGTTCTCAATCGTTCAGATATCTCCGTGGGCACCCCTGGGGTGCCGGAAATCGAATTTGACGATGGCTCGGCTGGATTCGGCTCCTATGCCGGATATCCCCAGTATTTTCATGAGAACATCTATACCTATGGCGACATGATGACCTTCCAAAAAGGCCGGCACAGCATCAAGGTCGGCGCGGACTTCCGTCGCAATTTGGAAAACAGCGAATTCGACATTGCCCGGCCTTCCTATTACTTCTTCGATCAGATGTTTTTTGCTGCGGACCAGCCATACAGCATGGCGGCGGGAACCGATCCCGGGTTTGTATCCGGCAATCCAGGCCAATTGGCTGACAATTTCCGCCATTGGCGCAACCTGGAAGTGGGAGCTTATGTTCAAGACGACTGGAAGGTCAGCAAGAAACTGACGCTGAACCTCGGTCTTAGGTACGACCTTTTCACACGCCACACAGAGAAGAATGACTTGGTCACCACTTTCATTCTGGGCCCGAACTTGGGGAGCAACGGGGCGTGTGAATTCCAATCGAATGGCTTCTGCGCGGACGGGATCATCAGTGCAAACGCACCGGCGGGAGCGGCTGGTTGTGACTCTCCCGAGGAGATCGCCCAGGTTGTTCTGGCGGGAGTGTGCGGGCCCGGTGGATTTGCTAAAGCCGATAGTTTAGGGAAAGGTAATCACAAGAACTTCGGCCCGAGAGTCGGATTTGCGTACGACCCATTCGGCACCGGGAAAACCGCGATTCGTGGAGGGTTCGGAGTCTCCTACGAAGGTACACTCTACAATCCATTATCTAACTCACGTTGGAACCCGCCCTATTATTCTTTCAACTCAGAAACCAATGCCTGGGGGGGTGCCCTTAATGCGGTTGTCTATGGGCCAACCGCGGCCAATGCGGACGGCACCGCCAATTGCAGCTTGATTACGAGTGCATGCGTTCCTAGCGGAGCGCCTGTGACCTATACAGGCGCTCCTGCGAACCCAGGCATCGGAACTGGGGCACAGGCGACAGGGAATATCCAGGGGTACTACGCCGGGAACCCGAACACGGCGCAATTGACCGGAATTATTTTCCCCGCTGGAATTCGCGACCCGCACATCCTGAACTCCTATTTTGGGATCCAGCGTGAAGTTCTCCCCAAGACCGTGCTGGAAGTAAATTACGTCGGCACGCTGGGCTACAATCTCTTCCGAGCGGAGCAGGGGAATCGCCTGCCAGGGATTGCGCTTCCCGCCGGCACCCAGGTAACGGACCAGTTTGGCCGCACTTGGACCGGGCTCGGTCAGCATTTCCTGAATCCCAATTACGGGACCCTCCGTATTTGGGATAATGTCAGCAGGTCCTGGTACAACGGTTTGCAAGTAAGCGTGCGCCACCAAGCGACCAGAGGCCTGATGTTCAACCTCGATTATACATTTAGCCACTCGATCGATACCGGCTCCGACTGGCATAGCGGTTCGACGTCCGCCAACGGATCCGCTGCCGGCGACGGCTATTCACTTGATCCGACGATGCCGGACCTTGACAAAGGCGATTCCACTTTCGACATAAGGCACCGTGTCAGCTTCAATTGGGTCTACGAGATCCCCTTCATGAAGGACCAGAAGGGATTTGTGGGTCATGCGCTAGGGGGCTGGCAGTGGCAGGGCATCTTCGCATACCAGACTGGCGCACACTGGACGCCGTATTGCGCCTCACGCGGCGCCGGCTGTGACTTCAATGAGGACGGCACAGTCAACGACCGCCCCGACATTTTGGTCGGAAACAACTTCTCACCCACAAAGAACGATTGGGCTAATGGGTGGTTTCAGCCGGGCAGTAGTCTCAGCAGCATAGGTTCTGCATGGTGCGGCGGCGGCCCTGGAACTTGCAGTGCCAGCTCGTCATTCTTCCAAACGCCATGCTCGGGATGCGACGGAAACCTCGGAAGAAATACGTTCGTTGGACCTGGTTTGGTGAATTTTGACCAGTCCCTGTTCAAAAACTTCAGGCTTACCGAGCGCTTCAACTTGCAATTCCGTTCGGAATTTTTCAACATCTTCAACCATGCCAATTTCCTGCTGCCCAGCAGCGCGTCAGGCGGCAACGGAGCAAATCGAATCACCAGTTCGATCTTCGGCCAGTCTTCCGGGACGCGAGACCCAAGGCTGATCCAGTTTGGCCTGAAGTTGCTCTGGTAGCAAAACGTAAGAATGCTTCACAGGCCCCCGATCTGTTCGGGGGCCTTTCCTTTTATCCGGAACGCACCCCGAGGGGTAAACTGTCTTAGCTTCGGGATGCCGGAAACGAAGAATGCTTGCTTTCCGAAATCATCCGGGACCTCTTGGGTGCCTAGCCCTAACTGCTGTATTCCTTACGTTCTTCAGCGCAGTGCTGAGTGCGCAAGAAGTGGAAGGAAATATCACCGGAGAAATACGTCTGGTGGACGGCTCCTTTCCGAGACAACAAATTCAGGTTTCGCTTGATGTTCACGGGTCCATCGCGGACGTCAAATACTGCGACAGTGAAGGGCGGTTCAGCTTTAACCATCTGCTTCCAAATGCGTATGTCGTTGTCATTAATACAGAAGGTTATCTTCCTTTTCGAGAGGACGTGATCGTAAATCCGACTGTTATGGGTACGAATTATGTGCACGTTGTGCTTAGGGCAGATCCAAATACCTCTGCCCCTGACGGACCGAGACGACTCACAGGAGCGAATTCGGATACTGTAAGTGTCGTCGATCTTGAAGCGAAATACCCTCCCCAGGTCAAAGCGGAGTTTGATGCAGGCCAAAAGGCCGAGGCAAAGGGCGACACCACAGCGGCCATTGAGCATTACCGGGCTGCACTCAAGCTGGCGCCTGACTTTTATCAAGCTCACAACAATCTGGGAGGGCTGTATATTAAAAAAGGTGAACTGATTCCGGCGGAGAAGGAATTGCGCCGTGCGCTGGAGCTAAATCCGAAAAGCGCTCAAGCTGATTTCAATCTGGGGAATGTTCTCTACCTGACTGGCCGCGACGCAGAGGCAAAGACTGCCCTTGAAGACGGTCTAACCCATAGCCCCGCGTCGGCTATGGGACGATACTTTCTCGGGTGCGTGCTGACGCGCATGAAGGAGTTTGGTCCTGCCGAGGATCAGCTGAAGTCCGCCCGGGAACTGGACCCCACAATGTCCCAGGTCCAGATCGCGCTGGCCATGCTTTTCTTGCAGACGGGAAGACGCAGCGACGCGCTCGGGACCTTCGAGCAGTTTCTGCGGCAGTTTCCGAATGATCCTCTTGCGCCGAAGGTGCGCGACGCGGTCAAGAAACTCTCGCAAAGTCAAAATTCGGGGGAACCGCACAGCTAGCGAGACCGGAGGTGCTGCGCGATGAGTGCGCAAAGCCCTTGGTCGAGACGGCATGCATCCTTGTACTCCTGCCTGGCGTGCGTCAGGTCGTCTTTGCGTTCATAAGCAAAGCCCAAATTGAGATGGGCTTGGGCAAGCTTCGGGTCCTTGGCGAGAGCACTCTGGTAACTGGCAATCGCATCGTCCAGCCGGCCCAACCTGCTGTAACAAATCCCGAGATAGTTGAGTGTTTGAGGATCCGAAAGCCCCATGCGCACAGCCTGGGAAAGATCTTGCGCTCCGGCTTCGTAGTCCTGAACTTGTACGTTCAGCATGCCCCGCTCGCGGAAAGCGAGGGCAAAGTTCGGCTGGAGGTCAATCACGCGGTTCAGCGCTTCCTGGCTCCTCTTTGGATCGCTCTTTGCTTCGATCTGCGCCAGCAAGAACCAGGCGCGAAAATCTCCCTGATTTGTCGCGAGAAGGGAACGAAGCAAACCGCTTGCTTGTTCCGTCTTGCCTTGAAACCCCAGCGAGCGCGCGAGCCCCATTGTCGCTTGCTCAAATCCCGGATTAAGTTGCAAGGACTTGCCAAAATGCTTTTCCGCTTCTCCCCACCGTTGCTCTCGTTCTGACGCCTCACCTTGAAGGAAGGGAATCAGGTACAGGTTCGGCTCTGCCCGCTCCAATGTAGCGAGCAACGATTGAGCTTCCGGTATTTTGCCGAGATGCATCAAGTCGGTGGCGCGCAAAATCTCCTGAAATACAGGCAGCTTGTCCTTGGGATCCGCGAGTTTCGCGCCAGGCACCAATGGAGCTTTATACGCAACATACCCAAGAGAACGCAATTTTTCCAAAACTTCGGGGCTCGCGCCGGATGTGCCGGCTACTTCAGTTTTCTCCGAACCCTGGTAAAGCGCGAGGCGGTTATTGAGCTGTTCCTGCAGCCGCCCCGCAACAGTCGAGTCCTTTGCGGCGATATTTGTCTTTTCTGAAGGGTCATCGCTCAAGTTGTAAAGCTCCTGACGCGGCGCCTCTATGAATTGATACTTGTCGGTTTGCATGCTCCGCAAAGGGCTCCAGCCAAAAGAGTTCTGGGGATAGACCGTCTCGCTGTACGCCGGGCGACCCGGCGCTGTATTCGTGCCAGACATCAGCGGCACGAGCGTCGAAGCCTGGAACTGCTTCTCTATGGCATCCTGCCGCAGACCGGCGAGATCAAGAACCGTTGGTCCGACTTGAATGGCCTCTACGGCGGTCGGAATAACACCACCTGGCAGCGCCGAGTAGCCCTGTGCGGGTTTTATGATCAGCGGAATGCGAACCGTCGAATCGTAAACAAAGAAGCCGTGCTCTTTTTCTCCGTGCTCACCCAGCGACTCTCCATGATCGCTCATAAAGACAATGATCGTGTTGTCGTAAATGTCGTGAGGAGGCAGTTTCATCCAGTCAAAGAGCCTGGCCAGCTGTGAATCTGTGTAGGCAACCTCCCCGTCGTACAATTCACTCTTGTATTTCGATTTGAAGGGTTCGGGTGGGTCGTAGGGGCTGTGCGGATCGTAAAGGTGAAGCCAGAAGAAGAATGGATGCGCGGATTGGCCCGCAAGCCATTGAATCGCATGGTCCACGCTGGCATCCGCGCGGCGCTCTACCAGGCCAAGATCTTTTTGGGCAAATTGCTCCCCGGAGAAAGCGTCGTCGTAGGAATCGAATCCCCGCGCGAGTCCCCAACTCCGGTCGAGGACAAAGGAACTCACAACTGCCCCGGTCGCATAGCCATTTGCTTTGAAACTCTCGGCGAGCGTGCGAAATCTCTCAGAAAGCGGCTGAGCCGTGAAATCCTGCACGCCGTTATGGAAGGGGTACGTGCCCGTAAAAATAGCCGCGTGAGAAGGGAAAGTCAGCGGCACCTGGGAAATCGCATCCGTGAAAACCACGCCATCTTTCGCTAACGCGTCAATGTGTGGAGTTAAACCCTCATGACTTCCCTCGGCGCCGACGCGATCCGCACGCAAGGTGTCCACAGTGATGATCAGAACATTCGGATGGTGACGGGGAGCTTCACGCTTCTTGCAGCCGCCGGTAGAGAAAGCGAGGATCGCGAAGCCAGCGAGGTAAACTCCGCCTAGAACGGAGTTCCTATCGGATTTAGGCGTCGGCGGCATCGGTGGCCCGAAAACCCCTAAGGCTGGGCGTCCGTTCCCCCTGCTTTGCGCATCTCTTCCTCAGCCTCGCGGTTCAGTCCCTTAGCCTGGAGCGCCTTGATGAGTTTCGCTCTGGCCCGATTGTTTCGGGGCTCCGCGGCGAGGGCACCACGCAGAGCCGCTATGCCGTCATCTGTTTTTCCTTCAAAAAGCAGTACTTCTCCGAGCGCTTCGTATCCCTGAGAATAATTTGGATTGATGGCAACCGACTTCCGGAATGCGGTTTCCGCATCGTCAACTTTGTCAATTTTCAGATAGGCCGCACCCAGATTAAAGGCAGCGGAATAGTTGGTGCCGTCGAGTTCAAGCGCCTTCTGTAACGTCACAATGGATTGATTCCAGTCACCAGCGTTGGCATAGGCCAGTCCCAAATAGAAAGTTGCCAACGAGTAGGAAGGGCTCAATTTGACCACGGTTTGAAACTTCTCAATGGATGCGTCGTATTGGTTCATCCGAAAATAATTCAACCCGAGTAGATATTCGATCGGAATTGAATCCTTTTCCGTTTTTTCGGCCCGTAAAAGCTTCGCGACGGATTCGACGTAGCGGCCGTGCTGACTGTCTGAGAGGGCATCGGACACCAGTTCGTATACCTGGATTCTATCTTTTGGGTCGGGAAGACTTCTGTCGCTGATCACTTCGTCGCTGCTATCCCCGACTGCGACGTAACCCAAAGATTTCAGTCTTTCCGTCAAAGCCGGGTCGAGCCCCGTTCGCTCCGCGGCTGTCTTGCCGTTTTTGGCGGAGTACTGCGCAATTAAATTTGTAAGCCGCTTTCGGAGCTCATTCGCGATTGCCCGCTGCTGTGAATAGATATTCTTCAATTCGCGCGGATCGGTGTTTGTATCGTAAAGCTCGGGTTTGGGAGCATCAATGAAGTAGTACTGCCGAAAACGGACGCTGCGCAGTTCGCTCCAATCGAAGTGGATTCGCGGCAGATACGTCTCCGCGTATTCCTCCGGTGGCGAAGGAGAAGGCTTCCCCTGCATTTCGGGAACGAGACTCTTTCCCTGCACCTCCGCGGGCTTCGGAATTCCCAAAAGATCGAGTATGGTCGGCATCAGGTCGGCCAAATTCGCCGCCTCATTCACCACTTTCGTCGGGGCCGAAAGAGAATCCGGTAGCTTGAAGAGGAGCGGCACACGGAGTGTCGCGTCGTAGATGAAAAATCCGTGAGTCTTCTCGCCGTGCTCCCCCAGGCTTTCCCCGTGATCACCTGCCACGACGACTAGAGTGTTCTTGTACAGGGCCTGAGACTGCAGATATTTGATGACTCTTCCCACTTGAACATCAATGAACGCAATTTCGCCATCATAAGGGCGCGCCTGGTATTTTGAACGGTAAGCCGGCGGAAGATTGTACGGGAGGTGCGCATCGTAAAGATGCACCCAGAGCAAAAATGGCTTTTGATGATGGGACTTCAGCCAGTCCAGCGCGTGGTCCACGACCTCATTGCCGGGACGTTCCATCTCATCCAGATTTCTTTCGTCCAAACGGCTGAAATCGAAATGGTCATAGTAGAACTCGAATCCTCGATTCAAGCCGAAGCGCGAATCCAGGACCGCAGACCCGATGGAAGCTGCCGTTTCGTATCCCCGGTCGCGGAAAACAGTGGCCAGTGTTGGCAGGGTGTCATTCAAACGATTGCCGCTGAAATCGTGGATCCCGTTTCGCATGGGGTAAGTGCCCGTAAGAATGACCGTATGCGAAGGTAGCGTAATGGGTACGAGTGTGTAAGCATGGGCAAATCGCACACCATCCTGGGAGATCCGGTCCAGATTTGGAGTCTCGGCGGCCATGTCCCCGTAGCAGCCGAGGTGGTCCGCTCTCAGCGTGTCCAGCGTGAAAAGGACGACATTTGGCGGGGCTTTCGTCGCCGGTGTGGCCCTCGCCGGGAGGCCCAAGGATACAAGAATCAGAAGTACACCACCGGGCCGAAAAACGAGATTTTTCATATTCCGATAATCGAGTTGGAGGTTCCTAACTTTGCTACGATGCCGGAAAACGGCTGCACGATGCTTTCCTGCAGTGAACGAGTCTATAGTGTGGCCCAATTGTTGGTCAACTCACGAGGAGAAAAACAGGTATTTCCAACTCCAACTTACCAAGGGTTGTTTCGCCGAAACTTCAAAGTGCTGCGCTCCCCGTTCCCAGTTCGGTCAAACTTTTGCCCTTTGAGAGGAGCGATGACGAAATTTTCTATCCCCGCGATAGTAGCTTGCGACGGTGTGGCCGTCGCCCCTAAGTTTGTACTTGTAGGTGGTCAAGCCCTCCAGGCCCATGGGGCCGCGCGCGTGCAATTTGCTAGTGCTGATGCCGACCTCCGAACCGAGCCCGTAACGATATCCGTCGCCGAACCGCGTTGAGGCATTGTGATAAACGCCGGCCGCATCAACTTCTTCCAGGAATCGGCCGGCTGCAGCCTCGTCTTCCGTTACGATTGCTTCGGTGTGCATGCTCCCATACAGCTGAATATGCTCGAGCGCGGCATCGAGATCGTCAACAATTTTTACCGCCAGTATGAGATCTCCGTACTCCGTGCTCCAGTCTCGGTCACTCGCTGGAACGATCTTGCCCGGAGGCAGGGCCGCAAGTGCACGTGGGCACCCGCGAATCTCGACGCCCTCGGTCTGAAGCTTCGCCACAATCAGGGGAAGAAAGTCCTTCGCGAGAGCAGCATGAACGAGCAGCGTTTCCGCCGCATTACATGCGGCCGGGTACTGAACCTTGGAATCCAGCGTTATGGCAAGGGCCTTGTCCAGATCCGCGGCACGGTCAACATACACATGGCAGATGCCTTCGCCGTGTCCCAGGACCGGAATTCGGCTGTTCCGGGCGATGAATTCGACAAACTCGCGCCCCCCTCGTGGGATCAATAGATCAACGTCTCGATCAAGACGGAGAAGTTCCATGACATCCACGCGAGAATGAAGCTGCTGGATGGACTCCAACGGCGCTTCCTTAAACTCTTGAAGAGTTTCTCTCCAAAGTCCGACTAGGGCTTCGTTCGTGGACGCCGCTTCATCTCCTCCCTTCAGAATGATTGCATTGCCTGACTTCAAGGTCAGGGATGCTACCTGGGGAACAACGTCGGGCCGCGACTCAAACACGACGGCCACCACGCCCAGTGGACACGTCTCTTTATACAAAACAAGGTTGTCGTCCAGTTCGGTTGTTGCAATGCGTCTCCCAAGAGGATCGGCCAGAGAGGCGACTTCCCTAAGGCGACCTGCCATCTCGGCGACGCCTTTCTCATCCAGTCGCAAGCGGCCAAGCATCGCTTGGGACATTCTGCCGGTATCGGCCATCTCCTGGGCCTTGTCGCAATCCAATTTGTTTGCGCCGAGGATCGATCTGACACTCTTCTCAAAACAATCTGCCACGGACAGAAGGACTTGATTCCGAGTGGAAAGATGAAGACGCGCCAACTTCCGCGAGGCCGCTCGCGCCCGGCGCGCCACCTCAGCCACGGAGGAATATCCTTGCGCAGCCTGTGGATTCATTTCCCTCCCTGCAACACCACAATATTTTCTCGAGTAAAGAGCACGCGTTTTTCACGGGAGAAGCCGCTCGCACAGTTTGCGATTCCTCGCGCAAATTCGCGCCCGTCGGGATCCATGATACTCACGACATCCATTGACCCAAATTCCTTTTCAATACGCAAAACCCCAGTGCTCAGCAAGCTCGCCTTGCCTCGCGTGATTGCCCGTTGCGCCCCTGCATCCACCACGACACGACCTCGGACTTCCGCAGCGTGAGCCAGCCAGCGGCGTTTTCCTTTCATCCGTTTAGAGGGCAAAAATATCGTTCCAACATGATGTCCCTCAAAAAGGCGGTCCAGGACATCCTTTTCTCCGCCATCGGCAATCACTGCAACCCCCCCACAGTGCGTCGCGATTTCCGCAGCTTCTAGCTTCGTTATCATCCCACCGCGGCCGTTCTGCGATGGCCCTTTCGCCAGAGCCTTCAATTCCGGTGTGATGGAGGAAACAAAAGGAATCATTTCGCAACACTCTATTGCACTCATACTCGAGGATGCAGTGCCCACTTTGGGGCGGAGGAGACCCTCCACGCTCGTGAGTAAAACCAGTGCATCACCCTCCAGTCCGCTCATTACAAGAGCTGCGAGCCGGTCATTATCGCTGAACGCGCGGCTGAGTTTTCCATTTGAGAAGGCCTCCAATTCCGCTGTAGAAACGGTGTCATTCTCGTTTACGATTGGCAAAACTCCGAATCCGATCAGTTTTTCCATCGTCCGTCGCAGGTTCGAATAGCGATCCCAGTTGCTGAAATCTTCTTCCGTGAGCAAAATCTGCGCAACCTTCGCTTTGTGCTGCTCAAATAAGCGCTTGTATGCTTCCATCAGCAAGCTCTGGCCTGCGGCAGCACACGCTTGTTTCACGACGACATCTTTGAGGCGTGAAGGGTGCAAACCCAACAACCCACGGCCCAGGCCGATCGCTCCAGAAGAGACGAGGACCACCTGCCTCCCTTCCCCAAGAAGAGAAGAAATGGAGCGCACGATGGGAGCGACCCTCTCAGAGCAAAGCTCACCGCTCGGGCCAGTGACCGTGCTCGTTCCGAGCTTGATTACGATGCGCTTTGCCGAACGAATTCTCCTTGTTGCTTCGCTCTCGTCTTTTGAAGCGCCCATACACTCCCCGCCAATGGCCGGTGTATTGCTCCTGACCGTCTGTAAGCCGTGGGTTACGCCAGCGATTGATAGTATAGCTTTACAGTGGGTGAGCTGGAGTGTTCACAGCCCATTGTTGAGCTATTTCCATGATTTCATATGACGTAACGTCTGCCATAATTTTCGCCCTACCTGCGAGGAGGAGGGGGTATCGTAGTGGGGGGCGATCTATAATATCTCTATGAAGACGCTGCGGATTCTTGTTTCTTTGACAACCGACGACAACGATTATCAGATCGAGCAGGCGAAAGCCGCTGAAGACGCGGGCCGCCGCCTCGGCGCAGAGATCCGGGTCATTTATGCAGGGAACGATGCCATCCAACAAAGCACTCAGATCTTGAAGGAAGTTCAAGCTGCTCCCCAGGTGCGACCGGACGCGATTGTTTTCGAGCCAGTGGGAGCAACGGCGTTGCCGCAGGTCGCCCGGGCAGCGGCCACGGCCGGCATCGGATGGGCGGTCTTAAACCGGGAGGCAACCTACGTTCCTGAACTGCGGCGACAAACCCAAGCGCCGATTTTTGCCGTGAGCTCGGATCATACGGAAATAGGCCGCATCCAGGGTAGGCAGTTTGCTGGCTTGCTTCCCAAGGGTGGCTCAATTCTTTACATTCAGGGCCCCTCGGAGAACTCGGCCGCCAAAGACCGCACCCTGGGAATGCTCGAGACCAAGCCGGAAAATATTCAAGTCACAACCCTTAAAGGTCAGTGGACCGAAGAGAGCGCGCTACGCGCCACACGCTCCTGGCTGAAGCTCTCCACTTCACGCAAAGCCATCATTGACTTGGTTGCCGCGCAGGACGATTCCATGGCCATCGGCGCTCGCAAGGCGTTCCAGGAACTCCCAAACGAGTCCGATCGCGACCGGTGGCTCAAGCTTCCCTTTACGGGCTGCGATGGCCTTCCAAAGACCGGCCAGGCGTGGGTGCGCAACGGTGTTCTTGCCGCAACCGTGTTTGTTCCGCCGAACACAGGTCTTGCGATCGAAATGCTCGTCCAGGCATTGCAACAACACAAGGACCTACCGGAACGGGCACTCACGGAACCAAATTCCATTCCTCCACTGAATGAACTCGTTCCACGCACAATCGCATAGATAACGGTTCTGAATGTACCTTTTCCACCTTTCAGCGGAAAGAAGGGAAGCAAGTTTCATTCTACTTACATCCTTGTGACGCCATTCTCTAGGCGTATAATCCAGCGGGTTAGTTTTGCGACCGTATATCTACTCTTCTTAATCGAGCCAGGGATGAAAAGCGGCGGTTATCCCAATGTGTTCCAGAGTCTTCACGACCTCGAGTTCTCGAGCGGTTCAGGGGCCGAATCCTTGCATAAGGATTTCTCCGTCATGAAGATCCTCGACGAGGTTTTCGGTGGTTAAGATGCACCGTCGAGAATTTGTGGGTGCCTGCGCAGGAGCCCTTGCGGCTCAAAGCTTTCCTCCCGTTGCCCTCTCACAGGCGAATTCGTCCGAGAGAAGCGCCCCGTTCGCGGTCTCCGTCATGTTGTGGACTGTTTATCGCGATCTGCCATTTGAGGAACGTTTGGAGAAGGTTGCCGATGCGGGGTATCGCTCGGTCGAGCTCGTTGGCGAGTTCAAGAACTGGACCAAGAATGACTTTGCGGTTGCCCGCCGCAAGCGGAGCGAACTCGGGATTGAGCTCGACGCAACTGCAGGGGTGTGGCACACCTTGGCCGACCCAAGTGATCGGGACGCGTTTTTGACATCCGTCCGCGAGTTTATTCCCGTTCTGCGAGAGCTGGAATGTTCGCGGCTCATTCTGCAGACTGGCAACAAGGTGCCAGGTCTCTCGCCGGATCAGATGCGTGCGAATTGCATCGAGTCATTGAAACGTGGAGGGGAGCTGGCCGCCGAAAACAAGGTTGAGCTGCTGGTCGAGAATATTGACCCTGAGGAAAATCCAAACTATTTCCTAACATCCGCAGCCGAGGGCTTTGAAATCATACGTTCCGTGGGTAATTCCAGCGTCAAATTTTTGTATGATTTTTTCCACGAACAGATAGCCGAGGGGAATCTGATCGCTAAACTCGCGCAAAATATCGCGCTAGTGGGATTGGTGCATATCGCTGACGTTCCTGGCCGCCATGAGCCCGGCACCGGCGAGATTAACTTCGAGAATATTTATCGCAAGTTGGGAGAGTTGAATTATCGGCGCTTTGTCGCGATGGAGTTTATTCCCAAGGGCGATCCGGCGACCTTGCTTCGCTCCGCTCGAGAATTGGCGCAGAGATTCGGGGCAGAGGGCCGCTTGCAAACTTTGAATAAATCTCCATTCTGGGGAAGCCTTCCCGCGGTATGAGATTCCCCACGACGCGCCGACATTCTCGATTGCTCTCGGGGAGCTGCACACAGCGATTCCGCGGTTCTTACGAGTTGAATTGGGATTTGAGGAGAAGCTGTCTAAATGGCTCAGGTAAATCGTTCATCCAAACTCTATGACGTTTGCATCATTGGATCAGGCGCTGGCGGCGGCATGGCGGCCAAGGTACTCACCGAAGGTGGGCTTGATTGCGCTTTGCTCGAGGCAGGGCCTCCTCTAAATCCCGAAAAAGATTTTAAGATGCTGATGTGGCCGTACGACCTGCCTCATCGAGGAGCCGGGGTGGGCGGCAAGGCCACCGAGGATTTTGGCGAGTTCCTCGCTCCAAATGGTTTCTGGCAGATTGAGGGTGAGCCGTACACATCGGCTCCCGGCTCCGAGTTTCACTGGTTTCGCTCGCGGATTGTCGGCGGCCGAACGAACCACTGGGGACGTATCGCACTCCGTTTCGCCCCCATAGATTTCAGATCGAGGACGCGCGATGGCATCGGCGCTGACTGGCCGATCTCATATCAAGACCTCGCTCCCTATTACGACAAGGTTGAATCTTATATTGGTGTCTTCGGCTCCATCGAGAATGTGCCAAGTGCCCCCGATGGTGTTTTCCTTCCCCCTCCCATTCCGCGCTGCCACGAATTGCTTGTCAAAAAAGCTTGCGACAAGCTGAACATCACCTGCATTCCGGCGCGGCTCGCCATCCTTACGAAATCTGTTCACGGTCGGCTCCCTTGCCACTACTGTGCGCAGTGTGGCCGCGGTTGCACGACCGCATCGAATTTCAGCTCCAGCCAGGTCCTGATTCCCCCCGCTATGGAGACGGGTCGCCTCACCTTAATTACCGGTGCCATGGCTCGCGAAATTGTCGTTGGCCAGAACGGCAAAGCCGAGGGCGTTGTCTATATCGATAAAGCGTCACGCAGCGAGAAAAAGATCAAGGCGAGAGCGGTCGTAATTGCCGCGAGCGCCTGCGAATCCGCCCGGTTGCTGCTGAACTCGAAATCCTCGCTCTTTCCGGATGGTCTCGCGAACTCGTCAGGCACTGTCGGCCGCTATCTAACCGACTCTGTCGGCAGCAACGGATGGGGTTACATTCCCGAGCTCGAAAAGATGCCTCCGCATAATCACGACGGAACGGGAGGAATGCATCTCTACATCCCCTGGTGGAAATATGACCGGCAAAATGATTTTCCACGGGGGTATCACGTCGAAATGTGGGGTGGGCGAGACATGCCGGGTGTGGGAATGTTCCAGCACTTGTGCCATGAAGAGGAAGGTTATGGAAATGCATTGAAGCGACGCGCCAGGCAGATCTATGGAACCGCAGTCGGGTTTTCAGGTCGTGGAGAAATGATTCCCAATGCCGATACCTACTGCGAACTTGATCCGGAGAAGGTGGACGAATGGGGCATTCCCGTTTTGCGCTTTCACTTCAAGTGGACCGACAACGAGCTTCGCCAAGCTAAGGACATGCAGGAGACTTTCAAATCCATTGTGGAGACGATGGGTGGAACCTATAAGACCAGAACCGCGATCGACGGCCCTTATCCGTTCGGAATTCTCCCCGGCGGCAAGATTATTCATGAGGTGGGGACAGCAAGAATGGGTTCAGATTCAAAATCTTCGGTTCTGAATGGTTTCTGTCAGGCGCATGATGTAAAGAATCTCTTTGTGACTGACGGCGCGCCTCTGGTGACAAATCCCGACAAGAACCCTACTCTCACCATTCTTGCTCTCTCGTGGCGCGCCTCAGAGTTCCTGTTGGACCAAGCCAAGATGGGAGAGCTTTGATGCGACTGATCAAATGCACAAGAAACAGAAATTGTGGGTGCGAATTTGCCAAGCTCCGGAGCTGAAAAATGAGCGATAGCGGCATAACACGGCGCGACGTTCTCAAATCCTTGGCCATTGGCGTTGTAGGCGGTTCCGTGCTTCGGGTGATTCCAGCCGAAGCTGCAGAATACGCGCACCAAGTGGTTCGCAAGGAGAAAGCGGCTTCCGAAGGTAAGTACACGCCCAAGTACTTTGGCCCCCACCAGTACGCCACTCTTATATTGTTATGTGAGACCATCCTGCCGATGGACGATCATTCTGGCGGAGCTGTGGAGGCCGGTGCCCCAGAATTCATTGACCTGCTTACCAGTGAAAACGAAGGCTACCAACTGAAGCTGGGCGGCGGGCTGATGTGGCTGGATGCGTATTGCAACGACCACTTTGCTAAACCGTACCTCGAATGCGCAGCGGAACAGCAAAAAGCAACTTTGGACCTGATCGCGTATCGTCGAAACGCCAAGTCCAATCCAGAACTAAGCCAAGGCGTGGCATTCTTCGCCTTTCTGCGGGACATGACCTGCGATGGCTTTTACACCAGCAAAATCGGCATCGAAGATTTGCAGTACATAGGCAACGAGGTCCGGGCATCCTGGCCCGGTTGTCCGCCATTGCCAAAGTGACCGCGGACCCAATCTCAAAAATGCCCCGCGGAGACGTCTGCCCTTATCTTGCAGTCGCCACACTCGATGCGCGAGGTGGCTCGTTCAGAATGGCCCAGAATTTTCCGACCACTTTGACCGCTTCGGTAAAGTCCTTAAAGTCTACTGGCTTCACAACGTACGCGTTGACTCCTAGTGCGTAGGCCTGTTCGAAGTCCGGTTCTGCGCGTGAAGAAGTCATCATGACGACCGGAATGCGTTTGAGCCGTTCGTCGCTTTTCATATGCCGCAAAAGCTCAAGGCCGGTCATGCGAGGCATCTTGTTGTCCAGTAGCACAACGACCGGGCCATCGGCATCCAGCCCGTCATAACGACCCTTGCTCAAAATGTCCAGCGCCTCGACTCCGTCCCTGGCGACAATCAAAGGGTTTGCCAAGTTCCCGGACCTAAGCGCGGCGGTGACCAGCTCTACGTCGTTGAGGTCATCCTCCACTAGTAAGATCGGACGGATGTTGCTTGTCATGAGTTGTTTCTCCTTCTGGTAATGAAACATAGAACGTTGCTCCCGCATCTCGCACTCCCTCGGCCCAGACCCTCCCGCCATGGCGTTCGATGATGCGGCGCACTATCGCGAGACCAATTCCTGTCCCCTCGAATTCCTCGTGACGATGCAAACGCTGGAAAACGTGGAACAACTTCGTGACATATCGCATTTCAAATCCCACTCCATTGTCCCTCACGAAAATCACCCGATCGCCATCCCGCACGATGCACCCTATTTCGATAGTGGCTTCGTCGCGTCCCTGTGTGAATTTGAGCGCGTTGTCAAGCAAATTCGTGAAAACCATTCTCAGCATGCCGGGGTCCGCGATGATCGCTGGAAGATCTCCGACTTTCCAAGTTACCTTCCGGTTTGCGAACTTCGCCTGAAGGACTCCATGAATCTCTGCAATCATCAGCGGAAGATTGACCGGGCTCGGATGCAAGGAAGCTCGTCCAATTCTCGAAAAATCCAGCAGATCGTCGATCAGCATTCCCAATCGCTTGGCGGACTCGGCAATCTTGTCCAGGTTCCGTTTGTCGGATGGTTCCAAACCATTCCCCGCACTCTCGATTAACAATTCCGCGTATCCCTGAATGTGGCGAACCGGAGCCCGCAGATCGTGAGCCGTCGTATAGGTGAATTCCTGCATCTCACGATTTGCCGCGTCGAGCTCCTCCACCTTTACACAAAGGTTTTGATTCAGGTTTCGAATCTCGGCTTCTGCTTTTTGTTTTTTCGTTCGATCACGAACCGCCCCCAGCACCAGGTCCCCTCCTGACGTGCGCAAGGGGCTGAGGCTTATTTCGAGGGGGAACCGAGTGTGATCCTTCCGCAAACCGTAAAGCTCCAATCCCGTTTCCATCATCCGCCTGCGGGGATGTGCCATGTATTTTCGCCGATGATCGCGATGCAGAGTCCGTGCTTCCGGCGGGACAAGTTGTTCCACGGTTTGCCCCAGAAGCTCATTTCGGCGGTAGCCGAACAGCTCCGCGGCGAGGGCGTTCAGGTAAACAATTACTCCTGCCTCGCCAATTAGAAGCATGGCGTCCGGGGCCGATTCGAGAATTTGGCCAACGGACACACGCTCGAAGCTCTGAATGGGGAATGAGTCCTCCTCCCGTTTTGCCTCATCGGGAGGACGGGTCGACTTGATCGGCAACGAATATCCTGACTGGTAGGGGTCCGCTTGCCAAGGAGCGGGGCACTCGCAATCTAATTACCTTACTGCACTTTAGAGTTTGCAGAGAAATTCAGACGCAAGTCAATAGAGTGCGTGCAGACTTTGGCCTGACCATAACCAGGCCCAGACGCTATGCAGGGTTGTGCACCCCTGAGATCCTGCCTAGGACACGATGGTGCCGGTTGCAGCGTCCCACGTTACAGGTGACTGCCGGAAATAGGCGGCATTGGCCATGTGGCACGCCAAAGCGGCGTTATGACCGAACACTGCGTCCTCGACTACTGGTTGGCGCGATTTCACTGCTTTAAAGAAGTTCCAGAGATGCGGCTTCACGTCGTCGTAGTCATTACCCTTGTATGTCTCTGCTTCAGAGACCGGTTCTTGGCCTACGGGTGGGTCGTGCCGTTCGTGCCATTCCTTAAAGTAAGCGTCGCGCGTTTTCTGAGGAAAGCTGTAGGCATAATAACTCGGCGCAGAGTCTTCGCCGGTTTGCGGGTAGTGCGCAATACCGAATTCGTTGACTTCCAGGATACCCTTCGATCCCTGGAATCGGTAAACTTCAGCCATTTCGCAACCGAGATTCAATCGCAGATATACCGGATACTTGCCATATTCAAATAGAGTGGCATGAACGTCGGGCATGTTCCTGCCGTCCGGCCACCGCAGGATTCCACCCATGGACATCACACGCTTTGGCGGCTCATTCCAGCCCAGCATGAAATTCATGCCACTGACCAGATGCACGAGCAAATCCCCCGCCACCCCCGTGCCATATTCCTTCCAGCAACGCCAGCGCGCGAAGATCTTCGGATTGAACGGAACCTTCGGAACCGTGCCCTGCCATGTATCCCAGTCGAGATTCGAAGGTGAAAGGTCAGGCGGCGGCGGGTATTCCCAGCAGCCCGTTGGATCGTTTCGTCCAAGATAGCCTTCCACGAGATTCAAATCCCCGATCGCCCCATTGGCGAGCATATCTTTCGCTCGGGCGCAGATCACGGAGCTCACGCGCTGCGAGCCAATCTGGACGATACGGCCCGTCTTCTTCGCGGCAGCAACCATCGCCAAACCGTCTGTGGGCGTGTGCGACATTGGTTTTTCACAGTAAATGTCTTTTCCGGCGTTTACTGCATCCACTACGACCTGCTTGTGCCAATGATCCGGCACCGCAGCAACGATGCAGTCAATTTCTTTGTTATCCAGCAACTCCTGGTACTTGCGCGTTGTATGGATCTGGGATCCGGCAATCTCCTTGGCAAGTGTGTGCCTTCCGTCATACAGGTCCGCCGCGGCTACGCATTCGATTCCGGGAAGTTGAATCGCATTCGTCAGCAGGCCTGATCCTTGCATGCCGACTCCAATCATGCCGAAGCGGACTCGATCGCTTGGAGCCACGTTTTCCATGGGCATGGACATGAATTCCGGTTGAACCAATATCGTATGCGACACGGCAACCGCACCAGCAGCGCCTGCTGTTTTCTGCAGAAATTGACGCCTTGAATACCCTTTGCTCTTCATCGTCGCCTCCTGAGGTGCGGGAATCGCTTCTTCCAAGACCTTCTGTTATTTCAATTCCTGGACACTAACCTCTTTGAAGAAGACCACATCCTTGTCACTGTGATTCTGCAACCCGATGTAGCCCTCATTGGGCCGCCGTCCGCGTTCCGGCTCAAATGAGAACTTCTTGTCCGGCACGGGGTCACCCTCGGTGTAGTCCGTAACCTTGACTCCGTTGAGCTCCACGATTGTGCGCGGGCCCTCCAAAGTGATGATCATGGTATTCCACTCCGGTCCGGGCTTGCCGGGCAGCGCCAGCGGCTTCGTAAGCGAATACAATGTGCCGGTTACGTGATATTCGTCTTCCTTCGAGTCCTCGGGATGATTGTCTATCTGCACTTCGTATCCGTAGTTCACTGGCATCCACGCTTCCCGCGGCTCGATCGGAATTCGTATGAACACTCCGGAATTGTCATTGAAGTCGCGCATTTTGTATACGACACGGATCTTGCAGTCGCCGAGCTTTCCACCGGTCCAATAAAGCAGCCCCATGCCGCCATACGTCTTGATCAGCCCGTCTTCCACTGTATCGCCCCCGGGGCCTACGTGCTTCCAGCCGGTCAGGTCCTTGCCGTTGAAAAGTTGCTTCCACGGCTTTTCTTGTGGCTGCGCCGAAGCTACCACAGCCATTGTCAAAGCCAAAGCTCCTGCACAGAAAAGAACTGGATTTCTCATTCCGCCGCTCCTTAGTGGAATACGGATTTTGGCGAGCATATACTCCTGATTTAGAAGCGCAGCGCCAAGAGATACTCGTAGCTCTTCCGGATGCTCTCGAAAGGATCCGCTGGGTCGTCCTGTTCGACAAAATAATGCCGAATTCCTGCTTCGTCGGAATGCGCGAAGATGCGCTTCCAGTCAATCACTCCGGCTCCGACATCCGTCAGCTCGTGTGTCTCCCGATCCACTGATGCGGCCGGTCCGTCTGGCTTAAGCGCCGGCAGCTTCTTGATGTCCTTCACATGCACGAGGGGAAATCGGCCGGGATACCGCTTGAAGTATTTCAACGGATCCTGTCCGCCCACGGAAATCCAGCAAAGATCCATCTCCATCTTCACCAGCTTTGGATCCGTATTTTCCAGCAGAAAATCGTAGGGCAGTTTGTTTCCGATCGCGGGCTCTGGCGCGAACTCAAAATTGTGGTTATGATAAGCGAACTGAATCCCGGCTTTCGCACTCGCTTCCCCCGCCTTATTGAATAGTTCCGCGGCGCGTTTGTATCCGTCTGGTTCGTGACGCTGCTTCTCTTCAATCCACGGACAGACCACGTACTTGTGCCCCACGATGTGCGCCGCTTCCAGAGTTTCAGGCCATTTATTCTCCACGACATCGTAGCCCACATGGCAGGAAGGAGCGGTTAATCCGTCCTTTTCAAGTAAACCGCGAATGTCTTCTGGTGAATGGCCAAAGTACCCTGCGAACTCTACTTCCTTGTAGCCGACCTGGGCCACTTTCGCGATCGTGCCGTCAAAGTTCGACTGCATCGCGTTTCGCACCGTATAGAGTTGGAGGCCGATCCGTTCGATTCTGTGCTCTGCCGCCAACGTTCTAAATGGAAGGGAAGTAAGAATGCTGGTTGCAGCCGAAGTTTGCAGAAATTTGCGGCGATTCATGAACGCACCTCGACGTTTGCGCTTTTTCCGGGGCCGAGTATATAACGGCTTTCGGGTTTTGCACTTGCAAACCGGTAGAAAAGAGTGGGCGGCGCATTCTGAATTGCGCCGCCCTGCCCGGGGTGGTCGGGTAATTCGCTAAAACTGGAACCGCAGCCCAAACTGCATGATGCGTGGGTCATGCGTCCCGTCGAGAACCAGAAAACTCTGCGAACCGATCCCGGAGGTTGCGCCAGCGCCTCCCGACGACGACGCCCCATCAACCGTGTTGAACTGGGTATGGTTGAATACGTTGAAATTTTCCCACCGAAACTCGAACGCATAACGCTCCTTAAATGCGAAGCGTTTGAATAGTCCGAAGTCGAAGTTTGTGCGCCCAGGAAGCCTGAGCGAGTTTCGGCCGGCATCGCCGAACGTCAAGCCCGTGGGCAGGGCGAACGCAGAAGGGCTGTACGCAAGCTTTCCGAAAGTGCCTGAAGCGGCAAAGGCAGCTTGGTCGGCTGCTGTGATCACGTTGGGATTGCCGACCACGTCTGCGTATGCGCTCGTGCCAACGCCGTTACCGACTCCGGCGTTATCGGTATAGCTTGTGCCGCCATTCGTAACGGTGAAAGGCACTCCGCTTTGAACCACAGTGATGCCCGAGGCTTGCCATCCTCCCAGGAGCGTGTGGGTTAAGCCGGAGCCCTTAAAGAATGGGAATGCATAAACATAGCTGATCGAAAGGTTGTGCCGCATATCGAAGTTGGAACTGGCTCGCGCTGCGGCTATGTCGTAGGAGTTTACGAAGAGGGCGTCGTAGCGATCTGAAGAGTCATCAATGGAGTGGCTGTAGGTATAGGCCAAGCTAAAGGTCAGGTCGCCGAGAGTGCGCTGTGCCGACACCTGAAGAGCGTGATAGATGGAATTTGCGTTGCTCTCGATGCGCGTTATCGTCCCGTAACCATAATAAGGACGGAGCGTTGTCGGATCGTTACCGCAGGCAACACCCAGGTTTATCGCAGCCTGACCAGTGACCCCGGTGCCGTTCGCAAGTGTGCCGTCGTTTCCAAAGCTCGTGCAGTCGGCGGTGGTTATCGGTTCACCCGGTGCAAATGGGTTCTGCGACGCCGGCGTCGGCTCCAACTGGTTCAAGTCGATTTGATCCGTCAGGTGGGTTCCTTTGCTTCCAACATAGGCTACGGAGAGCACGACGTGTCCCGGCAGCTCATGCTGAACGTTTAGGTTCCACTGCTGAATGTAGGGCCACTGTGCCTTATCGGGGATCGAATAGGGAGAAAGTGGGAAGAAAAGGCCGCCCCCTGCTCCTATGTTTTCGTATCCCTGGATGTTGAATTGGGTAGAGCTCTGGAGAAGTGGAGAGGCACCCTGTTGTAGCGACTCGGCATTGGCTTCATTCCCGTTCGTGTGCTCGAAGAAGATGCCATATCCACCGCGGACTGCCCATTTGCCATCGCCAAGCGGATCCCACGCAAATCCGACTCGAGGCGCGGGATTCATGAGTTTGTTTTTCAAGCAGCCTGTCGGAGCAGGCGAAACCCCGCATTGAATGTATCCGTTAAACGGATTCCCAATAATATTTCCGTTTGCGTCTGTTTCGAGCGCCCCGGTATTGGGATCAATGAAAGGTGCATTCGCAGAGTTGAATTGGGACGCGGTGAAGCCGTATTCCTGATCGTAACGTTCCTGATACCGTCCGAAGAAGCTCCAACGAAGCCCAAGATTTAGTGTAAGTTTCTTGGTAACGCGCCAGTCATCTTGGAGGTAAGGCTCGAAGATCTTATAACGGTCGTAAAAGATAGTCTGGGCATTGTTCTGTGAATAGGAGTAGACATTGCCGAGCAGCATGTCGGCAAAGGCGTTGCCCGTGGTGAGAGGGCTGGACGTGTCGAACGCCAATTGGCCCTGGACATCAACCGAGTTTTCCTGATTCTTTTGTGCCGCGACGAAATAGAAGCCAGCAGTCAGTGTGTGGTTGCCGACAATCTTTGTAAGAGTGTCGCGATAAGTATACGTTGGATTCGCATTCTTCCAGGGCATGTAGCCCGAATCAGCGCCGAACCCTCCCCCATAGGCATTGCCGTTGTCTATCGAAACAGCAGGAATCTTCCCGCCGAAATTGTTGTCATAGAGGGAACCCATTGTGAATCCGGACGGCAGAGCGATCGGGCCAGTGTTGTCCAGGATAATGTGATCAGCAGTATAGCTAGCAACGAACTCATTGAGAACAGTCGGAGTGAAGGTGGAAGTCAGTCGGGCAACAAAGCTGGTTCCTGGACCCGCAAAATTCGTGTTGATGTTATCGAAGCTGGAGGTGTATTGCGACCAGAGAGGCATCTGGGTCACTGTTTTCCAGGAGTCGTGAATGTAGCGGAAAGTCAGCCGTTCGTTATCTGTCAGGTTGTGATCCACACGAATGAGTTCCTCGCGCCATATGGTCGGGTAAGACACGCTGCTGACATAAGCGGGCAGGGGCTGACCGACCGCTTGGCCGGATTGATAGGTCCCGTTACTGCCATTGGCATTAGGAATGAGCTGAAGGAGCGCAGTTCCCGTTGAAGTTGGCGAAATTGTGTTGTTGGAAAAAGGAGTGCCAAGGGTACCTGTGGGATCCAAGGCCGAATAAGGGCAGTCCGGAAACGCGGAAACAGTAAATGTCGCGCCGCTGTAGGCTGGACAGACGTCGTTGAAATCGCCCCCACGCTCCGCGTCCGAGGGAACGTTCTGTTGAATCAGGCCGCCCGGCTCAGTCTCCCGGCGCCATTCCTGGGACCAGAAAAAGAACGTCTTCTGCTTGGCCGGATGATAGACATGGGGGATGATCACGGGGCCGCCGACTGTATATCCAAAGTCATTTTTCTTATACGCAGGTTTTCCCGCATCTTGTGCGGCGTTGGCCCACGGAGTGGCGTTGAATATATCGTTGCGCACGTATTCAAAGGCGCTGCCATGAAACGAATTCGTCCCTGACTTGGTTTCCACTTCAATGGTTCCGGAACCATTGCGGCCGTACTGTGCGCCATAGTTGGATGTTAGAACCTTGAATTCTGCGATTGCCTCAAGGTTCGGATAAACGTTCAGCGTGCCGTTCGAGCCGTTATCCATCGTGTCGCCGCCGTCAATTTCCCAGTTGTTGTACTCTGCGCGGCCTCCGTTGACACTGTAAAGAACGCTCCCATTCACCCCGACTGCGCCTTCATCCTGGCCCGTTTGGCTCACGACTCCCGGTGCGAGATTGACCAATTGCGTGAAGTTGCGGCCGTTGAGTTCTAGCTGATTGACCTGTTTCCCCGTGATCGTCGAACCGAGATCGGAAGATTCTGTCTCGACCTGGGCCACATTTTCTCCAGTCACTACCACTTGCTCCGTAACGGCTCCGACCTTCAATGGCACGTCAATGCGAGCCTTCTCTGCAACGCTAAGCACGATCTTGGTGGCCGTGAATTTTTGAAAGCCTTTGGCGCTCACAGTCATGTTGTAAGTTCCGCCGGGCAGGCCCGCCAACACGTAAGCGCCGTCTCCATTTGACGTGGTTGTGCGATTTAGTCCGTTTGCGGATGTCAGCGAAATTTGCGCGCCGACAACTGCCGCTCCGGACTCGTCCTTAACCGTTCCACTGATATACCCCGTATCTTGTGCGCGTGCAGTCTGGCCGAAACAGAATAGAATCAGCACCGCTGTGAAAAGAACGGACGCTACACGCGGCATATTTTCCAAAGCGAAAAAATGCTTGTGAAATTCCTTCACGGTTCTACCTCCGGAATTTTGATTTCTGACGCTGTGTAGAGGCACGCAGCAGATGGGGAGCCGGTTTGTCGCATCCCTCAGCCCGGCCATTAGTTCCGCAACACCCATCCAAGGCCACCCCTGACCCCGACCAAAGCGCACCATTTTTTTCTTATTAAAACGAGTTAATATTGCATTTTTCGATCTTTGTCAAGCGCCAATCTGCGGGAATTTCGCGGCTCCTGCAAATCAGTTGGGAGGGCCATCCGGTACTTGCCAATCCCGCTATTCGCTTCCCGAAGCTTGCAATCAGCCCCACCCTGCCGGAAACTGGCTTGCCATGTTGCTATCCGGAGGCGCCCGAGTCCTGCTTTTCGCTTTTGCTCCGCTTTTGTTCACTTCTGCGCGCACCCTTGGCTCGCAGCCCTCGTTGAATATGGCCCAAAGCAGTTCCGCCATTCCCATTTCTCGCGATCCTCGACAGCTCTTCCAGAAGGGCCAAGCGGCCCTCTCCCGCGGTGATTTGGACTCGGCTGAAACTTCGTTTCGCGGCGTGATCTCGCTGGATCCGCGTTCGGCTGCGGCCTACGCAAACCTTGGCGTAGTGGAGATGCGCCGTAAGCACTGGGATGCCGCGGTCAGCGATCTAAAGAAGGCCGAGGGCCTCGATCCTCACCTCGCGGGAATTCGTCTGAACATTGGCATCGCCGAATATCGCCGTGCAAACTACCCCGCGGCGATTGCGCCGCTCGCGTCCGTTCTGCGCGATGAGCCCGATTCCGTCCAGGCTCGCTATCTGCTTGGACTTTGTTATTCCTTTGTGGAGAAATATTCGGACTCTGTGGCCACTCTCGAGCCGCTCTGGCCAAAGTTCAACAGTGACTTCGTGTACCTATATGTCCTGGGAATCTCCGCGTTCCGTTCCGGCAACGTTGCACTTGACCACAAAGCACTCAGTCGTCTCATCGAGATCGGTGGCGATAAACCGGAATTTCATTTCCTGATTGGAAAGGCGTTCTTGAACCGCGACGAAAATGCCAAGGCACTCGAGGAATTCCAGAAAGTTGCTGCGGCGAGCCCCGATCTTCCTCTCTTGCACTTCAATCTTGGGGTCGCCTACCAAAGAATGCAGAAGACCGACCTGGCGGTGACGGAATTCAAAAAGGACATCGCGATCGAGCCGGACATGCCCTACAACTATGAATACCTTGGGGACCTCTACGTCCAGGCGGGCCGCGATGATGAGGCGCAACACGAGTTTCAAACCGCTCTCAAACTCGATCCGCGCCTTCCCGCATCGCTCCTTGAGTTAGCAAAAATCTACCAGCGCCGCGAGCAGTATCAGAAAGCTCTGGACGCCCTTGATGCCGCCGAGAAACTTGCACCCGATAGCCAGAGCCTGCATTTCGTACGAGGCCAGGTCTTGCTGCGTCTTGGCAGGGAAGCGGAAGCCAAAAAGGAAATGGCGACCGCACAGAAGATCCTGGACAGCGGCATCAGTAAGGATCGCGCGAAGTTAAATGACAACTCCCTGCCCAATCCCGAAATAACTCAACAACCGTGAGTCTCCGCCGCCCCTGGACCCCAAAGCGGCATCTCCCAAGGTCCCCGAGCCTCTTCAAGTCGCTCCGCTACAGCCAGTAATAATTCCTCTTCGCACGGTCGCCCAATCAGTTGCACGCCTAAAGGCAATCCTTCTTTCGATTTGCCCATTGGTACCGTAATGCCCGGCAACCCCGCCAGATTCAGCCACTGTGAGTGCTGCATGTTTTCTCGATACCCTCCTCCCGGCTGCCAGTGACCTTCGCCGTGCCGAAACGCAGGCCCAGAACTCACCGGGGAGAGCAATAGACGCACACTCTCCATGGCTTCCAGCACTACTCCCCTCTCTCGATCGCGTTCCGCGCATTTCTCCACAAATTCCCTCATGGCGATCTGCGGTTCGCGTCGGGAGACTTCCAGATACTCCAAAAACATGGGACTAAGCAGGCTTTCTTTGCCGGACACTTGCGCTCGTAAGAGTTCCCCGATCACGTTGCCAAAAAAGAACCACCAGAGCTCCAGTAGCCGGGCCGCATTTTGAAGCCGAAATGGTTCGACCACGAACCCCATTTCAGAAAGCAATCGCGCTGCTCTGTGAACTGCAGCTTCTGTTTCCGGTGTAACCGTTGAGAAGGAATCGCTTTCGACGATTCCTACGCGCATGCCATTCGTCGAAACGCGAGAAATCTGCCGAAGACTGATGGCAATGCTGAGTGCGTCAAATGGATCTTGGCCTGCCATCGCGCCAAACAAGATGCGCAGGTCGCTCACCGTTCGCGCCATCGGCCCGCAGACTCCAAGCCAGCCGAAAGAGCTGTTTCCCGCAGGAAAATGGCCAGTTCCAGGAATGCGTCCTGGCGTCGGCTTTAGACCGCAAATCCCGCAGAAATGTGCCGGCACTCGAATCGAACCTCCTCCATCGCTACCGATTCCGCCGGCTGAAAGTCCCGCCGCTACCGCCGCCGCTTCACCACCACTCGACCCGCCAGCTGAATACTCCGGATTCCAGGGATTGCTAGTTTTTCCGAAGAGCCGGTTGTTCGTCTCGTATGCCATCAAGTATTCCGGAGTGTTGGTATTCCCGAGGGGGATCGCGCTGGCGTCAAGCAATCTTTGAACCATCGGTGCTGTTCTACTCGGTGTTTCATCCTTTCGAAGCAGAGATCCCGCGGCGCACGGCCAGCCCGCAACGTCGATACAGCTTTTAACACTGATCGGAATCCCCATAAGCACCCCAGCATTTTCGCCGCGGAGAATCGCCGATTCGATTTCGTGCGCTTGGCGTTGCGCCTCTTCTGCATCCACGTGCACGTATGCGTTCAGGAGCGGTTGCAGTTTAGGAATCTGGGCAAGATACGCCTCAACTACCTCGGTAGCCGAAACCTCTTTTGCCCGAAGCTTTCTGGCGAGTTCCCCGATGGACGAGTGGCACAAGGATTCCATGGCAGAAGCGGACAGCGTATGGGCCGCTTGTCCCGCAGTCAAGGTGATCTACATCAAAAACCGTTGACGCCCTGACATTCAGCCGACACAATCGAATGGCCCCGCAATTCGCTTCGCTTCAAGGGGCGTGAACCTCCTCGGAGTTGTATGCGGCATTTCATGCGAATTTCGTTTCGACGTCAGTCAACTTTCTCGTTTCTCGCCGTTTCGTTTTACGCCGCCTTGCTCTTCTTGATCTTGCGACCGCCAATTCTCGCCTTTCAGGACAAATCCGCTCCAGCTCCGGGAAAATCACATCCGGACCCCGCTGAAGCGGCGCGCCTCAACAGCCTCGGTGTCGCTTACATGAATCAACAGCGTTTCGCCGATGCCCAGAGGCAATTTGACTCTGCACTTGCCGCGGATCCGGACTACACCTTAGCCCGTTTGAATCTTGGCATTTCGTTCCATGCCCAGCAGAAATCCGGCCAGTCTCTTGCCGCTCTCCTTGAAGCCACGGAGAAACGGCCTGACGATCCCTACGCCTGGTTCAATTTGGGCTTGGTTTACAAGGACATGAGCGATTTTCAAAAGGCAATTGACGCATTTCAACATGTCGCTCAACTTCTGCCCGATGAACCTGATGCCTTTTATTTTATCGGATACTTGAACACCCAGCTCCAGCAATTCGACCCCGCTATCGCCGCGTTTCAGCAGGCGCTAAAGGTCTCGCCCTATCACGCCTCGGCAGAATTTGGCCTCGCGCGAGCGTTTCAGCGGAAAGGCGAAATTGACGCTGCGCGCCGAGAACTGCAGCGTTTCCAGAAAATCACCACCGAGCATCTAGGGGCGCCTTTCGGCGCAGGCTACGGCGACCAGGGTAAGTTTTCTCTCGCGGAATACGCCCGAAACGCCGTGCCCAAAGCTCCTCCGCCGGTTCCGGTGCGCTTCTTGCCTCAGCCGATCGCCCAGATTCTCAGCGGTACCGGCGGGCATCCAGCACCTACACCTATAGGGCCTAGCACTGGTGCCTGTTTCTTCGATTTCGATGGCGACGGAAAGCCAGACCTGTTTCTCGTGAGTGCTTTGGAGAAAGGCACAAGCCACCTCCTCCACAATATAGGCAACGGCCGATTTGACGACGTCACCGATGCTGCGGGATTGAGCATTCCTGGCGCTGGCCTCGGCTGCGCCGCCGGAGATTTTGACAACGATGGAAAAACCGATCTCGCCGTGTGTTACGCCGACGGAATTCGCCTATTTCGCAACATGGGAGATGGAAAATTCGAGGATGTAACGCTTGCCGCCGGAATACGGCGCGAAAAAGGCTGCGTCGGCGTCACTTTTGTTGACTACGACCATGACGGCGATCTGGATCTCTACGTCACTATGGCCCCCGGCGGTTCTTCGCATAACGTCCTCTGGCGAAACAACAGTAATGGAACGTTCACCGACGTTTCTGTCGAAACCGCCCTGGGCGCCGAAGCCACCGGTGCGGGTCTTGTCACCACGGACTTCAACAATGACCGCGCCATTGATTTTGTTCTGGCCGGAGGCGCCAAAGGCGCTTCAATCCTGCTCAATCCTCGCGAAGGGAAATTTACACCTCTTCCGGGAATTGATTTTTCCAGCGAACACCTGCCTCCTGCTGTCGGCGTAGTGGCTTTCGATTTTGACAAGGACGGCTGGATGGATCTGGCCTTTACCCATTCGGGCCCTCCAGGAATCACTCTCTGGCGAAACATCAATGGGAGGAGTCTTCAGCGCATCCCGCTTCCCGATCTAGGTTGGCAGCGCGGTTGGGGCCTCGCCGCCGTGGATTACGATAATGACGGATGGCTCGATCTCGTGGCCGTCGGCGAATCCTCAAAGCGCGGCGAAATCCGTCTCCTCCGGAATCTCGGCGGAAATGAATGGGCGGACGCTACCAAAGACGCCCATCTGGATGATTTAAAGCTTTCCCAGCCTCGGGCCATCGCTGTCGCCGATGTACATGGAGAAGGCGTTCCAGACTTGCTCATCACTCAACTCGGAGCCTCTCCGCTCCTGCTCCGCAACGAAGGCGGCAATCATCACAACTGGCTCCAGATTGACCTCAAAGCACTGAACGATAACAAGAGCGCCATCGGCACCAAGGTCGAAGTCTACGCAGGACCTCTCTATCAAAAGTGGGAAGTGCAAGGCGCTTCGGGTTACCTCGGACAAAACGCCGCACCCGTCATGGTCGGCCTCGATGGCGAATCCGGCGCCGATGTCGTCCGTCTTCTGTGGCCCACCGGTGTTCCCCAGGACGAAATTCAACTCGCTTCCCGAAAAATCCGTACGATTGCAGAACTCGACCGTCGCGGCAGCTCTTGTCCCGTTCTCTTCTCCTGGAATGGCCACGAGTACGAATTCATCGCCGATATGATCGGACCCGGCGTCGTCGGCCATTGGATCGCGCCGGGCCAGCGCGATGTTCCCGATCCCACTGAATATCTGAAAGTCAGCGGCAAAAGCGCCCGGCCTCGCAACGGCCTGCTGAGCTTCCGTTTTCTCGAGCCTATGGAAGAAACCGTCTATCTCGATCAGGTTCGGCTCCTTGCGATTGACCACCCCTCTTCCTTCGACGTCTTTCCGAATGAACGCTTCGCCAGCAATCCGCCGTTTCCCGAATTTCGCGTCATTCCCAGCCGCAACGCGCGCCTACCTCTCGGCGCTTGGGACGATCGCGGTAACGATGTTCTTCCTCTTCTGGCAAAACGCGACCGCAAGTACGTCACCAGCTTCGCCGAACTTCCATTTGCGGGTTTTGCCAAGCTTCATTGGATCGAACTCGATCTCGGTGCCTGGGATACCTCAAAGCCTCTCCGCCTCATCGCCGACGGCTATACCGACTATTTCACAGCAACTTCCATGTACGCTGCCGACCAGGCGGGCATCAAAGTCATTCCGCCATATGTCGAGGCTCTCAATCGGCAGGGCAAATGGATCCGCGTCGTGGACGACATGGGTTTTCCCGCCGGCCTTGAGCGCACAATGGTTGCCGACCTCACGAGAAAACTCCCTCCGGGAACTCGCCGCATCCGAATCGTCACCAATCTCAAAATCTACTGGGACGCGATTCACATTGATCAGACCCCCGCTACCTCCGATTTTCGTGTTACGGAAGCGCCCCTGGTAAATGCTTCTCTCGCAGCTCTCGGCTACCCCAAGGAAATCCGGCTCTCACCGGCAAGCGACACCGTTTATTCCTATGCCCAGCGGAGCAAGACCGGCCCCTACGCTCACGCCGCCGGTAACTATACGCGATATGGCGATGTGCTCCCCTTGCTTCGCGCCTCGGACGACCGTTTCGTTATTTTCAGTTCCGGTGAAGGCGTGAAGCTCGACTTTGATGCCCGCCGTCTTCCCGCCCTTCCTGCCGGTTGGACTCGCGATTATTTTTTCAATGCGGATGGTTTCGAGAAGGACATGGACTTCTACGCCGCTCATGCGTTCACGGTTGCGCCATTGCCGCGCCACACGCTGCTCTCTTATCCGTATCCTTCAGCCAGCGGCTATCCCACCGACGTCGAGCATTTGCTTTACGAGCTTGACTACAACACGCGCTCGCGCTCCGGGCGTCTTCCCGCCGATCTCCGTTATCACTATCCTCTTCCGCAGTAAGTTGCCCGAATCCTCAATCCCATTCCACCTGCGTCCATGCACGATCCTGCGCGCTTTTTGCAATTGCTTCGCACAGCAGCAATTCTTCATGTCCTGTCGAAAACGTGGGAAACGTCCGCGGACCGCTCAAGTCTCCCCTCTCGATGTACCCGTAATAATCCCGGAAAAGTTGCACAAACGTATCGGGATACCCTTCTGCGTGCCCGCCTGGATACGCCGCATAGCGCTTCGCCGCCGGGCTCATCAGTCCAGGGTCTTTGATCATCACCTCATTCGCCCGGTCGCGCCGTCCGATCCACAATGTGTTCGGCTCCTCGGCGTTCCAGGCCAGCGATCCCTCGCTCCCGTTCACTTCAAACCAAAGCCTGCATTTGCGCCCCGCGCTCACTTGCGAAACAGTGAATACGCCGTGCACGTCGTTCTCGAGGCGCACCAGCACCGATGCGTAGTCATCCGTCGTAATCGCCACTTCGTCGAACGCTCCCGCTTCGGCTTTGGCAAACGTTTCCACTCTCCCACGCGGTTTCCTTCGCACCGGCACCACTGTCGCCAGGTCCGCGCACACCTCCACAATCTTTTGTCCGGTCAGCCATGTGATCAAATCCATCCAGTGCGTTCCGATGTCGGAGACGGCGCGCAATTCGCCTCCGCGATCCGCCTCGAGTCGCCAATTCCAATCCGTGGGAAAGAGCAGCCAGTCCTGCAAAAAGTGTCCATGTATCAGCTTCGGCGTCCCGATTGCTCCTGCTTCGATCTGTGCGCGCGCTTCCTGGCACAGTGGGTAATACCGCAAATTGTGCGCTACCGCCCCAACGCGATTCACCTCTTTCGCCAGCTTCACCAGCATCGCGGATTCTCTTGAATCCATCGCCAGAGGCTTTTCGCACAACACGTGCTTTCCCGCGCGCAGAAGCCGGCTCGACTGTTCGAAATGCAAGTAGTTCGGCGTGCACACATGCACCGTACTGATCTCTTCATCCGCGGCCAAATCTTCCAACGATGCGTACGCCCGTTCGATCCCCTGTGCCTTCGCTGCCTCACTGCTGCGCGCCCCGCTGCTCCCCAGCGTTCCCAGCACAGGTATATTCAGCCTCCGCAGCGCCTCGATGTGCGCCCTGCCCACAAACCCTGCCCCAATCACCGCCGCTGCCCGCTTCATCTCATCCGCTCCATCGGGGACCTTTCGCTCTCAGGCTTCTCCGCTTTCCAGTAGTTCGCGGACTTTCCTGAGTTCCTTCTCTTTCTGCTTGTCCACCACAGGAAACTGCAGGCCCAGTTCATTCAGCGCGTCAATGATCGCCGCCCCTACCACCAACCGCGTGAACCATTTGTTGTCTGCCGGAACCACATACCATGGCGCGTGCTTTGTCGCCGTCCGCTGGATCATCTCTTCGTAAGCCTTCTGATAATCTTTCCAGTAACCGCGCTCCCTGATATCGGCCATCGAAAATTTCCAATTCTTGTTCGCATCCTCCAGACGTTCCAGGAAGCGCTTCTTCTGCTCCTTCTGCGAGACGTGGAGAAAAAACTTCCGAATCACGATTCCATTCCTCGTCAAATACCGCTCAAAGTGATTGATGTCCTCATATCGCTCGTTCCAGATTTCCTCCGTCACCAGCTTCTCTGGCAGTTTCTGCGCTTTCAGGAACTCTTGATGTACGCGCACCACCAGCACTTCCTCAAAATACGAGCGGTTGAAAATTCCGATCTTTCCCCGCTCTGGCACGCACTTGTGCGCCCGCCAGAGATAATCGTGATCCAGTTCCTCCGCGCTTGGCGCCTTGAAGGAAAACACATCACAACCCTGTGGATTTACTCCGGACATCACATGCTTTATGGCGCTGTCTTTCCCTGCGGCATCCATCGCCTGAAAAATCAGCAGCAATCCCCAGCGGTCCTGCGCGTACAGCTTCTCCTGCATGTGGCAGAGCAGGTCAACCCCGTTCTGCAAAATTGTCTTGGCTTTGTCTTTGTCCTTGAAGCCGTTCGTATCCCCAGGATTAATATCCTTCAACCGGAATTCTGCCCCCTTCGCAATTCGATAGGGACGAGCAATCTCCGACGCCTCTTTGAGCAATTTCTTGAGCTTCATGGCCCCCGCAGTGTAGTACAGGCTCCCGTTTCAGAACAGGGCGCCGAGGGCCCATCCAAATGCGCTCCTGCGATTGCGCGCGTGATAAAAGCTCCCGCCCGGCAGCTTGAACCATCGGTCCAGCCGAAGTACGCTCACTGAATAATACGTGCGCACCGGAATCTCCACACCGGGCACGGTCCAACGCAACTCCACCCCTGTCGTTCCATGAAGTATCCCGTTAGAAGACGACGCGAGTATTGGTCGCGCCTGTCCCAGCCAGTTCGGCAGCAGCCAACCCGATCCCAGATCAAAGAATCCCGCCCCTTCGAGCCCGCTCCGCAAGCGGACCCGGTATTCTGCGTTCATCGCAGTCGCCAGATCCGTCCCCGCCGGGCTGGCGGAATACGCGGTATTCCCTGAAGCGTCTGTGGTGCTCGCTATCGCATACGGTCCTAGTTCGCCTTCTCTTAATCCGCGCACGAGTTCATCTCCCGAGAACATTCGCTGATAAAGCGGCAAATCGCCGGAATAACTCCCCACCGCCCGCGCGGTTGTTCGAAACGCCCAGGCATTCTCCCGGGAGAAAAATGGGTCACGGAAGATGTGCGCATATTCTGCCGACCCTCTTAAAACACTCTCGTCACCGCCAAGGATTCCTCCGGAAACGGAACCTGCGATTGCCGCTCGCTCCCTTCCCGAATCGTGCCTCCAGTTTGCGCCGACCGCGCGACTGTCAATCTTGCTGTTCAGTCCTGTCGGAATTAGGCCGGTTAGTCCCTCTGGAAGCCCCAACGAATAATCGGTTACGGATCGCGTCACCGAATAGTTGACGCCCATCGAGTCGTATTCCGAGAACGTGTACGTCCATCCCGCGTTCAGCCCGGTGCTTCTCGAAGTGAAAAAAGGCCCCTTCACCGTTCCACTCAATCGCGGGCGCACAACAGTGTCAAACAGCGAGACCGCCAGAGCCCCGTTCTCCGCAAAGATCCCCTCTTTGGCCAATCCAAGAATAAGAAACGCACTCTGCGCTCCGTCTTCCACATCTCCGGAGAGCAATTCCTCGCGGTTCAACAGGTCAAAAACGGAATAGGCGATTCCAATCGTTTCGCCAAACGACGATTGACCGCCAGTCAGCGAAATGCGCTGTTTTCCAATTTCCTGCAAGTGAATCGAAATCTTCATGGTTCTTGCCGCCTCGTCCGTTTCAACTCGGACGTCACTCTTTGTCAGCGGCCGGAAGTAGCCCGTTCGCGACACCCTCGCAAGACCTCGCTCAAGCACTCTCTCATCGAACGGTCTGCCTTCTACGAGCCCCAGTCGCCGCCGAACGAATCGATCGCTAAATCGGTGCAGTCCTTCAAACTCGATTTTTCTTATGATGATCGGCGGTGCGCTGCTTTCCTCGATCTCCACGTCCACTCTTCCTGTCTCTCCATCGAACCTTCGTGTCAAATCCACTCCGTGTTGGCTCTCCATCTCAATCCGCGATGATCGCGGATTCAGCCGCGCATACCAGGCCCTCCGCCACTCGTTCAATGCCTTTTCCGAATAAGGTTTTCCGGCTGCGATCTCCGCGGGCATCGCTGGCGCACAGGTTCCCGCTGGAATTTCCCTTCTCAAACTCTCGTCGACCCTCACTGTCTCAAACTCGTAAAATCGCCCTGCTTCCACCGGAATTACTACCGATTGGTACGTCTTCGTCACCTCATGCCGCCACGGCATCCAGCTTCGGCTGATCGCCCTGTATGTCGAGACTTCGGCCATACCGATCCGAGCCTCCGGATAGCCATGGTCCTGGTAGTAATCCAAAAGCCGCTTGCGATCATCCTCGTATCGCTCGCGCGTGAAGACGTCTTGCCCACCTAATCCAGCTAGAAGGGAGGTGTTCCGGATTTCGCGCATCTGTGCCAGTAGCAGTTTTTCTGGTAACCCACTCTCTCCGACGAACCTGATCCTCCCTACGGGGACTCGGTCGCCATCCGTGATCACGAAATGCACGCTCACGGTTGCATTTGCAAAATTCTGCCGCTCAATTTGGATTCGCGAACCGCTCTGGCCCAGCTCTTCGAGTGCCGACCGAATCGCCACCGCAGCAAGGTATTCTGTGGCTTCGTTCTCGGGCTCCTCCGTCCTCAAATCAATCTGCTTCTGGCTCAGTAACTTTCCGATCTGTTCCGGAGATAAGTCGCGCGAACCCTCAAATTTGATTCCAACGAGAAACTGCTCTTCTTCCAGCAGAAATCGTAGCCGGATCGCCATGCCGCTTCCTCCCTCCGCCGAGCCATCCACTTTCTCAACCGTAATGGTTCGGAACCAACCCAGCCTTGCCAGCGTACGTACGTCATCCGAAAGCCTTTGCGGATCAAATGCATCACCTTCGCGCGATCGCATTTGCGCCAAGACGGCGCCGCGGGCGATCCGCCGCAGGCCGGCGAATTCAATGGATTGGATCGTGCAATTGGCTTGAATTGCGCGCCTTAACGGTGGACGGGTCAGCTCGAGTTCGGGGAGTTCTTGTCCCCGCGAGGATACAGCACAGCAAAGCGCCGCAAACAGTGCGGCAATGGGCCAGCGCACGTACGTCCCTCCTTGCACCAGGAGGACACACAAGTGGATGGCCGGCGCAATTCTAGGGTTGCCCGTGTCTGCCTCGATAGAACTTCATTCGCTGCAGATTTCTTGCCGCTCCGCAAACTGGCACTGGGAATCAGCCGGTTGGAGTGCCTCGAAGCTCGCTGCCTTTTTCTCGCGGGGTCCCTGTTAGGGCGCAATCACGTCGTACGGCCGCATCATTTCGTTGTCTTCGTGCTCCAGAATGTGGCAATGCCACACATATCGCCCGGGAAACCCCTCAAATCGCGCAATGATCCGTGTCGCCATCCCCGGATGCGCCTGCACTGTATCCTTCCATCCCATCTCGTTCGGAGCCGGCGGCACAGCTGGTCCGATATACCTTATCTTTCCTTCCGTGTAGTAATAAAAGGGCTCAAATTTTCTCCGGTCGAGGATCTGGAATCGCACCAGATGCAGATGGATCGGATGCGAATCATCCGTAAAATTCAAAAAACTCCAGATCTCCGTCGAACCCAACTTCGGATTCTCCGTCACCGGCGTGCTCCAGTGCGCATTATTCAAGAGCATCATCACGGGATTGTCCGCTCGGTCATCTTTCTCGCCGAGTGTCAGCACGCGGTTTTGCGCCGCCTCCGATTCCGGAATTTTAGGAACGGGCCGCAAAGTGGAGGGCAGGGAACTCGTATCCTTCGTCTCCATTTTTCGGACGCGTATCTCCATCACCGTCATCGCATCGTTGCTGACGACAATCCTCTCCCCACCGTGGCCCGTGAAATCCACGATCAGGTCCGCGCGTTCGGCCGGAGCGATCGCAAGACTTTTCAGCGGTACCGGGGCCGGCAGCAGCCCCAGGTCGGTCCCAATCTGGTGAAACTCCTTCCCGTTCGACAGTGCCAAATGAAAGAATCGCCCATTCGCCGCGTTCAGCAGCCGAATACGATACTTGCGCGGTTCAACCTCCAGATAAGGGAACAGCTTCCCATTCACAAGGATGGCGTCGCCAAATACCTCCGGTACCCACGGAGATTCCGGATCGGGCGACACCGGATAAAAAAGTTGTCCCTCCCGGTCAAAGAAACGGTCACAGAGAATAAGCGGTATCTCGAACTTCCCGCTTGGAAGATTCAATCCTTCTTCAAATTCGTCACGAACGAAATACGCCCCGAATAATCCAGCGTAATTCCCGAGTCTCGTAATACCCAGCGCGTGATCGTGATACCACAGCATCGTCGCATCCTGCCGATTGGGATAGTGGTATGTTGCGGACTTGCCGGTCACGTACCAATCTTCCGGATATCCATCGCTCTTCGCGGGTGTTCTGCCACCGTGCAAATGCACCACTGTCCGCACTTCCGGCTTGTCCGCTTCCGCCCCATGCACCTTGTGGTCAATCGGCAGGAAATGCTTCGTGGGAAGTTCGTTCGGCCACTCGACCAGCAAACCTTCTCCGCTTCGCGTCTCGAACCTCGGTCCAGGCGAACTTCCTCCAATTCCCCACATCTTCGTCGCCTTCACGTCCCGGTGAATTTTGCTCTCTATCGCCGTCATGGCCAGCCGGTAATAAGGAATCTTGCGGGAAGAATCTTCCGGACTTGGTCGCGTGCCCAGAGGTTTGGCAATCGCGGGCATTGGAAGTGCATCCACGAATTTTTCCAGCGAATTCACATCCAGCAAGGGTTTGCCGATCACTCCCGTCCGGTGCGGATTGCTCTGCCCCGCCGCCAGGCTCGCCATCACCAGCCCTGAATTCCTCAAAAATTCTCGCCGGCTGTATCTCGCAAACCTGCTGTTCATCTCGCTCCCATCTTACTTGCCTGCACCCAAAACAAGAGGCACGCGATTGTACATCGCGTGCCTCCCTTTGGTCCGTTGCTCTATTGAAAGATGATCTTCGCGGTTGGGATCACATCACCACCCGCGATGCTCCTGCACTGGCTCTCCAGTGGTGGGGTCAAGGAACAGGGGGTCGTCCATCCGGCAGTGATCGAAATCGAACATCTGCTCGATCGAATTTGAGAGCGCGTCGAACGATCCTGCCCCGATGCGCTTCCCGCCCAGCCAGTTGTCTTCGATGAAGTGAATCACCGAGGTCTGATCCGTCACCGTGTGGTCCACGAAATTTTCCCTCGCCCACGGAGAAATCACCATCAGCGGCTGCCGCGGGCCATATCCGCAGCGTCCCTGTGCATGCTCGTTTCCGGGATCTACTCCCGGAAGCGCTGTGCTTCCATTTCCGCATTGCCCGGCTCCAGTCAGCGCGTCCGCAGGCGATGTGGATTGGTTGACGATGGGCCCCATTTGATGGTCGTACCACCCGTCCGAGTCATCGTAAAGGATGACCACCGCCGTGCTGCTCCATTCCGGTGTTTTCTCCAGGAAATTCACTAGGTTGACGATAAATGTCTGCTCGTCCAGCGGATTCGAATAACCCGCATGTCCGTCCTGAATCGCAATTGCTTTCAAAAAGCTCACCGCTGGAAAGTTTCCGCTCTTCACTGCCGCATAGAAATCACTCAGGTCGTAATCATGGTTGGCCTGTCCCTTGTGACCAATTTCCGTTGGCGAAGCCGGCCGAGCATGCGTTGGGTTTGCTGTTGAAGCGTAATATTGAAAAAACGCATGGTGCGGAATGTAATCCGCGGTGGTCCCCGTATATGCCGAAGTCGAACTCCGGTTGCATCCTGTCGTCCCGTTCGAATTTGTTGCCGTCAGGTCGAATCCTCCCATGAATCCGCCCCAGGTCACTCCGGCCGCGGTCAGTAAGTCGCCTATGTTTTTCCCGCTCATCTGAACCTGGTTGCGGGTCGGCGCCGAACAAACGTCTCCAATGGGGTCGGCATCCCCAACGAGCGTCAATGTGCCGTCCCCTCCATCGGTCTCGTATGTCGTTCCGTTCAACACCTCCGCCGTGCCGTTCGTCTGCCCGGAAACGAGGTCGATCGCTCCCGGTGATGAGGGTCCAAATTCAGTGTCGAACGAGTTGTCGCTCATCGCAAAATGTTGCGCATAGTTCCACAACGCCGTTACCGTATTCCCGTCGTAGTAGCCCATCGTCAATCCCTTGGTGTCCGCGATGGGTGGCGCGTTCGGCGGCGGTCCTGACGTGCCGACTGACTTGGGGAAAAGATCCATCAAACCAAAATCTACCGCCGCCTGTTCCGGTCCATAGCTGTGATTCTGGTCTGCTGTCGCCGCCTGTGAACGGTCCAGCCGGAACGGATTCGTCGCTCCCGCCCCATTCCCCGAATTCAGCGAATTCGGATTGTTGTTTAGGAGCGCTCCTGAAAGTCCGTTTACCGTCGGCGTCCCTTTCCTCGCGTGGAACTGCGGCTCGCCCGCCGGATTTGTTGCGCTAGGATATGTGCCGAAGTAATGGTCGAACGAGATATTTTCCTGGAATACCACGACCAGATGCTTGATCGGCGTTTTCGTTGGGTAATATTCATGTCCGTTGGCAAGTACCGGACTGGCCGGCAGGAGCAGCAGAGCGGTTGCCGAGGCAAACGCCATCACCTTGCTTACGAGAGAATGCATCAGTAGATTCTCCTTGGCTCGAATTCTTCTGGATTCGGGCGATTTCCGTTCGGATGCGGGTCGTTGCCCGTCAGCCAAGCCCTTGGCAGCCCCGCATTCGCCCGTCACTTGTAGCCGCACTTCATTATCGCCGTGTAAACGCGCCGTCAATTCTGGTCACCGCCCGTCTTCCCGGCTACAATTCTCCGTCCTCCATCTCCCATGACCTCCCTCGCCCGCAAACTCCGCCTCCACGACTACTTCGCCCTCGGCTTTGGCACCATGATCGGAGTTGGCTGGCTCGTCCTCATGGACGACTGGCTCGGCCGAGGTGGTCCGCTTGGCGCCGCCCTTGCTTTCGCCCTCGGTGGCTTGATTCTTCTCCCCGTCGGCTACGCTTATGGGAAATGGGTCCAACGTCTTCCCGACGCTTCCGGCGAAGCCGCCTATACCGCTCTGGTTTTTCCTCCGCTCGTTAGCTATTTCACCGGTTGGATCATGCTTCTCGCCTACTTCATCGTTTGCCCGTGGGAAGCCGTCGCCATCGGCAAGCTCGCCGCTTATCTTTTTCCCTCGCTCGATTCCTTCAAACTCTACAACGTCGCTGGCCAACCTGTTTTTCTGCCCCGCCTCCTCCTGGGCGTTGCGCTCACCCTCTTTCTTGCTTTTCTCAACTATCGCGGCATTCGCGTCACCGCCACTTTTCAGGGCTGGATCACCTCCGCCGTTCTCATTTTCTTCGCCGTCGCAGCTTTTTTTAGCTTGCGACACGGCTCTTTCTCCAATATTCACCCCGCCTTTCGCTCCGCTCCACTCCTTTCCATCCTTCTCACCCTCCAAATCGTTCCCTATTTCATGACCGGCTTCGAATCCATACCCAAAGTTGCTGAAGAAGCCCATCCCGGTTTTCCTTCGCACGGTTTCTTTCGCGCCATTGTTCTCGCCCTATTCATCGGCGCCGGCTTTTACGTTCTCTCCATAGTCGCCGTCTCTTTTGCCGCCCCCTGGCGATCTCTACTCGGACAATCCTTCGCCACTGCCTTCGCGTTCGAACACGCCATCGGCTCGCGCTGGCCCGTCGCCCTCATCGTCATCGCGGGCATCTGTGGCCTCTGCCAGTGCTTCAACGGCAACTTCGTCGCCGCCACTCGTCTTCTCTTTTCCTATGGTCGCCGCGCCACAATCCCTTCCCGTTTCGCTTCCATCCACGCTCGCCACCAGACTCCCCACGTCGCCATCCTTGCGATCGCCGCCGGCACCCTCCTCGGCGTCTTCCTCGGCGATGCTCTTCTCGTTCCCGTTACCGAAGTCGGCTCCATGGCTTCTGCATTTGGCTGGCTCGCCGCTTGCCTGTCCCTCGCTCTCGTCGAATCTCTCCCGCGCGTACGCCTCATCGCCTTGCTCGGCGCTTTTGTTTCAGCGCTTCTCTTTGCCATGAAGCTCTTCCCCATCTTCCCCGGCCATTTCACCCGCTCCGAATGGCTCGCTCTCACGTTCTGGCTCTTTCTCGGCACTCTTCTTCACGCGCTTTCTCCCGCCATCTTCAAACGCAAGGTTTCTTCTTCCTCTACCTGACCCACGTCAGCCACACGTACCCGAAAGCCATCGTCAACATCGTGATCGGCAGCCCTACGCGAAAATATTCCCTGAACGTGATCTTCGCCTCCTCCCGCGCCCGCTCCACAACGATAATGTTCGCCACCGATCCCGTAATCGTCAGATTTCCCGCCAGCGTGCTCGCCATTGCCAGCATGAGCCATCCCGCGTGCGCATTTCCGAATCGCGGCACCACCTCCTTCAGCAGCATCACCGCGGGCACATTGCTCACCACGTTCGAAAGCGCCGCTGTGACCACCGCGAAAATTCCCAGGTTCTGCAGGTTCATCGCTCTTGCCAATCTCAATAGCCCTTCCGCCATACCCGCGTTTTCCGCTCCCCCCACGATCAGAAACAATCCCACGAAGAAAATCAGCACGCCCCAATCCACTTCGTCGTAGACCAATCGTGGTTCTCTCGTTCGTGTGATCAGCATCATCGCTGCTCCCGCCGCGGCTACAAATGGCGGTGCCAGCCCCGCAAGAAATCCCGCCAGCACCAGCGCCACGACGATCCCCGGCTTCAGCAATCCTGCTGTATTCACCTCCGGCATTTCCGCTCTCACGATCGCGTGCGCCTGCTCAAGTCCTTCTTTCCGGTAAATCCCCCAAAGCACCAGCCACGCCAGAAACATACCCATAGCCGCAACCGGCCCCAGGTGCCATAGAAAATCGCGATACCCGATTCGCGAGACCGATCCCACCAGCATGTTCTGTGGATTTCCCGTGATCGTCGCGACGCTTCCGATATTTGAAGCCGTCGCCACCGCCAGCAGGTACGGCACTGGTTTCAATCCCATTTTCCGGCACACCGTCAGCACCAGCGGCACCATCACCAGGCAAATGATGTCGTTCACAAAGAACGCGGACAGCAGTCCGCTTAGAAAAATCACCGTCGGCAGCAGATAGCGCGGCTTCAGCCCCGCCACGGCGATCTCCGTCACCCAATCGAAAAATCCCGCCGTGTGCAGATATGCCACCAGCAGCATCATCGAAAACAGCAGCACGATCGTTCCTAGATCCACGTACCGTAGCGCGTCCGCAGGTTTCAGCGCTCCGAACACGAACATCAGCACGGCTCCGATGATCGCCATGCCTGGCCGGTCAATCTTCATCCCGGGAAATTTTCCCAGAGCAAAAACCACGTAGCTCGCGAGGAATGTTGAATATGTGGCGATGACGGTGAACTCTGGCAAGATCCTATTCCTACACTTCAGCCGCACATCTTAGCTTGGCGCTGCTACTCGGGCAAGAAATCCAGCTGGCCATCTCACTCTCATGAATTTCCAGTTGCAGGACAGTTTTCCGCGGCTATACTCTTCCCAATCTCAGCCGGTCCAGGCGGGCAAACCTTATGGCAAAAATCATGAATCTTGGCCACGATACGGATATCGCATGGCTCACGAACGTTAGCTTTCCCGTCGGACCGGGTTGCTTCAATCTTCGCGACGACGTTCTTCTGGTCCAGATCGCCATCAACCGACTCCTCGCGCATTTCGTCATCAATGATCCCAAGGGCGATCGCATCACCGCCTACCTTCATCGCGACGGTCTTTTCGGCTCGCGCACGGCCGATGCCATCCTCGGCTACCAGAAAAACGTCAAGTCCCGTGGCTATTACATTGTTCCCGACGGTAGAATCGATCCCGCTCCCGTTTCCGGCTGGACCCCCAGCGGCAACGCCCAATACACCATCGTCTATCTCAACCGCGACAATCGTAATGTCTACGGAAAAATGATGCTTGAGGAGGATTTCCCTCCCGAACTCCAGCGCGCCATCAAGCGCAACAGCCCCAACTTCTAACTCTTTTCTTCCTCTCGCGAGAGCCTGCCAGCTCTCGGGCTATGCCCCTCCCTCCCCTCTCATCTCTTCCTGGAACCGCCGAAAGCTCCAAAATGATGAGTAAACTGCAATATAAAATATTTAAAGTTCTTGCCTCGTTTGCCGATTAGTCTTCTGAGGTATACCCATGAGCGTTCAAGCCGTTCACAACACCCAGCAAGCCGCCCAAACCGAAACCGCTCCCGGAGTCCAGCTGGCCCAAAAGCCGCCAGCCCATCAAAATGCAATTCCGGAGGATAAGGTCACCATCAGCGCCGCCGCCCAGGCCAAGCAGAACGCCGCCACCACTGGCGCCGATTCCGGTCACGGCGGTAAGTAGTCGCCCCGTTACCGTGAGTGCCGTCTTCGTTCCTGGGTCATTGGTTTCGAAGCGGCCGCCGACCATGGCAGGCGTTTTTGTCCTTCCTTTCTCTTCGTAGCGGCGGTTTTTTGCTGCGAGCTCGCCCGAGGCTGACTCACCATCTCGCTCTGATCCGCCTTACGGTCGCCGAATTTGGAACATCCATTTGCCGGGGCAATCGGCCCATCTTCTTCGTCCCAAACCTTCGCACACTCCGGGCAAAGCTTCATGGCGGACTTAACCGTTCGGCGCGTAGTTACAGCTTTCCTGGGGCAGTCACTGAATTGCGGCGGCTGCGCAGGATCGTCAGGAAAGAACACCTTGGATCTACATTGAGCCATGATTCGGAAGACCGATGCAGGTTTAAACGTGAATTCTCGATCGGATATGCTGGGGCCGCGGATAGAAGATTGTTTTGCTTGGAACTCCAACCGCAAAACCTACAGCCCTTGCGCAGTTCGTCCCAGTACCCTCTTCTCCGGTATGCGTTGAGAGCTGTCCCGCCTTCATCACAGCCAACGAATCGCCTATCCCTCGGCTGGGGATAAGAAAACCCATCGTTATAGGAAGGGCGAAGGCCACCAGTGAGACGTTCGTTTTCACTGTCGAACCTGTCGGGCGATCTGTTGAGCATTCGCCACTCTGCGGATGGCTCTACCAACGCTTCGGGCGTCGGGGTCTGGCAGCGTACGAGGTGAACAAGGCGAGGCCCTCAGAGCCCATGGAACTCGTCGGGCCCTGGATTGGCTTCTGCGAGGACGGGGAGTTCGCCCGCCTCGAGCTTCGAGCGAATTTCACCAAATATTGTGCCTTTGTCGCACCGGTAAAGCGCATTCTGCATAAGAACGGAGTAGATGTTTACCGGGTCACTCGGTGGACTCTGCAGGGCTGGAAGTTGGCTGTCAGTCTTGCATCGTTCGATCCTCGTAATGGCGGTGATTACCCAGAGGGACGCGTTGGCGTTCATGATTTAGAGCTCCAGGGGGGATACCGACGGAAGCTTCAAGCAGAAGGTCGTTCTCAATAAGGAATCTCGTATCGAGGCCTCCAATCTGGGAACAAAGGAAAAGATCGAGAAAGTGGAAAAGCATTGAGGCCAATTCAAGTCAGTTTTCCTTGACGATCTGATAAGCGGCCCGGAAGCCACAGGAGGGGCTGGCACCTAAATCGAGGGTTTGCGCGTCAATCAGGAGTTGACTGCTCGAACCATTCAGGAACAGGTTGGCCCTGCCAGTCTGGGAGAATGTTTCGAAGTCCAGCAACCGTGAGCATGGCTTAGATCTATCGATCGGTCGGATTATGATTTCTCCCTGGGCCGAAGACTGGCAAACTGACCTCTTCGATTCTCCATTTTCTTCCTTCTGTCAACTTTGACAGTATGATCTGCCGGAAAGACGTAGCTATGTATAGAAACTCCAGGCCCATTTATTTTCGCCATTCGGCCCAACTAACGCATCAGAGGATGATCCATGAAAAAACGACTCTTTGCTTGCACCCTTTCTCTCGGATTTGCTGTTTCCCTGCTCGCGCAGGACAAGGAATCCAGTCGCGTTGAGAACGCCGGAAAAGTCATGAAGGAAATTCTGAACGCTCCCGACGGCATTCCACAGAGTGTTCTCGACAAAGCGGATTGCATCGTGATTTTGCCTTCGGTCGTAAAGTTTGCCATTGGTTTTGGTGGCAGCTATGGGCGTGGGCTAATGACCTGTCGGAGTGGCAAAACGTTTCACGGCCATTGGGGCGCCCCAACGATGATGGCTCTCGAAGGCGGCAGCGCAGGTTTGCAACTTGGGGGCAATGCCACCGATTTCATACTTCTCATCATGAGCCCACGTTCCGCCACGAGCATGATCAGCAGCAAGGTGAAGCTTGGTGGTGACGCCAGCGCTGCTGCCGGGCCGGTCGGCCGAACAGCTTCAGCGGAGTCGGATATCACCTTGCGTGCTGAGATTCTCTCCTACTCCAGAGCTCGCGGCCTGTTCGCTGGAGTCTCCCTCGAAGGTTCCACTCTTCGCCCTGACAATGGCGCGAATAAGAACCTTTACGGTAAGGAAGTCAGCGCCAAGTCTATTGTTTTCGACGGGGCTATGCCGGTACCAGATAGCGCAAAGGAGTTACTCGCTACGCTTCAAAAGGCCACCCCGGTCAACAAAAGCGCGAACAACTAGCCTCCGAGGTTTACCTAAGCCTTAGATTGAATGGCCTTCCCCAAGGAGAGGACCTTTTTTCTGAGGCTGGGCAGTTCGTCGCCGGGACGGATTTGTCCTCTGCACGGACAATAGTCTTTGCCTTAATTCCAATGGCGAAAGCTCGAGGGTAAGTCCCGGTAAGTTTGAATGAATAGGTCTAGGGAAGAGCGCTTGGTGTAGAAAAGCTGAACTCAGCCGTGAGCTGATTCAGAATGCCAGGGAGGCTCTCCCATGGAACCTTTGGATTACATCATTCTGGATGTCCTCGAGGGCAAGAGCAGCGACTGCGGGAAGGACAGCAGCGGTCAGCGACACGCCGAAGGCACGATTGCCGCCACGCGCTTTGATCTCGATCGCCGGATGAAAACACTTCGGCGGCCGTAGAGCGCGGCCATGGAAGCGACCTTGTTCACAGGCCGGATCTTCGATCACCTCAAGTCGCAAGCCCTCGACGCTCCCTTTGGTAAGTTTCGAGACTTGCAGGAAAATACAAACTTCATCTTCGGACCAAGACCACTCGCGGGTCTAGGGTACAGCCAATCGAAGTCTGGTTCTCCATCGTGAGGAACCCCAGCCGAGAGGTTGGCACGCGCGCTGACGTGGCAAGAAAATTTACACCCGCGCTTCTCCCCAGCGCGTCACGAGAGCTTTTGCCCTCTTCTCAAAGCCCTATCATGAAGGTGGGCCTACCGGTAACTTGGGCTCTGCGACCCATTTTTCCCGTACCGCGTTTACCGGGACTTACGTGCGGGCAAGGCAACACAGATCGGGCGAGTCAACTGGAACAACTTAGAGAGCAGAGAGCAATTACCAATCGCGTTAGTATTCTTGTATTCTTCGCCAACCAGCGAAAGTGAAACGACATCTACGAACGCCGTCCACGGCTGGCACCGAATGGTCCAACCAGAGTTGATTCACGCATGTCCTCAGCTCAAGTGATGTTGAAAGACAAATGCAATGCAGATTCTCCCCTCAACAGGCTCGCCGCCCGATGTCGCAGGCTGGAACCCCCACTGTTGGACAGCTTTCACTGCCGCCTCCGTCAAGGGATGCTCCCCATGCACAGCCTTTATCTCCACCGCGTGCCCCGATTTGTTGATACTGACAGACAACACCACTGTTCCCGTGGCCACTGTGTTCGCCGGATACATCGCATACGACGCCAACCGGACCTGCGGCGGAACAGCACTCCCCTCGCTAGGATTCATGGGTCGTGGCGCTTTAAGTCCTCCGCCCACAGCCGCAGTCCCGGGCGGGTTGTAGGGGTTAAAAACGATATAAACGGGCAGCAGCGCCCGAGTGGCCTTCCCTTGAACGCTCGCAGCGATAAACTTCCAGTTCTGCACCGCAGCCTGGGCTGCCGCCGTTAGCGGTGGCGTATCTTGCAGCACCAGCGTGTTCTGCACTCTTCCTGAGGCGTCAAGCGTCAAGAGAAGAGACACCATGTCTGTTTTGGTGGTGTTAACCGGGTAGGTAATTTCCGTTGCTTTCTCAACACCCGGCAATCCACTCCTTTGCGCATCCGCCTGCCCGCCGGCACCAGCCGCAATCGCAATACTCGCAAGCACCCCCGCCATCATCGCCACCCCAATCTTTCCTGGTCCATTCACGTCAAATCTCCTTCTCCACTCTCGAATGGGTATTCTCCGTTTATACGCCTTGCAGCCACCGCGACAAATCCTCTTTTTCACATTTGCCCAATCGGGCGTCTGGGGACCGGCGCTTACTTCTCTGCTAATCGCGTTTACCGGGGCTCTAGGCCATAATTTCCGAATTGCCGGTCATAGAGAATCCACATTATCCTGAGCATCTTGGACTTCGAGTTACTGTCTTGAGGGAGCGACTAGATGCCTGCAACAGGTGAGAACACAGTGGCTTGCCGCAAAACAAGTTTGTCGGGAACGGAACGGAAGGTCTTCGACCCGCGCGACCTCTCTACTGGCTCGGGTGGCGCCGAACTCCTTGATCCGAGCGTGGTGAAAAGGAGCGGCCGATGGTGGATTTACCTGGCGGGCCAAGCCCATGGTTATGGGGCTACGGACATCTACAGTGCCTCTCTCCCTCAGAACGCACCGCTGTCCGCCCGTGGCTGGAAGGTCGCTCGCAACTCAGCGGGAGATTTGGAGCCTCTTGCCGGGCGAAGCTGTAGCGGCCCCTGGGACGGCAGGGGTGGACGTCACTGCCCATCCTACGCGGAGGGATTGGACCCCAATAAGGGACAGCCGGTGGAGCGCATCTACTATGCGGGGGCGGCCGAAAACCTGTGGGGGCCTTACACGATTGGCTTCTTGCAGTGGGATGGGGAGAAATGGATGGATCATCAGGAACCTGTGTTTGTGGCAAATGAAGAATGGGAGCACGGAAGCGTTTACGAACCGAACCTCCTTTACCATGATGGGAAATGGAAGATGTGGTATGTCGCTGGCTCAAATCAGGACGATTATCTCGTTCATGGGTATTCGGAGAGTGAAGACGGTGTCACCGGCTGGAGTAAACATGAGATTTTTGCGCCGCCCGAGATGAAGATGTTCGACTTCTGCGTACGTCAGCGAGGAAACGCATTCGACGCTGTCTTTGCACGCGTCTGGGTTGGTGCAGGCTCCCCGTCGCCTCAAACTGGTCTGTGGTGGTGTAGGGCCAAAACACCTTCGCCTAAGCTTTCCGACTGGAGTGAGCCGCTTCATATCATGACGGCTGAAGATCGCGGATGGCACTCCGGTCCCTGGAAGCCCTCGTTTCAATTTGACGAGCCACTTGGGGAGCGCGCACTTGTTTTCTTCGACGGCGCATATCGAACGAATGATCCCGGACCATTTCCGTTCGCATTCACTCTCGGCTGCCTTGAGATAGATCTTCTACCCGGCTCTGCTTCCAACAATCGCCAGGACATTTAGGTGCTCAAACAAGGATATGTAGCTTCGGGACGACCGGCTACTCAGAAATAATCCCCCTCCGGTGCCTCTTAACCCCTGGTCAGTCGGTTTTGGGGGGCGGGGATTTCATTTTTCCCGGGAGATTGCGTCCCGAATTTCATCCGTTCGAACGATACCATAATCTCCATTGACATCCATGTTATAATAGTGTATGTTGTTTTCGACCGATCCTCGCATCGCTATCGCCCGTCCACGCGCAATCCCCAACCTCCCGCTTCTTCTAATTCCCGTTCCCTCGCGCCCCGGCTCGCGTCCTCTAACCACCTTTGGAATGAACACTTGTGAATATTTCGCCCGCAACTCCTCTGGAATCAACACTTCCAAAATCGCCCAAAATAACTCCCTTTGGAATCAACACTTGCAGAAAAAGGTGGGGGGAGGGGGTTCGCATCAGGCCAGCTCCTCTCTCCCATCACCTCGCCTGGCGCATCCTTTTCCCTCTCTTCCTGATTCCTGTAAACTGTTTGCTGCCACTCCAATCGAAAATGATCCCCTTCATCCACCTGGGCCCTTTGACGATCGCCACCTTCGGCCTGATGGTCGCCACTGCCCTTCTTGTCTCGGCCTACGTTCTTCAAGCCGACTTCCGCCGCCGCGATCTTCACGCCGACGCCTTTCTCATTATTGGCATCGCCGGCCTCGCCGGAATCATCGGCGCCCGCCTCTACCACGTCCTCGAATCTCCGGCGGAATTCTTCTCCGATCCTTGGCCGCAGCTTTTCAGCCGCTATGGGTTCGCCTGGTTTGGAGGATTCCTTGGCGGATTCGCCGCGCTTCTGATCCTCGCGCGCCGCGCCAAAATCCCTACGCTCGTTTTCCTCGATGCCTGTTCTCCCGCCGCCGCGGTTGGCTATGCCATCGGGCGCATCGGCTGCCTTCTCTCTGGCGACGGCGACTACGGAATTCCCACATCGCTTCCCTGGGGCATGAGTTTTCCGCATGGCGTCGTGCCGACGACGCAGCGCGTCCATCCAACCCCAATCTACGAATTCATTGCCTGGATGCTGATCGCCTATTTGCTCTGGCGCTGGGCCGCGCGTGGAACCGCCGAAGGAATTCCGGTCCAAACGCATGGTCAAGTCTTTTGCGGCTACTTGATCCTTACCGGAATTGCGCGCTTCCTCGTCGAATATATCCGTCTCAATCCGCGTTCCTTTTTCGGAATGACCAACGCGCAAACCGCCAGCCTCGGCTCCATTCTTCTTGGAAGTTTCCTTCTGTGGTATTTGAGTACACATCAGCCCGCGCCGGAAGCATCGGGGCACAAGCAGAAAAGGAAGCCCGTAGTTTCACACAAGTAGGACGGAAGAATTTCCTTCTTCAAATCTTCGCGGAATCACTTTCAGATGGGAGGACTCGGCTACAGCAATTGCCGCAGAACGTACTGCAGAATTCCGCCGTGATGGTAGTAGGAAACTTCCTCGGGAGTATCCACTCGCGCGATCGCGCTGAAGATTTTCTCTTTTCCGTCCGCGGATTTCGCTTTCACCGGGAGAGATTTTTTCGGCGAGAGGGAAGCGATGCCTTCGATCTCGAAAACTTCATGGCCTGTCAGACCCAGCGATTCCCGCGTTTCTCCCGCTTTGAATTCGAGCGGAAGAACTCCCATGCCCACGAGATTGCTGCGATGGATGCGCTCGAAACTTTCCGCGATCACGGCGCGCACGCCGAGCAGCCGCGTGCCTTTTGCGGCCCAGTCGCGCGAAGATCCTGAGCCGTATTCCTTTCCCGCGAGAATCACGAGAGGAGTTCCCGCTTCGCGATATTTCACCGCCGCATCGTAAATGCTCATTTTTTCGGGCGAGCCTGGAGCCGCCGATTTCTCTCCGCCGGACTGGTAGGTTGTCCAGCCGCCTTCTGTGCCGGGCGCGAGAAGATTCTTCAAGCGAATGTTCGCGAACGTCCCGCGCATCATGACTTCGTGATTGCCGCGGCGCGCACCGTAAGAATTGAATTCGTGAGGTTTCACGCCGTTGGCGATGAGGTATTTTCCGGCGGGAGAATCCACCGCGATGGATCCAGCCGGAGAAATGTGGTCGGTGGTGATGCTGTCGCCCAGAACGGCGAGAACCCGCGCGCCGTGCACATCCGCAAGAGCGGGAGGAGTTTTCGGCATGTGCTCGAAATACGGCGGAAGCTTGATGTACGTGGATTTGGGATCCCACTGGTAGAGATCGCCTTCAGGAATTTTCAGTGATTTCCACTGCGCGTCGCCTTCGAAAACCGCGCCATATTCTTTCTTGAACTGATCGGTGGTGACCGCCGCCCGAACAGTGGATTCAATCTCCTGCGGCGAAGGCCAAATCTCGCGCAGGTACACGGGCTTTCCATCGGTCCCGCAGCCGAGAGGTTCCGTCGTGAGATCCACGTCCATGCGGCCGGCGAGCGCGTAGGCGACAACGAGCGGCGGCGAAGCGAGATAATTTGCGCGAACAAGCGGATGAATGCGCCCTTCAAAATTGCGATTTCCGCTGAGAACGGCGACAGCGATGAGATCGTTTTCCTTGATGGCGGCGCCGATAGCGTCCGGGAGCGGGCCGCTATTGCCGATGCAGGTGGTGCAGCCGTAACCGACAAGATTGAATTTCAATTTGTCGAGAAACGTGTCCAGACCGGCGGAGCGTAAGTAATCGGTTACTACTTTGGACCCCGGAGCGAGGCTGGTTTTTACCCAGGGCTTGACTTGCAGGCCGCGCTCAACGGCTTTTTTCGCAAGAAGGCCGGCGCCAAGCATGAGAGAAGGATTCGAAGTGTTGGTGCAGCTGGTAATCGCGGCGATGACGACGGCGCCGCTGGAGAGTTCGAACGCGTCGCCATTGTTTCGCACGTTGATGTTCTTCTTGGGCTGATTCTCGATGACTTTTGTGAACGAAGCTTTGGCCTGTCGGAGAGCTACGCGGTCCTGGGGACGCTTTGGTCCGGCAATGGTGGGCTCGACGGAGCCGAGATCGAGTTCGAGTGTTGCATTGAACTGAGGATCGGGAGTTACATCGGTCCTGAAAAGAAACTGCTCCTTGCAATAGGCTTCGACGAGAGCAATTTGTTCGTGAGAGCGGGCAGTGAAATGCAGATAGGCGAGTGTTTCCTTGTCCACGGGAAAAAAGCCCATGGTGGCGCCATATTCGGGAGCCATGTTGGCGATGGTCGCGCGGTCGGGCACGCTCAGAGTGGAAAGACCGCTGCCGTAAAATTCGACGAATTTGCCGACGACACCTTTTTTGCGAAGCATTTCCGTGACGGTGAGAACGAGGTCGGTGGCGGTGGCGCCTTCGGGCAATTTCCCGTGGAGCTTGAAGCCGACGACATCGGGAATCAGCATGGAGCTGGGCTGGCCGAGCATAGCGGCTTCCGCTTCAATGCCACCGACGCCCCAACCGAAAACGCCGAGAGAATTGACCATGGTGGTGTGCGAATCGGTGCCGACGAGGGAATCCGGATAAGCTTCCATCCTGCTACCGACAGGAACGGCGCAAACGACGCGCGCGAGATATTCGAGGTTGACCTGATGGCAGATGCCGGTATCGGGAGGAACGACTTTGAAATTGTGGAAAGCGGTCTGGCCCCAGCGGAGAAAGGCATAGCGCTCGACGTTGCGCTGGAATTCGAGCTGGGCGTTGAGACCGAAGGCGTTGACGTTGCCAAAGCCGTCCACTTGTACGGAATGATCAATGACGAGTTCGGCGGGGAAGAGCGGATTGATGCGCTTGGGATTGCCGCCCATTTTGTCCACGGCTTCGCGCATGGCGGCGAAATCCACGACGGCGGGAACGCCGGTGAAATCCTGGAGAAGAACGCGGGCGGGCATAAAGGCAATTTCTTTGTCGGGCGAACCGGGCTTCCAGTTGGCGAGAGCGGTGATGTCCGCGGCGTGAACGAAGCGGCCGTCTTCGCAGCGAAGAAGATTTTCGAGAAGAATGCGGAGCGAAAAGGGAAGCTTGGCGAGATCGGCGTTTGCGGAATTTTCCAGTTTTTCCAGGCGATGGATTTCAAAGGATTGCGCGCCGACGCTCAGTCTATCGCGGGTACCGAACGAGTTGCTTGAGGAGAAGGGCATCTCGCTTCCTTTCGAGGGCTCAGTAACTTTCTATGATAACCGAAGTGGGAGGGATCACGCCCCCGTGAGTGGTTCGCGACTGGGCAGACGAGGATGTGATCACCGATCGCTCGATTGGCTTTTTAGCCAGCTTGCGTCGCTTCGCCTGAGATCCAATAAAGTTTGGCTGCTCTCCGCCATTCTCGCAAGCACTCTGTGATACTGTGCGACTTTTTCTTTGAGTCGCTTCTCTGACTCTGTTCCGGCACGCGGTATGGGTAGCGAGATGCGGGCTAGGTCGTCTGGCTTGACGCGGTTGTGGGACGCGGACGTGCCCGATGTCAGGCTTTGGATTTGTGCTTGTGCCGGTCGTGAGAGGAGAAGATACGCGATCATATATGCGTCTACTCCTTTTCTTGGTCGCATTACCTCAAATTCCGTAGAACAAACCACGGGTCGTCCTAGATCCGGGACAACCACGACACGGGGTATCCGTGGGTTTATTCGGGACAGCAGTACCTCTCCGCACTCGACGGGCACCCCAGGAGTCTTCGGAGCGTAGTCGCTGATTCCCCCCAGGTCTAAGATGCCTTCAGCGATTACGTGGAGCACACTTATGAAGACAGCGCCCGCCCTATGGTGCGTAAGCCTCCGCTCCTCAGCCACGAAGTCGACTAGGTCCTTAAGCTGTGCGGTGAGTACCTCCGGCGTGTCAGCGAGGCTTCGAAGGACTTCGAGCCTTCTGGCTTGATAATGTCCGGGGGTCCATGAGTCTCCCAAGTGGGATTCTGGAATCACGACCGCTGAGGGGGCTTCCGAAAGGATGACTGCCTCGACGGAGTTCTTACAGCCGTGGGACTTGCTGTACGCGGCTGCCACGGCGAATAGGTCGTTCTTTCCTTTCTCCGCTTTTATCTGGACTCCTTTCCGGCTGCTGACCTGGAAACCGAGATCTTCGCTGACCGCCATGAATACTCTGTGTCTGGATCCCCCTTGTGGCTTACCCTTCTTTACGTAGAGGACGACCGTCTTTGTTCGAGTGCCAGCTTGGGCGAAGGTCACGGATGGAAGCTCGATCACGCCTCGTAGCGTCGCAGAGTTACACAGGTGGTGGCGTAACAGTGCGGGTGTGCCGCTTGAGGACACTACGCTGTCTGGAACTACGATTAACAGCAAGCCGCCGTCCCGAAGCAGACGCAGATCTCTGTCCACAAATAGGAGCTCGGATTCGAGCGGTCCACGGGTTCGTCCCAGGGTTGACAGGAAGGGCGTATTGTCGCCAGCTAGGAGCTTGATTTCGGCCTGCGTGAATCTGGCGCCAAACGGTGGATTCGTGAGTACCAGGTCAACTTGACCGTTCAGAACGTCCAGTGGTGAGCCCTTATAGAGCGAGTTGCCTATCGATACGGAGTGGTCGAACACACGGAAGAGGGTTAGGTTAACTGTTGCGAGGCGAACCATCCGTTCTACTTTGTCCTGCGCGAAAAGCTTTAGGTGTGGCGCTCCTCGGGCTTCCAAAGGCCGATACCTTGCTGCGAAGGTCGCCAGAAACGAGCCGACGCCGCAGCAGGGATCCGCGACAACTAGGGGGCTTTTGTCGGAAAGTCGACCGTCCCGCCTGAGGTCCTCGGCGGCGAGGGTCGCCATCATTTCCACCACTTCGGTGGGGGTCAGGTATTGGGCGTCTTCGATGTTGCCGCGAAAGTTGTCTCGAATGAAGTGTCCAAAAGCCTCGTTCAGGACATCGTAGGGGTTCCCTAGCTCTTGGTGTAGAAACGCGTCGTCGACGGCGCGCGTGACCAACTGCACTAAGCGAGCTGCAAGTTTTGAATCGGATTCTCGGAGGGTGAGTGTGGGTGCCGAACCGAAGATGGAAATGTCATCGTTTCGCACATAGTATGGCAGCCGGCCGGCCAAAGCAAAGCACTCCTGGAGCCGCCCCACAAAATTCGGTTCGGGGGACAAAGTGGGTTTCGGGAAGTCATCGATGTCTCCGAGCTTGGCGCCCAAGTACGTGGAAAATAGTTTGACGACTTCGTCGAGCTTTGCGTTTGAGTCATCCAGCCTTCCAGACCTGTGGAACTCCTCCCGTAGGTCCGCAAGGCTCTGGTAAACGGGGGCATAGTTTGCCGACCCTCCGTTAGTCTCGAACAGATTCCGATTAAGAGTGGAGTTCATAGATAACTATCAATCTGGATGACTATAGCACGTGGAAAACGCTCATTCAATCGGAGGATGCTATCCGAATGTCAGAGGCCGTCGCGAGACTCGGTACCGTCATCCGGCGGTTGAGGCTTGAGCGTGGCATTTCGCAGGAGGGATTGGCCGCACTCGCGCGGATAGACCGGACATTTATGGGCGAGGTCGAGCGGGGCGAAGCAAACCCTTCCTTCGATGTGTTGGAGCGCATCGCTCGCGGACTCTCACTGAACCTCTCTGACCTTATACGCCAATATGAATCGGAAGACTAGTGATCGCCTCGGGCAGGTGCTGCAGCTCTTAGATTTGCACCACGACAGCTTTTATCAGGTAGCGGGCTTCGCCAAGGAAACGGGTCATCCTGTTCCAAGTGACAGCCGAGGATGGTCGCAGATTGTCGTTAGTCTTCTCACGGGAATCCGGGGGCGGGATCGCAAGAAGGGGACCGATCTGGAGGACGGCAGCGATGTTAAGGCAGCGAACACGTGGGAGGCTATCGATACTCCACGGTTCAATGGCGTCATCAAAGCTGGGACCAAAGCGGAGAGCGCGGGCAAGCTGGAATCGCTCGACAAGATGCCGTTCCTATTTCTTGTACTTTGGGACCATTCGCCTTCCACTGAGAAGCCAAGGTGCCGCATCTGGTGCGTGAGGCCAAAGAGGGATAAGCTTTTTCGGAAGGTTTGTAAGACTTGGTATGGCAAAAGAGATGCCGGTGCCATAGTCAGCGCGAACTTTCAGCTTCACCCGCCAAGAGAAAAGGATTCAAACGAGATTCGGAACGAATCCGGAACGCTCCTGTACCCGCTTCTGTTGTGTGCTGAGCGGAGGGACGGGAGCTACGGCCTCATTGAATATCATCCCGAAGTCCTTACCAGTGGCGAGTGTAGTCCGTCCACAGCTTCCTGACCAACGAGGTAGGAAGTTCTCCCCTTCTCCATGCGCGAAAGCGTGAGAGTAGGCGTGCGGCCGTAAAAGTAAAGTATTGTCCGTCATCGAGCTCGACGTACGCCAGGCGCCGAGTTACCGCAGTGGACGGGGACTATGGTCCGGTTCCGGGAGCTTGGACAAGAATGGCGGCAGAAATTTGGGATTGCGGGGGATGTAACCGAAGGACAGCGGCAGCTATCTACTTGAAAGGTAGGATTTGGAGGGGGTTCGATGGCGCAGAGGGTATTGGTGACGGGTGGATCGGGGTTCATTGGGAGCCATTGCATCGTGCAACTGCTGGCGGCGGGCTATGAGGTGCGCACGACGGTGCGGAACCTGAAGCGTGAAGGAGACGTGAGAGCGCTGCTGAAAGAAGGAGGCGCGGAGGCGGGGGAGCGCTTGACTTTTGTCGCGGCGGATTTGGAAAAAGAGGCAGGATGGGCGGAAGCGGTGGCCGGCTGTGACTTTGTGCTGCACGTGGCTTCGCCCTTGCCGCCAAATTTGCCGAAGCATGAGGATGAATTGATCGTGCCGGCACGCCAGGGAACGCTGCGAGTGCTGAAAGCGGCGCGAGATGCGGAAGTGAAGCGAGTGGTGCTGACCTCGTCGTTTGCGGCGATCGGTTATGGACACAAAGACCAGGGAATACCGTTCACGGAGAAGGATTGGACGGATCCGGAAAGCGAAGGGCTGGCGGCATACCCCAAATCGAAGACGCTGGCGGAGCGCGCGGCGTGGGATTTCATGGAGAAAGAGGGCGGAAAGCTGGAGCTTTCCGTGGTCAATCCGGTGGGAGTGTTCGGGCCGGTGCTGGGGCCGGACTATTCGGCTTCGATCTTGCTGGTGCAGCGGTTGATGGACGGGGCACTGCCGGGCTGCCCGCAACTTTATTTTGGGGTGGTGGATGTGCGCGACGTGGCTGACCTGCATTTGCGAGCGATGACGAATCCGGTTGCGAAGGGCGAACGATTCCTGGCGGTCGCGGGGGATTTTATGACCATGCAAGAGATTGCCAAAGTGTTGAAGAGCAGGATGGGGGCGGCGGCGAGAAGAGTTCCGACTCGAGAAGTACCGAATTGGATAGTGTGGCTGGTGGCGCTGCGCGACCCGGCGGCAAAGCTGATTTTGCCGGAACTTGGCAAGCCGAAAAATGCCACGAACGAGAAGGCCAAGCGCATGCTGGGATGGGCACCGCGATCGAATGAAGAGGCGATCGTCGCGACGGCGGAGAGCATGGTAAGGCTGGGACTGCTGAAGGACAGCGTGAAGAAAGCGGCGTGAGGCGCGGGACGGATTATCGACGGATGATCATTTCGGGAACGTCCTGGTCGTAGCCTTCTTCCCGGAGAGTCTTTTGCGCCAGGGAGCGAAGAGTTTGTTCGTCGGCGTCTTTCGGAACTTTGCAGGGACGTCGAATGGCCTCCTCACCGGACTGAATCCTGACGATCCAGTTGGATTTGGCGGAATCCCAAGAAACTTCCACTCGGTCGGCATGCATAAGAACCTCCATGCCAAGAATTGCGGATGATCTTACTGCAAGGGGAGGGCGGAGGGAACCCCTTGCGCTCCGGCGGCGCAGCGACTCGATGGCCAGACTAAATTCCCGATACAATCAAGGCAATTTATAATTGTGGCGCCTCGCGGTCGCGAGGCGGATCCGCTTCGCGAAAAATAGCTTGATGACAAGGCTTTGGGTTGGGTCAAACAAAAGCGTAAGGAGGAGTGGAGATGGGTAGGACAATTTCGGTTCAACGAGTGGTTTGCGCTGCCGGCCTGTGCGCAATCTGGTGCGCTTTTTCAGGAGCGGCGCGCGCGCAGACCGCGAAGAATGCGTTTGTATCCCGGGACGCGACGATTGATGGCGGGACAATCCATTACAAGACGGGGGGATCGGGGCCGGCGGTAATTTTGCTGCATGGGTTCGCGGAGACTTCGCGGATGTGGGATCCGATCCTGCCGGTGCTCGGCGAGAAATTCACGGTGGTTGCGCCGGACCTTCCGGGGATCGGGGATTCGTCTATTCCAAGCGGTGAAATCGGGATGAAGATGGCGGCGATCGAGATTCACGATCTGGTGCGATCACTGGGAATTACGAAGGCGCGCGTGGTGGGACACGATATCGGGCTGATGGTGGCGTATGCGTATGCAGCGCAGTTTCCCTCCGAAGTAGAGAAGTTGGTAGTGATGGACGCATTCTTGCCAGGCGTGGCGGGCTGGGAGCCGATCTACAATTCGCCAAATTACTGGCACTTTCGTTTTCATGGGCCGACGCCGGAAGCGTTGGTGAAAGGACGCGAGAGTATTTACTTCGCTTACTTCTGGAACGATTTGGCTGCGGACAAGGATCATTCGCTTCCGGAGACGGACCGGCAGGCATACCTTGCGGCTTATTCGCGTCCAGGACGGATGCACGCAGCGTGGGAGTATTTCGCTTCGTGGCCGCAGACTGCCAAG
>Ga0335076_10000116_pt1 | contig 64752 bp, 75 predicted proteins | sample Lox_Sample_25_FD_206717 | JGI IMG/M metagenome (GOLD analysis project Ga0335076, IMG submission 206717) | Soil microbial communities from Loxahatchee National Wildlife Refuge, Florida, United States - Lox_Sample_2.5 | ecosystem: Environmental > Terrestrial > Soil > Wetlands | place: USA... | reverse complement strand
GACAACGTCGACATGACCGTCGAGCTCATCACCCCGATCGCCCTCGAAGTCGGCCAGCGCTTCGCCATCCGCGAGGGTGGCCGCACCGTCGGCGCCGGGGCCATCACCTCGATCGTCGAGTAACCGATGGCCAAGGTCGACGCCCGTCCGATCATTCAGCTCGCCTGCACCGAGTGCAAGATGCGGACGTACACCACCCGCAAGAACAAGAAGAACGATCCCGGCCGACTCGAGCTTCGCAAGTACTGCCCTCGGGAACGCCGTCACACCCTGCATCGAGAGGCGAAATAGCAGCGAAGCCGAACTCCGGCCGGACCGAGACGGCCCGCCCGAGGCGAGGTAGCAAATCGCCGAGACTCTGGCGCGGCCGGATCGAAGAGACGGCCCGCCCGAGGCGAGGCTTCCGCAGGCGCCTAGCTCAATTGGCAGAGCACTGGTCTCCAAAACCAGGGGTTGTGGGTTCGAGTCCCGCGGCGCCTGCCAGCTACGTCAGGTCATTCAAGTTAGAGAGCAGCCGTGTCGCGCATCCAGCGCTTCGTACAAGACTCGTGGCAGGAACTTCAGAAGGTCAACTGGCCCACGCCTGAGCAGGCCCGGAATCTCACGATCCTGGTCCTGGCCGTCAGCGCGGCCGTGGCCCTCTACATCGCCGCGTTCGACACCGTCTTCGCCTATGTCTCCACACAGATCGCGGGCGGGTGACGGGCGGCATGAAGACTGAGCAGGCCGGCGACCTCGTTCGGCCGCCCGAGAAGCGGTGGTACGTGATCCACACGTACTCGGGTTACGAGAACAAGGTCAAGGCGAACCTCGAGCACCGCATCGAGTCGATGGGCATGGACGACAAGATCTTCCAGGTCCTCGTCCCGATGGAAGACGAGATCGAGATCCGCCAGGGCCAGCGCCACACGGTTCAGAAGAAGGTCTACCCCGGCTACGTGCTCGTCGAGATGATCCTCGACCCGGACTCGTGGTACGTCGTCCGCAACACGCCCGGTGTGACCAGCTTCGTGGGCGGCGGCAACATTCCCGGCGTCCGCAGCGAGCCGATCCCGCTCGACGAGTCGGAGGTCAAGCAGATCCTCCGCCAGATGGGCGTGGAGACTCCGCGCTACCGGGTCGCGTTCACCAAGGGTCAAAACGTCCGGGTCACCGACGGTCCGTTCGCCGAGTTCATCGGCACGGTTGACGAGGTCAACCCGGAGCGCAACAAAGTCAAGGTGCTGGTCAGCATCTTCGGCCGCGAGACGCCGGTCGAGCTCGACTTCCTTCAGGTCGAGAAGCTGTAAGCGAAAGGGAGTCGAAGGCTCGTGGCCAAGAAGATCCGCATCGTCCTCACCCTCCAGCTCAACGCCGGCAAGGCCACGCCCGCGCCGCCGGTCGGCACGGCCCTCGGCCCCCACGGGATCAACATCGTCGAGTTCACCAAGTCGTACAACGAGAAGACCGCCGACAAAGCCGGCCAGGTGATCCCGGCCCAGATCACGATCTACGAGGACCGTTCGTTCACCTTCGTCCTCAAGACCCCGCCGGCCGCGGATCTACTCCGCAAGGCCGCCGGGATCACCAAGGCGACCGCGACCCCCGGCCGCGAGAGCTCGGGCACGGTGACACGCGACCAGATCCGCGAGATCGCCATGACCAAGATGCCGGACCTCAATGCGACTTCGATCGAGGGCGCCATGGCCCAGATCGAGGGCACGGCCAAGAGCATGGGCATCGAGGTCGTCGGCTAGCCAGATCGAGGGCCCGGCCCGGCCGGCCCGACGCGCTCCGGCCGCGTGGCGCCGGACGTTCACCCCGCGCCAGGGGGAGGTCGCGAACCGGTTCGCCGGGCCGACCGACGGAAGGAGATCGAGATGCCGGATCGCGGCAAGAAGTATCAGGAAGCGGCCAAGCTCGTCGACAGGACCAGGCTCTACTCTCCGGCGGAGGCCGCCGAGCTGGTCCGCAAGACCAGCTACGTGGTGTTCGACGCCAGCGTCGAGGCGCACCTGCGCCTGGGCGTCGACCCGCGCCACGCCGACCAGATGGTCCGCGGCACGGTGGTCCTGCCTCACGGCACGGGCAAGATCATCCGCGTCGTCGTCTTCGCCCAGGGCGAGAAAGCCCTCGAAGCCCTCCGGGCGGGCGCCGACGAGGTCGGGGCCGAGGACCTGGTCAAGAAGATCGAGGCGGGCTGGACCGAGTTCGACGTCGCCCTCGCCACGCCGGACCTGATGGGCCAGGTCGGCAAGCTCGGCCGCATCCTGGGCCGCAAGGGCCTTATGCCGAACCCCAAGTCGGGAACCATCACCTTCGACCTCGAGCGAGCCATCAAGGAAGTCAAGGCCGGCCGGGTCGAGTTCAAGGTCGACAAGGGCGGCATCATCCACTGCCCGTTCGGGAAGGCCAGCTTCGAGGCCCAGCAGCTCGTCGACAACCTGGCGACGCTCCTCGACGCCGTCAACCGGGCGCGCCCGAGCGGCGCCAAGGGCCAGTATCTGCGGACTCTGACAATCACCCCGACGATGGGGCCGGGGATCCGGATCGACATCCCGGCGGTTCTCGCCGTGGCCGCGGCCGCGTAGCCGCGTAACATATGCGGTCCGGCCGCGGCGACGCGGACCGGATCAGTGGCGCCGCCGCCGGCCGACGGGGCCGCGCCAGGCAACTGAATAACGACGGACCGCCGCAGACAGCATGCGTCGTCGGTCCGCCAACCCCGGGCGACCGGGCGTGGCGGGCACGAGCTCAATTCGCCGGCACGAAGCCGGCGGGCATGCCGAGGCAGGGATCGAGCCTCCATCCGCGTGGGTGGGTGCGCCCCTGTGGCGAAAGCCGTCGCAGGGGCGTTTTGGTGTCCCGCGCAAGCGAGCGCCGAGGCCCACCGCGCGCGCCGGTTGCGTGCACAACCCGATCGGGAGTTGGGATCCGACGCTCAGGCGGCGGGTGGACCGGCTCCGGGAGGTACCAAATGCCCACAGAGGCCAAGCGCGAGATGATCGCGGAGCTGACCGAGGAAGCTCGGTCGAGCACCGCGATGATCGTCTCCGAGTACCGCGGCCTCAAGGTCTCCGAGTTCGGCGAGGTCCGCCGTACGCTGCGCAAGCAGAACGTCTCGTACCGTGTCGTCAAGAACCGGCTGATGAAGATCGCCGCGCGGAACGCCGGGGTCGACGCCCTGACGATCCTGCTCGAGGGTCCCACGGCCGTCGCCTTCGTCAAGGGCGACGAGGGAGCGGCCGCGCAGGCCGTCCTCGAGGCGTTCCGGACGCACCGTCTCATCAAGGTGACCGGAGCGGTCATCGGCAGCCAGGTCGTCAACGCCGACGGCGTGACCCGGCTGGCTCAGCTGCCCGGTCGCGACGTTCTCCTGGCCCAGATCGCCGGCGCGATCTCCGCGCCGATGGCCAACGTGGCCGGTCTGTTCGACGCCCCGCTGCGGGACGTCGCCGGACTGGTCCAGGCCCTCGCCGACAGGCAGACCGCCTGAGCCCGGGCCCGCGGCGCCAAGACATTTGAATCGCTCGGGCCCAGTTCGCCCGGGCGCCACAGGAGTGATCATCAAATGGCAAAGCTGACTCAGGATCAGATTCTCGAGGCCTTCGCGTCCATGACCGTCCTCGAGCTGTCCGACTTCAAGAAGGCCTTCGAGGACAAGTTCGGCGTCACGGCCGCCGCCCCGGTCGCCGTTGCCGCCGTCGGCGCCGCGGCCCCGGTCGCCGCTGCCGCGGCCGCTGAAACCGAGGAGCAGACCGAGTTCACCGCCATCCTGTCGGACATCGGCCCGAACAAGATCCCGGTCATCAAGGTCGTCCGCGAGCTGACCGGCCTGGGCCTCAAGGAGGCCAAGGACCTTGTCGACGGCGCCCCGAAGCCGGTCAAGGAAGGCATCAACAAGGACGAGGCCCAGAAGATCAAGTCCGCCCTCGAGGAGCAGGGCGCCAAGGTCGAGATCAAGTAGCACTATCTGGTAGAGTGGGGCGGCGTGAGCCGCCCCGCCCTCCAATCAGCGGGTTCGAGCTGGCGCTGGGGTTTCTCTCAGCGCGCCCATTTGACATCTGCGCGAAGCGCGGTATCCTACTCCTTCTGTGAGCGCGGCCTTTCCCTTTCTCCTCCGTCAAGGAGCGGTTCATGCTGTCTGTCGCTGAGTCCCCCCGAGCATCCGCGAGTCTGCTTCGCCGCCGTTATGCGCGGATCCCCGAAGTCCTCGATATCCCGAACCTGATCGAGCTCCAGCTGAAGTCCTTCGATTGGTTCGTCGGCAACGGCTTGAGGGAGCTGTTCGACGAGATCAGCCCGATCAAGGACTTCACCGGCAAGGTGATGGAGCTCCACTTCCTCGACTACGAGTTCGGCGCGCCCAAGTACTCCGAGCTCGAGTGCCGGACCAAGGACCTGACCTTCAGCCGGCCGCTGTACGTCAACGTCGAGCTTCTGATCAAAGAGACCGGCGAGATCCAGCGCCAGCGGGTCTACATGGGCGACTTCCCGTTCATGACGGACCAGGGCACGTTCATCATCAACGGGGCCGAGCGGGTCGTCGTCTCGCAGCTGGTCCGCTCGCCCGGGGTGTACTACAGCGCTCTCGAGGATCCGACCAGCGGCCGGACGCTCTACTCCGCGAAGGTCATCCCGAACCGCGGCGCCTGGCTCGAGTTCGAGACCAGCAACAAGGACCTCCTCTCGGTCAAGGTTGACCGCAAGCGCAAGATCGCCGCGACGACGCTCCTGCGGGCCGTCGGCTACGAGCAGAACGACGAGATCGCCGGCCTGTTCGCGACCGTCGACTCGGACCCCGAGCATCAGTACATCGCCTCGACCCTCGAGAAGGACCTGGCCAAGACTCAGCAGGACGCCCTGATCGAGGTCTACAAGAAGCTGCGCCCGGGCGATCCGCCCACCGGCGACAACGCCCGTCAGCTGGTCGAGAGCCTCTTCTTCAACTTCCGCCGCTACGACCTCGGTCGGGTCGGCCGCTACAAGTTCAACAAGAAGCTGGGTCCGGTCGTCGAGCGGATGGGCATCGAACTCGACCGCGAGCAGCGGATCATCACCCGCGAGGACATCGCCGCGATCGTCGGCCACCTGATCGAGCTGAACCGCGGTCTGGGCATCGCCGACGACATCGACCATCTGGGCAACCGGCGCATCCGGGCCAACGGCGAGCTGATCCAGAACGCCTTCCGGGTCGGGCTGCTGCGCATGGAGCGGGTCGTCCGCGAGCGCATGACGATCCAGGAGATCGACAAGGCCACGCCCAACGCCCTCATCAACATCCGCCCGGTCGTGGCGGCGATGAAGGAGTTCTTCGGCGGCAGCCAGCTCAGCCAGTTCATGGACCAGACCAACCCGCTGGCCGAGCTGACCAGCAAGCGCCGGCTCTCGGCCCTCGGCCCCGGCGGCCTGTCGCGCGAGCGGGCCGGGTTCGACGTTCGCGACGTCCACCACAGCCACTACGGCCGCATCTGCCCGATCGAGACGCCCGAAGGCCCGAACATCGGCCTGATCGGCTCGCTCGCCACCTTCGGCCGGATCAACCCCTACGGCTTCATCGAGACGCCGTACCGCAAGGTCAAGCGGACGATCGCCTGGGACGACCCGGATCTCGCCCGACACCAGGCCGGGGTCGATCTGGTGGGCAAGGACGGCAAGGTCATCGTCAAGGCCGGCGACAAGTTCAACGCCGAGGCCATCGCCGAGCTGAAGCGCCAGAAGGCCCAGGCATTCCAGATCCGGCCGGTCGTGACCGCCGAGATCGAGTACCTGGCGGCCGACGAAGAGGAAGAGCACCACGTCGCGCAGGCCAACGCCGAGCTTGACGAAGAGGGCCATTTCGTCGGCGACCGCATCCCCTGCCGCTACCGCGACCAATTCCCCGAGGCGCGCCCGAACGCGATCGAGTACATGGACGTCTCGCCCAAGCAGGTCGTCTCGGTGGCCACGGCGCTGATCCCGTTCCTCGAGCACGACGACGCCAACCGGGCCCTGATGGGCTCGAACATGCAACGCCAGGCCGTACCGCTCCTCGAGCCCGAGTCGCCGATCGTCGGCACCGGCATGGAGTGGCGCTCGGCCCTTGACTCGGGCCAGGTCGTGGTCGCCCGCCGGCCCGGCGTGATCACGAGCGTGACCGCCGACCGGATCCAGGTCGAGACCGACTCAGGCGAGCTGGACGAATACCTGCTCCAGAAGTACGTCCGCTCCAACCAGGGCACGTGCATCAACCAGCGGCCCATCGTCGACGTCGGCCAGCGGCTCGAGAAGGGCCAGCCGATCGCCGACTCCAGCTCGACCCAGCAGGGCGAGCTGGCCCTCGGCCGCAACGTCCTCGTGGCGTTCATGAGCTGGGAGGGCGGCAACTACGAGGACGCGATCGTCATCAGCGAGCGCCTCGTCAAGGAAGACTTCTTCACCAGCATCCACATCGAGAAGCACGAGCTGGAGTCCCGCGACACCAAGCTCGGCCCCGAGGAGATCACCCGCGACATCCCCAATGTCGGCGAGGAGTCGCTCAAGGACCTGGACGAGGAGGGCATCGTCTACATCGGAGCCGAAGTCCAGCCCGGCGATATCCTGGTCGGCAAGATCACTCCCAAGGGCGAAACCGAGCTGACGGCGGAGGAGCGACTGCTCCGCGCGATCTTCGGCGAGAAGGCCCGTGAGGTGAAGGACTCGAGCCTGCGCCTGCCCCACGGCGAGCGCGGCAAGGTCGTGGACGTTCGGATATTCAGCCGTGAAGAGGGTGACGAGCTCATGCCGGGCGTCAACCGCCTGGTCCGGGTCTCGGTCGCCCAGAAGCGCAAGGTCAGCGTCGGCGACAAGATGGCCGGCCGCCACGGCAACAAGGGTGTCATCGCCAAGGTCCTGCCGGCCGAGGACATGCCCTACCTGCCGGACGGCACCCCGGTCGACATCGTCCTCAACCCGCTCGGCGTGCCGAGCCGGATGAACATCGGTCAGATCCTCGAAACGCATCTCGGCTGGGCTCTCCACGAGCGCGGCCTCAAGGCGGCCACGGCCGTCTTCGACGGCGCCACCGAGGAACAGATCCGCGAAGAGCTGCGCCTCTCCGGCCTCCCCGAGGACGGCAAGGTCATGCTCCGCGACGGTCGGACGGGCGAGCAGTTCGACCGGCCGATCACCGTCGGCTACATCTACATGCTCAAGCTCCACCACCTGGTGGAGGACAAGATCCACGCCCGGTCGACCGGACCGTACAGCCTCATCACGCAGCAGCCTCTGGGCGGCAAGGCCCAGTTCGGCGGCCAGCGCTTCGGTGAGATGGAGGTCTGGGCTCTCGAGGCGTACGGCGCGGCGAACATCCTTCAGGAGCTTCTCACCGTCAAGTCGGACGACGTCATGGGTCGCGTCCAGACCTACGAGGCGATCGTCAAGGGCGAGGAGATCCAGCAGCCCGGCGTTCCGGAGTCGTTCAAGGTTCTCATCAAGGAGCTCCAGAGCCTCGGTCTGAACGTGGAGATCCTCAACGAGAACGACGAAGAGATCCGTTTTGCCGAAGACTCGGGCACCTATCCGATGCCCGATCTCGGCGGCATCAACCTCGCCGGTTTCGAAGACTGATCCAACCAGCGCACACGAAGCGGCGCCTGTGCCCGGCCAGCCAGGCGACGCCGATCCACGGTCCGAACTACGCCACCGAGCCAGGCAGTGGCGTGGAGGAGAGCAATGCTCGAGGTCAACAACTTCAACGCAATCCGGATCTCACTCGCCAGTCCCGAGCAGATCCGGGATTGGTCGTCCGGGGAGGTCACCAAGCCGGAGACGATCAACTACCGCACGCTCAAGCCGGAGAAGGACGGCTTGTTCGACGAGCGCATCTTCGGTCCGACCAAGGACTGGGAATGCTATTGCGGCAAGTACAAGCGAATCCGCTACAAGGGCATCATCTGCGACAAGTGCGGCGTGGAGGTCACCCGCTCGAAGGTTCGCCGCGAGCGCATGGGCCACATCCAGCTGGCCAGTCCGGTCAGCCACATCTGGTACTTCAAGGGCACGCCGTCGCGGCTGGGCATCCTGCTCGACATCAGCCCGCGCAACCTCGAGCGCATCCTCTACTTCGCTCTCTACATCGTCACCCACGTGGACGAGGACGCCCGCCGGCGAGCCCTGGCCGCGCTCGAGGACGAGGCCGAAGGCAGGGGCGGCAAGGGAGGACGGGCCCTGGCCGATCTCGAGGACGAGCTCAAGAGCCGTTTCCACCGCCAGAAGGACGAGCTGAACGCCGCCCTGACGGCGACCCGGGCGGAGCTCGAGCTGCAGCGGACGGCCCGGACCGAGGAGATCGTCGAGGCCGCTCAGCAGGTCGAGAAGCTGCTCGGCGGTCTGGGCAAGAACGCCGCCACGGAGGCCATCGCCTTCCCGATCACGGGTGAGGTCGTGGTCGCCGCCGGCGACACGGCCGGCAAGGAGGCCACCGCCACTCTCCGCAAGATCGTGGCGGCCGAGACCGAGCGGGTCACGGCCGAGATCCAGCAGCGCGAGGCCGACGAGGAGCGCAGCGTCGCCCAGAAGACGACCGACCTGCAGCTCGCCATCGACGCCGAGCTCGAGTCCGAGCGCGAGCGCCTGCGCCGCGACGCAGACGGAGCCAAGGACGAGATCCGCAAGCAGCGCGACGAGATCGAGTCGATCAAGCCGCTCATGACCCTGTCCGAGAACGACTTCCGCTACCTGGACGAGCGCTATGGCTCGGGCAGCCGCGGCGGTCGGATCTTCTACGCGGCTATGGGCGCCGAAGCCGTCCGCGACATCATCGGCCGGATGGACCTCGAGGAGCTGGCCAAGGCCCTCCACGTCGAGGTCCGGACCACGTCGGGCCAGCGCCGCAAGAAGGCCATCAAGCGGCTGCGCCTGATCGAGGCCTTCCGGCGGTCCGGGACTCGCCCGGAGTGGATGATCCTGTCGGTCATCCCGGTCATCCCGCCGGACCTGCGGCCGATGGTCCAGCTCGACGGCGGCCGCTTCGCCACGTCCGATCTCAACGACCTCTACCGGCGCGTGATCAACCGCAACAACCGCCTCAAGAGGCTGCTCGAGCTGGGCGCCCCCGAGATCATCATTCGCAACGAAAAGCGCATGCTCCAGGAAGCCTGCGACGCGCTGATCGACAACGGCCGCCGCGGCCGGGCCATCGCCGGCACTGGCAACCACCGCCTCAAGAGCCTGTCGGACATGCTCAAGGGCAAGCAGGGCCGGTTCCGCCAGAACCTGCTCGGCAAGCGTGTCGACTACTCCGGCCGGTCGGTCATCGTCGTCGGCCCGGAGCTCAAGCTCCACCAGTGCGGCCTGCCCAAGAAGATGGCGCTCGAGCTGTTCAAGCCGTTCGTCATGCGCCTTCTGGTCGAGAAGGGCTTCGCCCACAACATCAAGAGCGCCAAGCGCATCGTCGAGCGCGTCCGGCCTGAGGTCTGGGACGTCCTCGAGGAGGTCATCAAGGACCATCCCGTCCTGCTCAACCGCGCCCCGACTCTTCACCGCCTGGGCATCCAGGCGTTCATGCCGACCCTCGTGGAAGGTTCGGCGATCCAGATCCACCCCCTGGTCTGCACGGCCTTCAACGCCGACTTCGACGGCGACCAGATGGCCGTCCACGTCCCGCTCTCGACCGCGGCCCAGGAAGAGGCTCGGCAGATGATGCTGTCGACGGCCAACCTCCTGTCGCCCGCAGACGGCAGCCCGGTCGTGGCCCCGACCCAGGACATGGTTCTGGGTTGCTTCTACCTGACCATGGAGAAGCCGCTGGAAGAGGGCCGCAAGATGCGCCTCTTCTCCAGCGAGGCCGAGGCGATCCTGACATACCAGCTCCGCGAGGTCACGCTCCACGAGCCGGTCGTGGCCGTGGTCAAGGCCTGGGACGAGGCCGCCGGCGCGGCCGTCGACACCAGGGTCCAGACCACTGTCGGGCGGATCATCTTCAACCAGATCGTGCCCGATCGGCTTCGCTTCAAGAACGTCAACATGAAGCGGACCGAGCTGCGCAAGCTCGTCGACGAGTGCTACCGGGTTCTCGGCCCGGCCGAGACCGCCGACGTGGTCGACGGCGTCAAGGGCGTCGGCTTCAAGTACGCCACTCGAGGCGGTATGACGATCGCCGTGGGCGACATCGTCATCCCGCCCGACAAGAGCAAGCGCCTGGTCGAGGCCGACTCCGACGTCGACAAGATCGACCGCCAGTTCCAGCGCGGCCTGATCACCGACGACGAGCGCTACGAGCAGGTCGTCGACGTCTGGCAGAAGACCACCAACGACCTCTCGACGGCCATGATGGACGGCCTGGACGCCTTCGGCTCCGTGCGGATGATGGCCGACTCGGGCGCCCGAGGTAACAAAGGCCAGATCAGCCAGCTGGGCGGCATGCGCGGCCTGATGGCCGACCCTTCGGGCCGGATCATCGACGTGCCGGTGCGGAGCAACTTCCGCGAGGGCATGACCGTTCTCGAATACTTCATCAGCACCCACGGCGCCCGCAAGGGCCTCGCCGACACCGCCCTCCGCACCGCCGACTCGGGCTACCTGACCCGCCGTCTGGTGGACGTGGCCCAGGACGTGATCACCCGCGAGGAAGACTGCGGCACCCAGGAAGGCAGCTGGATCACCCGCGCGGAATCGGCCGAGATCACCAGCAACGAGAAGGGCGCCTACCAGAAGCGAATGGTCGGACGGCTTTCCGCGGCGGATCTCGTCCATCCCACGACCGGCGAGATCGTCTGCGCCCGGAACCAGGAGATCACCGAGGCCGTGGCCCAGGCGATCGACGAGTCGGGCATCGACGGCGTGCTCGTCCGCTCACCGCTCTCCTGCGAGGCTCGCCACGGCGTCTGCCGGCTGTGCTACGGCCGCAACCTGGCGACGGGCTCGCTGGTCGGCATCGGCGAGGCGGTCGGCATCATCGCCGCCCAGTCGATCGGCGAGCCGGGCACCCAGCTGACGATGCGAACGTTCCATACCGGCGGCGTCGCCGGGCTGGACATCACCGCCGGCCTGCCCCGCGTCGAGGAGCTGTTCGAAGGCCGCGTCCCCAAGGGCAAGGCCGAGATCAGCCACATCGACGGTCTCGTCGAGATCGTCCGGTCCGAAACGGGAACCCGGGTCAAGGTCACCAGCAAGGAGCAGTACGACAGCCACATCGGGCTGCCCGAGGGCTCGGAGATGCTGGCCGCGGCCGGCGACATGGTCGAGGCCGGTCAGGTCATCGCCCGGGGCGAGGGCGGCGACAAGGCCAACGACGTCGTCGCTCCGGCCAAGGGCTTCCTGGTCAAGGAGGCCGGCGATCTGGTCGTCAGGTCCGAGGACACGGTCGAGCGCGAATACGCCATCCCGCACAACGCCAAGCTGATGGTCGAGAACGGGGCGGAGATCCGCGCCGGCGACGCCATCACCGACGGCCCGATCAACCCTCAGGAGTACCTCGAGACCCGGGGCAAGGACTCGGTCCAGCGCTACCTGGTCAAGGAAGTCCAGAAGGTCTACCGCAGCCAGGGCGTCACGATCAACGACAAGCACATCGAGATCATCGTCCGGCAGATGCTCCGTAAGGTCCGCATCGACCAGCCGGGCGACACCGACCTGCTCCCGACCGAACTGATCGACAGGCTGGACTTCGAAGAGGTCAACAACCGCGTCCTGGCCGAGGGCGGCGAGCCCGCCACGGCCCAGACGGTCCTGCTGGGCGTAACCAAGGCCTCGCTCAATACTTCCTCCTTCCTGGCGGCGGCCTCCTTCCAGGAGACCACCCGGGTGCTGACCGAGGCGGCCATCAACGGCGCCAAGGACCACCTGATCGGCCTCAAGGAGAACGTCATCATCGGCAAGCTGATCCCCGCCGGGACCGGCGCGCCGGCCAACATCGCCGCCGCTCGCGAGCGCGCCCGGCGGGCGGCCGAAGAGGCCCTCGCCGGCGAGTCGGTCGAGAGGCTGCGGGGTCCGGAATTCGAGTACAACCCGTTCCTCGAGGAAGCAGGCGGCCGGCCCTCCGAGGAGACCGCGGACCTTGCCTCGCTGCTGTCGGCGAGCGTCGGTGGTGGAGCCAAGGAGGACGACGAGGACTTCGTCAATCCCTTCCTGGCCGCTCTCGGCGCCGAGTCCGGCGAATCGGCCGAGTCCGACGAGTCCGGCGTGCCGGGCCTCGAGGATCTCCTGGGCGGGATCGGCAAGGACGAGGAGTAGCTTCGGCCGCGGACGCGGCCATCGCAGACGAGTGAAGCGGGCGGCAGGTTTACCTGCCGCCCGCTCTGTCTGCCCGGAATGGGGGAGCGGGGTGGGTGGGCAATGCCCCGCTCGGGGCCGCGTGGGAGTGTGAGCCGGGCGACGGCGCCGCTACGGCGCCGTCTGCATTCCGGTGGTCGGGGCTGGAGTTTCCGAACCAGCCGACGGGGCGGCCCGACGATGGCGGCCCAGTCCGGTGACGGCCACCCCGGCCGCAACCACGGCCACCACGGCGGCCGTGACGAAGGCGGACTGCATGCCGTCGCAGAAGGCGGAGACCGCTCGCCCGGATGCCATGAGGGCCGCGGCCGCTCCGAAGGCCTGGCCGGCGAGGGCGCCGACCTTCGCGCCCTGGCCGAGCACGACGAGGGGCGAGAGCGCGCTGGCGCCCGAGCGGGCCGCGGCGGGCAGACTGTTGGCGAATGTCGTCCAGTCGCCGCGGGCGACGGTCGACCCGACCGAGGCCATGACGGCGACTCCCAGCGCCGTCCCGACCTGGCGCGAGGTGTTGAGAATCCCGGAGGCGACGCCAGCCTTGGCCTGGTCGGCCACAGCCATGGCTTCGGCCGCCAGCACGGGCATCGACAGGCCCGTCCCGGCTCCGAGGACGACCAGCCAGGGCCAGATGGTCGAGTAGGAGGAGTCGGGGTGGAGCGTCGATAGGCCCAGGATCAGGCGGCGGCCAGGACCAGGCCAGAACCGACGAGCAGAGCCGGGGGGACGACGCGGCCGCTCAGCCGGCCGGTCAGGGGCGCGACCACGATCACCATCGTCGTCAGCGGCAACGACCGCACGCCCGTGTCGACGGCCGAATAGCCCTGGACGTTTTGCATGTACAGGGTCAGGAAGTAGATCGCTCCGAAGAGGACGAAACCGAGGGCCATCATGACCGCGTTGGCGGTGCTGACCCGCCTGCTGCGGAAGAACCCGAGCGGCAGCATCGGCTCGGGCGTCCGCGCTTCGCGCAGCACGAACAGGGCCAGCAGAGCCAGGCCCGCGCCGAGCCGGGTAAGGACGTCGATCGAGGCCCAGTCGTTGGAGCTAGTGTCGATCAGGCCCCAGACGAAGGCGAAGAGCCCGGCTGTGGCCAGGGCCGTCCCAGGGACGTCAAGGGCCCGCGTCGTGGTGTCGTAGGACTCGGGCACGATCAGCCAGCTGACGGCGATGGCCGCCACACCGATCGGGACGTTGATCCAGAAGACGCTCGACCAGCCCGCGCTGTCGACGAGGACGCCGCCGACCAGTGGTCCGATGGCCAGTCCGACCGCCGACACGCCGGCCCAGATGCCAAGGGCCATGGCCTGCCTGTCGCGCGGGAAGGCCGCGACGATGATCGAGAGCGAGAGCGGGCCCATGAGCGCCCCGCCGACGCCCTGGACGGCCCGGCTGGCGACGAGCTCGGTATCGGTCCGCGAGAGAGCGCAGCCGGCCGAGGCGAGGGTGAAGATCGCCAGTCCGACCAGGAAGAGCCGCCGCCGCCCGAAGCGGTCGCCGAGCTTGCCGCCGAGTAGGGTCACCGACGCAAGGCCCAGCGAAAAGGCGTTGACGGTCCACTCCAGGGACTCCTGGCTGGCGTTCAGGTCGCGCTGGATCGAGGGCAGGGCGACGGTCACCACGGTCATGTCGAGCATGACCATGAACAGGGCGAAGACCATCGCGCCGAGGATGAGCCAGTGGTGATTGCGGGAGAGTTTCACTGAACCTGCCTTTCGGGATTGCGCAACAGGAGGAGCATCGTGTCCACCAGGGGGGAGAGCCGGCCGGCCGCGACCTCGTCGCCGGCGATCGCCGAGTCGAAAGCGAAGAGGAGCGAGATGGCGTGGGCGAGGCGACCGATGTCGACCGGGTCTACGTCGGGCCGGACCGACCCACTGGCCTGGCCCGCCGCCACTGCCTCCGCGACCACGGCCTCGAAGTTCTCGACGCCGGTCGACGCCCCGAACTCGACCTCGCCGACCAGAACCAGAGCGTGGTTCCGCAGACGGCTGATCTCGCCCAGGAGGGGGTTGAAGAGGAGCCCGCGGGCCCGTTCGGCGAAGACGCCAAAGGGGTCGTCGCCGCCCGGCAGGGGAGCGGCCAGCAGGTCGACGATCGTCGCCCCGGCGTCGCGCAGGGCCGCCATAAGGAGAGCCTGCTTCGACCCGAAGTGCTTGAAGAGCGTCGGTTCCGAGCAGCCCGCCGCGGCGGCGATCTCGGCGGTCGTAGTCCCGTGGTAGCCACGCCGTGAAAATGCCGTCCGGGCCGCGTCGAGCAGCCGCCGGTGGGTCTCGTCGCCTGAACGTCGATCCGGTGTCATCCAGCCAACCTCCGAAAGCAAGTTTAGTGAGTACTCACCCAACAGTCAATCGGCGGGCACAAAGGCGCCGTGTGTCTGAGGGTCGTTCGCGTGGCAGCGGGAACCGCGCAGCGGCCCCTCGCTCGGCGATGGGACCCCCAGACCGCGAGGTCGAGAATGGCCCGGGTTCCGGGACCACCTGACCGCCAGGGCGAGCCGCCAGGCGAGCTGGCGGCGGCGGAACATGGCCGCCACAGGTGGGCTCGATTCGCTGCCCGACGGGCCGATTCACGTTTGACGGCTGGGCCGGGCCACTGGTACACTCCCCGCTCGTGGCCACGCGTGGGCCGCGATTGGTTTGTGCCGGTCGCGACGCCGCGGGAGCCTAAGACGGACAGGATACCTGGAACCGGATGCTGACCGGGACCGGAGGTTGGTCCGTCAGAACATCGAAGTGATTTGCGCCAACAGATCGCCTCCATGTCGCGACCGGTGCCGCAGCGGCGGCCCATCGGACGCCGGAGGCCACCGCGACGGCGCAGGTTCCCGTCGATAGGACTCGCACCGGGGCCCAAGCCCGGCCGCGGGTCGTTATGACCACGGGATCATCGACCAGACAACCGCCCACTCATCCGCAGGAAGCGAAAGGAGCAGCGTCTCCGTGCCGACGATCAGCCAGCTCGTGCGGCATGGCCGCCAGCCCAAGATCTCGAAGATCAAGGCGCCGGCCATGCGCAAGAACTGGAACAGCCTTCGCCAGCGTCAGGTGGCCATTCCAGGTGCGCCCCAGAAGCGCGGCGTCTGCCTGCAGGTGCGGACGATGACGCCGAAGAAGCCGAACTCGGCTCTCCGAAAGATCGCTCGAGTGCGCCTCACGAACCAGATGGAGGTCACCGCCTACATCCCCGGGATCGGGCACAACCTCCAGGAGCACTCCGTGGTCCTGGTTCGCGGCGGTCGCGTGAAGGACCTGCCGTCGGTGAAGTACCACATCATCCGCGGCACCCTGGACGCCGCCGGCGTCAAGGATCGCAAGCAAGGCCGCTCCAAGTACGGGGCCAAGGCCGCGCAGCAGAAGGGCAAGAAGTAGCATGCCCCGCCGACACACGATCGCCCGCAAGACCAAATACCAGGGCGCCCCTTCCAGCCGCCTGTCCAGCAGGTTCGAAACCAAGCTGATGACCGACGGCAAGCGCCACCTCTCCGAGCGCATCCTGCGAGAGGCCCTGGCCCGCGCCGAGGCCCAGGCACGCCGGCCCGGGGTCGAGGTGCTCGAGTCGGCCATGCGCAACGCCACGCCGATCATCGAGGTCAAGCCGCGCCGCGTCGGTGGCGCCACCTATCAGGTCCCGGTCGAGATCCGGGGCGATCGCCGCATGTCGCTCGGCGTGCGCTGGCTCGTCCAGGCCGCTCGCAAGCGGAGCGGCAAGAGCATGTCGGAGAAGCTGGCCGCGGAACTCGTCGATGCCATGAACGGCCTCGGCGCCGCGGTCAAGCGTCGTGAAGACACCCACAAGATGGCCGACGCCAACAAGGCGTTCAGCCACTTCAAGTGGTAGTCGCAACCCAGCAGGAGAAACAGACCTTCGTGGCACGTCAGGTTCCGCTCGCCAAGACGCGGAACATCGGAATCATCGCCCATATCGACGCTGGGAAGACCACGGTCACCGAGCGGGTCCTCTTCTACACGAAGAAGATCTACAAGATCGGTGAAGTCCATGAGGGCGCGGCCACCATGGACTGGATGCCCCAGGAGCAGGAGCGCGGCATCACGATCACTGCCGCGGCTACCACCTGCTTCTGGAAGGATCACCGGATCAACATTATCGATACGCCCGGGCACGTGGATTTCACGGTAGAGGTGGAGCGGAGCCTGCGCGTCCTCGACGGTGCCGTGGTCGTGTTCGACGGCGTGGCCGGAGTGGAGCCCCAGTCCGAGACGGTCTGGCGCCAGGCCGACAAGTACCGCGTGCCTCGCATCTGCTTCATCAACAAGCTCGACCGGACCGGCGCGGACTTCTGGCGCTGCGTGGGCATGATCAAGGATCGCCTGGGAGCCCGGCCGGTTCCGATCCAGATCCCGATCGGCATCGAGGACAAGTTCGTCGGCATCGTGGATCTGATCGCCATGAAGGCGATCGTTTACAAGGCCGAGGACCTGGGGGCGGAGTCGGAGACGATGGAGATCCCGGCCGATCTCGTCGACAGGGCTGCCGCGGAACGCGAGAAGATGGTCGAGGCCGTCGCGGAGATGGACGACGAGCTGACCCACAAGTATCTCGAGGGTCACACCCTGAGCCCCGAGGACATCAAGCGGGGTCTTCGGATCGGCACCCTCAACGCCAGCATCGTGCCCGTTCTGGCCGGCTCGGCCCTGAAGAACAAGGGCGTCCAGCCCGTCCTCGACGCCGTCGTGGACTACCTGCCCTCGCCCCTCGACGTCAAGCCGGTCGTTGGCGTCCAGCCGGTCACCCACGCCGAGGTGACGCGCTCGGCCGACGACGATCAGCCCTTCAGCGCCCTCGCCTTCAAGATCGCCGCCGACCCCTACGTCGGCAAGCTGGCCTTCTTCCGGGTCTACTCGGGCACTCTCAACGCGGGCTCGTACGTCTATAACGCCTCCAAGGGCAAGAAGGAGCGGATCGGCCGCATCCTCCAGATGCACGCCAACCACCGCGAGGAGATCGACACCGTCTACGCCGGCGACATCGCCGCCGCGGTCGGGCTCAAGGACACCTTCACCGGCGACACCTTGTGCGATCAGGATCACCCGATCGTGCTGGAGTCGATCGTCTTTCCCGAGCCCGTCATCGAGGTGGCCATCGAGCCCAAGACAAAGGCCGACCAGGAGAAGCTGGCCATCGCCCTGCAGCGTCTCGCCGAGGAGGACCCCACCTTCCGCGTCCACACCGACGAAGAGAGTGGCCAGACCCGCATCGCCGGCATGGGCGAGCTGCACCTCGACGTTCTCGTAGACCGGATGGTCCGCGAGTTCAAGGTCGCGGCCAACGTCGGCCGGCCGCGGGTCTCCTATCGAGAGACCATTCGCCGGCCCGCGGAAGGCAACTACCGTCACGTCAAGCAGACCGGCGGCAAGGGCCAGTACGGCCACGTCGTGATCAAGGTCGAGCCCAACGAACAGGGCAAGGGCTACGAGTTCATCGACAAGATCGTCGGTGGCACGATCCCGCGCGAATACATCAAGCCCATCGATATGGGCATCCGCGACGCCCTCGACACGGGACCGTACGCCGGCTACCCGATGGTCGATGTCAAGGTCACGCTCTTCGACGGCTCGTTCCACGAAGTCGACTCGAGCGAGATGGCCTTCCGCATCGCCGCCTCGATGGCCCTCAAGGAAGCCGCCGCAAAGGCTTCGCCTTCGATCCTCGAGCCCATCATGAGGGTCGAGGTGACGATGCCCGAAGCGTTCCTCGGTGACGTCATCGGCGACATCAACGCCCGCCGCGGACACATCGAGGCGATGGAATCGCGCTCCTCCACCCAGGTGGTCCGGGCGCGCGTCCCCCTGGCCGAGATGTTCGGCTACGCCACGGACCTGCGGTCGATGACCCAGGGCCGCGCCAGCTACTCGATGGAGTTGTCTCACTACGCAGAAGTGCCTGCCAATCTGGCGGCCGAACTCGTCCAGAAGTCCCGAGTCTGATCAAATTCACCCAGCCCGCAGTAGGAGCGAGGGAGCAGTCGCGATGGCGAAGAAGAAGTTCGAGCGGACCAAGCCGCACGTCAACATCGGCACGATCGGCCATATCGACCACGGCAAGACCACTCTGACCGCGGCGATCACCAAGTACCTGGCTCTAAAAGGCGGGGCCGAGTACCGCGCCTTCGATACGATCGACAACGCCCCCGAGGAGCGCGAGCGGGGCATCACGATCGCCATCGCCCACGTCGAGTACGAGACGGATCACCGCCACTACGCCCACGTGGACTGCCCCGGTCACGCCGACTACATCAAGAACATGATCACCGGCGCCGCCCAGATGGACGGCGCGATCCTGGTCGTGGCGGCCACCGACGGACCCATGCCCCAGACCCGCGAGCACATCCTGCTCGCCCGCCAGGTCGAGGTCCCCTACATGGTCGTCTTCCTCAACAAGTGCGACGCGGTCGACGACCCCGAGCTGCTCGATCTGGTCGAGCTCGAGGTCCGCGAGCTCCTGACCAAGAACCACTTCCCCGGCGACGACATCCCGATCATCCGCGGCTCCGCGCTAAAGGCCCTCGAGGCCCCCGACAAGCTCGACGACCCGGCCTACGTCTGCATCCAGGAGCTCATGGATGCGGTCGACTCCTACATCCCGACCCCCGAGCGACCCATCGACAAGCCCTTCATCATGCCCATCGAGGACGTCTTCGGGATCAAGGGTCGGGGCACCGTGGCCACCGGACGCATCGAGCGCGGCGTGGTCAAGGTCAGCGACGAAGTCGAGATCGTGGGCATCCGCGAGACCCGCAAGGTCGTGGTCACCGGCGTCGAGATGTTCAAGAAGCTGCTCGACCAGGGCCAGGCCGGCGACAACGTGGGCTGCCTGCTGCGGGGCATCGAGCGCGACGACATCGAGCGCGGCCAGGTCCTGGCCAAGGTCGGCTCCGTCCACCCCCACACCAAGTTCGTGGCCCGGGTCTACGTCCTGTCCCGCGAGGAGGGCGGCCGCCATACCCCCTTCTACAACGGCTACCGGCCCCAGTTCTACCTGCGCACGACGGACGTCACCGGCGCCATCGGCCTGCCCGAGGGTGCCGAGATGATCATGCCCGGCGACAACGTCGACATGACCGTCGAGCTCATCACCCCGATCGCCCTCGAACTCGGCCAGCGCTTCGCCATCCGCGAGGGTGGCCGCACCGTCGGCGCCGGGGCCATCACCTCGATCGTCGAGTAACCGGAGTCTGTGATGGCAAGGCAGCGGATCAGGATCCGCCTCAAGGCATACGACCACCGATTGCTCGATCAGTCGGCGGCGCAGATCGTGGAGACGGCCCAGAGGACCGGCGCGGATGTCGTCGGACCCGTTCCGCTTCCTACGCGCATCGAGAAGTTCACCGTCCTGCGGTCGCCGTTCATCGACAAGGACAGCCGGGAGCAGTTCGAGATCCGCACCCACAAGCGGCTCGTCGACATCCTGGAGCCCTCGTCGAAGACGGTCGACGCCCTGATGCGGCTCTCGCTGGCGGCGGGCGTCGACATCGAGATCAAGATGTGATGAGGCCCGCTCAGCCGGCGTATGGCGGCGTGGCCGCCTGCGCTCCCTCGCTCACGCACCCTCAAGTGCGCTCGGTCGCGTGCTCGGCGACGCCTCGCCCTGCACCGTCGGAGCGCGCGACAAAGGACGCATCCATATGAGTATCGGATTGATCGGCCGCAAGGTCGGCATGACCCAGATCTTCCAGGCCGACGGCACGATGATCCCGGTGAGCGTCGTGTCGGTCGAGCCGAATACGGTGACCCGGCTCCGGACTCCCGAACGTGATGGCTACACGGCCGTCCAGCTCGGCGTCGAGGAGTCGGCCAAGCTGACCAAGCCCGAGCTCGGCCAGCTCAAGGACCTGCCCAAGGTCGGCGTCATTCGCGAGTTCCGACTCGACGGCTCCGCCGAGGCGGCTTACACGGTCGGCCAGAAGCTGGACGTCAGCCTCTTCTCGGCCGGCGACGTCGTCGACGTCGTGGGCGTGAGCAAGGGCAAGGGCTTCTCCGGCCACATCAAGCGCCACCACTTCAAGCGCGGACCCAAGACCCACGGTTCCGACCATCACCGCGCCCCCGGATCGATCGGCCCCGGCACCACGCCGGGCCGCGTCTACAAGGGCATGCGGATGGCCGGTCACCTGGGCGACGCCCGTGCCACCGTCAAGAAGCTGCGGGTCGTCCGGGCGGACGCCGAGCGAAACCTCCTGCTCGTCAAGGGCTCCGTACCCGGTGCCCCGAACGCGCTGATCCTCGTGAAGAAGGCCTAGTCATGCCGACGACGACCCTGTACTCGAGGACGGGCGAGGAGCTCGGCCAGGTCGAGCTGCCTGAGATGCTCTTCTCCGCGCCGGTCAACGAGGCCGTTCTCCACCAGGTGGTGATCGCCCAGCTGGCCGGTCGCCACCTCGGCACCCACGACACGAAGAAGCGTGGCGAGGTTGCCGGCGGCGGCAAGAAGCCGTATCGCCAGAAGGGCACCGGCCGGGCCCGCCAGGGCTCGACTCGATCGCCGCACTACCGCGGCGGCGGCGTGGTCTTCGGGCCGCAGCCGCGCTCCTACGCCCAGCGCCTGCCCCGCCAGATGCGGCGCCTCGCCCTCGTAGGGGCCCTGACCTCCAAGCTGGACGACGACGCCATCCGCGTCGTCGACGCGTTCGGAATCGACGAGCCCCGAACCCGCGACGTCGCCGCCATCATCGACGCGCTCGGCCGCTCCGAAGGCCGCGTCCTGATCGTGGCCCCGGCCACGGACGAGATGCTGATCCTGTCGGCCCGCAACCTGCCCGGCGTGGAGGTCATCCGCGCCGACTCGCTGAACGTCGTGGCCCTGCTCAACGCGGACACCGTCCTGATCGAGCAGCCGGCAATCAGCAGGATGGAAGAGGTGTACGCGTGAGCCTGTCTGCCCACGAGATCATCCTCCGGCCCGTGATCAGCGAGAAGTCGATGGACGAATCGCAGCGCGGCAAGTACACGTTCGAGGTTCGCGACGACGTCAGCAAGATCCAGATCGAGGCTGCCATCGTCGAGATCTTCAAAGTCAAGGTCGACGCGGTCAACGTCCTGACGACCAAGTCAAAGGAGAAGCGCGGCGGGATGCGTCGGAGCCGAGTAGGCGGCCGAACGACCCCCTGGCGCAAGGCGATCGTGACGCTGGCCCCCGGCCAGAAGATCGAGTTCTTCGAGGCAGTCTGACATGCCGCTGCGTAGCTACAAGCCAACCTCAGCCGGCCTCCGGGGCATGACCCGGTCGACCTTCGAGGAGATCACCACCAAGGAGCCCTACAAGCCGCTCCTCGAGTCGCAGAAGCGCGGCTCGGGCCGGAACAACCAGGGCCGGCTCTCCGTGCGCCATCGCGGCGGCGGGGAGAAGCAGCACTACCGCATCATCGACTTCAAGCGCGACAAGTTCGACGTCCCGGCCCGCCTGGCCACCATCGAATACGACCCCAACCGGTCGGCCCGCATCGGCCTGCTCAACTACCGTGACGGCGAGAAGCGCTACATGCTCCTGCCTCACGGTCTGAAGGTCGGCGATGTCGTCGTGGCCGGTCTGGAGGCCGAGGCCCGAGTCGGCAATGCCCTGCCGCTGGCCAACATCCCGCTCGGGACAACCATCCACAACATCGAACTGGTTCCGGGCAAGGGTGGCCAGATCGTCCGCTCCGCGGGCGCCGCGGCTCAGCTGCTCGCCAAAGAGGGCGACTACGCCGCCGTCCGGCTGCCGTCGGGCGAGGTCCGGCGAGTCAGCCTGCGGTGCATGGCCACGGTCGGCCAGGTCTCGAATCTCGATCACGAGAACCAGAGCCTGGGCAAGGCGGGCCGAGCCCGCCACATGGGCCAGCGGCCCGAAGTCCGCGGCGTGGTCATGAACCCCCGCGATCATCCGCACGGCGGCGGCGAGGGCAAGTCCCCGACGGGCATGCCCCCCAAGACCCCCTGGGGCAAGCCGGCGATGGGTTATCGGACCCGCCTGGGCAAGAAGTCGTCGAGCAGACTCATCATCCGCTCGCGCCACGGCAAGTCGTAGGCAGAGGAGAGAGAGGCATGTCGCGTTCGGTCAAGAAGGGACCGTTCGTCGAGTCGCGGCTCCTCGGCCGCGTCCAGACGATGAACAAGCGCAACGAGAAGAAGGTCGTCAAGACCTGGTCTCGGGCGTCGGTCATCTTCCCCGATTTCATCGGGCACACGGTTGCCGTCTACAACGGCAAGAAGCACATCCCGGTCTACGTGACCGAGAACATGGTCGGCCACCGTCTCGGTGAGTTCTCCCCGACCCGCACCTTCCGCGGGCACGGGAAGCACACCGAACGCTCGTCCGCACTCAAGTAGGAGCGAAGGACGTGCGAGTTTCCGCCACAGCCAAGTACCTCCGGGGCTCCTCCCGGAAAGCCCGGCTGATCACCAACGCCATAAAGGGCAAGCGCGTCGAAGAGGCCGAAGCCCTGCTGCGGTTCATGCCGCAGGCCGCGGCCCGCGACGTCGCCCTCGTGCTCCGAAGCGCGACGGCGAACGCCGAGAACAACCACAACCTGTCCGCCGAGGACCTGGTCGTGGTCGACGCCCAGGCGAACATGGGCCGGACCATGAAGACCTACCAGCCGCGGGCCCAGGGTCGGGCTTTCCCGATCCACAAGCCCACGACCCACATCACCATCGTCGTCGAGGACCGGGAGGCCTAGATGGGACACAAGGTTCACCCGTACGGCTTCCGGCTGGGTGTATCGCGCACCTGGACGGCGAAGTGGTACGCCGACAAGGACTACACCGATCTGCTCAAGGAAGACATCGCCATTCGCACGCTGGTGATCAACCGGCTGGCGAACGCGAGCGTCAGCGGGGTCGAGATCGAGCGGGGCATCAACCACGTCACGGTCACGATCCACACCGCCAAGCCGGGCATCGTCATCGGCAAGGGCGGCGCCAACGTCGAGACCCTCCGCCAGCAGATCGGGGCTCTGACCAAGCGCAAGGTCAAGCTCGAGGTCAAGGAGATCCGTCAGCCGGAGCTCGATGCCGGGCTGGTCGCGGCCAACATCAGCCAGCAGCTGGCTCGCCGCATCGCCTTCAAGAAGGCGATGAAGCAGGCCGTGCAACGGACGATGAAGGCCGGCGCCAAGGGCGTGAAGATCGCCGTCGCCGGTCGCCTCGGCGGCTCGGAGATGGCCCGCCGAGAGTGGGACAAGGAAGGCCGGATCCCGCTCGGCACGCTCCGGGCGGACATCAGCTACGCCCAGGTCCACGCCCTCACGACCTACGGCCGGATCGGCGTCAAGGTCTGGATCTATCGCGGCGAAGTCCAGGGCGAGAAGCCCCGGCGCGAGCAGCCCGCTGCCGCCGCCCCAGTCGCGCAGGTGGTGTAGCCATGCTGATGCCCCGACGCGTAAAGCACCGCAAGGTCCAGCGAGGCCGGATGTCCGGTCCCGCCAAGGGCGGAACCAGCGTGGCCTTCGGCGAGTTCGGCTTGGCCACTCTCGAACCGGCCTGGATCACCAGCCGCCAGATCGAGGCGGCCCGGCGCGCCATGACCCGCTCGGTCAAGCGCGGCGGCAAGATCTGGATCCGCGTCTTCCCGGACAAGCCGGCCACCAAGAAGCCGGCCGAGACTCGAATGGGCTCCGGCAAGGGCGCACCCGACCACTGGGTCGCCGTCGTCAAGCCCGGCCGGATCCTCTTCGAGATGGCCGGCGTGGAGAAGGTCGAGGCCGTCGAGGCCATGCGCCTTGCCAGCCATAAGCTGCCGGTCGCTACCAGAGTCGTCGTGAAGGAAGGCCTGGCAGATGGACATTGATAAGGTTCGGGCCCTGTCTGACGGAGAGCTCGAGGATCAGCTGAAGGAGGCCAAGCAGGATCTCTGGCAGGCCCGCTTCCAGCTGAATACCCGGCAGCTCAAGGACTACAGCTCAATCCCTCAAACCAGACGAACGATCGCGCGGATCCTCACCGTGCAGCGCGAGCGCCGCGACGTGCGCTCCCGAACGGCGTAGGAGATCACGCGATGGCAGGAGCAGCAGTGCAGGGAAAGCGGAAGACGAAGGTCGGCCGCGTAGTCAGCGACAAGATGGACAAGACGATCGTCGTGTCCGTCGAGCGCATGACGCGCCATCCGCTCTACAAGCGGGTCATCCGGCAGACGAGCAAGTTCAAGGCCCACGACGAGGCCAACGAAGCCCATGTCGGCGACAGCGTCCTGATCGAGGAGTCGCGGCCGCTCTCCGCCACCAAGCGCTGGCGGCTGGTGAGCGTCATCTCGCGAGCCGGCGAGGGCGCGCTGACGGCCCCCCTCATCGAAGACGAAGAGACCGACGAGGCGATCCACGGCGCGGCCCATCCGGGCAGGCACGGGCATTCCGAGCCCGCGGCTGATGCGGAGCCGGCGAAATGATCCAGCAGTACACCCGTCTGCGGGTCGCCGACAACACCGGCGCACGGACGATCCAGTGCATCCGGATCATGGGTCGCTCGCGCAAGACGACCGCCGGCGTAGGCGACGTCATCATCGCCAGCGTCAAGCAGGCCATCCCGAACGCCGGCGTCAAGAAGGGCGACGTCGTTCGTGCGGTGGTCGTCAGGACGGCCAAGGAATACGGCCGCCCCGACGGCAGCTACATCCGCTTCGATGAGAACGCCGCCGTCCTGATCAACAACCAGGGCAACCCGCGCGGCACGCGCATCTTCGGCCCCGTGGCCCGCGAGCTGCGCGACCGCAACTACATGAAGATCGTCTCGCTAGCGCCGGAGGTGCTGTGATGGCACAGCCGCTGGGCACATCCAACCGGGTCCCGGAAATCAGGACCGGCGACACAGTCGTCGTCCTGCACGGCAAGGACGCTGGCAAGCGCGGCCGTGTCGATCGGGTCCTCCGCAACCGGGCCGCCGAAACGCGCGCCAGCTCCTTCTGGCGTCGGGCCACGACGCGGCCGATCGCGGTCGTGATCTCCGGCGTAAACATCGCCAAGCGCCACACCAAGCCTCATCAGAAGATGCAGAACGATCGGGCGCCCCAGGTGCAGCAGGGCGGCATCGTCGACAAGCCGATGCCGATCGACGCCAGCAACGTGATGCTCGTCTGCCCGCGCTGCGATCGAGTCACTCGAGTCAAGCACGAGCGCCTCGGCTCCGGCCAGAGCGTTCGGGTATGCGGCTATTGCCGCGAGCAGTTGGAGCCAGGGGAATGAGCGGCAGCCTCCATCAGCGCTACAAGGACGAGGCGGTCCCGGCCCTCCAGAAGCAGTTCGGCTACACGAACCCGATGGACATTCCACGGCTGTCCAAGATCGTGGTCAACATAGGTCTGGGCGAGGCTCTCCAGAACCCCAAGGCCGTGGACGCGGCCGTCGCGGACCTGACCGCCATCACCGGCCAGCATCCGGTCACGACCAAGGCCAAGCGGTCGATCGCCCAGTTCCGGCTGCGCACCGGCAATACCATCGGCGCCCGGGTCACCCTCCGCGGCGACCGGATGTGGGACTTCCTCGAGCGGCTGACGCGGCTCGCCCTGCCCCGCATCCGCGACTTCCACGGGGTTCCCGCCAAGTCCTTCGACGGGCGCGGCAACTACACGATGGGCCTTCGGGAGCAACTCGCCTTCCCGGAGATCGACTACGACAAGGTGGACCGTCTCCGCGGGCTGGAGATCAGCATCGTGACGACGGCGAAGACCGACGAGGAATCGAAGCGCCTGCTCGAGCTCCTCGGCATGCCCTTTGCCGTCTAGGCGCGGGGAGGAGAAGCTATGGCTAAGAAGTCGATGATCGCCAAGGCGAAGCGGCCGCCGCACCACAAGGTGCAGGCCTACCACCGCTGCTTCGTGTGCGGCCGTCCCCGCGGGTTCATGCGGCGCTTCGGTTTGTGCCGCATCTGTTTCCGCGAGCGGGCGCTGCTGGGTGAGCTGCCCGGCGTCACCAAGTCGAGCTGGTAGGTAACGATGAACGTCTCCGATCCGATTGCGGACATGCTGACTCGCATCCGCAACGCGTCGCGGGCGCGGCATGCGGACGTCGTCGTCCCCGCCTCGCGAACCAAGCGGCAGATCGCCCGAATCCTTCTGGAGGAGGGTTTCATCGCCGACGTTCGCGAGGAGCAGGACGGCCCGCGCCAGGTGCTTCGCGTCACGCTCAAGTACGTCGATGGCAAGGCCCCCGTCGTCTCGGGCCTCAAGCGCATCAGCAAGCCCGGTCTGCGGGTCTACGCCCGCAAGACCGAGATCCCGAGGGTGCTCGGGGGTCTCGGCCTCGTAATTGTCAGCACCAGCCAGGGAATCATGACCGGAGCACAGGCCCACAAGGCCCAGCTCGGCGGTGAAGTCCTGGCGTACGTCTGGTAGGCGGACGATGTCGCGAATTGGCCGTCTGCCGATCCAGGTCCCGCCGAGCGTCGACGTGTCGATCGTCGGTCGGGAGATCACCGTCAAGGGCCCCAAGGGCTCGCTCCACCGCGCGCTCCATCCGGACATGCGGGTGACCATGGAAGGCGCCACGCTCACGGTCGAGCGGCCCACCGAAGCCAAGCACCACAAGCAGCTGCACGGTCTGACCAGAACGCTCGTCGCCAACATGGTGACCGGCGTGACGGACGGGTACCGCAAGCCGCTCGAGATAACCGGCGTCGGCTATCGCGCCGCGAAGGTCGGGGACAAGCTCCAGCTCAACCTGGGCTACAGCCACCCGATCGAGATCGCGCCGCCGGCCGGCATCAGCTTCGAGGTTGAGAACCCGACCCACGTCGCCGTGGCGGGCATCGACAAGGAGCTGGTCGGCCAGGTCGCCGCGCAGGTCAGGGCCACTCGCAAGCCCGAACCCTACAAGGGCAAGGGCGTCCACTACGTCGGCGAGCAGATCCGCCGCAAGGCCGGCAAGGCCGGCAAGATCGGCGGTAAGAAGTGAGCAGCCGTCAAGCGCCGGCGAGCGAGGCGCACAGCCGGCAACGCAGCGATCGGCCGCAGCAGCGGCGAGCGAAGGGAATAGCACGATGACGCAGGTCGCCAGCCGCGGGGCCGCGCGCCACAAGCGGCACGAGCGGATCAGGCTCACCCTCTCGGGCTCGCCCGAAAGGCCCCGCCTGGCCGTGTTCCGCAGTCTCAACAACATCTACGCCCAGGTGATCGACGACACCAGCGGCACGACTCTGGCCGCGGCCTCGAGCCTCGAGAAGGAGCTTCGGGCGGCCGGCCGGAAGAAGACCGACGAGGCCAGGGAGGTCGGCCGGCTGATCGCCGAACGCGCCAAGAGCGCGGGCGTCGCCCAGGTCGTCTTCGATCGCGCCGGGTTCCGCTACCACGGACGGATCAAGTCGCTGGCGGATGCCGCCCGCGAAGCCGGCCTTGAGTTCTGACCGAAGGAGCTGAGCACTTGGCCAGGATCGATCCGAACAAGCTGACGCTCGAAGAGCGCGTCGTCCAGATCAATCGCGTCGCGAAGGTCGTCAAGGGCGGCCGACGCTTCAGCTTCAGCGCCATCATCGTCGTCGGGGACGGCAACGGGCACGTCGGCGTCGGCCTCGGCAAGGCCGGCGAGGTGCCCGAGTCGATCCGCAAGGGCGTGGAGGACGCGAAGAAGAACATCATCAGAATCCCTATGGTCGGGACGACCATCCCGCACGAGGTCCGGATGGACTTCGGGGCGTCGCGAGTCATGCTGAAGCCGGCATCGCAAGGCACCGGCGTCATCGCCGGCGGCGCCGTCCGAGCCGTCGTCGAGGCAGCTGGCATTCGCGACATCCTGGCCAAGGTCTTCGGCTCCAGCAACCCGGTCAACGTGACTCGGGCCACTCTGGAGGCTCTCCGAAGCCTGCACTCGGCCGAGGAGCTGAGCGCGCGCCGGGGCGTCCGGGTCCGATCCGTCGTGGCCGGGCAACCCGTCGTGGAGGTTGGCAATGGCCGGTAAGCTGCGAGTCACCCAGACCAAGAGCACCATCAGCCACATCGCCCGCAATCGGGGGACGATCCGGGCGCTGGGACTGAACCGTATCGGCGACACCGTCGAGGTGCCCGACAACGAAGCCACGCGAGGAATGGTCCGCCAGGTCCGCTTCCTCGTCGAGGTCGAGGAGCTCCCCGAGGAGAAGCCATGAAGCTACACGACCTCCGCCCCGCGGAAGGCAGCAACAGGCCTCGAACCCGTGTCGGCCGCGGCATCGCCGCCGGCAAGGGCAAGACGGCCGGTCGCGGCACCAAAGGCCAGAAGTCCAGGACGGGCGGCACGATCCAACCCTGGTTCGAGGGCGGCCAGACGCCCATCCACGTCCGCCTGCCAAAGCTCCGCGGCTTCAGGAACCGGTTCCGGGTCGAGTACGAGATCGTCAACGTCGGCGCCATTTCCGCCCTGGCGGAGACGGGCGTCCTCGACATGCCCGAGGTCGACGGCAAGACGGCCAAGACGGCCAAGACGGCCAAGACGGCTCCGGTGACGGTCACGGCCGACATCCTCGCGGCCGCCGGGCTGGTCCGCACCCTCGACAAGCCGCTCAAGATCCTCGGCCACGGCGACGTGACCAGGCCGCTCTTCATCGTCGCCGACGCGTTCAGCAAGAGCGCCACGGCCAAGATCGAGGCGGCCGGTGGCACGGCCCAGGTGCTCGAGTTCCCGACGGCCGACGACCAGACCGCCGAGACGGCCGCCCCGGCTGCCCCGGAGTCTCAGGCCGAGGCCCCGAAGACCGCCACCGAGACCCTCCCCTCGACGAGCCCGGCCCCGGATGCCGGCTCGGAAGCATAGAAGGGCGCCTTAGCGATGCTCGAGTCGATGCTCAACGCATTCCGTGCGCCGGACATCCGTCGCCGGCTGCTGTTCGTCCTGATGATCCTGGTGATCTACCGCGCCCTGGCGCACGTCCTGATCCCGGGCATCAATCCGACCGCCGTCAGCACCGGCGCCGACAACGGCGTCTTCGGGCTGTTGACCCTCTTCTCGGGCGGCAACCTCCAGAGAATGTCGATCGTCGGTCTCGGGCTCAATCCGTACATCAACGCCACGATCATCATGCAGATCCTGCAGTCGACGATCCCGTCCCTGCAGGCCCTGAGCCGTGAAGGCGAGTACGGCCGGAACAAGATCACCAGCTACTCGCGCTGGCTGTCCGTGCCGCTCGCGGCCCTCCAGGCCTACGGCATCCTGGCCTACCTCAACGCCATCAGCCCGTCCGAGTTCAACGTCCCCTTCAGCTTCGAGAAGTACGAGAGCCTGACCATGATCGTGGCGCTCACGACCGGCTCGATAGTGCTGATGTGGCTCGGCGAGCTGATCACCGAAAAGGGCATCGGCAACGGCATCAGCTTCATCATCTTCGCCGGCATCGTCTCGCGCGTTCCCGGCGCCGTGACTTCGTTCCTGGTCTCGCCGGACTGGCTGGAGCTCTTCCTGCTCGGTCTGATGGGCCTGGTGATCATCTTCGTGATCATCTTCGTCCAGGAGGGCCAGCGGCGGATCCCGATCCAGTACGCCAACCGCGTCCGAGGCCACCGCATATACCAGGGCGGCTCGACGTTCCTGCCACTGCGGGTCAACATGGCCGGCGTCATCCCGATCATCTTCGCCATCAGCATCCTGCTCTTCCCGGCCCAAATCGCCCAGTACTTCACCACTTCGTCGGTCCAGTGGGTCAAAGACCTGGCCACCGGCGTGGTCTCGTGGTTGAGCACGACAGGACCGCTGTATCTGAGCCTGTACTTCCTGCTGACCTTCGCCTTCGCCTTCTTCTACACGTTCATCGTCTTCAAGCCGGATGAGACGGCCAACAACCTGCGAAAAGCCGGCGGCTTCATTCCGGGCATCAGACCGGGAGCGCCGACAGAGGAGTACCTGCGCCGGGTGGCGCTCCGGATCACCGTCGCGGGCGCCTTCTTCGTCGCCACCGTGGCGGTCCTGCCGATGGTCATGGCCGCGCTGCCGACCTTCAGCAATCTGTCCAACGCCGGCGTCGGCGTCGGCCTGGGCGGCACGAGCATCCTCATCGTCGTCAGCGTCGTCGTCGAGACGATGAAGCAGCTCGAGGCCCAGCTGATGATGCGCAGCTACGAGGGCTTCATTCGATGACGTCCGCCATCGGTCGAGTCGTCGTTCTGCTCGGCGCCCCGGGCGCGGGCAAGGGGACCCAGGCCCAGATCCTGTCGCAGCGGTTGGGCCTCGCCCACGTCGCCACCGGCGATCTGTTCCGGGCCGCAGTCCGAGACCAGACTGCGCTCGGGATCACGGCCAAGGGCTACATGGATCGCGGCGAGCTCGTCCCCGACGCCGTGACCATCGACATGCTGCTCGAGCGGCTGTCCAAGCCGGACGCGGCGGCGGGCGTCCTGCTCGACGGGTTTCCCCGCAACACCGCCCAGGCCGAGGTCCTCGACCAGGCCCTGGCCGACGAGGGCGGACGAGTGGACGTGGCCCCCTACATCGAAGTCCCCGAAGCCGACCTGATCGCCCGGCTCGGCGGCCGCTGGATCTGCCGCGCTCAGGGCCACCCCTACCACGAGCGGACCAAGCCGCCGATCAAGCCCGGCATCTGCGACGTGGACGGGTCGGAGCTCTACCAGCGCGACGACGACAAGCCCGCGACCGTCCAGGCCAGGCTGAGCCAGCAGCTCGGGGCACTCGCCAGCGTCGTCGACCATTACCGTGGCCGTGACGTCCTGCGCACCGTTGACGGACGCCAGGACATCGATCGCGTCACCGCGGATCTGCTCGCCGCGATCAACCCGGCGATCGGCAACCGAGGCTAGGAAAGAGATGGCCCCCGTTCCTCGCAGGACACGCCAGGAGATCGATCTGATGCGCCAGGCCGGTCGCATCGTCGCCGGCGTCCTGGCCCTGATGGAGGAGGAGCTCAAGCCCGGGATGACCACTGCGCAGCTGGACGCCCTGGCCGAGGACTACATTCGCAAGTCCGGAGCCCGGCCCTCGTTCAAGGGCTACCGCGGCTTTCCGGCCTGCATCTGCGTCTCGATCGATGACGAGGTCGTCCACGGCATTCCGGGCAGCCGCGTGATCGAGGAAGGCCAGGTCGTGTCCGTCGACGCGGGTGCGATCTGGCAGGGTTACCACGGCGACGCGGCTCGGACCTTCTACGTCGGCACGCCGCCGGCGGACGTGGCCCGGCTCATCGAGACGACCCGCCTGGCCCTCCTGGCCGGCATCGCGGCGGCCGTTTCGGGCGCCCACGTGGAGGACGTCTCGGGCGCCGTGGAGGACGTGGCCGTCGAGGGCCGGTGTGACATCGTCCGGCCTTTCGTCGGCCACGGCATCGGCACCAAGATGCACGAGGAGCTCCAGGTCCCGAACTATCGAACCGGGCGTCCCACCGCGGAGCTGGCGCCGGGCGTGTGCATCGCTATCGAACCGATGCTCACCCTCGGCAGCGCCGATGTGGAGACGCTAACCGACGGCTGGACCGTCGTCACAACCGATCATTCACTGGCCGCCCACTTCGAGCACACGATCGCTGTGACGGAGAACGGGCCGGTCATATTGACTACGGCATGAACGAGATGACGACGATCGGGCTCCGGGCGGAGCGAGACGGGTCGTGCCATCGGAGTGAATCTCGAACCGGCGCCTTGCCGGGCTCGACGTTCTTTGATAACCTGTTCGTTCGTGTGTCGGCCGCGCTGGCCGGCATTCGTGCGAGAAAGGGCAGACATACGGAACGTGGCTAAGAAGGACGCGATCGAGGTCGAGGGAACGGTGTTGGAGCCATTGCCCAACACGATGTTCGCCGTCGAGCTCGAGAACGGCCACCGCGTTCTGGCGCACATCTCGGGCAAGCTGCGGATGAATTTCATCCGCATCCTCCCGGGCGACCGAGTCAGAGTGGAGCTTTCGCCCTACGACCTGACTCGCGGCCGCATCACATATCGGCTCAAGTAACGCCGCCGAAAGCACCGGAGACATCGAGGATCCCTTGAAAGTCAGAGCTTCCGTCAAGGCCCGCTGCGACAACTGCAAAGTAATCCGCCGGCACGGGACCGTGATGGTCATCTGCGCCAATCCCAAGCACAAGCAGCGGCAGGGGTAGGGCATGGCACGTATCGCAGGCATCGACATCCCGCGCGAGAAGCGCGTTGAGGTTGCCCTAACCTATATCTACGGGATTGGGCTGCCGACGAGTCAGAAGATCCTCGCTCAGGCCAATGTCAATCCGGACACTCGCGTCCGGGACCTGACCGAAGAGCAGGTGAACCGGCTGCGCGAGATCATCGATCGACGTCACAAGGTCGAGGGCGACCTCCGCCGCGAAGTCGCGCTGAACATCAAGCGGCTGATCGAAATTGGCTCATACCGGGGGACGCGCCACCGGCGCAACCTGCCGGCCAGGGGCCAGCGAACCAAGACCAACGCACGGCAGCGCCGCGGACCAAAGAAGACGGTCGGCGTCCGTCGCAAGGCGACGAAGTAAGAGGAGCCGGACGCAGGAATGGCCGAACGCAAGCGGGCAACAAAGCAGCGCCGACGGGAGCGAAAGAACGTACCCCAGGGTCACGTTCACATCCTGGCGAGCTTCAACAACACGATCATCACGATCACGGACCCCAACGGCAACGTGATCAGCTGGGGCTCAGCCGGCGTCGCCGGCTTCAAGGGCTCTCGCAAGAGCACGCCCTACGCCGCGGCGCTGTCCGCCGACCAGGCCGCGAAGAAAGCCATGGAGCACGGCATGCGCCAGGTCGAGGTCTACGTCAAGGGACCCGGTGCCGGTCGAGAGCAGGCGATCCGTTCTCTTCAGGCGGCCGGCTTGGAAGTGAGCGCCATCACCGACGTGACTCCAGTCCCCCACAACGGTTGCCGCCCGCCCAAGCGGCGCCGCGTCTAGGAGGACAGGCAGATGGCCCGTTATACCGATCCTGTTTGCCGCCTGTGCCGGCGTGAAGGCGCCAAGCTCTTCCTCAAGGGCACTCGCTGCTATTCCAAGAAGTGCTCCTTCGAGCGCCGCCAGGCGCCCCCCGGGCAGCACGGCGTCCGCCGCCGCAAAGTCGGCGACTACGGCCTGCAGCTCCGTGAGAAGCAGAAGATCCGCCGCGTCTACTCGGTTCTGGAGCGCCAGTTCCAGGGCTACTTCGAGACCGCCAGCTCCACCCCCGGAGTCACGGGCGAGAACCTGCTCCGCATGCTGGAGCTTCGCTTCGACAACGTCATCTACCGAATGGGCTTCGCCGTTTCTCGCGCCGAGGCGCGCCAGCTGGTGGGCCACGCCCACTTCGCCGTCAACGGTCGCGTGGCCAACGTCCCGTCGCTGCAGCTCCGGCCGGGCGACAAGATCGAGGTTCGCGAGACGCACCGCAGCCGGGAGCCCTTCAAGGAAGCCGTCGAGGTCATCAAGTCGCGCCAGGTCCCGGAGTGGCTCAGCGTCGACGGAGCGAAGCTTTCCGGTTCGGTCCTGACCGCCCCACGCCGCGACCAGATGCCGCTCGACATCAACGAGCAGCTCGTGGTCGAGTACTACTCGAGGTAAGGCCCCCAGATGATCGAACTCGAGAGCCCGCAGATCGCGCCGGTCGAAGAGCTGGGGTCGTACGCCAAGTACGAGGCCAGCCCGCTTCCGGCCGGCTACGGCGTCACTCTGGGCAACGCCCTTCGACGGGTCCTGCTGTCCTCACTCGAGGGCGCGGCCGTGACGGCGATCCAGATCCGTGACGTCTACCACGAATTCACGAGCATCCCGGGCGTGAAAGAGGACGTGACCCAGATCGTCCTCAACGTCAAGAAGCTCCGCCTCAAGAGCTTCGCGACCCACCCCGTCCAGCTCAAGCTCATCAAGAGCGGCGCCGGCCTGGTAACGGCCGCCGACATCCAGGAGTCGGCCGACGTCGAGGTCGTAAACACCGACCTGCCGATCATGACCCTGGACTCGGACGACGTCACCATCGAGATGGACCTGACGGTCGAGAAGGGCGTCGGCTACCTGGCGGCCGAGCGGGCCGAATCCAACCCCATCGGCGTCATCCCGGTCGACGCGATCTTCACCCCCGTCCGAAAGGTCAACTACACGACCGAGAACACCCGGGTCGGGCAGATGACCAACTACGACAAGCTCACCATCGAGATCGAGACCGACGGCACCATCTCACCCGAGGAGGCCCTGGGCCGAGCCGCGGACATCCTCGTCCGCCAGTTCTCGCTCTTCGCCAACATCGGTCTGGTCGCCGTGGGGACCGACCGCGCCACGACCAACGCGCCCCAGCTGCCCCCGAACATGCTCGACATGCCGATCGAGGAGCTGGACCTGCCGATGCGGGCCTATAACTCGCTGAAACGGAACAACATCGTCAAGGTCGGGCAGCTGCTGCAGCTCTCCGACGACGACCTGCTGCGGATGCGCAACTTCGGCAAGAAGTCGCTCGATGAGATGAAGGAGCGGCTCCGGATGCGCGGCTTCATCCTCCCCGACACCGAGGACTCCGGGCTCGGTGACGACCTCGAAGACGTCGACGAGGATGAGCAGTTCGACGATCTGCCCCCTGAGGAGGCCTGAGCGATGGCCCATCGGATCGACGGCCGCAAGCTCGGCCGCAAGCAGGGCCCGCGCCTGGCCCTCTACAAGAATCTGTGCGTATCCGTTCTGCGCTACGAGCGCATCCAGACCACCGAGGCGAAGGCCAAGGAGGTCCGGAATCGCGTCGACAAGATGATCACACTGGCCAAGCGCGGTGATCTGGCGGCGCGGCGAGCGGTCGTGGCAGAGTTTCCCAACGAGCCGCTCGTCGTGACCAAGCTGTTCGACGAGATCGCGCCCAAGTACGCCGACCGGACCTCGGGCTTCACCCGGATCGTTCACCTCGGCCAACGCTTCGGCGACGCGGCTCCGATCGTTCAAATCGAGCTGGTCTAGCCATCAGCGACAAAGGCGCTCGAGAGAGTGCCCCCGTGCGGTATGCCGCACGGGTCGAATACGACGGCACGGACTTCGCCGGGTTCCAGGTCCAACCTGGGGCGCGGACGGTCCAGGGAGAACTCCAAGCCGCGCTGGCGAAGATCTCCGGCGGAAGCCGGGTCGGAGTCGTCGCGGCGGGTCGAACCGACGCCGGCGTGCACGCTCTGGGTCAGGTGATCTCGTTCACGGACCCGATCGGCAGGCCGGCCCGGGAGCTGGCCAGGGCGCTGGACGCCCTGCTGCCGGGGGACGTGGCAATCCGAGAGGTGCGGCGCGTTCCGGCCGGGTTCAACCCACGCTACGCGGCGCGATATCGGGAGTATCGCTACACCGTCTGGAACGGGCCGCGAAGCCCGCTCCGCGAGCGTTACGCGCTCGGGGTGCGGGACCCGCTCGACACCGCCGCGATGGAGCGGGCCGGGTCGGTCCTGGTGGGCCGCCACGACTTCAGCGCCTTCGGGGCACCGCACCGGCAGCCGGTGAGGACCGTTCACTCGGTCCGGGTCCGGCGGGCGGGGTCGCTCGTGACGATCGACGTCGCGGCCGACGCCTTCCTGCGGGGCATGGTGCGCAGGATCGTGGCCGGCCTTCTGGAGGTCGGGCACGGCAGGACAACGGAAGAGGCACTGGCCGAGACGCTGGCGTCGCGGCGACCGGCCCTCAACGGAGCTACGGCTCCCGCGAAGGGCTTGTGCCTCAGGCGCGTCGTCCTTGGGCCGGTGAGGCCCAGGGAGACGCAGGTGAGTACGACTGCCAGATCGAACGGAGAACGATGACCGCCAAGACTTATACGGTCCGTGAAAGCGAGATCGAGCGACGCTGGTACGTCGTGGACGCGACGGACGAGACGCTCGGCCGTCTGGCGTCGCGAATTGCCCGTGTCCTGGAAGGCAAGAACAAGCCGACGTACAGCCCGACGCTGGATTCCGGCGACCATGTCGTCGTCATCAACGCGGGCAAGATCCATGTGACTTCGGCCAAGCGCGAGACCAAGCTTTACGTGCGCCACAGCGGTTATCCGCATGGTCTGAAGTCGGAGAGCCTCGGTCACCTTCTGGATCGGCGACCCGAGGAAGTGATCCGGCGAGCGGTCAAGGGCATGCTGCCGCACAACCGGATCGGCGCCCAGCAGATTACCAAGCTCAAGGTCTACGCCGGACCGGAGCACCCGCACCAGGCTCAGCGGCCCGAGCCGCTCGCCTGACGAGGAGCGTGATGACCACCCCTGCGTTCTACTACGGGACAGGTCGCCGCAAGACCGCGGTGGCTCGTGTCCGACTCGTGCCCGGATCGGGTGAGATCGTGGTCAACGATCGAAGCCTGGAAGCCCATTTCGGCAACGCCATCGATGAGGCCGACGTCCGCATGCCGTTCAAGGTGACCGGCACCGAGGGCGCCTACAACGCCCAGATCAAGGTCGAGGGCGGCGGCGTCACGGGTCAGGCCGGGGCTATCCGCCACGGCATCGCCCGGGCCCTGCTTCAGATGGATCCCGAGGGCCACCGGCTTCCCCTTCGTCAGGCCGGCCTGCTGAGCCGCGACCCGCGGATGAAGGAGCGCAAGAAGTACGGGCTCAAGCGGGCCCGCAAGGCGCCTCAGTACACCAAGCGCTAGTCGCTCGCGGGCTGCTCGTAGCTTCGTTGGCGCCTGCGCTAGTCGCTCGCGGGCTGCTCGTAGTTTCGTTGGCGCCTGCGCTAGTCGCTCGCGGGCTGCTCGTAGTTTCGTTGGCGCCTGCGCTAGTCGCTCGCGGGCTGCTCGTAGTTTCGTTGGCGCCTGCGCGCCTCGCTCACGCACCCTCGGGTGCGCGCTCGCTCCGGTGCTCGGCTCCGCCTCGATTCGCGCTCGCCCGGCGTCGGGCTTGGGCCGGACCTGGTCGATTGCATTGCCACCCTCAAGTACTGCGCGGCCGGGGCCGAAAGAGTCCCGCGGTTGAGCAGCTGGTCAGGCTGACGGGCTCCGACCGGTACGCTCTCGCGAGTCGGATGCGCCGTATCGGACACGTGGCGTAGGAGAAACCGACGGGCCGCTTGTTCTCAGGTACCCGAGACGCAAGACCCTCCCCAGGTCATGATGTAGCCATGACGGACGATCTATACGAGCGCTACAAGGAAGCCCTTCGGGTCGGCCACGTGGCCGTGCTCAGGGGTGTGCTCGAAGAAGCCCTCGACGCCTACAGATTGGCCGCCGAGATCGCCCCGTCGCGGGCCCTGCCGCACACCAGCCTTGGCGGCGTGCTGCTCCGGCTCGGGCATCTGGAGGAGGCTCTTGTCGAGTACGCGGCCGCGGTCGCGAGAGCACCGCATGACGAGGGTGCGCTGCTGGGCCAGGCCGAAGCCCTGACCATCGCCGGGCAGAAGGTCGACGCGGCCCAGGCCCTCGACCACGTGGCCGAGATCCAGGAGGCCGCGGGCCGGCTGCCCGAGGCCGCCGACACGCTCCGTCGGGCTCTCGAGCTCGAGGACGAACCCGACCGGGCTCGCCACCAGCGCGGCTTGCTCCGGGAGATCCGGCTCTCCGCCGGCGATCAAGCCGCCGAGCAGCTGCTGGCCCGGGCGCTGCGGCTGCGCGACGAACCGTCGGCCGCGACCGCCGAGGCGACTCGAGCCGCGGTCAGCGCCCCTCTGGCGGGCCGGCCGATCGCCGCGGCCATGGCCGCGGCTGGCGCCGCAGAAACCGCGCCACCCCCGACCGAAGACCGAGAGGCAGTGGCGCCGGCCGAGGCCGCGGCCGCCGCCGCACGCATCGAGCCCGCCTGGCCCGAGAGCGACTTCCGCTCCAACGCCCAGCGCGAGGACCTGCGCCGGATCCTGGTCGGTGACGACGTGCCCCCGAGCCGCGCAGAGGAGACCGAAGAGCCAGCCGCCGGCCAGGGCCACTCACAGCCGACGAGGTCAGGCGGGGCGATAGACGACTGGCCCGCGGCCGACCTGGCTGCCAGGATCTCCCACGCGACCGGCGCCGAACCGGCTCGGGCGGAGTCAGGGGCCGAGGCGGCCGCGACGACCTCCGAGCGGATCGAGCCGGCCGCCGGGGATTCGGTGCCCGAGACGGTCGAGCCGATCCTGGCCGCGGTGGGCGTCATGGACGGAGCCTTCGACGGGCCGGCCCCGCTGGTCGGCGTCGGCGAGAGCCAGCACCAGCCCACCGGTGACGAGCTGCTGGCAGCGGCCGAGGCCGCCGACCGGGCCGGGGACGCGACGACGCTGCATTCGCTGCTGCTCTGGACGGCCAGGGCCTACGCCCGCGAGGGCCGCTTCGACGCCGGCCTGGACGCCACCCACAGGCTGCTGCAGAAGGCTCCCAGCGACGTCGACGCCCATCTGGTCCTGGTGGAGCTGTACGTCGCCCGAGACTGGAACAGCCTCGCCGCCGAGAAGCTCGCCCTGCTGGGCCGGCTGGCGGAGCTGAACAACGACGAGGCGACTCGCCAGCGGCTCTGCGGGGTGGCCAGTCGCGCCTTCCCGAAGGACGAGCGGCTGGGCGCGCTCTGCGCCTAGACGGCCGGGCCCCCGGAGCCTGACACGCCAGCGGGCCGGCTGACCTGAGCGCCGCCATCGCCGGTATACACTTGTCTTCCGATGCCACTGCTTCAGTCGGCGCTCGACAAGGTCAGCCCGAACGTTGTGGCCGATATCGCGATCACCGCTCTGCTGATCTACTGGCTCTTCAGTCTGATCAGAGGGACGCGCGCGGTCCGGCTGGTTATCGGCGTCTGCCTGTTGCTCGTGGTCTACGCCGCGGCGATCACCTTCGACCTGGAGCTGCTACGGCTGATCCTGCAGACGGGCGCCTACGTCGGGCTATTCGCCCTCGTCGTCGTCTTCCAGCCCGAGCTCCGGCGGGCGCTGGATCGCATCGGCCGGCTGGGTTCGCTCGGCTGGCTGATCTCACCGGCCGAGCAGTCGACCGCGGTCCACGTGGCCACCGAGGTCGCCAGCGCTGCCGAGCGCCTCTCGCACGAAGGCCACGGCGCGCTCATCGTCCTGGAGAGGGAGACCGGCTTGCAGGAGATCGCGGAGAACGGGGTCATGCTCCACGCCGATGTCTCCGCGGACCTGCTCGTCACGCTGTTCTCGCCGAAGACGCCGCTTCACGACGGCGCGGTGGTCATCCGTGGCGACACGATCCTGGCCGCCGGCGCCGTGCTGCCTTCGGCCGAGACGACCATCCCGCTGGAGCGATTCGGGACGCGGCACAAGGCCGCGCTCGGCATCACGGAACAGACCGACGCCATCGTAGTGGTCGTCTCCGAGGAAACGGGCCAGATAAGCCTGGTCGAGAGAGCGCGTATCGTGAGGAACCTGGACGAGCCCAAGCTGGCCCGTTCGCTGGTGGCGCTGCTCCATCCCCAGGCGTCCTCGATGCTCCGGCCCCAGCATCCGCCGACCCGCCGGGTCGTGCCGAGCGTTCGTGAGCTCGCCCGGCGGGCTCGCTTCGGCGGGCTCAATCGCTCCGTCGAGACCCCTCGCCAGGCGCCTGGCGGCCACCTTCCTGCCGCGGCTGAGGACGGTCCGGGACGAGAGAAGGCGTCATGAGGATCGTCAGGTTCATCTTCCGTAACTGGCCGCTCAAGATCGGCGCCGTCCTGCTCGCGGTCATGCTCTACGGCGCCATGGTCGTGCTCCAGACGACCCAGGTGTTCCCGGGCACCGTCGCCGTCGAGACGGTCAATCAGCCGGCCAACTCGTATCTCGTCAAGCCAGATCCCATGCCGGCCGTCCAGGACATCCGCTATCTCGCGTCGGCGGACGTGCCGATATCGCAGTCGAGCTTCCGGGCGACGATCGACCTCTCCGGCGCCCAGGTCAGCGACAGCGACTACTCCTGGGTAAAGGTGAACCTGGTCTCGACAGATCAGCGGATCCAGATCGTCGACTATCAGCCCCAGCAGATCAGGGTGACCCTGGACCCGATCATCCAGAAGGAAGTCGACGTCCAGGTCGACTACGGCACGCCCCCGGCCGGTTTGCAGCCCGGGACTCCCGTCGTCAGTCAGGGCAGCGTCGAGGTCTCTGGCGCGGCCTCCATCGTCAGCCGAGTCTCGTACGCCGAGGCCCAGGTTCGGATCGACTCGTCTGGCCTGGACGTCAGCCAGGATCCCGACCTGGTCGCCAAGGACGCCTCTGGCAAGACCGTCGACAACGTCACCTTCAACCCCAGGACCGTCCACGTCGACATCCAGGTCGGCAGCCAGACCCGGTCGGAGACGGTCCCCGTCGACGTCGCGGATTCGATCCACGGCAGCCCTGCCCCCGGCTACTACATAACCTCGATCGACGTCTCGCCCGCGACGGTCGAGGTCCTCGGGCAGGCCGACGCGCTGGCCCTGCTGAAGGGCAAAGCCCCGACGGCCGGAATCTCGATCGCCGGAGCGACGAGCGACATCTCGACCAGGGTCGACCTGGCGCTGCCCAACGGTGTAACCTCGGATACGACGGCCCAGATCTCGGTGGTCATCCATCTCCAGTCGCCCGTTTCGACGCGGAGCGTCACAGTCGGCATCGTGGCCGACGGAGCCAGCCCGGACCACTCGTACACTCTGTCGACTCCGAGCGTGATCGTGACCCTCGGCGGAGCCACGGCGGCGCTCAACGCCCTGGACCCCTCCACCCTGGTAGCCAGCATCTCGGTGGCCGGCCTCGACAACGGATCTCATCTCGTAACGGTGGCGTACTCGGCGCCGGCCGGGATAAAGGTCCTGGCCATAAGCCCGCCTCAGATCACCGTGACGATCGCACCGGGATCGCTCACCTCACCCAGTCCGATACCTTCCTAGGAGCGCCATTGCCTCGTCTCTTCGGCACCGACGGCATCCGCGGCATAGCCAACGTCGACCTCAAGCCAACTCTCGCCTATGCCCTTGGCCGGGCCACGGCCCACCGTCTGGCCCGCGGCGGCCGGCCCATCGTGGTCGGCCAGGACACCCGGCGTTCCGGCGACATGTTCGCGGCCGCGATCGTGGCCGGAGCCACGAGCATGGGCGTCGACGTCCATCTTGTCGGCGTCGTGCCCACGCCCGCGCTCGCCCACATCACCGGCTCCGGCCAGTTCGCCGCGGGGATCATGGTCTCGGCGTCGCACAACCCCGCCAACGACAATGGCCTCAAGGTTCTGGACGAGCGCGGCTTCAAGCTCGACGAAGCGATCGAGGACGAGCTGGAGCAGCTCATCTGGAATTCCGAAGAGCTGCCCGGTGCGCCGGCCGAAGGGCTAGGGCTGGCCATCCAGAACCGCGAGCTGTTCGAGCTATACGTTCAGCACCGGCTGAGTCTGGCGAGGGCAATCGAGACGCGGCTGCACGTGGTGATCGATTGCGCCAACGGCTCCGGGGGCATGGCCGCGGCCCGCATCCTCCAGGCGACCGGAGCTCGGGTCGACGTCCTGTTCAACGATCCCGACGGCACCAACATCAACGACGGCTGCGGCGCCACCGACCCGAAGGCGCTGGCTCTGGAGGTTGCCGCCCGTGGCGCCGACGTGGGCTTCGCCCTCGACGGCGACGCCGACCGGTTGATCGCCGTGGACGCTTCCGGGACGATCGTGGACGGCGACGCGGTGCTGGGCATCCTGGCCCTCGACCGGCTTGCTCGCCACAGCCTGCCCAACGACTCGCTGGTCGTATCGATACTCTCGAACGGCGGGCTCCAGAAGGCCGTCGAGGGAGCCGGCGGCCAGATCATCCGGACCCCCGTGGGAGACAAATACATCCTCGAGGGAATGCTGGTCAACGGCGCGGGCCTGGGCGGCGAGAAGAGCGGTCACGTCATCATCCTCGAGCACACCACCAGCGGCGACGGCGTCGTCACCGCCCTCGAGATCCTCGCCGTCATCACGCGCTCGGGCCGCAGCCTGGCCGATCTCGCGAGCCAGGTGCCGATGCTACCCCAGCAGCAACGCGCCGTACCGGCCCGCCACAAGGACCAGTGGGAGGGCGACCCGGTCATCCGACGGGCTATCGCCGCCGCCGAGGCCAGGCTCGGAGCCGGCGGTCGGGTGCTGGTTAGACCGTCGGGGACCGAGCCGGCGATCCGGGTCATGGTCGAGGGCCCGATCGGGTCGGTGGTGCTCGAGCTGGCGGACCAATTGGCCGCCCTCGCCGGCGAGCGGCTAAACTAACCCCCTTCGCCGGGGGCTAGACGCAGACGAGACCGGAGCAAGTGACATGTGCGGAATTGTCGGATACACCGGGCCTCGCGATGCCGGACCCGTCCTGCTGGACGGTCTCCGCCGTCTGGAGTATCGCGGCTACGACTCCGCCGGCATCGCCCTCGTGACCGAGGACGGCGACCTGTTCGTGGAGAAGCGGGCCGGCAAGGTCGCCGTTCTGACGGACGCCCTCGCCGGCGGCCCGCCCTGCGCGGGAGTCGGGCTCGGCCACACCCGCTGGGCCACGCACGGTCGACCGAGCGACCTCAACGCCCATCCCCACAGCGACTGCACCGGCCGGATCACCGTCGTCCACAACGGCATCGTCGAGAACTTCCGCGAGCTGCGCGACGAGCTGGTCGCGGCCGGCCACACGCTCCAGTCCGAGACGGACACGGAAGTCGTCGCGCTACGCGGGCGACCTGGCCGACGCCGTCCGCACCGCGCTGGGGCGGCTCGAGGGCGCCTACGCCCTGGTGGTGATGCATCGCGACGAGCCGGATCGGCTCGTCGGGGCCCGCCTCAACGCGCCGCTGATCGTGGGCCTGGGCGATGACGAGAGCTTCGTAGCCTCGGACGCGGCGGCGCTGATTGCCTACACCAAGCGGGTGGTGTTTCTGGCGGACGGTGACGTGGCCGACCTCAGGCCCGGCTCGGCGACGATCACCGATAGACACGGCAACGTTCTGGACCGCTCGGTCGACGTCATCCCTTGGTCGGCCGAGGCCGCGGAGAAGGGCGGCTACGCCCACTTCATGCTCAAGGAGATCCACGAGCAGCCGGCGGCCCTGACCGCGGCGATGACCGGCCGGCTTCGGGGCGACACCGTCCGGCTCGAGGAGCTGGACGGCATCCGAGACAGGCTGGCGGGCATAGACCGGGTCGAGATGATCGCCTGCGGCACGGCCTACTACGCCTCGCTGGTCGGCGCGGCCTTGTTCCAGGAATGGCTCGGCGTGCCGGCTCGTTCGACCGTCGCCTCCGAGTTCCGCTACAGCCCGCCGCCGATCGATGCCCGGACTCTAGTCGTAGCCGTCACGCAGTCGGGCGAGACGGCCGACACGATCGCCGCCGCGCGCCTGGCCGGCGACCGGGGCGCGCTCGTCGTGGCCGTGACCAACACCGTCGGCTCGGCCATCACCCGCGAGGCCCACGCCTCGATATTCCTGCAGGCCGGCCCCGAGGTCGCGGTCGCGGCCACGAAGACCTTCGTGACCCAGGTGGCGACCGTGGTCATGCTGGCCGCCGACGTCGCCCACCAGCTGGGGCGCCTGACTGCCGCAGCCGAACGCGACCTGGTCCGGGCCCTGCGGCAGCTCCCGGCCAAGGCCGAACGCGCCATCGAGCTGGCCTCGAACAGCGACGAGATCGCCTCGCAGTATGCCGCGGCCGCCGGGTTCATGTACATCGGCCGATCGTTTGGCTACCCGGCCGCCCTCGAAGGCGCCCTCAAGATCAAGGAGATCAGCTACCTCCACGCCGAGGGCTACGCCGCCGGCGAGCTGAAGCACGGCCCGATCTCGCTGCTCGACGCGGAGGTTCCGCTGGTCGCGATCGCGACGCGCTCCTCGGTCTACGAGAAGCTGATCAGCAACCTCATGGAGGGCCAGGCCCGCGACGCCCGAGTCCTGGCGGTCGCGACCGAAGGTGACGAGCAGATCGGGCGGCTGGCGACCGACGTCTGCTGGGTCCCGGATACGCTCGAGCCGCTAAGCACGATCCTGGCCGTGATTCCGTTGCAGCTCTTCGCCTACCACGTCGCGGTCAGGCGCGGTCGCGACGTCGACCAGCCGCGCAACCTGGCCAAGTCGGTTACGGTGGAGTAGATGGCCGGGCCGCGTCCGCGAGCGACTCCAGCCGCCGATGCGGAGCGGTCCGGTGGGCTGGCGATTCCGGAGCCGCCCCCGGAGACGACCGAGCTCGGCATCGACATCATCAGGGTGTCGCGGATCAAAGACTCCCTGACTCGCTTCGGCGAACGGTTTACCCGCCGCGTTCTGACGCCGGCCGAGATTGCCTACGTTCGCAACCGGCCCGAGACGATGGCCGGCCGCTGGGCGGCCAAAGAGGCGGTTTCCAAGGTCCTCGGGCTGGGCGTCCGGGGCATCGGCTGGCGCGACATCGAGATCGAGCGTTTGCCGACCGGCCAGCCCGCGGTCCGCCTGCACGGCCGGGCCGAGCGGCGGGCCGAGCAGCTCGGCATGGGCCGGGTCGCCATCTCGATCAGCCACGAATCCGAGTTCGCCGTGGCGATAGCCTATGGCGTCCGCACCGCCGGAGGCCAGTTTCTATATCCGCCCGACATCGAGGACCGTCTGAGCGAGCGAGAGGCGACGCTGATGAAGCGGTTCGAGCGGCTCCGCTCGCTTGCCAGAGACGTTGCCGTGGCGGAGGGCCGGCTGTCGGGCAACGGCAGCCACGCCGAGGCCGACGCAATACCAGAGGAGGGATCCGATGCCAAGCCGGGTCGTGCCTGAGGCGGCGGTCCTCGACGACGCCGCGGTCGCGGCGCTTCTCCCGCCCCGACCGCCGCGGGGCCACAAGGGCACCTTTGGCAAGCTGCTCGTGCTGGCAGGGTCGGTCGATTACGCCGGCGCGGCGCTGCTCGTCTGCACCGCGGCCGGGCGGGCGGGCGCCGGTCTGGTGACGCTGGCGACGCCCGAATCTCTCCAGCCGCTGTTCGCCGCGAAGGTGGTGGAGGCCACGACCCTGTCGCTGCCCGAGGACGCGGTCGAGGAGGTGGATCCGGAAGAGGCCCTGGCCCGGATCCTGGACCACGATCACGACGCCATGGTCGTCGGCCCTGGACTGCGTCCGAGCCTGTCGATGACCGAGCTGATTCGGGGTCTCCTGGGTCCGGACGAGGATGGCGAGCCGATGCCCGCGGTTCTCGACGCCGAGGCGCTGCGTTCGCTCGCGACCGTCGACGGCTGGCCCGCCGAGGTCGCCGCCCGATGCGTCCTGACGCCCCACGTGGGCGAGTTCCTGAGGCTGCGAGCCGCCGACGGGGTGGACCCCGACAAGCTCGGAGACCTGGTCTTCGACGACGCGCGCCGGCTCTCGGCGGCCCGAGAGGCAGCCCGGGAGTGGGGCCAGGTCGTCGTCCTCAAGGGCGCTCGGACGGTCATTGCCGACGCGGACGGCAGCGCCGCCGTCTCGCCCTTCGAGAATCCGGCCCTGGCCAGCGCCGGCACCGGCGACGTCCTGGCTGGCACGATCGGGGCTCTGCTGGCCCAAGGCCTGGGGACGTTCGCGGCCGCCCGGCTGGGGGTCTACCTCCACGCCATGGCCGGCGCGGCCGTCCGCGAACGGCTCGGCGATGCCGGCCTGATCGCCTCGGACTTGACCGCCGAGCTGCCGCTGGCGCGCAAGCGGCTGGCGGCGCTGCCGCGCGCCGGGTCAGCATCCGGAGCTCGCGACGGCCATTTGCCGGGACGCCGGTGAATACCCGGGTGCCCACCGACGGCCGCCCCACTGGACTGGTATCGGCCAGCCGCCTGCCACTCATCGAGGCCGGCCCCGACGGCGTGCTGCCACCCCTGCCCAAGACCGCCTGGATCGAGATCGATCTCGACGCCCTGATCGCCAACGTGAGGTTGCTGAAGGCCCTGCTGCCGACGAACGTCCGGCTGGAGCCCGTCGTCAAGGCCGACGCGTACGGCCATGGAGCTGTTGCGGTGGCCCGAGCTCTCGTCGCCGACGGGATCACCGGTCTGGGCGTCGCCACTTTCGACGAGGCCCTCGAGCTCCGCCAGGCCGGCATCGGCGTCCCGATCATCATCCTCTTTCCGATACCTCCGGAGCTCGCGCCGGAGGCCCTGCAGCGCTCTCTGGCGGTCACCGTAGGCGACTGGGCTCTCTTCGAGCGTTCCCTGGCTGCCCTCGAGGAGGCCGCCGCCGGTCGCCTCGGCTCCGACGCGCACAAGGCACGACTGGACGTCCACGTCGAGGTCGAGACCGGGCTCGGCCGTGGCGGCGTCCAGCCCGAGGACGTGGCGAGGGTCGTGGCCGCGATTCAGGCGAGCCCATACGCCCGCCTCGCGGGTCTCTGGTCACATCTGCAGGCTGCCGGCGACCGGCGCAACGCCACCGGCCAGGAGGATCGTTTCGGGGTCGCCGCCGGACTCCTCGAGGCCGCCGGCGTTTCGCCGCCGACCCGGCATCTGGCGGCAAGCGGCGCGCTCCTGGCCGCCACCACGACCACGTACGACGTCGTCAGGGTGGGCCTGGCCCAGTACGGGCTGGTCCCCGATGGGCTCGAGGTCGCCGGTCCCAACGCGGCCGCCGCGGCCCGGCTACGACCCGTCATGTCGCTCCACGCTAGGCCGATCCGGGTCGCCTGGCTGGAGGCCGGAACGGGCGTCAGCTACGGGCCGAGCTTCGTCACGGCTCGCCGGAGTCTGATCGCGACCCTGCCACTCGGCTATGGCGACGGATACCCCCGCAGTCTCAGCAACCGGGCCAGCGTCCTGGTGAGGGGAATCCGGGTGCCGCAGGTTGGAACCGTGGCGATGGATGCCCTCATGGTCGACGTCACCGACGTCGCCGGGCCGCCGGTGACCGTCGACGACGAGTTCATCCTGATCGGCGAACAGGACGGCGACAGGATCGGCGCGGCCGAGGTGGCGCAGTGGGGCAACACGATCTCGTACGAGGTCGTCACGGCAATGTCGTCACGGCTACCTCGGGTGTACTATGCGGCAGCCGAGCCGGTCGGGATGCGCGTCGTGGCGAGCAGTTCGAGTCGGAGCCTGGGGAGGCCCGACAACGACCCCTCGGCCGCGGCCTTCGAGACATAGCCCAATCAGCCGGACCGCGGCCAGACACATCCGCTGACGCTAACGGAGAGCACAAGCGCCTTGATGGAGATGCAGCGCTCTGAGGAGCAGCGCGACGACCTCGTAGAGCAGGTTGCCCGCGAGATCCAGCTGCGCGGCTTGACCGTGCCCGCGGTCCTGTTCCTGCAGGCCAGCCGCCCGTACCGTCCTCTGGGCAGCAGCGCCATGGTCTTCTTCGATCCCACCCTGCGCCGGGTCTTCGGTGGAGAGCTGCCGGTGGCGACGGAGATACTCGCCGACGATGTCGGGATCGAGCAGCTGATCGAGCGCCTCCAGGATCCGGACGAGGAGATCTCCTGGGACGCCTGAGGGCGGACAGCGGCGATTGCGCCGGGTAGCATATCGGCGTGAGCAGCCAGCCCCGAGCCTTTTTCGCGCTCGATTTCGGCTCGACCACCACGGCGGCCGCCCTCCTCGGTTACGTCGGCGGCCGCTGGCGCCTGATCGCCCATGCCGCCGCGCCGGCGTACTTCGACGTCGAGGCCGGCCTGGCCGGGTTGCTGTCTCAGGTGCGTGCGACCGACGCGGAGCTGCTCTCGATCCTGTGCGCCGGTGAGGATGCGGACGACTTCACCGTAGCCTCCACCTGGCCGCGCCTGGTCGCACGAACCACGCCCGAGCGCCGGCTGGCCGTCATCGCGGGCTCCAGGCGGCAACGCCGCCGCCTCGAGTCGGCCGCCCTGCGCGCCGGCTGGGACGTCGTGGGCGGCAGCGCCGACGAACACGACGCCGTGGAGCTCAGCCGGCTGATCCTGTCGCCCAGGACCGAGGCCGTGCTGTTCGGGGCGGACCACGTCCCGGCGGGCGACGAGAAGCGTCATCTGCCCGAGCTCGCTGCCCTGGTGGCAGGGGCGACCCGAACCAGACCCGAGCTGGCGATAGTCCTTGCGGGTGGCGCCGCCGCCTTCGAGGCGCAGTTCGCTGCCGCGATGGAGCCGCAGGCGGCCGGCGCGGATGACGAGCTGGGGTTCGCAGATGGCGGCGATGACCTTGACGCGCCCGTGCTGGAGCCATCCGCCAGCGACGCGCCGCCGCAGACCAAACTGGTCGTTCGCCAGACGAGCGCGCCGGAGGTCGAGGAGACCAAGGTCGGCAAGGAATCGGTTGCGGCCGAAGATTCTGAGATTGCCAGTGCCGGCGGACCTGCGGTGGCGGCCGGCGAGGGTTCGCCCGAGCCGATCGATGCCGACCAGCCCGCGAGCGCCGACCAGCCCGCGAGCGCCGACCAGCCCGCGAGCGCCGACCAGCCCGCGAGCGCCGACCAGCCCGCGAGCGCCGAGCTCGCGGTCGCGACAGACCCGAAGACCGAGCCCGCGGCCGACGCGGCCGTCACGGCCGCGTCGGAGCTGGCCCCTTCGGTGGTGGCGCCGCTCCCGCCCAAGCCCGCGCCCAGGCCGCTTGCCTTCCAGGTTGCCGATGGCCCCGCGCTGGCGACCCATCTTCTGCTGGCGCCCGACGCGGAAGCCGGCCCGATGCCCGGGGACGCGCTGCAGGAAGTCCTCGAGGGGCTCCGGGCCCTGCCCAACGACAGCCGCCTTGGGGTCGCCCGCTCCATCGCCTCGCTGGCCTACGTGCTCGACCGCTCCATCGAGGCCGTGGAGATTGGCATGGAGGGCGGGCTCGTCGCGCGTTCCGATCCGTTTGGCAAGGGCCACTACAACGTCACGTCGTCGCGAGCCTGCCCGGGCTATGGATCGCTGGCGCCGGCGAGACCGTCCGAGGAGGTCATCGACGGCCTCCTGGCCTGGTCGACCATCCAGCTCGATCGCCATCGGGCCATGGACCGTCTGAAGGACCTGAGGTTGAACCCGTGGGGCGAAGCCGACGGCGAGGGAGCGATCTTCCGGCTGGCGGCGGCCAAGGCAGCGTTCGGGCGACTGATCGAGGGCATGCCCGAGCTGGCGGCGCGGTCGATGCCCGAGCTGGTCGTAGCAGCCGGCGGGGTCTTCGCCGCCCTACCGCCTTCGATCGTGGCCCTGGGACTGGCGGACCTGCTTCGTCGCCCGGGCGTGTGCCAGATGACGATCGACCAGGCCCGTCTGCTCGGACCGCTCGGGGCGATCGAGGACGAGGAAGAGCGGCGCCGGCTGCTGGCCAATCTGGCCGACGACATCCTCGTCCCCCTCGGCGGCCTCATCCTGCCGGCCGGCGTCAAGCCGGGAAGAAACGCGGGCTACCTGAGGCTGAAGGCCGCAACGTCGATCTCCGAAATCGAGCTCCACCCGGGCGTGGTCCAGGTCATGGACCTGCCGCCGGGCCGGGCGGCCCGGGCCGACCTCGATTTCCGAGACACGGTCCGGCTGGGCAATCGTGGCCGCCACTTCACCGTCGACGTGGGTGGCGGCCTCAGCGGGCTCCTGGTGGATCTGCGGGACGTCCCGATGCGGATATCCGACCGGCCGGATTCTCGCCGCTCGGCGCTCGACACCTGGCAGCGGGGCATGTGGCCCGAGGTTGACGAATGAAGGCCGATCCGACCCTCCCGGTCGGGCCGGCGACTCCGGCTGCGTCCGATCTGCCGGATGCACTAGCCAGGATCCACGGCCGCCGGGTGCTTGTCTTCTCGCCCACGGTCCGTTTCCGCCTCGGTCCGGGCGATCGGACTCTCGTGTCGGCCGGCGACCGCATCGTCCCGGGCGTGCCCATTGCCGAGCGGACGCTCGATACGGGCGTGGTAGACGCCGGCCGGCTGGCCAGCGTCCCGACCGTCAGGGGCGGCAAGCCCGACGCGCGCGGCGGAGATCCGTCGACCTCGGCCTGGAGGGACGCGAGAGTCGACCGGTCAGACATCATGTCGAGGATCCGGCCGGCCAGCGGCCCGAAACCGCCGCCTTCCGATCCCAAGCCCGACCGCCGCCGGCCTCCATCCCCCGGGAAGTGGTGGATGGGCGGCGACGAGCGGCGAGGCAAGCCGCCGAGAGGCAAGCCGGGCGGCCGCGTCTGTGGGACGCTCCTGTTCGAGACAGAGGGCCGGTGGCGCGCCGCGGCCGGTGAGCGCCATGAGATCGTCGAGTCGCCGGTCACTGGCGTGGTCGAGTCAGCCCGCAACGCGGTCGAGGTCACGGTCAAGGTCGTCGGGGCCGCCATGCCGGGTGCGATCGCGGCCGGGGAGCCGTCCCGCGGCTACCTCGACGTACCCCGCCTGACCGACGGCGAGTTGTGGGCCAGCGCCCTGGACGTCGGCCGGTCGGGGGCGGTCGTGGTCGCGGGCAGCCGGATATCCGGCCAGGCGATCAGCCGGGCCCGTGCGATGTCGATCCGCGGTCTGATCGCCGGCTCGGTTGGCGAGGGCGAGTTGCGAGATCTGGAAGCCTCGGAGATGCGTCAGAAGGCTAGCCTGACTCCCTCGGCGTCGTTCGGGTTGATCGCTCTCGACGGTCATGCCCGCCGGCCGATCGCGACGCCAATCCTGGCCATGCTGGCCGCTCTCTCCGGTCGCGAAGTCTCGATCGTGACCGATCCGGCGCTGCTGGTCTTCGACGTAGCCGAAGTCCCGCTGCCGGAGCTGCCGGTCGACTGGATCCGCGCCCGCAGCGGGCCACACGCGGGCCGTGAGGGCCGCTGGCTCGAATCGTGGGGCCGCTACCGGTTCCGGAGCGGCGTCTACCTGGAGGCCGCGATCGTCCGTTTCGTGGAGGATACCGACGTGACGATCGTGCCGGCCACGGACCTGGAGCGCTTCGTCTTCTAGTCGCATCCGCGACCGGCCCGCCGGGTGGGCCCAGGTTGCGGACCGCGCCGCTCCGGAGCGCCGAGGATGGGGTTTCGGGTAACCTCGCGGGGTGACGCCAACACGGATCTCCGAACGGGTAGTTGTCTCCCGCGACGCCGCGGCGACTCGGGCGCTGGGGGCGACGCTGGCCGGTGCGGCCCGCCCGGGAGACCTGATCAGCCTCGTCGGCGACCTTGGCGCGGGCAAGACCCAGTTCGCCAAGGGCTTCGGGGCCGGGCTCGGCATAACCGACACGATCGTCTCGCCGAGCTTCGTGCTCATGGCCGAGTATCGAGGCCGGCTGCCGCTCTTCCACGTGGACCTGTACCGGCTCGCGGACGCAGTCGAGGCTCTCGCGGGCGGGCTGGTCGACGATCGTCAGGCCGAGGGAGTCACTCTGGTCGAGTGGGCCGAGCGGCTGGCCGACGCGCTGCCCGAGGCCCGGCTGGACGTCCTCATCGACGGCTCGGGCGACGAGACGCGCCGGATCACCGTCCGGCCCGGCGGCGCGGCGTACGATCGCTATCTCGAGCTCGTTCCCGATGCCCTCGCGGCCCCTGCCCAAGCTCACGCGTCCCAGCCGCCCGCGAATGGGCGAAACCGGGCGGGCGTGGCCCCGACGGAGGCGGGGCGATGACTCCCGGCCGGATCCTGGCGATCGACACCTCCGGGACCAGGGCCCTGGTGGCCCTCGGCGAGGCCGACGCCACGCTCGTCTCGGAGACGCGCTGGGCCGCGGGCTATCGTCACGGCGAGGAGCTGCTGGCACGTATCGACGAGGCCCTGGCCACGGCCGGGTCGCGGCTTGCCGATCTCGACGGCATCGTAGTCGGGACCGGCCCGGGTGCGTTCACGGGGCTGCGGGTCGGTCTGGCGACCGCCAAGGCACTGGCTCGCGGTCTGGGGCTGCCGATCGCCGGCGTAGCCACCTCGGCCGCGCTGATCGAGGCGGCCGCTTCTGCGGGCGTGGTCGAGACGGCTCGAGCCGTGCTGCTGCTGCCGGCCGGCCCGTCGGACCGGGTCGCCGTGGTCGCGGGAGCGGCCAGCCTTGTCCGCGGCGGCGACGAGCCCGAACTTAGGGCGGGCGACGTAGCGATCGCGGTCGATCTGCCCGACCGCGCCCCTGACGAAGCCTTATCCCGGGGTGAAGTCGCGGAGGCGGGCCTGGCCGCGGCGCTCCTCCGCCTCGGCGCCGCCCGGCTGGCCGCCGGCGGCGACGACGTGGCCGAGCTGGTGCCCGAATACGTCTCGTTGCCGCGCGGGATCGCGGTCCAGAAAGGCGAGGTCCGATGGTCGCACGACCGGCCGTGAGCGTCGTCGTCGACCGGATGACGGTCGAGGATCTGCCCGCCGTCCACGAGATCGAGCGGGCCAGCTTCAGCACGCCCTGGCCGCCCCACGCCTACCGCCACGAGCTGGAGAACAACCGCCTGGCCAACTACATCGTGGCCAGGTGCGGCGGCGAGATCGCCGGTTTCGCCGGCATGTGGCTGCTCGTCGACGAGGCTCACGTGACCACCTTCGCCACTGGCCCGGAGTGGCGCCGGCAGGGGATCGGGGAGCGGCTGCTCCTGGCCCTGCTCGACCTCGCGGCCGCTCGAGGTGCGCGCGAGGCCACCCTGGAGGTGCGGCCCTCGAACGTTCCCGCCCGCCGCCTGTACGAGAAGTACGGTTTCAAGGTGGTAGGAAGCCGGACGCGCTACTACAGCGACAACAACGAGGATGCCCTGATCATGACCACCGACGCCCTTGACGGCCGCCCGATGCGGGAGCGTATCGCCCGCCTCCGCGCCGCCGTCGCCGCCCGGCCGGACATCGTCCTGGACGACGCCGGGCGACCGCTGGCGCCGGACGTGGACCGCGAGGCTTCGACCGTGGGCGCCGCCGCGGAACCCCCGCTCCCAGACGCGATCCGGCCGAGCAGCGTCGCCAGGAGGCGGCTGTGACGGCCCGGAGCCTGATCCTGGCGGTCGAGTCGAGCTGCGACGAGACCGGCATCGCCGTCATCGAGGATGGCCGTCGGATACTGGCCAACGTGGTGGCCAGTCAGGTGGCGATGCACGCCGCCTCGGGCGGGATCGTGCCCGAGGTGGCGGCCCGGGCTCATCTGCGCTGGATCGTGCCCGTCCTCGACCAGGCCTGGGAGTCCGCCGGGGTGGATTGGGCCGACATCGCGGCCGTGGCTGTGACCGAGGGTCCCGGACTGGCCGGATCGCTGCTGGTCGGCATCAACTTCGCCAAGACGCTGGCTTACGTCCACGCCAAGCCGCTCGTGCCCGTGAACCATCTCGAAGGCCATCTCTACGCGGCCTGGCTGGCCGACGACGCCCGCGAGGTCGCCGAGCCGGTCTTTCCGCTGGTGGCTCTGATCGTCTCGGGCGGCCATACCTTCCTCGTCGAGATGCGCGACCACCTGACCTACAGGCTCCTCGGCGAGACCGTCGACGACGCCGCGGGCGAGGCCTTCGACAAGGTCGGCCGGTTGCTCGGCCTGCCGTACCCGGGCGGGCCGGAGATCATGAAGGCCGCCGCCGGGGCCGAACGTCGTGACGTCGTCTTCCCACGGGCCTGGTTGGGCGACACGTTCGACTTCAGCTTCAGCGGCCTCAAGACGGCCGCCCGGCGGACGATCGCGCTCGAGACTGACGGCCAGGGTACTTCGGTCGGGACGGCGCCGCTCGAAGACGGCCGGGTAGCGGAGCTGGCCTACGGCTTCCAGGAATCGATCGTCGACGTGCTGGTCACGAAGACGCTCCGCGCCGCCCGTGAGACCGGCGCCAGATCGGTGGTCCTGGGCGGCGGCGTCGCCGCGAATCGCGTCCTGCGGGATCGTCTGACCGACGGAGCGCGCGAGGCGGGCATCCCCCTGGTAGTGCCCCGACCGGCTCTGTGTACGGACAACGGGGCCATGATCGGTGCCGCCGGGGCGCGCCGCTGGGCCGCCGGGACACGTGCCGGCCTGGACCTGGACGCCCGGCCTTCGCTACCGCTGGCGCGGCGGTGAACGAGACGCCGATCGCGGCCGCCGGCCCGCCGAGAGCGGCTTCGTCGCGGCCGCCCCGGCTCGACCCGCTGGCTGTTCGGCGGGAGCTCAAGGCCGAAGGTCTGCGCGCTCGCCACTCCCTGTCACAGAACTTCCTGGCCGACCCCGACGTTCTCCAGTCGATACTCGATCTGGCGGCGCCCGAGCCCGGTCGTAGAATCCTGGAAGTGGGACCCGGGCTGGGCATCCTGACCGGCGGGCTTCTCGCGGGCGGCGCGTCGGTGACGGCAGTCGAGCTCGACAGAGATCTCGCTGGCAGACTGGCCAGGACCCAGTCCGGGGCCATCGAAGCCGGGTCTCTCCGCCTGGTCCAGGGCGACATCCTCGATCAGAAGATCGCCGATCTGATGCCGCCGCCGTATGAGGTCGTGGCCAACGTGCCCTACCACATCACCAGCCCGATCCTGCATCGCTTCCTGGCCTCGCCGCCCCGGCCGGAACGGCTGATCCTGATGCTCCAGCGCGAGGTGGCTGAACGCATCTCCGCCCCGCCCGGCGAGATGAGCTACCTGTCGGTCTTCGTCCAGTTCCACGCCGACGTTAAGATCGCCTTCACCGTCGCTCGCGAGGCTTTCGAGCCAGCTCCGGAAGTGGACTCGGCGGTCGTGGAGATCCGGCCGTCCGATCCGGCCGGCACGAACCCGCGCCTCTCCCCGGCGGATGAGGAACGGCTCTGGCGGGTCGTACAGGCCGGCTTCCGCGAACGGCGCAAGAAGCTTCACAACGTCCTGTCGCGGCAGCTGCCGCTGACGTCGGCTGAGTTGGCCCGAGTCCTCGCCCGGGCCGGTATCGACGGCGATCGGCGCCCCCAGACACTCTCGGTGGCCGAATGGCTCAGCCTGAGCGCCGCAGCCGGCCGTCAGGCGGAGGGGCCGGCCCGATGATTTCTGCGGGTGGCTCCGACGTGGATGGCGGCGACGGCTCTGGCTCGGGCTCCGGCGCCCTGCTGTCCGGTGGAGCCCCGGAACGCGGTGAACGGAGTGGCGGGCCGGCGGGCGGATCGACGGTCCTGGAGGAGGCGCGGGTCCACGTCGTCCGCTTCGCCCCGGCCAAGCTGAACTTGACCCTGGCGGTGCTCGGGCGGCGCGAGGATGGCTACCACGCCCTCCATTCGGTCATGGCGCCGCTCTCTCTAGGCGATGCCCTGACGGTGGCGGCGGCGCCACCCGGCGCCACTCGCGATTCGCTCCGCGTAACCGGCCTGACGCTGCCATCCGATCGCGACAACCTGGTCCTGAAGGCGATCATCGCCACCCGGGCGGCGGTCGCGGCGACGTGGCCGGCGGCGCCGGCCTTCCCTCCACCGCTGGCCGCCCGGCTGGTGAAGCGGATCCCCGTGGCCGCCGGGCTGGGGGGCGGCAGCAGCGACGCGGCGGCGGCCATCCGGGTGGCCCTGGCGGCCTGGTCGGCCACGCTCGAGCCCGCCCGGGAAGCTGCCCTGGCCGCGTCGCTTGGCTCGGACGTGCCGTTCTTCCTGGCCGGTGGCACGGCTCTCGTGACCGGCCGCGGCGAGTTCGTCGAGCCCCTGGCCGAGATAGCGGGGGAGCCGCCGGCGGTCCTGCTCGTCACGCCCGCCCTGCCGCTGGCCACGGCCGCGGTCTTCAAGGCCTACGCCGGCGGCACCCGCCAGCGCGACCCGGAGCAGGCGCGCGAGATCTCGGAGCGGCTGGCGGCGGACATGCGCGCCGGGATGGTCTCCTACTCCTTGATGGCTCGCGCCCAGGAGCTGGCCGCGGCCAACGACCTGCGCGCGGCGGCTGCGTCGATCGTGCCCGGACTGCGGAGCTTCGTAAACGCCCTGGAGAGGCTGATCGAGAGGCCGGTCTGCCAGTCCGGCTCGGGGCCGACGCTGTGGGCCCTCTACCCAACCCTGATCGAGGCCCGCAAGGCGGTCCGGTTCGTCCGCCTGGCTGCCGTCAACGGGACGCTGCCGCTCGTTGGCACGGGTGAGCCGTTCGTGGCCGCGACCACGATCGCCGGCCGCCCGACCGCCCCCGACACCGAGTTCCAGGACGAGACGGCGGGTACGAGCCGGCCCCGCTCGGTTCACAATTGGTTCGACGCCGAGGAGAGCGGCGCCGGCGACGCGCCATAGCCAGCCCCGCGGCCGGCCAACCGAACCGAAGGAGTGAGTCTCGATGAGTCGCAACGCAATCGCGACGGCTTCGGCCCCGGCCGCGCTCGGCCCCTACAGCCAGGGGATCGAGTCCGGCGGGCTGGTCTTCACCTCGGGCCAGCTGGGCATCGACCCCGCGACGGGCAAGATCGTGGACGGCATCGAGAATCAGACCGAGCGAGCCCTGCTCAACATCGAGGCGATTCTGGCCGCGGCAGGGCTGGCGATGGCCGACGTCGTCAAGACCAGCATATTCCTCGTCGATCTCGCCCACTTCGGCCAGGTCAACGCCATCTACGCCCGGCACGTGGCCACGCCGCCGCCGGCCCGGAGCACCTTCCAGGTTTCCGGCCTGGCCCTCGGAGCGCTCATCGAGATCGAGGCAATCGCACGGCGGCCGAGCTAATGTTGCCGGTCGAGGCGCCGGCATGATGACCAGAACCCGGGTCACCGGGCACGGGTCGCGCGAGGCGCTCGTTCCGTGCTACCGTCCGTTGCGATGAGCCAGAACTCGGAAAGCGTCTTGCCGGTGGTGCTTGCGGCCGGCTTGGGCACGCGGATGAAGTCCCGCCGGGCCAAGGTCCTGCACGAGCTGTGCGGCCGCCCGATGCTGGCCTTCGTCCTCGACGCCGCTCGGGAGGTGAGCGGCCACAGGCCGCTGGTCGTCTGCTCGCCGGCGACCTCCGAGATCGCCGAGGTCTTCGCCGGCCAGGCCGACTTCGCTCTGCAACCCGAGCCGCTCGGGACGGCCGACGCCGTCCGGGCCGCGATGGCCGTGGCCCCAGCCGAAGTTGCCGAGGTCCTGGTCCTCTCGGGCGACGTGCCGCTCGTCCAGCCCGATCTGCTGGCCGAGCTGATCGACATCCGCCGGGCCCGCAACGCGGCGATGGCCCTGGTCTCAGTCCACACCGCCAATCCGGCGGGACTTGGCCGGGTGGTTCGCAGCGAGGACGGCGGGCAGGTGTTGCGGGTCGTCGAGGCCCGCGAGGCCAGCCCGGAAGAGCTCGACATCGAGGAGGTCAACGCCGGGGTCTACACCTTCGACGCCGCCTGGCTTCGAGGTCGACTCGGCGACGTCAAGCCGTCGCCGGTCTCGGGCGAGTTTTACCTGCCGGACCTGGTGACCATGGCGCACGACGACCGCCGGGCCGTGGTTTCGGTCGAGGTCGAGGACGACGGCACCCTCGCCGGGGTCAACGACCGTGTCCAGCTGGCCGAGGCCGAATTCGCGCTTCGATCGGTCATCAACGAGCGCCACATGCTCGCCGGCGTGACCATGGTCGATCCGGCCCGAACGTATGTCGACGCGACCGTCGAGCTGGCCCCCGATGTCGTCCTCGAGCCGGAGGTGATCCTCCGCGGCAGGACGAAGATCGGCGAGGGCACGAGGATCGGTGCCGGCAGCCAGATCGTCGACAGCGTCGTTGGCCGAGACTGCGTCATCTGGGCCAGCGTGCTCGAAGCGTCCGAGGTAGAGGACGAGGTCCAGATCGGACCGTTCTCACACCTGCGGCCGAAATCGTCGATCGGGCGCAAGGCCAGGCTCGGCAACTTCGCCGAGGTGAAGGCCAGCCGGCTCGAGCCTGGCGTCCAGCAGCACCACTTCAGCTACATCGGGGACGCGACCCTGGGCGAGCGCACGAACGTCGGGGCGGGCACGATCACGTGCAACTACGACGGCGTCAACAAGCACAAAACCACGATCGGCAAGGGTGTTTTCCTCGGCTCGGACACGATGCTGGTGGCGCCCATCGAGCTCGGCGACGGGGCCCGGACCGGAGCCGGCTCGGTTGTCACCAGGGACGTGCCGGCGGGCATGCTGGCCCTGGGCGTCCCCGCACGGCTTCGCAAGCCCAGGCAGGCAGCCGGCCAGGCCGCTCCGGGCGCGTCGGACACCGGCGCCGCCGGTGACTCGACCGGTGGACCGGCCGACGGCTCGACCGGTCGATGAGCGACGTCGCCCTGCAGCTGCTGGTCGTCCTGATCCTCGTCCTCATCGAGGCGGTCTTCGTCGCCGCCGAGATCGCCCTGGTGACCCTCAGGCACAGCCGGATCGACCAGCTAATCGACGAGGGCCGCCGCAACGCCAGGCGGGTCAAGAGATTGGTCGAGGACCCTGCACGGTTCCTGGCCGTGACCCAGATCGGGGTCACCTTCGTCGGCTTCCTCGCCTCGGCCTACGCCGCGGTCAATCTGGCCGAGCGGCTCGCCGGGGTCTTCTCCGACATCGGCGTTTCCGGCGAATTCTCGGGCGCTCTGGCGGTCTTGATCGTGACCATCCTCCTGGCCGCGTTCACGATCGTCTTCGGCGAGCTCGTGCCAAAGACCCTCGCCCTCGCCTATCCCGACCGCGTGGCGTTGACCCTGGCCGGCCCCCTGGACGTGGTCGGCCGGCTGCTCGCCCCGATCGTCAATCTCCTAACCTGGCTGACCCGCGTCGTCGCGGGGGGCTTCGGGGCGGGAGTCGCCAACCAGGCCCAGATAAACACCGAGGAGCTCAAGCTGATCGTCGAGCGGGGAGGGGAGACCGGCGTACTCGAGGCCGAAGAGGAACAGATGATCAGCGCGGTCATCGAGCTCGGCGAGCGCCGGGTCCACGAGGTCATGGTGCCACGGACCGACATGACCGCTCTGCCGGTGACCTCCACCATCGACGAGGCCATCGACACCTTCATCAAGGAGGGCCACAGCCGGATCCCGGTCTTCAAGAAGACCATCGACGAGGTGGTCGGCGTCCTGTACGCCAAGGATCTGCTGCCCTTCCTCAAGGGCGGCCAGAAGCCTGATCTCCGCAAGCTGCTCAGGGCGCCGCTCTTCGTGCCCGAGTCTATGCTGGTCGACGACCTGCTCCACAAGATCCAGGGCCGCAAGGTCCACCTGGCCATCGTTCTCGACGAGTACGGCGGCACGGCCGGCATGGTCACGATCGAGGACCTGCTGGAGCAGATCGTCGGCGACATCCAGGACGAATACGACGTCGAGGAGCCGCTTACCGTCAGGCTCTCCGACGACGAGGCCCGGGTCGACGGTCGGGCCTCGCTCGAGGATCTGGCCGAGCTGTTCGACGTGGAGCTGGATGCCCTCGAGGACGCCGACGAGTACGACACCGTGGGCGGCCTGATCTACCATCGCATCGGGGGCGTTCCGCGGCCGGGAGATCGGGTGGAACTGCCGGACCAGGGACTCACGCTCACGGTCGAGATGACCGACGGGCGGCGAGTGGGCAAGGTTCTGGCGGTCAGGCGCCATGACGGCGATTCGACCGACGAAGGCCTGGCCGGCGGAGAGTCGGCCAAGGGCGCGGCCCGTTAGGTCATGTCCGACCGCCGCGACTATCGCAGCCAAGGAGATTTCATTTGCGCTGGCTGAGCCGTCACCGGACCACCATGGTGGTGGTCGGCCTGATAGCCCTGCTGTGGGTCTCGCTGTGGCTCGTCTACGACTACCGCAGCCCGGTCCGGCAGTTCCTGACCGGCGTGGGAACGGTCCCCTTCGACGGCTGGAGCGCCTGGGATCTGAACATGCAGTGCGTCCGCCTGGAGACGGCCAGCGGTACGCCGGCGACCTCGGCCGAGGCGGCCGGCCAGGCGGCCCTGAAGGCCTACCCGGGCGGCTACATCCGGGAGATCCTGCTCGTCACCTACTCCAACACTTGCACCGGCGGCCACTCCCGGCTGGCCTGGGCGGTTTCGATGACCTGGGCCCCGCCGAGCGACAACCCCTTGCCGACGGGCCCGAAGCCGCGAGCGGTGGTCGTCGTTGACGCGGCCAGCGGCAGGGTCGTCACCGGCCACTCGCAGTACGCGCCGTCGTTCAGCCCCGGCCCGACCTGATCGAAGTCAGGCCTTGATGACCCCGACGATGATGCCGCGGAGCGATTCCAGGGCGTCGGCGTCGGACACGCCCGCGGCGTCGAGCTCCGCAAGCGCCCGATCGCGGTACTCGCGGGCCTTGTCGCGGGTGTAGTCGCGGCCGCCCAGCCTCTCGATCAGGGCCACGGCCCCCGCCACCTGGTCGGCGTCCGGCGATTCGGTCCGCCAGACCGCCTCGAGGCTGGCCCGGTCGACCGGTGAGGCGTGTTGGAAGGCGTAGATCACCGGCAGCGTCATCTTGTGGCGGGCGACGTCGGTAGGCACCTTGCCCGTGGCCGAGTGGTCGCCCCAGATGCCCAGCAGGTCGTCGTTCAGTTGGAAGGCGATCCCGAGTGCCCAGCCGAAGGCCCGGTAACGCTCGATGATCGTCTCGTCGTCGGTGGCGAGGATCGCCCCGGACTCCACCGAGGCGGCGATCAGGGCGGCCGTCTTGCGGCCGATCATGTCGAAGTAGAGATCCACCGACATCGGCTCGCTGCGCTCGCTGGCCCAGATGTCCAGGTACTGGCCCTCGCACAGAGCCAGGCAGGTGTCGTCGTGGAGCCGGAAGAGCCGCAGCACCCTGGCGTCCGAGAAGCCCAGGTCGGTGAGGCGGTGGAGAGCCTTGCGGCTGAGGGTGAAGAGCATGTCGCCGGCGTTGATGGCTTGCGGGACGCCGTGGAGCGCCCAGAGCGTGGGCCGATGGCGCCGCTCTACGTCGCCGTCTTCGATGTCGTCGTGGACGAGGCTGAAGTTGTGCCCGAGTTCCACGGCGGCGGCTCCGGGCAGGGCCAGGTCGTAGTCGCCGGTGATCGAGGCGTAGGCGAGGAGCCCGAGCAGCGGCCGCATCCGCTTGCCACCGGAGCCGCTGCCGTCCAGCCCGAGGTGGTAGCGGCACATGGCGTACAGGCCGGACGTGGGCGCGTCGCGATCCGAGACCAGCCGCAGGATCTCTCGCTCGGTGTCGGAGACGAGGTCGGTGAGATTCAGTGAGGTATGCACCCGCGGATCATAGCAACCCGATTTCAGGATTCCGGCGCGGTCCCGATTCCGTCAGGCGGGCCGCCTGAATGCCGATCCCGCAACGCTCGGGTCCGAGTCCCCCGGACCCATCGGGTCCATGTCGCGCATCTTGGCCGAGGCCTCGTCGATGTCGATGTCGATGAGGCCCATCTTCCTGAATTCGTCGTCCGTGGCGGGGGCGTAGTCCGCGGGCGTCGCACGGCCGGGGAAGTAGCGGGCCGTCATTGCGTCGAGGATCCGGCGCTTCTCGGTCACGTCCTCGACCGGGCGGCCACGCCCGAAGGCGACGACGCTGCGGTAGTTGGCCGTGTGGTTCGAGGCCGTCTTGGAGGCGACCAGCTCCAGGAGATCGGTCACTGCCACGGTGACCTCGCGGCCGTCGCCGAGCATGGAGATGGTGGCGTTGGCCGGCGAGCCGTGGATGTAGATGTGGCCTGTTTCGTAGTGATAGAGGAACGGGATCAGGCGCGCGGCGCCGGCCTCGACGAGGGCGACGTGGGCGACCCGGCCGGCGAGGAGGAACTCCTCGATCCGGTCGGGAACGGCCCGATCGGCGTGGCGGCGGATACGGGTCCGGTCGGTCGCGGGGCCCGGAACGCGGGCGGTTCTGTCGCTCATGAGCGGAGGATAGCGGAGACGGCGGCTCGGAGCGTGGTAGCGTGACGGCGTGCCCGTACCGCGCCTCTACGTAACCGACGCCATCGTCCTGTCGCGCTTCGACTATGGCGAAGCCGACCGGATCATGACCCTCTTCACGCCCGCCCACGGCAAGTTCAAGGTCATCGCCAAGGGCGTCCGGCGGACGACCAGCCGTTTGGGCGGGGCGCTCGAGCCGCTGGCGGAGCTCACCGTCGCGCTGGCCCGGGGCAGGACGTTCGACGTCGTGACCCAGGTCGAGGTCGCCCATGCCTGGCTGCGGCTGCGGGATTCGCTCGAGTCGACCGCCACGGCCTGGTATCTGGCGGAGCTGGCCGATCGCTCGATCGAGGAACGACACGAGACCGAGGGGCTGTACGCGCTGCTCAAGCATGCCTACGAGCTGCTGGACGCCGGCATGGCCCCGCACCGGGTCGCGCGCTGGTACGAGATGCATCTCGCCGACGAGCTGGGCATCAGGCCCGAGGTGGATCGCTGCGTCGAATGCGATCGGATGCTCGAGCCCGACGAGCGATTCCGCTGGGTGCCGCCGCTCGGCGGGGTGCTGTGCTGGCGCTGCCCGGGCCCGCCGGAGGAGCGGGCGGGGCTGTCTGTCGAGGCCCTCAAGCTGCTCAAGGCCTACCAGAAGATGGACATCGAAGCGCTGGCGGGTCTGCGGCTTCAGCCGGCCGTGGAGCGCGAGGTCGAAGGCGCCATGCGCGACTTCCTCCACGTCTCGCTCGAGCGCGACGCCCGCTCGCTGGGCTTTCTGGACGAGGTCAGGCGGTCGGGCCGATCGGCGGCGCGGTTGCCGAGCGACTGAGACGCGGTCGCCGGGCGGCCGAACCGTGCCGCCCGCCGCTATTGGATCGTGAACGACGCCAGGAAGTCGTCGAACAGGATCTGGGTCGCCGCGTCGCCGCCCGGGCTGGTCCACAGCTCGATCCGGTAACGGCCGGTCGAAGTGACCACCAGGGCGATGAGGCCATAGCGTTGCCTGGTCGCGTTCGCCGGCCCCTCGACCGATAGGACGTTGGCCTGGTGGCCGGCAACGGTCGCCGTCGCCTCGTCCAGGACCACGTAGCCGGTGTCGTCCATTGTCTTCCACAGCTCGTCGGTGACGGTCTCGAGCGTGGTGCCCGCCGTGACGGATCGCCAGGTGATCTGGAGCGGGGTGCTGTCGCGGCTGGAGATGATCGCCCAGCCCGGAACCTGCGTCTCGGAGACTGTCCAATCGGCGGGGTGGGCGACGCTGAACTTATAGGCCGTGGACTTGTAGACGACCCACGACGACCTCGAGGCTATGGCCATCGCCACGTCCGCGCTGGATGGGGGCGCGGTGGTGGGCCTGGGCGTGGGAGTTGGAGTCGGACGAGGCGTGACCGGGAGCGACGGCGATGGCGTCGCGGACGGGCTGGCCGCAACGGCGAGCGGGGTCGCGTCGGGAGTCGCGTCGGGTCTGGCGGTAACTGCGGCGCCGCCGCCGATCACGAGCGCCACGAAGAGAAAGAGACCCAGGGCGATCGGGTCAGGCCTGGCCCAGGAGGGGACGCGAAGACGTGGCGCTCGCGCACGCAGCCTGGCGATCGCGGCTCGGGCAACAGGAACAACGGAGCGAGCGGGCAAACTAACCTGTCTCCTTGGAACTGTGAGGGACGCGGGTCAAGTGTACGGAAGAAATTGGGGCCGTGTCCTGCCCGGAACCCTGTCACAGCCCGGCGGGCATGCGAGAATTGCTGCCCCAGCCCAACAGCCCAACACGCAGGCCCAGAAGTCCTGCCCGAGGAGACCGCAGTGACCGCCGCCAACCAGCCACTCCCGGCCGACGACCCGGGGCCGTCCGTCGCCAACCTGGACACGATCGTCTCCCTGTCCAAGCGGCGTGGATTCATCTTCCCCAGCTCGGAGATCTACGGCGGCATCAACGCCGTGTGGGACTACGGCCAGCTCGGCGTCGAGCTTAAGAACAACGTCAAGCGGGCCTGGTGGCGAGCGATGGTCCAGGAGCGTGAGGACATCGTGGGGCTGGATGCCAGCATCATCATGGCGCCCCAGGTCTGGGTCACCTCGGGCCACGTCGCCAACTTCACCGATCCACTGGTCGAGTGCCAGAGCTGCCGCCGCCGTTATCGGCTGGACGAGCTTCCGGGAGCGGAGAACCTGACCAGCGCCGAGGTCATGGATCCGGAGGTGATCCAGCGCCACGGGCTCAAGTGCCCGGAGGACGGCGGCCAGCTCAGCGCCCCGCGCCGCTTCAACCTGATGTTCAAGACGTACATGGGCCCGGTCGAGGAAGAAGCGGCCCAGGTCTACCTCCGCCCCGAGACCGCCCAGGGCATCTACGTCAACTTCCGGAACGTCCGCGAGACCGCCCGCAAGAAGCTGCCCTTCGGCATCGCCCAGATCGGCAAGGCCTTCCGCAACGAGATCAGCCCGGGCAACTTCGTCTTCCGGATGCGCGAGTTCGAGCAGATGGAGATGCAGTACTTCGTCAAGCCGGAGACCGCCTCGGACTTCTTCGAGGAATGGATGCCGCGCCGGCTGGCCTGGTACGTCCGCTACGGCGTCAATCCGGCCCGGCTCCGCTTCCGCCAGCATCGGCCCGACGAGCTGGCCCACTACGCCAAGAAGGCTGTCGACGTCGAGTACCGCTTCCCGTTCGGCTGGAAGGAGCTCGAGGGCATCCACAACCGCGGCGACTGGGATCTCGGACGCCACCAGGAGGCTACCGGCGAGAACCTGGAGTACTTCGATCCGGCCACCGAGGAGAAGTACGTGCCCTGGATCGTCGAGACCTCCGCCGGCGGAGACCGCGCCGCCTTCACCTTCCTGATCGACGCCTATCGCGAGGAGGAGGTCCGCGGCGAGAAGCGGGTCGTGCTCGCCCTCAACCCGGACCTGGCGCCCTACAAGGTCGCGGTCCTGCCCCTCCTCAAGAAACGCGACGAGATCGTCGATAAGTGCCACGCTCTGCGCGAGGACCTGGCCAGGGACACGATGGCCGTCTACGACGACACGGCCGCGATCGGCAAGCTTTACCGGCGCCAGGACGAGATCGGCACGCCCTGGTGCGTGACCGTCGACGTCGAATCGCTCGAGGACGGCAAGGCCACGGTCCGCGACCGCGACTCGATGGAGCAGATCAGAGTCGACCTGTCGCAGGTCAAGCCGCTGATCCTCGACCGGCTGGCCAGGGCCCGCGGGTAGCCGGGCTCGGGCGGCCGTGAGCGCGCTTGCCGCGGATGCCCCGACTGCCCCGGCCAAAGCGGCCGGGGCACCCGGCTGGCCCTTCCGGACCAGGCTGGGCAAGCTGCCGCTGCCGCCCAAACGCGTCCG
>Ga0335076_10000115_pt1 | contig 64864 bp, 73 predicted proteins | sample Lox_Sample_25_FD_206717 | JGI IMG/M metagenome (GOLD analysis project Ga0335076, IMG submission 206717) | Soil microbial communities from Loxahatchee National Wildlife Refuge, Florida, United States - Lox_Sample_2.5 | ecosystem: Environmental > Terrestrial > Soil > Wetlands | place: USA... | reverse complement strand
CAGGTGGACAAGATCGTGGCGCGCGTCGATCCCGATGCGGTGCGGCGGCGCCGGCAGCGCCAGGCCGACCGCGCGCTGTGGATCGGCGAGGTCCACGACGGGCTGGCCGAGATCAGCGGCAGCCTGCTGGGCCCCGATGCCCATGCGCTGGACAACCGGTTGGATGCGCTGGCGGCCACGGTCTGTGAGCACGATCCGCGCGGCCGTGACCAGCGGCGCGCCGACGCCATGGGGGCGCTGGCGGCTGGGGCCGACCGGCTGGGGTGTCGGTGCGGGCGACCCGACTGCGCGGCGGGCAGGCGGCCTGCCGCCTCGCCGGTGGTGATCCACGTGATCGCCGAGCGGGCCACCCTGCACGGCGCCGGCGGCGCGCCGGCCTCCGAGGTGCGTGCTGACGGGCTGATCACTCCCGAGCTCGTGGCCGAGCTGGCCAAATCCGCCAAGTTGGTGGCGCTGGTCCACCCCGGTGACGCCGCACCCGAGCCCGGCTATGTGCCCTCCCAAGCCTTAGCCGATTTTGTGCGCTGCCGCGACCTGACCTGCCGCTGGCCCGGCTGTGATGCCCCGGCCATCGGCTGCGATGTCGACCACACCATCCCCTCCAGCCAGGGCGGGGCCACCCATGCGGCCAACCTCAAGTGTTATTGCCGCACCCATCATTTGGTGAAGACCTTCTGTGGCTGGGCCGAACAGCAACTGGCTGACGGGACCTTGATCCTGACCTCCCCGGCCGGGCGCACCTACGTCACCACCCCGGGCAGCGCCCTGCTGTTCCCCAGTCTGTGCTACTCAGTCGGCGGCATGCCGGCCCCCGAGGCCGACTCACCCATAGACGACTACTGCGCCCAGCGCACCGCGATGATGCCCAAACGCCGCCGCACCCGCGCCCAAGACCGTGCCTACCGCATCGCCACCGAACGCCGACACAACCGCGACGCCCGGTTAGCCCGAAAATCTGAAAGCCACGACTACTTCGGACCCGCACCACCGCACGACGATGACGATGACCCGCCGCCATTTTGACGGTGGGTCACCGGTTTACCGCGAGGCGACGGCGAACAGGCGCCATTGTCCGGGCACGCCCTTGAGCTGGTGCGCGCCCCGGTCGTCGAACTCGAGTCCTGACCCGATCACCAGGTCGCGCAGCGTGCTGGACACCAGCACCTCGTTCGGTCCGGCCAGGGCGCTCACCCGCGCCCCGATGTGCACGGCGATCCCGCCGATGTCATCGCCGCGGACCTCGCACTCGCCGGTGTGCAGCCCGGCGCGCACCTGGATGCCCAGTGTCTGCACCGCGTCGCGGATCGCCATGGCGCAGCGGATCGCGCGCTGCGGGCCGTCAAACATCGCCAGGAAGCCATCCCCGTTCAGCGCGTAGCGCGTCTCCGAGAACACCGCAGCAGTCTAAGTCCCAGGGGAGCGTGTCGACAGACGTTTATGCTGTTCAAGAGCGTTCCCCTGAAAAGTTCTTCAGCATTTCGGTGTCATGAAATTGCAAAAAACTCTCTTAACGCGCGTTGGACAGTCCTTTAGGGAAGGGTTATTCGGTGTGGTGCCGGTAACCCTCAGCGGCCTGGAGATCACGACGTGCTGCTTCCTGCTCCTTTTCCGCCGCAACTCGGTGCGCAGAGATATCGCCGAGACCCTCCTCGACCGCCAGCTCGTGCATATCGGCAGCGTGTTGGTGTGCGGCGGCGGCTTGTATGTGCGTGTGGTACGCCGCTTCGTGAGCCTCCTTCGCGAGCTTCTGAGCCTCCCCAGACCGCCGGGTCGCCTGCTCGACGTCGTCTTCAGTTACCGCCTGTCGGGCCCCGAGCTCCAGAATCCATTGCCGCAGTTCGTGATGTCTTCGAGCTAATTCTTCATGTCTGTCTGCCAGCTCCCGATGCCGTTCAGCTAGCTCCTGTGCACGCGCCGCATGGGATTCATACGGTGAGTCAGCCACGAAGTAACCGTAGCGCGCAGGCACAGACAGCATTCGTCGGCGCGCATACGGAAGCGGTGCCGGGAGGGCGGGGAAGGCTGGCGAGACGCGCTACGGCCACGGCACGCGCCATTTTGAAAAGTGGCGATGGTTTGTCACAAACTAAGGGAACTGGGCAGGGTGAACTGTCACCGCGCGGCGGCACGTCACATCAGTTCCAACGCGCCCACGGTTAGAACGTACTTCTGCGTTTAGCTGCCACCATTTTGTGAAGACCCCGCCCCACCGGCCGACGACGGTCCGCCGCCGTCTTAGGCGAATTTGGCTCTGAGCTGGTCGTCCCCTAGACTCTAGGGGTTGCCTTGGGCAGACCTCGGCCGGTATGCGAAAGCATTATCGGCCCCGCGTGCCTTTTGGTGACAAAGAGCGCGCACGGCTTTTTCGTCCTGCCGTGCACACGTGAACCAGGTCAGGAGATCGAGTGATTCAGCAGGAATCGCGGCTGAAGGTCGCCGACAACACAGGCGCCAGGGAGATCTTGTGCATCCGGGTGCTCGGCGGTTCGTCGCGCCGCTACGCGGGCATCGGCGACGTCATCGTCGCCACCGTCAAGGAAGCCATCCCCGGCGGCAACGTCAAGCGCGGCGAGGTCGTCAAGGCGGTCGTCGTGCGCACGGTCAAGGAGCGCCGGCGTCCGGACGGCAGCTACATCAAGTTCGACGAGAACGCCGCGGTGATCATCAAGCCCGACAACGACCCGCGCGGGACGCGCATCTTCGGGCCGGTCGGCCGCGAACTGCGCGAGAAGCGATTCATGAAGATCATCTCGCTGGCCCCGGAGGTGTTGTAGATGAAGGTCCACAAGGGCGACACCGTCCTCGTCATCGCCGGCAAGGACAAGGGCGCCAAGGGCAAGGTGTTGCAGGCGTACCCGGACCGCAACCGCGTCCTGGTCGAGGGCGTCAACCGGATCAAGAAGCACACCGCGATTTCGACCAACCAGCGCGGAGCCCGGTCCGGCGGCATCGTCACCCAGGAGGCCCCGATCCACGTCTCCAACGTGTTGGTGGTCGACTCGGACGGCAAGCCCACCCGAGTCGGCTACCGGGTGGACGAGGAAACCGGCAAGCGCGTCCGCATCTCCAAGCGCAACGGCAAGGACATCTGACATGGCAACCACGGAAAGCCCCGTAAAGGTTCAGCCGCGCCTAAAGGAGCGCTACGTCAACGAGATCCGCGATTCGTTGCACCAGCAGTTCGGCTACGGCAACGTCATGCAGATCCCGACGGTGACGAAGGTCGTCGTCAACATGGGGGTCGGCGAGGCCGCCCGCGACGCCAAGCTGATCAACGGCGCCGTCAACGACCTGGCGCTGATCACCGGACAGAAGCCCGAGATCCGTAAGGCGCGAAAGTCCATCGCGCAGTTCAAGTTACGCGAGGGCATGCCGATCGGCGTCCGGGTGACCCTGCGCGGGAACCGGATGTGGGAGTTCCTCGACCGGCTCACGTCGATCGCGCTGCCCCGTATCCGTGACTTCCGCGGGCTTTCGCCCAAGCAGTTCGACGGTGTCGGCAACTACACGTTCGGACTGGCCGAGCAGTCGGTGTTCCACGAGATCGACGTGGACAAGATCGACCGGGTCCGCGGCATGGACATCAACGTCGTCACCTCGGCGACGACCGACGACGAAGGACGAGCGCTGTTGCGGGCCCTCGGCTTTCCGTTCAAGGAGAACTGACTAGATGGCTAAGAAGGCACTGATCAACAAGGCAGCGCGGAAGCCGCGGTTCGCGGTTCGCTCCTACACCCGCTGCAGCAAGTGCGGACGCCCGCGCGCGGTTTACCGCAAGTTCGGGCTGTGCAGGATCTGCCTGCGCGAAATGGCGCACGCGGGCGAGCTGCCCGGCGTGCAGAAGAGCAGTTGGTAACAGGCCCAGAACAGTTGCGCGGCAGGCCTTACCGGGAACCACCGCGAGGAAGGTGACAGACGCTGTCATGACAATGACGGACCCGATCGCAGACTTCTTAACACGTCTGCGCAACGCCAATTCGGCGTATCACGACGAGGTGACGTTGCCGCACTCAAAGCTCAAGGCCAACATCGCCCAGATCCTCAAGAACGAGGGGTACATCAGCGACTTCCGCACCGAAGACGCTCGCGTCGGCAAGTCGCTGATCGTCCAGCTCAAGTACGGGCCGAGCCGGGAGCGCAGCATCGCCGGTTTGCGCCGGGTGTCCAAGCCGGGGTTGCGGGTGTACGCGAAATCCACCAACCTGCCGCGGGTTCTGGGCGGACTGGGCGTGGCGATCATCTCGACATCGTCGGGTCTGCTCACCGACCGTCAGGCAGCCAGACAGGGCGTGGGCGGCGAAGTCGTCGCGTACGTGTGGTGAGGGGTTGAGGAAAAGCCATGTCGCGTATTGGTAAGCAGCCGGTTCCGGTGCCCACCGGAGTCGACGTAACGATCGAGGGCCAGAACGTCTCGGTGAAGGGACCCAAGGGCACCCTGAATCTGACGGTCGCCGAGCCGATTGCGCTGGCGCGCAACGACGACGGCGCGATCGTGGTTACGCGCCCCAACGACGAGCGGCGCAACCGCTCATTGCACGGGCTGTCGCGCACCCTGGTGTCCAACCTGGTCACCGGCGTGACGCAGGGCTACACCACCAAGATGGAGATCTTCGGGGTCGGCTACCGCGTACAGCTCAAGGGCTCCAATCTCGAGTTCGCGCTGGGCTACAGCCACCCGGTGGTGATCGAGGCGCCGGAGGGCATCACGTTCGCCGTCCAGTCACCGACGAAGTTCACGATCTCTGGGATCGACAAGCAAAAGGTCGGCCAGATCTCGGCGAACATCCGCCGCCTGCGTCGTCCGGACCCGTACAAGGGCAAGGGCGTGCGCTACGAGGGTGAGCAGATCCGCCGCAAGGTCGGAAAGACAGGTAAGTAGTCATGGCGCAAACAAAGGCTGACACCACCGCGCGAAAGCCGGTGGGGCAGAGCGTATCCGCAACTCGGCGGGTATCACGGCTGCGCAGGCACGCGCGGCTGCGCAAGAAGGTCGCGGGCACCCCGCAGCGTCCGCGGCTGGTGGTGCACCGGTCCGCGCGGCACATTCACGTGCAACTGGTCAACGACGAGAACGGCACCACGCTGGCCGCCGCCTCGTCGATCGAGGCCGACGTGCGCGGCCTGGAGGGCGACAAGAAAGCCCACAGCGTGCGAGTGGGTCAATTGATTGCCGAGCGTGCCAAGGCCGCCGGCATCGACACCGTCGTGTTCGACCGTGGCGGATACACCTACGGCGGACGGATCGCGGCGCTGGCAGACGCCGCGCGCGAGAACGGATTGAGTTTCTGATGACAACTGGAAGGACCGCATAATGGCGGAACACTCGGCCGGCGGGCAGGGCGCCCCAGACAGCCGCGACAGCCGCGACAGCCGTGACTCGCGCGGTGACGGCCGCGATGGCCGCGGCCGGCGCGACAGTGGCCGGGGCCGCGACCGCGACGGCGAGAAGAGTAACTACCTGGAACGGGTCGTCGCCATCAACCGCGTCTCCAAGGTGGTCAAGGGTGGACGGCGATTCAGCTTCACCGCCTTGGTCATCGTCGGTGACGGCAACGGCATGGTCGGCGTCGGCTACGGCAAGGCCAAGGAGGTGCCGGCCGCGATCGCCAAGGGCGTCGAGGAGGCGCGCAAGGGCTTCTTCCGGGTCCCACTGATCGGCGGCACCATCACGCACCCGGTGCAAGGCGAGGCGGCCGCCGGCGTGGTGCTGTTGCGGCCCGCCAGCCCCGGTACCGGCGTGATCGCCGGCGGTGCGGCGCGCGCGGTGCTGGAATGCGCTGGTGTGCATGACATCCTGGCCAAGTCGTTGGGCAGCGACAACGCGATCAACGTGGTGCACGCCACCGTGGCCGCGCTCAAACTCCTGCAGCGTCCCGAGGAGGTGGCCGCTCGCCGCGGACTGCCGATCGAGGACGTCGCCCCGGCCGGGATGTTGAGGGCGCGACGGGAAAGCGACGCGCTCGCCAGTGCGGCGGCCGCACGAGAGGCCCAGACTTCAGGGGCACAATCATGAGTCAGCTCAAGATCACCCAGGTGCGCAGCACCATCGGGGCGCGCTGGAAGCAGCGAGAGAGCCTGCGCACCCTGGGCCTGCGCCGGATTCGCCACTCGGTGATCCGTGAGGACAACCCACAGACGCGCGGCCTGATCGCGGTCGTCAGCCACCTGGTCGAGGTGGAGCCGACCGAGGCGGGCGCCGGAGGTAAGACCAAATGACGCTCAAGCTGCACGATTTACGGCCCGCGCCCGGGTCGAAGACGGCCCGTACCCGGGTCGGTCGCGGTGACGGCTCCAAAGGCAAGACCGCCGGGCGGGGCACTAAGGGCAGCAAGGCCCGCAAGCAGGTGCCGGCGACCTTCGAGGGTGGCCAGATGCCGATCCACATGCGGCTGCCCAAGCTCAAGGGATTCCGGAATCGGTTCCGCACCGAATACGAGATCGTCAACGTCGGCGACATCAACCGGCTGTTCCCGCAGGGTGGTTCGATCGGTGTGGACGACCTGGTGGCCAAGGGCGCGGTCCGCCGGAACTCTATGGTCAAGGTCCTCGGCGACGGCAAGCTGACCGTCAAGGTCGACCTGTCCGCACACAAGTTCAGCGGCAGCGCGCGCGAGAAGATCACCGCCGCGGGCGGCTCGGTCACCGAGCTTTAGTCTCGGGCCGATTGCCCGGGCTCACAGCTGCGGAATAACTTCCGCGGCAAGGCGTTCCATCTGCTCGCGGTTCTCCGGGACGTCGGCGCCGACCGGATTCAACAGCAGCATCTCCGCGCCGGCGTCGATGACCTCGCGCAGCCCGCGTGCCACGTCGTCGGGTGTGCCCGAGACCGGAACCGAATCGACGCCGGGCATCTCGCCGTAGATGCGATGCAGCCCGGCGAGCACCCGCTCGCGGGCCCGCGCCGCGTCGTCGTCGACTGTCAGATAGACCCGTTTGCCAATGGTGAAGTGCGCGGGGTCTTTCCGTTGCTCGTCGAGTTCGCGGCGCACCACGGCGACCGCGCCGGCGAACGCCTCGGTGGTCGACGAGCCCGCGCCCAGGAATGAGTCACCGTGGCGCACCGCCCTGGCTAGCGCCTTGGGAGCGAGGCCACCGAACCAGATCGGCGGATGCGGCCGCTGCACCGGCTTCGGCTGGATGGACACGTCGTCGACCTCGCGGAACCGGCCGTGAAACGTCACCCTGGGCTCGTCGGACCAGGCCGCCTTCATCAGCTCCAGGCCCTCGGTGAAATACGAGATGTACGTTGTCTTCTCGACACCGAAGGCGGCGAATTGGCGGAAGCCGCCGCCTGTTCCCACGCCGATGTCCAGCCGCCCATGGCTGAGCCGGTCGACGGCGGTCACTGCCGAGGCGAGCTGGAGCGGGTCGTGCAATGACGTCACGAGCACGGCGACGCCTAGGCGCAGCCGCTCGGTGCAGGCGGCGCAATACGCCAGCAGCTCCAACGGCGCCAGCAGCGGAGCATTACCAATGATCTGCTCGAGCACCCAGCCGCCCTCGAACCCGAGCTCCTCGGCGCGGGCAAGGTACGAACGAAGACCGGGGGCGTCGAAGCCGTCGTAATCGAATTGGGGAATGGCGATGGAGAACCTCACCCGACCACCGTACGGCGGCCAATCGGTACCCTGCAGAGTATGTTCGCCTTCCTGCCCTCCATTCCCGGGATCGACGAAGTCCGTGCCCTGGCCGGCCGGGTCGACACGGCCCGCCACCACGGCGTACCCAACGGCTGCGTGCTCGAGTTCGACCTGCGCTCGGTGCCACCGGAGACGACGGGCTTTGACCCGCTGGCGATGATCACCGGGGGCAGCCGCCCGATGGCGCTGCGCGACACCCTCGCCGCGATCCACCGTGCCGCCAAGGACCCGCGCGTCACCGGGCTGATCGCCCGCGTGCAGCTTGCGGCGTCGCCACCGGCGGCGGTCCAGGAGCTGCGGGAGGCGATCGCGGCTTTCAGTGCGGTCAAGCCGTCACTGGCCTGGGCCGAGACCTACCCGGGCACGCTGTCCTACTACCTGGCTTCGGCATTCGGTGAGGTCTGGATGCAGCCCTCGGGGAGCGTCGGGCTGATCGGGTTCGCGAGCAACGCCATGTTTTTGCGCGACGCGCTCGACAAGGCGGGCATCGAGGCCCAATTCACCACACGGGGCGAATACAAGTCGGCCGCAAACATTTTCACTCAAGCGCACTTCACCGACGCCCACCGCGAGGCCGTCACCCGGATGCTGGAAAGCCTGCAGGAACAGGTGTGGCAGGCGGTCGCCCAATCGCGCAAGGTCGAGCCGGAGACGCTCGACGCATTGGCCGACCGGGGCCCATTGTTACGCGAGGATGCGGTTGCCTCGGGCCTGGTCGACCGGATCGGATTCCGCGACGAGGCCTATGCCCGGATCGCGGAACTGGTTGGTTCGCAAAATGATTCAGAGGATGTTTCGGATGAAAAGGCCCCGCCGCGGCTCTATTTGGCGCGCTACGCCGGTGCGGCCCGGTCACGACTGACGCCCCCCGTGCCGTCCGTCCCGGGTCACCGGTCCAAGCCGACGTTCGCCGTGATCACCATCGACGGCACGATCGTCAACGGACGCGGTGGCCCCCAATTCCTGCCACTCGGCACTGCTAACGCGGGTGGCGACACCATCGCGGCGGCCCTGCGGGAGGCCGCCGCCGACGATTCGGTGTCCGCGATCGTGCTGCGGGTGGACAGTCCCGGCGGATCGGTCACCGCGTCGGAGACCATCTGGCGCGAGGTGAAAAGGGCCCGCGAAAGCGGCAAGCCGGTGGTGGCGTCGATGGGAGCAGTGGCCGCCTCCGGCGGCTACTACGCCGCGGTGGGCGCCGACGCGATCGTGGCCAATCCGGGCACGATCACCGGCTCGATCGGCGTGCTCTCCGGCAAGCTGGTGGTTCGCGACCTGAAAGCTCGCCTGGGAGTCGCGTCGGACACCGTGCGCACCAACGCCAACGCCGACGCCTGGTCGGTTGACACGCCATTCACGCCGGAGCAGCGGGCGCATCGAGAGGCCGAGGCGGACCTGCTCTACGCCGACTTCGTCGAACGGGTCGCCGCGGGCCGCAATTTGAGCGCCGAAGCCGTGGATGTCGTTGCCCGAGGGCGGGTCTGGACCGGCGCCGACGCCGTCGAGCGTGGCCTGGTCGACGAACTCGGCGGGTTCCGGACCGCAGTGCGCCGGGCCAAAGTCATGGCCGGCCTGGACGAGGACACCGAGGTCCGCGTCGTCAGCTATCCGGGTTCGTCGCTGCTGGACATGCTGCGACCGCGGGCCTCGTCGCAACCGGCCGCCGCGTCGCTGCCCGATGCGCTGGCCGCACTGCTCGGCCGCTCGATCGCCGGGATCCTGGACAACGTCGAGCAGACGATGGGCGGTGCCAGCGCGTTGTGGCTGGGTAACGCGCGCCTCTAGCCGGTTGTCAGCCGGCGAGGCTGCCGCTGATGAAGATGATCTCGCCGAGCGGGTCGTCGTGCTCCGCGGCCGGCACCTCGATGTCGTGGCGCTTGAACAGATCCGTCCGCGTGACGCCCTCGACGTCCCACCCCTTGGACCGCAGATAGTCGACGACGTGGTTGCGTTCGCCGGCATAGACCAGCGACGCCATGTCGACGTCCACGCCGTGGTCGCGGAACGAGCCGGACATCTCCCGCACCCGGTCTGCGTCGAAATCGATTATGCCGGGTACGAATTCGGTGGCGATCGCGCTCCCCGGGGCGCTGAGCGCGGTGATGTTGTCGAACAACCGATCCTGGGCCTCCGCCGGCAGGTAGATCAGCAGGCCCTCGGCCAACCACGCGGTCGGCGCCGTCGTGTCCAGTCCGGCCGCCTTCAGCGCGGCCGGCCAGTCTTGCCGCAGATCGATGGCGATGGTGCGACGGGTGGCGGCGGGTTCGGCACCGATGCCGGCCAGCGTGGTGGTCTTGAACTCGATCACCTGCGGCTGGTCGATCTCGTAGACCACCGTGCCGTCCGGCCACGGCAGCCGGTACGCGCGCGAGTCCAACCCGGATGCGAGTAGCACCACTTGCCGCACCCCGGTGCCGGTGGCGGCGATGAAGTAATCGTCGAAATATTTGGTGCGCACCGCCATTCCATCGGTAAGCGCCTGAACACGCTCCGGTGAGGCGTTCTCGATCGCGTCGAGGTCGAGCTCGCCGTCCATCATCTTGGTGAAGAAATCCAGCCCCACCGCGCGCACCAGCGGTTCGGCGAACGGATCGTTGATCAGGCCGCGGGGGTCCTTCGTTGCCATCGCGCGCCCGGCCGCGACAAAGGTTGCGGTCGCGCCCACGCTGGACGCCAGGTCCCAGTTGTCGTCGTGCGCGCGCGGCATAGAAAGAGCCTAGCCAACCCCTACCTGAGGGTGGCGTCGACGTAGCTCATCTCGCCGAAGGTGGCCGCCATCTCGTCTTCGGGGAACTCAAACCCGTTGCGCGCATACAACTGCCGGGCGGGATGGGGCGTCACCTGCCACCCGTGGGTGGTGAGGTAGTCGAGGACGACGTTGCGTTCGCCCCGATAGAACAGGTCGGCCGCGTTGAGGTCGAAACCGAAGCGCCGCCACCGCTCGCTGATGCGCTGCAAGCGCTCATCGGAGAACGCGTTCGGGTCGGGCACGTGTTCGGTGGCCAGCCGGCTGCCCGGCGCGCTCAGCGCGGTGATGTTGTCGAACAGGCGGTCCTGGGCCTCGGGAGGCAGGTAGGGCAGCAGCCCTTCCGCGCTCCACGCGGTCGGTTGCGTGGCGTCAAAGCCACCGTCGGCCAACGCCGCGGGCCAGTCGTCCCGCAGGTCGATGGCGATCGCGCGGCGGTCGGCGGTCGGGGCGGCGCCGAGGTCGGCGAGCGTGTGCGTTTTGAACGCGATGACCTGCGGTTGATCGATCTCGTAGACCACCGTGCCCGCCGGCCACCGCAATCGGTAGGCCCTGGTGTCCAGGCCGGAGGCCAGGATCACCGCCTGCCGCACGCCGTCTGCGGTGGCGCCGGTGAAGAAGTCGTCGAAAAACCGGGTGCGGACCGCGATCTGCTCTCTCCGGGCCTTACGGTTGAACAGCGGGTCGTCCTCGAAATCGATCTCGCCGTCGACGATGCGGACGAAGGGGTCCAACCCCACGGCGCGGACCAGCGGGTCGGCCAGCGGATCGTCAAGTAGCGCATCGGGTCCCTGCGACGCCACGGCGCGGGATGCCGCGACCATGGTGGCCGTCGCTCCCACGCTGGACGCCGGTCCCCAGCTGTCACCCTCGGTGCGTCCCGTGTTGATGGTCATTCGTATGGCTCCTATTTCGCGTTCTTGTTCAGCGTGCCACTGACGTAGAGCATGTCGCCCATGCGCATGTCGTCGTCGTCGAGCGGCGGGAGATCGTTGACCGAGAACAGGTCTCGGATGCTGATGCCGTTCAGCGCCCAACCGTGGTGGCTCAGGTAGGGAGCCGCTTCGTTGCGTTCTCCGAAGTAGACGAGCCCGGCCATGTCCAGGTCGAAACCGTGCGCGCGCCAGCGCTCGGAGATGCGCTGCATGCGTTCCTTCATCTTGTCCTCGTCCCCGGGCTCGGGGTTGGGCGCACTTTCGGTGGCCAGCCGGCTGCCCGGCGCGCTGAGTTCGGTGATGGTGTCGAGCAGACGGTCCTGCGCCTCCGGGGGCAGGTAGCCGAGCAGGCCCTCGGCGCTCCACGCGGTCGGCTGGGTCGGGTCGAACCCGGCGCCGCGCAGCGCGGCCGGCCAGTCGTCACGCAGATCGATGGCCACCACCCGCCGGTCGGCGGTGGGCGCGGCGCCCAGCTCGGCCAGCGTGCGGGACTTGAACTCGATGACCTGAGGCTGGTCGACCTCGTAAACCACGGTCCCGGCGGGCCAGGCCAGCCGGTACGCACGGGAATCCAGCCCCGATGCCAGGATCACGGCCTGCTTGATGCCCGCCCGCGTCGCGCCCAGGAAGAACTCGTCGAAGAATTTGGTGCGCACCGCCATGTTGTCGGCCATGCGGGACATCGCCCCGGCGGACCTTGTCGCTCCGTCCTGAACGTCGTGAACGTCGTTCAGGTCGTTCGGGTCAACTTGGCCGGTAGCGAGCCGGGTCAGGAGGTCCACGCCGACGGCCCGGACCAGCGGCTCGGCGAACGGGTCGTTGATCAGCGGACGATCGGCGCGGGTCGCCACCGCGCGGGCCGCCGCGACCATGGTCGCGGTCACCCCCACGCTGGACGCCAGGTCCCAGGTGTCACCCTCATACCTGGTGGATGTCATGTTTGCCCCCATTCGGAAGTAGTTAAGCTAATATTTAGCCAATATAACAAGCTTCTGCCACTGTACGCTTCCCCCGATTCGCGGCAACCTTGACTGATGGCGTACGCGGTGGCGGGTAAACGGGTGCTCATCACGGGCGCCTCGTCGGGTTTGGGGGCGGCCCTGGCCCGGGAGATGGCGGGGCGACAAGCGATGGTGGGGCTGATCGCCCGCCGGCGGGATCGCCTGGCCGAGGTGCTGGCCGACTGCCGGCGGACCTCGCCGGAATCGGCGATGTGGGTGGCCGACCTGGCGGACACGTCGGCGCTGCGCGACCTGGCGCACCAGGCCTGGGATGCGCTCGGCGGCATCGATGTGCTGATCAACAACGCCGCCGTCCCGAAGCGACGGCCGGTCACCGCACTGGATCCGGACGAGGTCGAGGACGTCATGCGGGTCAACTTTTTCGCCCCGATGCGGCTGACGCTGGCCGTGTTGCCGCGGATGCTTCAGCGCGGTTCGGGGATGATCGTCAACGTGTCGAGCGTCGGCGGCCGGCTCGGCATCATCCACGAAACCGCCTACTGTGCAAGCAAGTTCGCGCTGTGCGGCTGGAGCGAGGCGATGGCCGTGGACCTGCACGGCAGCGGGATCTCGGTGAAGCTGATCGAGCCGGGCCCGGTCGACACCGAGATCTGGGACCAGCCGGGCAGCGAGGAACCCCTCTACCAGGGACCCAAGGTCGCCGCCGACGAGGTGGCCGAAGGGATCATCGAGGCCCTGGGCGGCGACAAGTTCGAGCACTACGTGCCCGACATGAAAGCGGTGGTCGACGTCAAGAACGCCGACATCGACACGTTCATCGCCGGCGTCGCGGGTATGGCGCCGCGATGAAGGCGCTCGTCTACGGCGTGCCACCCGAGCCTTTCGCGGTTCCCGAGGACGCCAACACGCTGACGCAGAACCTGTCCCGCACCCCGACCGCGCTGCGGGAGGTGCCGGATCCGCAACTGCCGCACGAGGACTGGGTGATCACCCGGCCGCGGCTGACCGGCATCTGCGGGTCGGACTCCAAGCAGATCCTGATGGATTTCGGTGAGGGCGACGCCGACAACGCCATGTCATCCTTCTGTTCCTTCCCGCAAGTCATGGGCCACGAGGTGGTGGCCGACGTGGTCGCGCTGGGTCCGAAGGCCCGGGGGCTGGAGGTGGGGCAGCGGGTGGTGCTCAACCCATGGCTGTCCTGCGGGCCGCGCGGCATCGAGCCGCCCTGCCCCGCCTGCGAAAGCGGCGACTACAGCCTGTGCTGGAGCTTCACCGACGGCGACATCAAGCCCGGCATCCACACCGGGGTGTCGGCCGACGTGACGGGCGGCTACGCCGAACTGATGCCGGCCCACGACAGCATGCTGTTTGGCGTTCCGGACTCTGTGCCCGACGAGCTCGCGGTCTTCGCCGACCCGTTTTCGGTGTCCCTGCACGCGGTCACCCGCCATCCGCCGCCGCGCTCGGGCCGGGTGCTGGTGTTCGGGGCCGGCTCGCTGGGGTTGTGCGCGGTCACGATCCTGCGGGCCCTCTACCCGGACGTGGCCGTCGCGGTGGTCGCTCGGTTCGCGACACAGGCCGACCTGGCCCGCCGGTTCGGCGCCGCTTTGGTGCTCGCGCACGAACCGCGCCTGGCGGTCATCGAGGAGCTGGTCGCCTGGGGCGGTGGCCGGTTGCGCCAACCGCTGCTGGGCCTGCCGATGGCCCATCCCGGAGCCGTCGACGTGGTCTACGACACCGTCGGCAAGCCGGAGACATTCGAGGTCGGGGTGCGGGTCCTGCGCTCCCGCGGGACGCTGGTGAAGGCCGGCGTCCACGCGCCCGGCCGTTGGGAGTGGAGTCCCTTGTATTTCAAGGAGATCAGCTGGGTGGGTTCCAACGCCTTCGGATTCGAGGAGGTCGACGGGCAGCGCAAGCATGCCATCGCCCACTACCTCGACCTGGCCGCCGCGGGCAGGGTGGATCTGCGTCCCATGCTGACGCACACCTTCCGGCTCGAGCAGTGGCGCGACGCGTTGCTGGCGATCGCCGACCAGGGCGAGAGCGGTGCCGTCAAGGTCGCTATCGATCAGCGCTAGGCGGTAGGTTGCGCACCCCACGGACTGCGATGCCGAGTGCGCGTTCGACCGCGATGCGCAGTTGTTCGGTGGTGTCGCCTTGTTGCAGGCAAACTAGTGCGGCCGCAATCGCCGCGCCCATGACCGAGCCGATGACGGCGGCGGCGGCCGCCAGGTCGAGCGCATCCGGGTAGGCGTGCTGCAGCGCTTGGACCAGTTGTGTTTCGGCAAGAAAGTAGCGGTGCAGGGTGGCCGCCTGCACGGCGGGCACCGACATGATCATGGGCAGCCGCACCGCCGCCAGGCCACCGTCGACTTCCTCGGTGAGGGCATCGGCCAGCATGTGCTGCATCGCCGCGACCAGGATGTCGGCCATTCGGTCCTCGGGCCCGCGATGCTCGATGAGGGCCACCGCGGTGTCGATCCGGTGGGACAGGTGCGGGAAAAGGACCTCGTCCTTGCTCGCGAAGTAGTTGAAGAATGTTTTGGTAGATACCCCTGCGGCGGCAGCGATCTCGGCGACCGTGGTCTGCTCGTAGCCCTTTTCCTCGAACAGCCGCATGGCCGCGCCGATCAACTCTTGCCTGGTCTGCTGGCGCTTGCGTTCTCGCAGACCCGATTGGTTGGCCGTCGCCGCTCCTTCCCAAAAGTTACATCTGGAGTAATATTACATCGAGTGTAATAGATTAGGCCAGGCGCGCCGGAAAGGATCGGCCATGCAGCGATTCGACAACGCGGTGGCGATCGTCACCGGTGGCGGAATGGGCCTCGGCGAGGCTCTGTGTGAGGAGCTCGGGCGTCGGGGGGCCACCGTCGTCGTTGCCGATATCGACGGCGACGCTGCACGTCAGGTGGCGGGGCGCCTGGAGCAAAGCGGCACACCCGCTCGCGCCGTGCGGGTGGATGTGGCCAACGAAGCCGAGGTGGCCCGGCTGATCGAGAGCACCGAGGGCGAATACGGACGCGTCGACTACATGATCAACAATGCCGGCATCGCGATCGGCGGGGATTCTCGCGACCTCTCGATGCAGCAGTGGCGTCGCGTGCTCGACGTCGACTTGCTGGGTGTGATGTATGGGACGGTGCACGCGTATCAGCTCATGGCGCGCCAGGGCCACGGGCACATCGTTAACATCTCCTCGCTCAGCGGGCTCGTTCCCCAGCCTGGCAATGCTGCGTACTGCACGAGCAAGCATGGGATCGTTGGGCTTTCGCTTTCGCTGCGGGCCGAGGGAGCAGACCTCGGCGTGAAAGTCAGTGCGGCATGTCCGGGCGACATGAAAACGAAAATCTACGACAACATGGTCGTGGTCAATATGCCGCGCGAGCAGGTCGCGACGTTAAGTCGGCGCACCCACTATCTGATGCCCCAGATGAGCGCCGAGGCTGCAGCTTGCGCGATCCTGCGCGGCGTGAGCCGCAATCGACCGCTGATCGTGTTTCCCACTGCGGTTCAGGTCATCTGGCACTTGTACCGCCGGTTTCCGGGCCTGTTCCATCGGGTCAACGTCCACCGCATGAGGCTGTTCCGCAGCCTTCGGGCCGTCCCCGGTTGACGGGGGACCTAAGCGGGGCGCGTGGCGCGATAGTAGGTGAGTCGTCCAACGAATCGTTGCCGATGCGTGGCGACCTGGGCGCAGTCGAACCCGGCCCCGCGCAGGAGTCGTGGAATCGCGTCGCCGAGGTTGCCGGCCGCGTGGTGGCTGCGGATGACCAGCCGCGCCGCCAAGCCGTCGTTGGCGGTCATGTCGCCGCCGATGTCGACCAGGTGCAGTCTGCCGCCGGGACGAAGGACTCGGAAGACCTCGGCCGCCGCAGCGGTTTTCGCGTCGTCGTCGAGATGGTGCAGCATCATCGACGACAGGACCCGGTCGAATTCGGCGTCGGCGTAGGGCAGCCGCTGGGCATAGCCGCGCTCGAAACGGATGCCGTTCATCTTTCGCTGCGCCCGGTCAAGCGCCAGCGGGTCGGGGTCACATCCGATCGCTTGCAGGCGGGGATGAGCGCGTTTGGCCCTGATGATGAGATTCCCGGTGCCGCAGCCGATTTCCAGGACACGACGGCAGCCGGCGAGTTCGGCCTGCGCGATGAGGGCGTCGTAGACCTTCTTCATGCCCAGCAGGCGGGACAGCGCGTCGTAGCCGGGGAGCAGCGCGTCGTGACCGGCGGCGGGCAGGTAATCATGTGGATGATGTTTCGTCACGCAATCCATGGTGAACCGCTGCATTGGTCGAGGATTGGGTGATCCTCGGCAAAAGTAGGACTATTTTTGGCATTATGACGCGAGCGGCGCGGATGGTTCGGCAGCGCGCGGGAGTACCGATCTACCAGTATCGGACCGATCCGGAAACGCCTCCGGTGTCGGTGGTGCGGTCCGGTCAGGAGGATTTCGTCGAACGCGGTCGCCACATTCACGACTTTCCTGCGCTTTGGTACCTGCCCGCGGCCGGGCTGGTCCACGTGGCAGCCGCGGGTCAGGTGCTCGACCCGACGCGGCTGGAGCATCGCGATGCCGGCGTTGCGGTCTTCTTCGACCCCGCCGCGCTCGGGGAGGACGGCCGATCGCCGTGGCCGGCGTGGCGAGCGCACCCGCTGCTGTTCCCGTTCCTGCACGGACGCGCCGGCGGGATACTGTGCCTGGAGGTGCCCGTGGCCCGACGTTCGGCGTGGGACGCCGCGATCGGTTCGATCGAAAAGGAGTTGCACGCGCGGCAGGACGGTTATCGGCAGGCGGCCCTAGCGCATCTGACCCTGTTGTTGATCGACCTCGCTCGGCTGGCCGGCCCGGTGGTGGCCGAGCTGCGGCGCAGTGGCGAACCGCTGCTGGCCGAGGTGTTCGACGTGATCGACCGGCGTCACGCCGGGCCATTGTCGCTGCGTGACGTGGCCGGCGAACTCGGCGTGACACCGGGACACCTGACCACCGTCGTGCGGCGCCGCACCGGACGCACCGTAGGGGAGTGGATCATCGAACGCCGCATGGCCGCGGCCCGCGGCTTGCTGGCCGAAACGGACCTGCCGGTCGCGGAGGTGGCCCGGAGGGTCGGGGTGCCCGATCCCGGCTATTTCAGTCGGCTGTTCGGCCGGACCCACGGCGTTTCGCCACGCAAATGGCGCGGTCGGGCGGCCTGACTGCCGCAACTCAAACCGTCAGTGCCCCTTGGGATCCGGTGATAGGCAGGTCGATTGGGGTGATGACGCCAGGTTGCGCGTCGCAGACGAACGGTATGGCGTTGACCGCAGCTACGGCGGTGCTGTCCATCAACACGGTCATCGCGTCCTGCCCGGGCTCGCCGAACCGGATGGTCGCGTCGACGCGTGGTTTGCCTTCGATCACCACGCTGAAACCCTTGGGGTCGTTCCATTGCGGGTCGAGCGCGTCGTCGCTCATGGTCCAGCAGATGGCGAGCTCGACCACTGGGCGGCCGCCGCGATGGCCGCGATAAGTGCGGCGCTGGCCCCCGACGGTGCCGGCTGTGAAGTCCACCCAACCCAGATGCAGATCCCGGGTCAGCACCGCGGGCTCGATGAACGCCTCCTTGGAGTCGAGTTCGACACCCAGCATGCTGGCGATCATGTCCAGCGTCTCGAAGTAACCGAGGCCATATCGTTGCGTCTCTGGGTCGATTTGTGTTACTGGCTGACGGGGTGGTTTGCCGAATCCGAGCACTTTCCATACTTCCCATACGGGATAGGTGGTGCAGTCCAACGTTTCGACGAGCATGACGCTGTGAATCTGTCGGCATGCGCCGGTGAGGAAGCCGGCGACGACGTTGATGAAGCCCGGCTCGAACCCCGTTCCCAGGAAGGTCGCACGTCCCTGTTGCGCCGCCTCCTCGAGTACCGGGAGTTCGGTCGGGTGATGGGTGCCGGTCAGAAAATCTCCCGTGGTGACGACGTTGATGCCGCAGCGCAGCATCCTGGTCACCAGGTCGTAGTCGATGACGCGGGGCATGTAGTTCACGCAATCCGGTCGAAGCTGGATCAACGCCTCGGCATCGTCGGTCGCGGCAACACCGACCGGGGCTTGATCCGCCAGCTCACCCGCGTCACGGCCCACCTTGTCCGAACCGAAGGCATGGACGCCCACCACGTCGAAGTCATCGCGGTCCAGCAGGATGCCGAGCGCTCGCCTGCCGATGTTGCCGGTCGACCACTGGACCACTCGGTACCGCGCCATGGCCAACCGTAACCGTTGGCCGCCCTCGGCGATGATCAGAGTGGCTCGATGTCCAACCAGTGATCGATCTCGAATTGGTCCGCCGCGGCGCGGATCGTCGCGCCACCGCGGCCGGGGTAGTGCGCGGGTACCACGGCGGCTTTCGCTTGGACGGCCTCGGTGAATATCCGGCGGCGGGTCACCGCGGCGGCGGGGGCGTCCACGTCGAAGGCGCAGGCGTCGGCGGGTCGGCGCAGCTGCAGCGGGCTGTGGGTCAGATCGCCGACGAAAACCGCCGGCTCACCGGCATCCAGCCACAGCACCGAGGAGCCCGGCGTGTGTCCGGGGGCGGGCCGCAGCCGCAGCGACTGACTGATCTTATGGTCGTTCGACCATTGGACGAGCTGTCCCGCCTCGTCGATGGGTAGCACGCTGTCCGCGAACACCAGCTGGTTGCCGCGCTGCTGGGCCTCTTCCTCCTCGCTGCGCGGCGATTGCCTCGCCGCCGGCCCGTCGGGCTCGAAGTGGTGGTAGTCGGCGGCCGGCACCACGTATCGGGCGTTGGGAAACGTCGGCACCCACGTGTCGTTCTCGAGCATGGTGTTCCACCCGACGTGGTCGGAGTGGATGTGGGTATTGACCACCACGTCGACCGCGGTGCGATCGATGCCCGCCGACCGCAGCGCCGCCAGGAACCCGGTGTTCAGGTGATCCAGTGGCGGCATGTGCGGGCGTTGGCGATCGTTGCCCACCCCGGTGTCCACCACGACGGTCAGTCCGTCGACCTCGATCACCCAGCTTTGGACGGCGATGTGCCACTGATCGGTATCGGGATCGAAGAAGTCGGGCACCAGCAGGTCGGCGTTGTCCCGCCACCCCGACGACGGCGTTTGCGGGAAAAAGCGGGTTCCAAGGTCGAATTGAAGTTCCAGGACCCGTGCCACGCTCGCGTGGCCGAACCGGACCCGGCGCATCAGGCGTTGGCGCGCAGATAGCCGTACACGCCGGCGAAGTTGCGGTTCACGTCGTCGGGAATGGGCACCGGACCACCGAGAGCCCTTGCACCCCAGACGATTTGGGCGGTTCGCTCGACCAGGGCGGTGACGTGCAGGACCTTGTCGGGTCGCGGCCCCACCGCCACCAGGCCGTGGTTGGCGATCAGCGCGGCGGCCCGGCCCTCGAGCGCCTTGACCGCGTTGGCGCCGACCTCGGGCGTGCCGGACGCGGCATACTCGGTGCAGCGAACCTCCCCGCCGCAGTAGACGGCGAACTCGTCGATGCAGGCCGGAATCGGCTCGTGCGCAATGGCGAACATGGTCGCCCACACCGGATGGCTGTGGATCACGCTGCCGATGTCGTCGAACGCCCGGTAGCACGCCAGGTGCAGCTTCATCTCTGATGACGGCGAGCGACCGTCCGCGGCGTGCAGCACCGCGCCCTCCGGGTCGACCAGCGCGAGGTCGGCGAGCTGCATGTCGCGATAGTCGACCGACGACGGCGTGATGACGATGTTGCCGTCGGAGCGGCGCGCCGAGATGTTGCCCGCGGTTCCCTCGACCAGGCCCCGGCGCAGCATGTCCTTGGCGGCATCCAGCACCGCGTTTTCCGGGTTGTCAACAAATTTCATGAGGCCAGCACCTCCGGGTTGACGATATGGGCGGGCGCCTTGCCCGTCAGCAGCGCTTCCAGATCGTCGGCCACCATCTGCGCCTGCCGAGCCTCAGTGTTCCACGTGGCGCCCCCGATGTGAGGGGTCAGGACGACGTTGGGCATTCCCACCAATGGGTGGTCGGTGGGCAGCCATTCGCCCACGAAGTGGTCCAAGCCCGCGGCGGCGACCTTGCCGCCGCAAAGCGCGTCGACGAGCGCGTCGGTGTCGTGCAGCTGGGCACGGGCGGTGTTGAGGAAGACGACGCCGTCGCGCATGGCCGCGAACTGCGGCGCGCCGATCATGCCGACGGTGTCGTCGGTGACCGGCGCATGCAGGGACACCACGTCGGCCTCGGCCAGCAGCTCGTCGAGGCCGTAACGGGCCTCGTCGTTGTACGGGTCGTGGGCGATCACCCGCATGCCCAAGCCGGAGAGCCGCCACTGCAGCGCCCGGCCGACGGCGCCGAGGCCCACCAGCCCCGCGGTGCGCGCGGCGATCTCCCAGCCGCGGAACCGCTGATAGGGAATGCGGCCGTCGCGAAACATGTTGCCGCTGCGGACATCCGCGTCGGCGGTCAGCAGGTGGCGGGTGGCGGCCAGCAGCAGCGCGACCGCCAGCTCGGCGACCGCGTCGGCGTTGCGGCCCGGGGTATTCAGCACCGGGATGCCGGCCGCGGTCGCCCCGTCGACGTCGACGTTGTTCGGGTCCCCGCGGGTGGATGCGATCGCGCGCAAGCCCAGGTCGAACACCGGACCGCGCACCGAGTCGCTTTCCACCACAACGACATCCGCGGCCTCGCCCGCGATTCGCTCGGCCAGTTGCTCGGCGCTGTAGATCCGCAGCGGGCTCTGTTCAATCCAGGGGTCGTACATCACGTCGGCCAGTTGCCGGAGCTTGGCGAACCCCGGCCCCCGCAGCGGCGCGGTCACCAAGGCGCGCGGTCTTGACGTCACGAAACCCAATGCTGGCGTACGGTGACGCCCGTGTCACGCGAAGACGTCACAATCGGCATCGATGTCGGCAGCACCGCCGTCAAGGCGGTGGCCGCCGACTCCGACGGCCGGGTGACGGCGCGGATCCGCATTCCGCACGAGCTGCGGGTGCCGGCGCCCGATCGGCTGGAGCACGACGCGGATGAGGCCTGGCGCCGCGGCCCATTGGCCGCCCTCGACGAGCTGGGCTGCCCGGACGCGAGGGCGGTGGCCGTCTCGGCGATGGTGCCTTCGCTGACCGCCGTCGACCCCGCGGGCAGGCCGCTGACCCCGGGACTGCTGTACGGCGACGGCAGAGGCCGGGTACCGGGCGCCGACATCCAGCCGCTTCCGGCCCTGGGCGAGGCCGCCGAGTTCCTGCGCTGGACGGCCGCCCAGGCGCCCGGCGCGGCCGGGTACTGGCCCGCGCCCGCGGTGGCAAACCACGCCCTGGCGGGCGAGCCGGTGATCGACGTCGCCACCGCCGCGACCGCCTTCCCTTTGTTCGACGGGGCCGGCTGGAACCCGGCGGCCTGCGCCGAGCGCGGCGCGACCGTCGAGCAGATGCCGCGGGTGGAGACGATCGGGACGGCCGCGGGGCAGGTCCCTCGGAGCGGGGCCGTGCTGGCGATCGGCGCGATCGATGCGCTGTGTGAACAGATCGTGGCCGGCGCGGACCGCGACGGCGACGTGCTGGTGCTGTGCGGAACCACCCTGATCGTGTGGAACACCATCCCCGAAGCGCGACAGGTGCCGGGCCTGTGGACCATCCCGCACACGGCCCCGGGTAAGAGCCAGGTCGGGGGAGCCAGCAACGCGGGCGGGCTGTTCCTCGGCTGGGTGGATCGTGTTGTCGGGCCCGGCGACCCGACGTCCGTCGATCCGCGGCGGGTGCCCGTTTGGTCGCCGTACATACGGGGCGAGCGCACGCCGTTCCACGACCCTGATCGTCGGGCCGTGCTCGACGCCCTGGATCTCACCCACGACGCCGCCTCGCTGCGGAGGGCCGCCTACGAGGCGTCGGGCTTCGTCGTCCGTCAGCTCATCGAGCTGGGCGGGGCGCCGGTGGCGCGCATCGTGGCCTCCGGTGGCGGCACCCGGGTCGGGCCGTGGATGCAGGCCATCGCCGACGCCACCGGGCGCCCGGTGGAGGTGTCCGCGGTGGCCGAGGGGGCGGCGCTGGGGGCGGCCTTTCTGGGGCGCATGGCGGCCGGCCTGGAAGCGTCGATCGCCGATGCCGCGCGCTGGGCCCGCATCGAGCGCGTCGTCGAGCCCGATCCGACCTGGGCGCGAGCGGTCGAAGACCGCTACCAACGGTTCTTGGAGCTGGGAAACCGAAGATCTAGCGCCATACCTCCGGTGGCGTTCTAGGCTTGTGCAATGACTGACCAGGACCGCAAAGCCGCCCGGCGAGAGATCGCAGACGCCCTGTTGAAGGCCCTCGAACGCCGGCACGAAATCGCCGACGTCGTGGTGGAGTCCGAGAACAAGACGGCCGCGGTCGAGGCGATCGTGCGTTTGCTCGACACGTCGCACGTGGCCGCCGACGCGGTGATGCGCATGTCCTTCGATCAGCTCACCATCGATTCCCGGCGGAAGATCCTGGCCGAGCTCGAGGACCTGAACAAGCAGCTGAGCTTCACCCTGGGCGAGCGTCCGGCAAGCTCGGGGGAGACCCTTGAGCTTCGGCCCTTCTCGGCCGCGGACGACCGCGACATCTTCGCCGCCCGCACCGAGGACGTAGGCTCCGCGGGCGATGGGTCCGGCGGTCCGGCCGGCAACCTCGACGACGAGATCCGTGCGGCGCTGGGGCGCGTCGACGACGAGGAGGCCGCATGGTTCGTGGCTGTCGATTCGGGGCACAAGGTCGGAATGGTCTTCGGCGAGCTCTTCGGCGGCGAAGTGAACGTGCGGGTCTGGATTCACCCCGACCACCGCAAAAAGGGTTACGGCACCGCCGCATTGCGCAAGTCGCGCTCGGAAATGGCGTGGTGCTTCCCCGCAGTGCCGATGGTCGTGCGCTCGCCGGCCGCCGGAGCCGGCTAGTCAGTCAGGGTCGCGGATACGTACTTGATGTCGCCGAACGCGACCATGGACGGCTGATCCGGGAACTCAAAACCGTTGTCGGCATAGAGCTCTGGCGTACTGTGCACCGTCGCCTGCCAGCCGCGGCCGGCCAGGTAGGCCACCACGTCGTTGCGCTCGCCGGGGTAGACCAGGTCCGCCCAGTTGACGTTCATTCCCAGGCGCCGCCAGCGCTCGCTGATCTCGCGACCCCGCTTCTCGATGCGGTCGCGGATGTTCGGCACGTAGCCGGTGCCCAGCCTGCTGCCGCCCACACTGAGCGCGGTGATGTTGTCGAACAGGCGGTCCTGTGCTTCCGGTGGCAGATACCCCAGTAGCCCCTCGGCGATCCAGCCCGTCGGCGAAGCGGTGTCAAATCCGCTGTCGCGCAATGCCGCCGGCCAGTCGTCGCGCAGGTCAATGCCCACGGCTCGAAGGTCGGCGGCCGAAGTTGCGCCAAGGTCGGCCAGGGTGCGGGTCTTGAACTCGATCACCCGGGGCTGGTCGATCTCGTAGAGGACCGTCCCGGTCGGCCACGGCAGCCGGTACGCGCGGGTGTCCAGCCCCGAGGCCAGGATGACCGCTTGGCGGACGCCGGCCCCGGCGGCGTCGAGAAAGAAGGAGTCAAAGAACCGGGTTCGGACCGCCATGCCTTCGCTGAGTCGCCGGGGAGTGAACGCCGGATCGTCGTCATCGTCGTCTGTGAGCTCGATTTCGCCGTTCATCATCCGGATGAAGGCCTCGACGCCGACGGCGTTCACCAGCGGTTCGGCGAACGGGTCGTCGATGAGCGGGTTCGGGCCCTTGGCCGCCATCGCCCGGCGGGCGGCCACCGCGGTGGCCGTGGCTCCCACGCTGGACGCCAGGTCCCAGCTGTCGCCGTCAAACCGCTTGGTATCGCCGCTGTCGGTATCCGTCACGTGTGCCCCTTCAGCGCAGCGTCGCGGTGACGGCGATGATGTTCCGGAGCTGGGATTCCTCATCGTCTGGGAAGACGCGGCCGTAATCGGCGAAGAACTCCCGCCGTGGCCGGGTGCTCACCTGCCAGCCTCGATCGGCCAGGTAGTCGACGACATTGCTGCGCTCGCCGTCGAAGAACAGGCCCGACAGGTCGATGTCGCACCCCAGATTGGCCCACCGTTTGTTGAACTGCTGCGCGCGTTCGGTCATTGTCCGGTCGGAATCGCCGTGGTATTCGGTGGCCAGCAAGCTTGCGGGCGCGCTTAGCTCGGTGATGTTGTCGAAGAGCCGGTCCTGGGCTTCGGGCGGAAGGTACATCAGCAAGCCCTCGGCGCTCCAGGACGTCGGCTGAGTCGCGTCAAACCCGCTGCGGCGCAAGGCTTCCGGCCAGTCCTCCCGCAGATCAATGGCAACGGTTCGGCGGTCCGCGGCCGGGGCGGCGCCCAGGTTGGCCATCGCGGCGCTCTTGAATTCGACAACCTTGGGCTGGTCGACCTCGTAGACCACGCTTCCGGGCGGCCAGGCCAGCCGGTAGGCGCGCGCGTCGAGGCCCGCGGCCAGAATCACCGATTGGCGGACACCGTCGCGGGCCGCGTTGAGGAAGAAGTCGTCGAAGAACCGGGTGCGCACGGCGATCGAATCGGTCTCGAGCTGAAGGTCCCGCTCGCCGCCGTCTTCCGCCTCAGGGACTACCTCGCCATCAATCAGGCGGATGAAGAAGTCGAGGCCGACCGCTTGCACCAGGGACGCCGCGTACGGGTCATCGATGATCGCGTCGGTCTCCGCACTGGCCAGCGCGCGCGCCGCGGCGACCATCGTGGCCGTCGCGCCGACGCTGGAGGCCAGGTCCCAGCTGTCTTGATCGGTGCGTGTCATGGTGCTCCCATTTATTTAGCAAATGCAACGAGCCACCAGAACTGTACGCCTCCCAGCTGTCGGCTTGCTGTGTCCTCAAAAGCCCTTCAAAAGGGTATTGACGGGACCTGCCCAAATCAGCTGTTAGTCTCGTACACGGTTTGACGCGCGGCGCCGTACGTCCTGGCCTGCGGGTGTTAGGCGCGAGACGCAGGACGCAGGAGGAAGAGTGCTTTCGGCTTTCATCTCATCGCTGCGGACAGTCGACCTGAGACGGAAGATCCTCTTCACGCTTGGCATCGTCCTTCTCTATCGGGTCGGCGCCGCACTGCCCTCTCCGGGCGTGAATTACCCGAACGTGCAGCAATGCATCAAGGAGGCCAGCGGCGGCGAGGCCGGCCAGATCTATTCGCTGATCAACCTGTTCTCCGGTGGTGCGCTGCTCAAGCTCACGGTGTTCGCCGTCGGGGTGATGCCCTACATCACTGCCAGCATTATCGTGCAGCTGCTGACCGTGGTGATCCCGCGCTTCGAGGAGTTGCGCAAAGAGGGCCAAGCAGGCCAGGCCAAGATGACCCAATACACCCGCTACCTGGCCATCGCGCTGGCCATCCTCCAGGCCACCAGCATCGTGGCTCTGGCGGCCAACGGCGGGCTGCTGCAGGGCTGCTCGCTGGACATCATCGCCGACCAGAGCATCTTCACGCTGGTCGTCATCGTGCTGGTGATGACGGGCGGCGCGGCGCTGGTGATGTGGATGGGCGAGCTGATCACCGAGCGTGGCATCGGCAACGGCATGTCGCTGCTGATCTTCGTGGGTATCGCGGCACGCATCCCTTCCGAAGGCAAGACCATCCTGGACAGCCGCGGCGGCGTCATCTTCGCCGCGGTCTGCGCCGCCGCGCTGGCCATCATCGTCGGCGTGGTGTTCGTCGAGCAGGGGCAGCGCCGGATTCCCGTGCAATACGCCAAGCGCATGGTGGGCCGGCGTATGTACGGCGGAACCTCGACGTATCTGCCGCTCAAGGTCAACCAGGCCGGCGTTATCCCGGTCATCTTCGCGTCGTCGCTGATCTACATCCCGCACCTGATCACCCAGCTGATCCGGAGCGGCAGCGGCGGTGTGGGCAACAGCTGGTGGGACAAGTTCGTCGGCAGCTACCTGTCGGACCCCAGCGATCCGGTCTACATCAGCATCTACTTCGGCCTGATCATCTTCTTCACGTACTTCTACGTCTCCATCACCTTCAATCCGGACGAGCGTGCCGACGAGATGAAGAAGTTCGGCGGGTTCATCCCCGGCATTCGGCCGGGCAAGCCCACCGCCGACTACCTGCGTTATGTGCTGAGCAGGATCACGCTGCCGGGCTCGATCTACCTGGGTGCGATCTCGGTTCTGCCCAACCTGTTCCTCCAGATCGGCAACGGCGGGGCGGTTCAGAATTTGCCCTTCGGCGGTACTGCGGTTTTGATCATGATTGGCGTCGGTTTGGATACCGTCAAACAAATCGAGAGTCAGCTCATGCAGCGCAACTACGAAGGGTTCCTCAAGTGAGAGTCGTTTTGCTGGGACCGCCGGGAGCGGGCAAGGGGACACAGGCCCAAAAGCTCGCCGAGAAGCTCAATATCCCGCAAATCTCCACCGGGGAGCTGTTCCGGACCAACATCCAAAACGGGACCAAGCTGGGCCTGGAGGCCAAGCGCTACCTGGACGCCGGTGACCTGGTGCCCTCGGACCTGACCAACCAGCTCGTCGACGACCGCCTGAACGATCCGGACGCGGCCAACGGCTTCATCCTCGATGGCTATCCGCGCTCGCTCGAGCAGGCCAAAGCGCTGCACGAGATGCTCGGACGGCGCGGCACCGACATCGACGCGGTGGTCGAGTTCCGGGTCTCGCAGGACGAGTTGCTGCAACGACTCAAGGCGCGTGGCCGCGCCGACGACACCGACGACGTCATCCTCAACCGCATGAAGGTCTACCGCGACGAGACGGCGCCGCTGCTGGAGTACTACAGGGGCGAATTGAAGACCGTCGACGCCGTCGGCACGATGGATGAGGTGTTCGCCCGCGCGCTGCAAGCGCTGGGCAAGTAACCATGAGCGCGCTGGCGCGGCTGCGGAGTCGCAGGGTCGTGCCGCAGCGCAGCCCCGGTGAACTCGACGCGATGGCGGCGGCCGGCGCCGTGGTGGCCTCGGCCCTGCAGGCGGTCCACGCGGCCGCGGTCATGGGGGCGTCGACTCTTAGCCTCGACGAAATCGCCGAGTCGGTGATCTGCGAAGCCGGGGCCGTCCCGTCGTTCCTGGGTTATCACGGTTACCCGGCGTCGATCTGCGCTTCGGTCAATGACCGGGTCGTCCACGGCATCCCGTCCGCCGCGGAGGTACTGGCGCCCGGCGACCTGGTGTCCATCGATTGCGGCGCGGTGCTGGACGGCTGGCACGGTGACGCCGCCATCACCTTCGGGGTGGGGACGCTGGATGCGGCCGACGAGGCGCTCTGCGATGCGACAAGGGAATCGCTGCAGGCCGGCATCGCGGCGATGATCCCCGGTAACCGCCTGACCGACGTGGCGCACGCCATCGAAATGGGCACGCACGCGGCCGAGGCCCGCTACGGACGCGCGTTCGGGATCGTGGAGGGCTACGGCGGCCACGGCATCGGCCGGCACATGCACATGGACCCGTTCCTGCCCAACGAGGGCTCTCCCGGGCGGGGCCCGCTGCTGGCCCCGGGCTCGGTCCTGGCCATCGAACCGATGCTGACACTGGGCACCACCAAAACGATGGTGCTCGACGACGAATGGACCGTCACCACCGCCGATGGGTCGCGGGCGGCTCATTGGGAGCACACCGTCGCGGTGACCGACGCGGGGCCGCGGATCCTGACACTCGCTTGAACTAAACACCTGCTCGACTCGTTTAGTTGGCGGGAGGTGATCGAGTGGCTCGCGTGGCCGGCACTAGGGGCGCGTCCGGGGCTGCTGAAGCCGCTTTGATGAAGGCGCTCTATGACGAGCACGCCGCGGTTTTGTGGCGCTATGCGCTCCGGTTGACGGGAGACGCCAGCCAGGCCGAGGACGTCGTCCAGGAGACGCTATTACGGGCGTGGCAGCATCCGGAGGTCATCGGCGACACCGAGCGGTCGGCGCGGGCGTGGTTGTTCACCGTCGCCCGCAACATGATCATCGACGACCGGCGCAGCGCCAGGTACCGCAACGTTGTCGGTTCGCTGGACGAAGCGGGCGCGCCCGAGCAGTCGACGCCCGACGAGGTGAACGCGGCGCTGGACCGGCTACTGATCGCCGAGGCTATGGCGCAATTGTCCGCCGAGCACCGGGCCGTGATCGAACGGTCCTACTACCGCGGCTGGACCACCGCGCAGATTGCCGCGGACCTCGAGATCGCCGAAGGAACAGTGAAGTCGCGATTACACTATGCCGTGCGGGCATTGCGGCTCACTCTGCAGGAACTTGGAGTCACGAGATGACGGCGCGAGGGGTCCTGAGGGGACCTATCCGGATGGTCATCGGTTCCGAATACTTGACGGGTGACAGGAGATGGACGAGATGAGGACGCCGTTACGAGGCATCGGCCCGCCCGGTGACAATGAGGTGTTTGGTTTGACCGGGGAAGACGACCACCGCTACGCGATGTGGGATGCCGCATACGTGTTGGGGTCGCTGTCTGCCTCCGACCGCCGCGAATTCGAGGCGCACATGGCGGGCTGCCCGGCATGCCGGGAGGCTGTCGCCGATCTGAGTGGTGTGCCGGCGCTGCTCTCGCGGCTTGACCGGGAAGAAGTGGCCGCGATCGACGAGTCCGGCCGCACGGCCGGGTCAGTGCAGGTGACACCCGAAATGTCGCCGGAGTTGTTGCCGTCGCTGTTGGCGACGGTGCGCTGGCGGCGGCGCCGCACGCGGGTGGCTACCTGGGTCGCATCGTCCGCCGCCGCGGCGGTGCTGGGGATCGGCGTGTTGGTCGGTGTTCAGGGGACCACCTCGCCGGCCGGGCAGCAGGTGGCAGCGTCGTCGCAGCCGATGGCGCAGGTCGGTACCACGCTTCTGGCCTCGACGGTGCAGCTCAACAGCCAGCACTGGGGGACTTCGATCAACCTCAAGTGTGTCTGCCTGGCTCCGCTGAATGCCCACCACGACACGCTGGCGATGGTCGTCGTGGGGCGCGACGGCAGTCAGACCCGGCTGGCAACGTGGGTGGCCGAGCCCGGCCACACCGCGACGCCCGCGGGCAGCATCTCGACTCCGGTCGACCAGATTGCCGCCGTGCAGGTGGTTTCCGCAGATAGCGGCCAGGTTCTGCTGCAGCGTTCCCTGTAAAAACCCGGCGCGCGGGGTGAACTGAAGCTACCCGCCGGTCGTGTTACAGGCATGGCCAGGAAGCAGCGGGTGGTCGACCACATCGTCGAGCGCCTCGCCTCGGTCGGCGTCGACCACATTTTCGGCGTGGACGGCGCCAACATCGAGGATCTGTACGACGCTGCGCACTTCCGGACCGACATCACCGCGGTGTTGGCCAAGCACGAATTTTCCGCCGCGGCCATGGCCGACGGGTACAGCCGCAGCGGGGCCGGGCTGGGAGTCGTGGCGGCGACCTCGGGTGGCGGGGCGCTGAATCTCGTAGCGGCCCTTGGGGAGTCGCTGACGAGCCGGGTTCCGGTGCTGGCCCTGGTCGGCCAAGCCCCCACGGCCATGGACGGCCGGGGAAGCTTTCAGGACACCAGCGGGGACAACGGATCGCTGAATGCGCAGGCCGTGTTTTCGGCGGTGTCGGTGTGGTGCGAGCGCGTGCTGACCCCGGCCGACGCCGCGCCGGCCCTGTCGAGGGCGATCGCCGCGGCGCGCACCGGCGGGCCCGCAGTGTTGTTGCTGCCCAAGGACATTCAGCAGGGATACCTGGACTGCGGGCGCGATGGCTCCCAAAACGGGTTTGCCGCGGCGGACCTGCGCCCCATCCCGCAAGTTTTTAGCCCCCACCCGATCGCTGGGATATTGCGCGACGCGAACGGCCCTGTCACCATCATCGTCGGCGAGCAGGTGGGGCGCGACGACGCCCGCGCCGAGCTCGAGGCGCTGCGTGCGGTGCTGCGGGCACGGGTGGCAACCGTGCCCGACGCCAAGGACGTCGCCGGCACACCGGGCCGGGGGTGGTCGGCTGCACTCGGGGTGACCGGCGTCATGGGACACCCGGGTGTGGCCGAAGCGGTGGCCGACAGCGACCTGTGCCTGGTGGTCGGCACGCGCCTGTCGGTCACCGCTCGCACCGGCCTGGAGGGCGCGCTGGCGGGGGTGCGGACGCTCTCGATCGGCTCGGCGCCCCCTTACGTTCCCTGCACGCACGTGCACACCGACGACCTGCGCGGCTCGCTGCGCATGCTGACCCAGGCCCTGTCCGGGGCGGGACGCCCCACGGGGGTGTGGGTGCCCGACATGGTGCGGCGCACCGAACTGACCCCGCCACCGTGCGCGGGACCGGGCGTGCGCTACCGCGACGCCATGGCGGTGCTCGACGGTTGCGTGCCCGACGGGGCGGACATCGTCGTGGACGCCGGCAACACCGGCGCGGCGGCGATCCACTACCTGCCGGCACGGCGGGGCGGCCGCTTCGCGGTCGCCCTGGGCATGGGCGGCATGGGCTACAGCTTCGGTGCGGGCATCGGGATGGCTTTCGGGCGCGCGAACAGCGGACGGCCCCGCGGTCGCACCGTGGTTATCGCGGGGGACGGGGCGTTCTTCATGCACGGCATGGAGGTGCACACCGCGGTGCACTACCGGCTGCCGGTGACGTTCGTGCTGTTCAACAACAACGCACATGCCATGTGCGTGACGCGCGAGCAGCTGTTCTATGACGACCTTTACAGCTACAACCGGTTCCCTTCCAGTCGGCTGGGCGCCGGCCTGGCGGCGATGTTCCCGGGGCTGGCGTCTGTCGACGTTGCCGACCTCGACGGCTTGGCCGCCGCCATGCGCGCGGCGCTGACCCTCGACGGCCCTGCCGTGGTCAGCGTTGAATGCACCGCCGACGAGATCCCGCCGTTCGCACCATTTCTCGCCCAGCTGACAGCCAATGCTCCTGCCACACAGGAGATTCCAACCGCAAAGGAGTGCCGAACCGATGTCACTGCCAGCGCTTGAGGATATTCCCACACGCATCGACGGCGTGACCCGCATCGAAACCAGCCCCCGGGAGAAGGCCACCCCGATCATCATGGACATGATGCGGTCGGTGTACCCGCACGATCAGGTCTTCGGGGAATACTGCACCGTCAACGATTACGTCGACTGTCCGCCCGACGAGCTGTACGAGTACATGGCCGACACCCGCAGCCTCGAGGAGTGGACGTACAGTCTGCGGGGTTTCACCCCAACCGACGAGCCCGGCCTGTGGCTGGCCTACGACCGGCTCGGTTCGGAGACCAAGATCTACACCCGGACCGTCGCCAACGCGCAGGCCCGCACCGTCGACTACCACTGCGCATGGGATCAGGGCAAGCACCTGTGGATGATCTACCTGATGCGCGTCATCGACGCGCAGGTGGTTCTCGACAAGCCCGGTTCCGTTGTGCTGTGGACCAATTGCCACCACCCGTTCTATGACGAGAATCCGTATCCGGAAACCGCACCGCCGGAGCGCCCGGTTTGGGTCGGCGACTTCTGGGACATGTTCGGCGCCGGCCATCTGCTGGAGATGAAGAACCTCAAGGCAATCGCCGAGTACCGGCACCGCAACGGGCTCCCCGTGACCCCTGAGTGGATGCTGGAAAAGGGGTGAGAGTGCGATGAGCAAGCCGAGCGTCAGCCTGATCGACCTTTCCACCTATCTGCCCGGCGAGCCGATCGGCGCCGACTACTACGCGCAATTCGCCGAATCCGACGACCTGCGCGACAATCTCATGTTCCGCGCCCCGAAGTTTCGCCATCACGTCGCGCCGGAGGAGAGTTCGATCGACATGATCGAACGTGCGGTGCAGGGCCTCGTCGAGCGGCACGGCCACGACGTCATCGAAGGCGCCGACGTGCTGATCACCCACACGCAGGTGCCGGACATGGCTTTCTACGGCCAAGGCGGCGGCATCGCGCACCGATTGGGCATGCGGCCCTCCTGGGTGCTCGACCTGAACAACGGGGGGTGCGCCGCGTTCGTGTTGGCGCTCAACGTCGCGCGCAAACTGCTGTCGTCGGGTGACGGGCACACCGCGCTGATCGCGATCGCGCAAAACGCCGCCGGGCAGTTCTTCGATCAGCCGACGATTCGGCGCAAGGCGCAGTCGGCGGTACCCGGCGACGGGGCGGCGGTGGGCCTGGTGACGGTGGGCGACCAGTCGCCAATTCTCGATGTCGAGTGCCGCACCTACGGCGAATACGCCGGTGAGATGGCGCTGTCCTACGACCCGCCGCGGAAGTGGTGGGAGGCCGGGCCCGGCGAGGGCAGCATCGGCTTCACCGAAAGCAAGATCACCAAGGTGCTGGCCCGCGGGAACCGGCAGGTGCCCGAGGTCGCGCTGGCCGTCTGTGACCGAATCGGCGTGGCCGCCAAGGACATCGATCTGTTGGTCACCAACCAGCCCAACCGGGCGTTCCTGCGCAACTGGCGCGACGCGCTCGAATTGCCCCCCGAACGCCATCGGGACACCTTTGACGAGTGCGGCAACCTCTTCGGCGCCGGGATCCCGATCAACCTCGACCGCGCGATATCCGAAGGTCAGGCGAAGGCCGGCGACGTGGTCTTGATGGCGGCATTCGCCCACGCCGGCGACTTCGCAGGCGCGGCGGCGGTCCGCTGGGGCGGGCGGGCCTGATGCAACCCGTCCCGAGCCCGTTCGCCGCCGAGATCGACGACGCGTTTCCCACCGCGATCGATCCGCTTGCGTTGTCGCTCAACGAGAATCCGTTCCCGCCGCTGCCGGCGGTGCGGTCGGCGCTGATCCGTTCCATCTATGCGGTCAACCGGTATCCGGAGTTCCTGCCCGAACGGCTGCGCGGCTTGATCGCCGGCCACGTCGGCCTGCCCGCCGCGCAGGTGGTGCTGGGCGGCGGCGCGACGGGTGTGGCGTTGCAGGCCCTGCACGCGCTGACCGCTCCGGGCGACGCGATCGCCATGGCGTCGCCGACTTTCGACGGCTACCCGATCATCGCGCGGATGGCGCGGCTGAACTCGCTGACCGTTCCCCTGGACAAGGAAGGCCGCAACGACCTGGACGGTCTGGCCGATGCCGCCGCGAATGCCCGGGTGGTGGTGGTGTGCCGGCCGCACAACCCCACCGGCACGCTGGAACCCGCGGCCGAGCTGGTCCGATTCCTGCGCCGGGTGCCGTCCGACACCATCGTGCTGCTCGACGAGGCGTACATCGAATTCGCGGCGCCCGAACACCGGATCGACACTTCGGCATTGATCGCGCGTTTTCCCAATGTGGTGGTGGTGCGGACCTTCTCCAAGGCGTACGGGCTGGCGGGCCTGCGGATCGGCTACGGGCTGGCGTCGCCGGAGCTGGCGCAAGCCCTGTGGTCCCAGCAGCTGCCGTTTGGCGTGGCGCTCACCAGTTTGCTTGCGGTTGCGGCGTCTTACCAGGCAGAGGACCAACTGCAGCAACGGATTCAGTCGATCAACGCCGAGCGCCGCTATTTTCGGATGCGCCTGAGTGCGCTGGAGATATACACGACGGATGCCCATGCGAACTTCATGTACCTGCCGTCGAGGGGTCGGCCGTGGCATGAGGTGTTTGCGGGCAGCCGGCTGAACGTCCGCCACTACGCGGACGGCGGCGCGCGGATTACCGTGGGTAACCGCGCGTCGACCCTGGCGGTGCTGTCGGCGATTGGAAAGGCCACGCCCCGGCCGTAGATGCGGTAAGAAAGGGCGTGGCCGCATCAAGCTCCAAGCGCGATCCGATCGCCGCCGCACGGGCCAACTGGGAGCGTGCCGGGTGGGGCGATGTGTCGCAGGGCATGGTCGCGGTCACCTCGGTGATGCGTGCGCACCAGATCCTGCTGGCCCGCGTCGAGACCGCGCTGCGCCCCTACGATCTGAGTTTCTCCCGTTACGAGTTGCTGCGACTGCTGGCGTTCAGCCGCACTGGAGCGCTGCCGATCACCAAGGCGTCCGATCGCCTGCAGGTGCATGTCACCAGCGTGACCCACGCCATCCGCCGGCTGGAGGCCGACGGGCTGGTACAGCGGGTGCCGCACCCGACCGACGGGCGGACGACACTGGTGCGCATCACCGATCTCGGCCGTTCCACGGTCGAGGACGCCACCGTCACGCTCAACGAGCAGGTCTTCGCCAACATCGGGATGGACGCCGCCGACTCGGAAGCGTTGGTGTCATCCATTGAAACATTGCGGCGCAACGCGGGAGACTTTTCAGACTGAACGAGAGAAAGGCAGGACAGTGGAACCACTAGTTGCTCACCAGCGCGCTCAGGATGCGTTCGCCGGCGTCCTCGCCAATGTTAGCCCCGACCAGCTCGTCGCCCCGACGCCATGCTCGGAGTGGACGATTCGTGACCTGATCGAGCACGTCATCGGCGGCAACGAGCACGTCGGAATATGGTCGGGCAGCAACGATGAGCCTTCGGCCCGGCCCGACGACACCGTTGCGGCTCACCGGGCCACTGCCGCCGCGGCTCAGGACGTGTTCGCCCGGCCGGATGGGATGTCCACGATGTTCAAGCTGCCGTTCGGGGAAATCCCCGGGCAGATCTTCATCGGGATGCGCACTAGCGACGTGCTGACCCACGCCTGGGATCTCGCGGTCGCCACCAACCAGCCCACCGATCTCGACCCCGAGTTGGCCACAGAGCAGCTAGCCTCCGTGCGTGCATTTGTGGCGCCCGCGTTTCGCGGGCCCGGCAAGCCGTTCGGCGACGAACAGCCGTGCTCATCCGACCGCGCGCCTGCCGATCAGCTGGCCGCGTTCCTGGGTCGAAAGGTACAGTGACACACCACTTCTGACTCAGCTGCTGCGCGGCGCCGGGTGCCTCCTGCTCAGATGCGGCAGCACGGGCAGCAGGACATACAGTAGGAGACCTGCTGCCATGTTGGGAGGGTTGATGTATTCGCGGATCGCATCGAATCGGCCATCGCGCATATGAAGAACGAGGCAGTAACCGTCGACCGTCAGGCGCAGTCTGAGACCTCCGACAATGAGCTTGTGTTTGTACTCCACACACAAGTGCTCCCCGTCGGTGAACCAGTTCTTGATCTCAACGTGTGAGCGTTCGTCGTGCCGCCTCCTTCGGCCCGCGGCAAGCGCCATGGACTCGATCGCATGCCGGCCGGACCATGTGTAGCCGATCGGAACGATGGTCCACGTCGCATCGTCAGTCAAAAACGACCCGACCGCCGCGTAGTCGTCCTCCTCCACCATGCGGAAATAGGCTTCTATGAGTTGCTCGTTCTGCGTGGGTGGCACGGCGAACTTCCGACTCAGCCGCCGCGCAGCGCCTCGATCACGGCGCTGAAGTCCAAGGCGCCGTGGTCGGCGGCGAATTTGGCGTAGATCTCCGCGGCGTGAGTGCCCAGCGGCGCCGCCGAACCGGTGGAGGCAACGGCATCCATCGCCAGGCCCAGGTCCTTGTTCATCAGTGCGGTCGCAAAACCCGGCTTGAAGTCGTTGTTGGCCGGCGATGTCGGCACCGGTCCCGGCACCGGGCAGTTGGTGTGCACCGCCCAGCAATTCCCCGTCGCGCCGGTGATCACGTCGAACAGCGACTGCGCCGAGAGCCCCAGCTTCTCGGCCAGTACGAACGCCTCGCCGATCGCGATCTGTTGCACCGCCAGCACCATGTTGTTGCACACCTTGGCCGCCTGGCCGGCCCCGGCTTCGCCGCAGTGAATGATCTTGCCCGCCATCGGTTCCAGCACCGGCCCGGCACGCTGCACCGCTGACTCGTCGCCGCCCACCATGAACGCCAGCGTTCCGGCGACGGCACCCTTCACCCCGCCGGAGACCGGTGCGTCCAGCTGTGCGACCGCGTGCCGCTGGGCCAGCGAGTGCACCTCGCGGGCGTCGTTGACCGAGATCGTCGAGCTGTCGATGAACAGGGCGCCCGCCCGGGCGGCGGGCAGGACCCCGGCGTAGCAGCGTTTGACGATGTCGCCGTTGGGCAGCATGGTGATGACCACATCGGCCTCGGCCACCGCGTCGGCGGCGTTGTCGAATGTCGTGACGCCGCCGGCGCCCGCGGCGGCGGCCGCCGTGGACACCGGGTCGTACCCACGCACGGCGTGGCCGGCGGCAACAAGATTCGCCGACATCGGCCCGCCCATGTTGCCCAGCCCCAGGAACGCGATTGCCGTCAACTGACCCTCCTACGCGCTCGCTTGAGAAGCCCTGAAGCGGGCGGCCTCGGCCCGACCGATGACCACCCGCATGATTTCGTTGGTCCCTTCCAGGATTCGATGCACCCGCAGGTCGCGGACGATCTTTTCCAGACCATACTCGCGCAGGTAGCCATAGCCGCCGTGCAGCTGCAGGGCCTTGTCCGCGACCTCGAAGCAGGTGTCGGTGACGTAGCGCTTGGCCATCGCGCACAGCTCGACCTTGTCGCCGTCGTCGGAGTCCAACGCATTCGCTGCCCGCCACAACATCATTCGCGACGTCTCGAGGCCGGTGGCCATGTCGGCCAGGGTGAACCGGATGGTCGGCTCGTCGAGCAGGGGGGAGCCGAACGCCTCCCGCTCCCGCACATAGGCGCCCGCCTTGTCGAAAGCGGCCTGGGCACCGCCCAGCGAGCACGCCGCGATGTTGAGCCGACCGCCATTGAGGCCGTTCATCGCGATGCCGAAGCCGGCACCCTCGCCGTCGGCGCCGCCCAACATCGCGTCGGCGGGTACCCGCACCCCTTCCAGGATCACCTGTGCGGTCGGTTGCGCGTGCCAGCCCATCTTCTCCTCGGGCGCACCGAAACTGAGCCCCTTGGCGCCCTTTTCGACGACAAAGGCGGATATGCCGCGTGGGCCCTCACCCCCCGTGCGGGCCATCACCACATAGACGTCCGAGGCCCCCGCGCCGGAGATGAACTGCTTGACGCCGTCGAGCACATGGTCGCCGCCTTGCCTGACGGCGCGGGTGCTCAAAGCGCTGGCGTCGGACCCGGCGCCCGGCTCGGTCAGACAGTAGCTGGCGATGACGTCCATCGAGGCCAACCGCGGGACCCAGAACTTGCGCTGTTCTTCGGTGCCGAATCTGTCGATCATCCACGCGCACATGTTGTGGATGGACAGGAACGCGGCGGTCGTCGGGTCGGCGATCGCCAACTGCTCGAAGATGCGGACCCCGTCGAGCCGGCGCAGCCCGCTGCCGCCGACGTCGTCGCGGCAGTAGATGGCCGCCATGCCGAGCTGGGCGGACTCGCGCAACACGTCCGTCGGAAAGTGCTTGGTCGCATCCCATTCCAGCGCGTGCGGGGCGAGCCGTTTGGCGGCGAACGCGGCCGCCGTCTCGGTGATGACCCGTTCGTCGTCGTTCAGGGTAAACATAGCGTCCTAATTCATTGTCGGGATGACGAATTCGGCGCCCTCCTTGATGCCGGACGGCCACCGCGACGTGACGGTCTTGACCTTGGTGTAGAACTGGATCGACGCCGGGCCGTGCTGGTTGAGGTCGCCGAAGCCGGAGCGCTTCCAGCCGCCGAAGGTGTGATAGGCCAACGGGACCGGGATCGGAAAGTTGACGCCGACCATGCCCACCTGCACCCGCGAGACGAAATCGCGGGCGGTGTCGCCGTCGCGGGTGAAGATCGCCACGCCGTTGCCGTACTCGTGCTCCGAGGGCAGGCGCAGCGCCTCGTCGTAATCGTGGGCGCGCACGATGCACAGCACCGGTCCGAAGATCTCGTCGGTGTAGATCGACATCTCGGGTGTGACGTGGTCGAACAGGGTGGGGCCGATGAAGAAGCCGCTCTCGAGATTCGCGTCATCGTATGCCAGGTCGTCGCTGGCCCGGTCGCGGCCGTCGACGACGATTTCGGCGCCGGCCTCGACGCCCTGGCCGATGTAGTCGCGCACCCGTGCCAGCGCGGCCTCGGTGACCAGCGGACCGTAGTCGGCCTTGGGGTCCAGGCTGTGGCCCACGCGCAGGTTGTTGATCCGCTCAATCAGCCTGGCGCGCAAGCGTTCCGCGGTTTGCTCACCGACGGGCACCGCGACGCTGATCGCCATGCAGCGTTCGCCGGCGCTGCCGTACCCGGCGCCGATCAGCGCGTCGACGGCCTGGTCGAGGTCGGCGTCGGGCATCACGATCATGTGGTTCTTCGCGCCGCCGAAGCATTGCGACCGCTTGCCGGTCGCCGCGGCGGTTGAGTAGATGTACTGGGCGATGTCGGAGCTGCCGACGAAACCCACCGCCTTGATGTCGGGGTGGTGCAGGATGGCGTCGACGGCCTCCTTGTCGCCGTGCACGACCTGGAACAGGCCCGGCGGCAGGCCGGCCTCGATGAACAGCTCGGCCAGTCGCACCGGAACCGACGGGTCGCGCTCGCTGGGCTTGAGCACGAACGCGTTTCCACACGCCAGCGCCGGTCCGGCCTTCCACAGCGGGATCATCGCGGGGAAGTTGAACGGGGTGATGCCGGCGACGACGCCCAGCGGCTGGCGCAGGGAGTAGATGTCGATGCCGGGGCCGGCGCCCTCGCTGTACTCGCCCTTGAGCAGGTGCGGAATCCCGATGCAGAACTCGATGACCTCGAGGCCGCGCTGGATGTCGCCCTTGGAGTCGGCCACCGACTTGCCGTGCTCGAGGGACAGCAGCTCGGCCAGCTCGTCGGTGTTCTTGTTGACCAGCTCGACAAACCGCATCATCACCCGGGCGCGGCGCTGCGGATTCCATGCCGCCCAATCCTTTTGGGCCTCGACGGCCGAGGCCACCGCCGCGTCGACGTCGGCCTTGCCGGCCATCGGGACTTTGGCCTGCACCTCGCCGGTGCTGGGGTTGAAGACGTCGGCGGTGCGGGGGGACTGGCCCGCGGTGCGCTTCCCATCGATGAAGTGCGGGATTTGTGTGGTCATGACGATTCCCATAAATGTTGGACGTGGAGGGGCTACACCCAGATTACTTGCATATCCTAGTAAATCTGGCTCGGTTTCGCAAGGGGGTCCTGATCTGCCCGCCTGAACCTCAAGCAGTTCTGGATCGTGTTAATGATGGGGGCTCAAGGTCCCCGGCATTCAAGAACACGACGGGAGAGCGCGGATGACGGCAGAGACCCGGGGCGGTCCCGACGCCGTTGTCATCGGCGCGGGTCCCGCCGGTCTGGCTGTCGCACGCCAACTCGATCATCAGCATGGAATCAAGGCGCTCGTCCTGGACCGCGCGGCGGCGCCGGCGATTTCGTGGCGCACGCGCTATGACAACTTCCGCCTCAACACCACCGGGTTCTTGTCGCACCTTCCCGGACAACGGATTCCGTTGACCGCCGGCCGCTGGCCGACCAAGGAGGACATGGTCCGCTATTTCGATCGGTACGTTCAGCGGCAGCACATCGCGATCAGTCTGGGGTGTGAAGTCCACCGCGTCGACCGTGTCGACGGGGCGTGGCGACTCGACACATCGTCTGGTGAGATCCGAACCCCGTCAGTCGTCCTGGCCACGGGCAACTACAGTGCACCCACTATCCCTCCCTGGCCCGGAAAGGGTCGCTTCAACGGCGAGATCGTGCACTCCGGGGACTTCACAAACGCTTGGCCGTACCGCGGCCGCGACGTCTTGGTCGTCGGCGCGGGCAATTCGGCCGCCGACATCGCTGTTCAGCTCGCCAACGACGGCGCGCGACGGATATGGCTCGCAGTGCGGACGCCGCCGCACCTCGTGCGGCGGGCCATGGGGCCGTTTCCATCGGACATCTTCCTCGAGCTGTCCTCTCGAGTTCCCGCGCGCATGATCGATCCACTGATCGCGCGCCTGAATCGCCTGATGTGGGGTGACCTGTCGGCATACGGCTTCCAGCGGCCAACGCTCGGGCTGAAGGCGACGGTGGAGAAACGAGGTCGTATCCCGACGCTGGCCGACGAACTCATCGACGTCGTGCGGATGGGGCGCGTCGAGGTCGTCGGCGCCGTGAAGGCGGTCGGTTCCGACGGCGTCATTCTCGCCGACAACACGACCGCAGCGCCGCAGGTGATCATCGCCGCCACCGGATTTGGCACGGATCTCGACCGTTTGGTCGGACACCTCGGTGTACTCGACGAGCACGGCAACCCCCACGGCGGCTTTGCCTCGCACGTCGGCGATGGCATGTTCGCGATCGGATACGGCATTCCGCCCAATGGCCCACTCCGGGCGATTCGCATGAGGGCGACGCCATTGGCGCGGGAAATCGCGGTCTACCTGAAGCGGATTCGTCCATCCATGCAGGCGCCACTGGAATGTGCGCCCAAGGATCTCGTGGCACCGGGGTGGCGGTTTCGGACAGGCTAAAGACCGCTAAAGGGCGCCGCAAAAGCAAAGGAACGCAATGATTTTACTTTCTAACGAAAAGACCTTCTTTCGTGGCGCGCACGGTTACGAACAGGCCCGTCGGGAAACGGTATGGAATGGCCTTCTGCCGGAACGTTTTCCCGATTTAATCGTGCAGGCGCACGACACCGACGATGTGGTCGCGGCGATCCGTTATGCGCGGACCAACGGATATCAGGTCGGCGTACGTTCGGGCGGGCACAGCTGGACGGCCAGTCACCTGCGCGACGGTGGCCTGCTGCTCGATGTCAGCCGCCTCGATCGCTGCTCGGTCGATCCGGATCGGATGATCGCGGACGTCGGCCCGGGTAAGGTCGCCAGCGTCTTCGCGACAGAATTGGACGCACAAGGGCTGTTCTTTCCCGCCGGCCATTGCGAAGGCATTTGCCTCGGTGGCTATCTATTGCAGGGCGGATACGGCTGGAACAGCCCGGTGCTCGGGCCCGCATGCGAAAGCGTGCTCGGAGTGGAAGTGGTTACCGCCGACGGTGAACGGATTTACTGCGACCCCGACAACCATCCGGACATGTACTGGGCGGCTCGCGGCGCTGGACCGGGATTCTTCGGCGTGGTCACCTCGTTCAAACTGAGGGTTTACCCGCGCCCCGCGGTCTGGGGCACCTGCCTGTACATGTATCCGATCGAGGTCGCCGACGAGGTGTTTACCTGGGGACGCTCGATCATTCCCGAGATCGACGACCGGGTCGAATTGCAGATCCACACAGCGCGCAGCTTTCCGGGAGCCGGGCTCGATCAACCCGGCCTCACGATCGCATCGCCGGTATTCGCCGATTCGGAGGAACAGGCGGTGAAAGCCCTTGCCCCGCTGGGCAGTTGCCCCGTCATCGACAAGGCGATCGTCAACCTTCCTTATGCGCCGACGACGATGGCCAATTGGTACACCGCCGTGATGACCAGCTACCCGAAGGGATACCGTTATATCGCCGACAACATGTTCACCTCGGCTTCGGCCGAAGAACTGCTGCCGGGCATCCGCAAGATCATCGAAACCATGCCGCCGCACCCCTCGCACTTCATTTTCACGGGCTGGAGGACGGCCGCGGAACGCGCGGACATGGTGTACGGCGTGGAAGACGAGGTCTACATGGCGCTCTACACCATCTGGCAGGACCCGGCCGACGACGAACGGTACCGCGATTGGGCCGCGTCCAACATGGCAGCGATGTCGCACTTGGCGACCGGCGTCTCGCTCGCCGACGAGAATCTGTGCCGGCGCCCGGCGCGATTCATCGCCGAATCGAACATGGCGCGCCTCGATAAGGTGCGCTCGGCCTACGACCCGGATGGTCGATTCCACAGCTGGATGAACGGCGTCTGACGCCGCTTCGCTAACCGGGCCGTTGCGCCAGGTGTGAACCCAACGGGCGATTCGATCGTTTCACCAGCACGGGGCCGAGAGTTGCCATTGCTGCCCGGCGGGTTGGCGTCGCACGCAAAATACATTTGCGCCGGGAACCGTTACGGACCGACGGCTGACGCCGCGATGCTCTACCGGCCATCCGAATGGCCTTGAAGCTACGAAATACCCTACATGCCAGGAGATATCCCAGAAGATGGGAATTACACGATGATGCCGCCATGGCGGTCCGGGACGCTGATCTGCGGTGAGCTATCCGGGCGGGATGAGTACGAGATGTGGGATGCCGCATACGTGCTCGGGTCATTATCGTCCGCCGAACGACGGGAATTCGAGACACACAAGGCCGAATGCCAGTTGTGCCGCAGCGCCGTTGGCGAACTCATCGGCATGTCGGCCCTGCTGGCGCAGCTTGATCGCGACGAGCCGGCGGTGATCGACGACACCGACCGTGGCGGCCCAGAACCGTTGCCGCCCGGCGAGTTATTGCCGTCGCTCCTTACCAAGGTGAACCGGCGGCGGCGCCGGTCGCGCCTCGTGACCTGGACGGCTGGGACCGCCGCAGCCGCGGTGCTGGCCATCGGTGTGCTTATCGGCGTTGGGGGCCAATCCTCGACGTCCGCGCCCACGCCGCCGCAAGCGAGCGAGTCGGCTCAGCCGATGGCGCGAGTCGGGACGGACAAGCTGGGCTCGACGGTTGCGCTCAGCAGCCAGCGGTGGGGGACGCTCGTCTCGATGAACTGTGTCTGTCTGGCCCCGCTGGACGCCGATCACGACACGCTGGCGATGGTCGTCGTGGGTCGTGACGGCAGTCACACCCGGTTGGCTACCTGGGTGGCGAATCCCGGCCATACGGCGACACCCGTTGGCAGCATTTCGACACGTGTTGATCAAATCTCTTCTGTGCAGGTGGTTTCCGTCGATGACGACCTGGTACTCCTGGAGCGTTCGCTGTGAATTCGACCGCGAGTGAACCGAAGTCACCCGCGGGTCGTGGTACTGGCATCTACACAAGTTAGGTGAGCAGATGCCCAGGCAACACAGGGTGGTCGACCATATCGTCGAGTACCTCGCGGGAATCGACAGCGATTACATATTCGGTGTCGACGGTGCCAACATCGAAGACCTCTACGACGCCGCACATTTCAATTCGGACATCACCGCGGTGTTGGCCAAGCATGAGTTTTCAGCGGCCACGATGGCCGACGGGTACAGCCGCAGCGGCGCCGGTTTGGGAGTGGTGGCGGCGACGTCGGGCGGAGGTGCGCTAAATCTCATTCCGGGCCTTGGGGAATCACTGGCCAGCCGGGTACCGGTGTTGGCGTTGGTGGGTCAGCCCGCGACCACGATGGACGGTCGGGGCAGCTTTCAAGACACCAGTGGCCGCAACGGTTCGTTGAATGCCGAGGCGTTGTTTTCTGCCGTGTCGGTCTTTTGCCGGCGGGTGTTGACGCCCGACGACATCGTTTCGGCGTTGCCCAGTGCTATAGCGGCGGCGCGAACCGGAGGTCCGGCGGTTCTGTTGCTGCCCAAGGACATTCAGCAGGCGCAGGTCGGCGTCAACGGCGACGGCGGTAGTGGCCGACGTGGCTTCGAGCGCCCGGGAGCGAGCATCGGTGATCCACATCCGATCGTGCGCGCTCTGCGGCGAGCGACCGGACCCATCACCATCATCGCCGGCGAGCAGGTGGCGCGCGACGACGCCCGGTCCGAACTCGAGGAGCTGCGGGCCCTGCTGCGGGCGCGGGTGGCAAGTGTGCCCGACGCCAAAGACGCAGCCGGCACACCGGGTTTCGGTTCGTCGTCAGCGCTCGGTGTGGCGGGTGTGATGGGCCATCCCGGTGTGGCCGACGCGGTCGCAGCGAGCGCCGTGTGCCTGGTGGTCGGCACCCGGCTGTCGGTGACCGCCCGCACCGGACTGGACGACGCCCTGGCTGCGGTGCGGACGGTCTCGATCGGCTCGGCACCGCCGTACCTGCCCTGCACGCACGTGCACACCGACGACCTGCGCGGCTCGCTGGCGATGATGATCCGGGCGTTGTCCGGGCGCGGGCGGGCAAGGGGACTGCGCGTGCCCGATTTCGTCGCAGACACCGAACTCAGTCCGCCACCCTTCGCCGGTAGGGGTGTGCGCTACCGCGATGCCATGGTCGTTCTCGATCGCATGTTGCCCGACGGAGTGGACATCGTCGTCGACGCCGGCAACACGGGTGCGGCCGCAATCCATCACCTCCCCGTTCGCCGCGGCGGGCGGTTCGCGGTCGCACTCGGCATGGGCGGCATGGGCTACAGCTTCGGCGCCGGCATCGGGATGGCATTCGGCCGTGCCACGAACGGCGGGCCCAGCCGTCGCACCGTGGTGATCGCCGGGGATGGTGCATTCTTCATGCACGGCATGGAGGTCCACACCGCGGTGCAGTACCGGCTTCCGGTGACTTTCGTATTGTTCAACAACAACGCCCACGCCATGTGCGTCACCCGCGAGCAGCTGTTCTACGACGACCTCTACAGCTACAACCGATTTGCTCCCAGCCGGCTGGCGGCCGGTCTGGCGAGCATGTTCCCCGGGCTGCCTTCGGTCGACGTGGCCGACATCGACGCACTACCCGCGGTACTGGAACGGGCCTTGGCCGTCGACGGTCCGTCCGTGGTCAGCGTCGAGTGCGCCGCCGACGAAATCCCGCCATTCGCGGCATTTCTCAACATAAAACCCGCCAACCACGTTGTCGAAGAGCAGATCACAACACAAGGAGAACCGATTCCATGTCCCTAGCAGCGCTTGAAGATATCGCGGCCCACAGCGGAACCAGCGAGCCGATCGAGGGAGTGGTCCGTATCGAGACCTCGCCGCTAGAGGAGACCGCCCCGATGTTCATGACGAAGATGCGGTCGGTGTACCCGCACGACGATGTCTTCGGCCAGTACTGCACGGTCAGTGACTACGTCGACTGCCCGCCCGACGAGCTGTTCGAGTACCTGGCCGACACCCGCAGCCTCGAGGAGTGGACCTACACCCTGCGTGACTTCACCCCGACCGAGGAGTCCGGTCTCTGGCTGGCGTACGACCGGTTGCTTCCGGACACCAAGATCTACACCCGCACGGTGGCCAACGCGCAGGCCCGTACCGTCGACTACCACTGCGCCTGGGACCAGGGCAAGCACCTTTGGATGATCTACCTGATGCGGGTCCTCGACGCGCAGGTGGTGCTCGACAAGCCCGGTTCCGTTGTGCTGTGGACCAATTGCCGCCACCCGTTCTACGACCACAACCCGTACACCGAGGCGGCCCCGCCAGCGCGCACGGGCTGGGTGGGCGACTTCTGGGACCTATTCGGGGCCGGTCATGGGCTGGAACTGAACAATCTCAAGTCCATCGCCGAATACCGCCACCGTAACGGGCTGCCGATCACGCCTGCCTGGATAAGTACGTCATGAGCCAACCCGCTGTCAGCCTTACCGACGTTTCGACCTATCTGCCAGGCGAACCGATCGGCGCCGACTACTACGCGCGGTTCGCCGACTCGGACGACCTGGCGGCGAACCTGATGTTCCGCGCGCCCAAGTTCCGCCATCACGTCGGGCCGGACGAAACCGCGATCGACATGATCGAGCGAGCCGCACAGGGCCTGATCGAACGGCACGGGCAGGACGTCATTGCCAACGTCGACGTGCTGATCACCCACGCCCAAATGCCCGACATGCCGTTCTACGGCGGAGGCGGCGGCATCGCGCACCGCCTGGGCATGCGTCCCGAGTGGGTGCTGGATCTGCACAATGGCGGCTGCGCGGTGTTCGTGCTGGGTCTCCAAGTGGCCCGTCAACTGCTCGCGTCCGGACAGGGGACTTCCGCGCTGATCGCGGTCGCCCAGAACGCCGCCGGGCAGATCTTCGACCAGCCCGGGGTGCGTCGCAAGGCGCAGGCCTCGGTTCCTGGTGACGGCGCCGCCGTCGGATTGGTGACGCTGTCGGATCGATCGCCGATCCTCGACATCGAATGCCGCAACTACGGGGAATACGCCGGCGACATGACGCTCGCCGTCGACCCGCCCCGCAAGTGGTGGCAGCCCGGTCCCGGTGAGGGGTCCATCGGGTTCACCGAAACCAAGATCGCCAAGGTGCTCGCCCGCGGCAATCGGCAGGTTCCCGAGGTGACGCTGGCCGTGTGTGATCGAATCGGCCTGTCGTCCAAGAACATCGACCTGCTCGTCACCAATCAGCCAAATCGGGTGTTCCTGCGGAACTGGCGCGAAGCGCTTGATGTGCCGCGCGAACGCCATCTCGACACCTTCGATGAGTGCGGCAACCTGTTCGGTGCGGGCATCCCGATCAACCTGGATCGTGCGATCTCGGACGGTCAGGTCAAGTCCGGCGATGTCGTGATGATGGCCGCCTTTGCGCACGCCGGCGACTTCGCCGGCGCGGCCGCGGTCCGCTGGGGCGGACGAGGCTGAGTTGAAAGAGCGGATGCGGCAATGATTTCGGCGGGGCCATGCCCCGCCGTTTCAGCTCGGTGAAACGCATTGTCAGCGCGCCGCGGTGAACTTTTCGTCGACGTCCTGCGTGGTAGCGGTAGGAGGTTTTGAAAATGAGTCCATTGCTGACGCTTTACTTTTCAGCGGGGACGTCGCTGGCCGGGCTTGGCCTGGTGAAGCTGCAAGCGCGACTCGAGCGATGGTCCTACGAACGGCACGCAGAGGACTGACGTGGGCCGCCGACCGAGGTACGGGGACGAGACGGATCGCGAGCCGATCCGGCCGCTTCGGATCCTCGTTGTCGGCGCCGGCGTGGGGGGTATTTCCATTGCCCGGGGATTATTGCGTGACGGACATGACGTCACCGTCTTCGAACGGCGGCCGGATGTGCAGCCGGGCGGCGGCGCCGTAACGATCTGGTCCAATGGGTCGACCGTTCTGGAGCTACTCGGGGTCAATATGGATGGGGTCGGCCAGGTGCTGTCCACGGTGCGGGTCGTGACGGCCACGGGCCGTCGGGTCAGCAATGTGGACCTGACTGCGATCGTGGACCGGCTGGGAGCGCCGGTTCGGATGGTCCCTCGTCGGGTCCTGCTCGAACGGCTGCTGGAAGGCTTTCCGGCCGATCGCATCTGGTGTAATACGCGCGCCGTCGGGGTCGTCGATACGCAAGGCGGAGTTCGGCTCGAGTTCGAGGACGGCAGCTGGGCCGAAGGAGATCTGCTGATCGGTGCGGATGGCCTGCACTCGATGGTTCGGGGCATCATCGGCGCCCGAGCGGCGAGGCCGACCGGCTGGTGCAGCTGGCAGGGGCTGGTCACCCTTCCACATGTCCCCGACAAGCATGTCGCACAGATGATTATCGGCGAGCACGGAAACATTGGCCTGTGGCCGGCCGGAGGCTCCCAGCTGCAGTGGTGGTTCGACTTGCCGTGGTCGCCCGGCTTCGTCAGGCCACCATGTCCGATCGACATGATCCGGTCCAATTTCGAGGGGTGGTCCGACCTGGCCGATGAAGTACTCGCGATATTGACTGACGAGGATCTGGCCCGTTCGCCGTTCCCGCATTTTCGGCACCCGATCCCCGGCTCGGGCCAAGGCGTGGTTACCTTGCTCGGCGATGCCGCGCACACGATGCCACCCACCCTTGCGCAGGGGACCAATCAGGCGCTGCTCGACACGATGGTGCTGTGCAAGGCGCTTTCGGATTTCGTGAAGGGCCGTAATCGCTTGCGCGGCAGCGATCGTGATCTCTCGAGCGCGCTGCGCTGGTACGAGAACACCAGGCGACGCAAGGTCAAGGCCGTGTCCTGGGTGACCACGCAGCAAGTGTCGCGCAGCGAGTCCGCACTGAGGCCGGCCGCGATGCTCTCGGACCGGTTCATGACATGGGCACTGACGACGTTTCTGCGTTCGGTAAGTCACCACGGGATGTCCGTGGAGATCAGCAGGGACCTCGGGGCCGCGACGTCCACCTACCTTGTCGATGCCAAATGAGTAGATCGACCAAGTCGGCCCGCACGGTGCCACCCGCCAAGCTGGCCCGCGCCGTCGAGTGGATTCGCCACTACCTGTATCGGCTCCATCAACGGCTGACACCCGCGCCCGCAGCGATGATGGAGATGATCGTTGCCACCTGGACGTCGCAGGCGATCACCGTGGCGGCCCAACTCGGTGTCGCCGATGCCCTGACCGACGGACCGCTGCCGATCGAGGAGCTGGCCGCCCGGGTAGGCGCCGACGCGGACGCGCTGCGCCGGCTGCTGCGGGCGCTGATCGGCAAGGGCATCTTCCGTCATCGCCGCGACGGACACTACGAGCTGAATTCCCTTGCCGCCACTCTGCGTTCGGACGCACCGATTTCGATGACTTGGGCGGCGCAGTTCTACGGGTCGCGGGAACAGCGTGAACGTTGGACCCTGATGGTGGACTCGATCCGATCCGGGAGCACGGTCGTGCCCGCATTGCGCGGCAAGGAGAGCTTCGACTACTTCGCCGGGGAGCCCGAGCTTGCCGAACTTTTCAACCAGACTATGACGAGTGTTTCGGAACTGACCGACGCGACGGTGGTCGCCGGCTACGACTTCAGCGCCTACCCCACGATCGTCGACGTGGGCGGCGGGCACGGCCCGCTGCTGGCCGCCATCCTGGCGGGAGCGCCGGCATCGCGGGGCGTACTTTACGACCTGCCGGGGGTAGTCGCGGACGCCCCGAGCCTGTTGCGCGAACACAACGTCGCCGACCGGGTGCATATCGCTGACGGGTCGTTTTTCGACAGCGTCCCGGCCGGTGGCGACGCCTATATCCTCAAGAACATCATCCACGATTGGCCCGACGAAAAGGCGGCGCAGATCCTGCGCAACGTTCGCGCGGCGGCCGGCCCCCGAGCCACGGTGTTGCTGGTCGAATTGGTCATCCCCAAGCACGACCGCGACTTCGCCGGCAAATGGGTGGATTTGGAGATGCTGCTGAATCTGGGTGCCCGCGAACGCACTGCCGCCGAGTACCGAGACCTGCTCAGCCGAGCCGGATTCGAGATGACGCGGGTGGTGCAAACCGCTTCGCCCCTCAGCGTGGTCGAGGCCCGAGCGGCGTAGCCACGGCCAGCGGCCATGCCGGCCGGGTTAGCCTTTACCCCGTATGCACACCATCGAGGCCGACTACCTCGTCGTAGGCGCGGGCGCCATGGGCATGGCGTTCATCGACACGCTGGTCACGGAGACCGAGGCACGCGTGGTGCTGGTGGACCGCAATCACCAGCCGGGCGGGCACTGGACCACGGCCTACCCGTTTGTGCGGCTGCACCAGCCCTCGGCGTTCTACGGCGTCAACTCGATGCCCCTCGGCAGCGACGCCATCGACCAAGTCGGCTGGAACGAAGGGCTTTACGAGCTGGCGACCTCCGGTGAGGTCTGCGCGTACTACGACCACGTCATGCGCCAGCGGTTCCTGCCGACCGGGCGGGTCTCCTATTTCCCGATGAGCGAGTACCGCGGCCAGCACGACGGGAAAGGGCGCTTTACGACGCTGGCCGGGACCGATTACACCGTGAACGTGACGCGCCGCGTCGTCGATGCCACCTACATGCACGTCATGGTTCCCGCGCTGCGCCCGCCGCCCTACCGGGTTGCGCCTCGGATCGCATGTGTGCCGCCCAACGACCTGCCCAGACTCGCCGCCCGCGAGCGCTACGTCGTCGTCGGGGCCGGCAAGACCGGCATCGACACCTGCCTGTGGCTGCTGGGCCAGGGTATCGCGCCGGACCGGCTGACTTGGATCATGCCGCGGGATTCGTGGTTGCTGGATCGCGCGACGATCCAGCCCGGATCGTTTTTCGCCGACCGGATAAAGGCCGCCTTCACCGCGCAGCTGCGGGCGATCAGGGACGCGGAGTCGGTCGACGATCTGTTCCTCCGTCTCGAGGATGCCGGTGCGCTGTTGCGGCTCGACCCGGCGATCCGGCCCACCATGTATCGCTGTGCGACCGTCACCCGCGCCGAACTGAAGCAGCTACGACTCATCACCGACGTCGTGCGCATGGGCCACCTGCTGCGCGCCGACGCCGACAAGATGGTGCTCGACGGCGGCGTCGCCGCTATGGATCCCTCGGCGCTGTACGTCGACTGCACCGCTGACGGCGCCGAGAAGCGGCCCGCCACACCGATTTTCAATGCGGGCCGCATCACGCTGCAAAGCGTCCGCGGGTGCCAGCAGATATTCAGTTCGGCGCTGGTGGCCCACGTCGAGGCCGCTTACCCGGACGACACCGTGCGAAACGAGCTTTGCCCACCGTTGCCGCATCCCGACACCGACCTTGACTGGTTACGCATCGCGCTTGCCGACTACGGCAATCAGCTGCGCTGGCTGCAAGACCCGGACCTGACCGCCTGGCTCGCCGCGGCGCGCCTGGACCTCTTCGGTCATCTGATGGGCCATCTGCTGGCGCCGGGGTCGGCGAAGCCCCGGGTGCGGGACCGGATCCTGTGCATGGCCAAGTCGGCGCTGTCGGCCACCGCCACGAAACTTGACCAGCTCATGGTCGGCGAAGCCGTGTGTAACCCGGGCTGATATTGATCGGTGAAGGGAGGCACGTGGCGGCACAGAACGAACCCGTCGGCCCGCGACCGCTGCGCGCGGTCCCCGATGACGGCTATCCCGACTGGGAAGCGGTGTACCAGGACAACGCGTCCTGGGTGTACCGCACGCTGTTCGCTCGGGTCGGCAACCGCGCCGACGCCGAGGACCTCACCGCCGAGGTCTTCCTGGCGGCGCTGCGACCGCTGCGCCTGACCGCGAGCGTCGGCGAGGTGCGGGCCTACCTGCGGGCCACCGCCAGGACGGTGCTGGCCGCGCACTGGCGGGAAACCATGGGTCGAGAGATAACCTCGATCGAAGATATTGAACAACCACCCGATAGCGAGGAAGCGATCAGCACCGCGCCCCAGCGCGTCGCGCAGGTTCTCGACAGTCTGCCGGACCGGTATCGCCAGATTCTTGAAATGCGTTTCTTACAATGTAATTCGATCAAGGAGTCCGCCGCCGAACTTGGGATTAGCGTCGCCAACGCCAAGGTGCTCCAACACCGCGCCCTGCGACTGGCGGCACAGGTCAACGATGGAGGTCAGCGATGAACGCGCGAGGGGTGCGGCGCTATGTCGATGATCTGTTGAGGGGTCGCCGGCCAAAGCCGTTTGCGCCCGACGACTTCGAGGCGGCGCAGATCCGGACGGCGATCGAGCTGCGAGCGGCTCGGCAGGATCCTGATGAGGCCTCTGATGTGGGCGATGCCCCAAGCCAGGAATTCCTCACCGACCTACGCGGTCGTCTCGCCGAGCAAATGAATGGCACGCCGGCGCAGGCGGCGACCAAGCACAGCACGACGCGCCGCCAGGTCATCGTGGGCACGTCGGCCGCGGCGGCCGCCGCGGCCGCCGCGGTTTCCATCGATCGGGCCGTGATCGGACGCCCCACGGAAGGTCCCGCCTCTGATATCGCAGCGGGTCAGCTCACACCAAATGACGGAAGCTGGCAGCGCGTCGCATCGAGTTCGGACGTGCCCGACGGCGTCATGCATCCCTTCGATCTGGGTTCGGTCACCGGATTCGTCCGCCGCGTCGACGGGAGGCCCCAAGCAATATCCGGCGTCTGCACCCATCAAGGGTGCCGACTGTGGTTCGACGCAGCGGATGACAGGCTACGCTGCCCCTGCCACACGACGTCGTTCTCGCCCAGCGGACAGGTCGTCACTCACCAGTTGCCGATCGCGCCGAAGCCGTTGCCCGCGCTGATGGTTCGCGAGGTCAACGGCGTGATCGAGGTGTTCGCCCCGCCGCGCCGCGACGTGTAACCCCCTGCCCTATCTCTGGGCATGGATATCGTCAGGTTTCGAAAACACTTGATTGCGGCGCTGGCCGCCGGCGTGGTGCTGGCCGGCTGCTCGTCTTCGCCGCCCGCCGCGCAGCCGTCGGTCACCTTCGGATCGAATGCCAGCGGCACGCCCGGAATGCCGGGCATGAGCGGGATGCCCTCGATGCCGGGTGCGTCGTCGGGCACCGCGGCCGCGACCCCGGCGCCGGCGGCGGTGGCGGGCGACCAGGTCACCATCGACAACTTCGCCTTCGCCCCGGCGACGCTGACCGTCAAGGCGGGCACGACCGTGACGTGGACCAACCGCGATGAAGAACCGCACACGGTGGCCGCCAGCGACGGGTCGTTTCACTCGCCCGGCATGGGGACAGGAGCCACCTTCTCGCACACTTTCCCCACGGCGGGGAAGTTCGACTACGTCTGCTCCATCCACCCGATGATGCACGGCTCCGTGGTGGTGACGGGATGACCCGCGACCCGAACACGATGACCCGCCGCCAGCTCCTCCGGCACTCGGCGTGGTTCGGAGCGGCCGTCGGGTTCGCCGTGGTTGGCGGCGAGGTCATCTCGCATGTCGCCGGTACGGCGGCAGCCGAGCGCGCTCACGCCCGGCCCGCGCTGCGGTTCGCCCAAGTGAGTGATAGCCACATCGGCTTCTCTGGTCCGCCCAACCCGGACGTCACCAGCACGTTCGGCCACGCGATCGACCGGATCAATGGCCTTGGCTACACACCGGATTTCGTCATTCACACCGGCGACCTCACGCACTTGTCGAGCACCGAACAGTTCGACCACGTAAAGCAGATGCTCAGCAAGCTGCAAACGCCACACGTGTTCACGGTGCCCGGCGAACACGATTCGGTCGACGACGCGGGACAGAAGTACCGGAGCGTCTTCGGTGCGGGGACCCGCGGCGACGGGTGGTACAGCTTCGACATCGCCGGAGTCCACGTGATCGCGTTGGTCAATACATTGAACCTGAAGAAGCTCGGGCATCTGGGTGCCGACCAGCTGGAATTCGTCAAAACGGATGTCGCGGGACTCTCCAGCGATACCCCGATCATCGTGTTCAGCCACATTCCGTTGTTCGCGATGTACCCGGACTGGGGGTGGGGCACCGACGACGCCACCCAAGCGCTGAGCTATCTAAGCCGCTTCTCGTCGGTCACCTGCCTTAACGGGCATGTGCACCAATTGTTTTCCAAGACGGAAGGCAACGTGACGTTCTACAGCGGCACGACGACCGCCTACCCGCTGCCCCATCCCGGTGACGGGCCGGCGCCCAAGCCGGTTACGCTGCCGGCCGGCAAGCTGCGCGACGCGCTTGGGATTCGCGAGGTCAACTACACCAAGGGCCAGACGGCCCTGGCACTGAAAGAGACAACGCTGCAATGAAATTCTTGCTTCGCCTCGGCCTGGCCGCCTCCCTGGCCGTCAGTGCCTTCAGCCATGCGTACCTGTATATCCATGGTTACCAACACATTCCGATGATCGGTACCGCCTTCCTGATACAGGCGAGCGTGTCGTTTTCGTTGGCTCTGCTGATCGTCGCGAGGGGCCCTTGGTGGCTCGACTGGGCGGCCGCCGCGATGGCCGGCGGTTCCTTGGTGGCGTTCGTCCTGTCCAGGACCGTCGGGCTCTTCGGCTTCTCTGAGCGCGGGTGGGACCCGTCGCCCCACGCGGCACTCACAGTGATTGCCGAGGTGCTGTGCGTGCTGTTGTGGGCGGCCGCCTTCGTCAGGTTGCCTCGGCCGAGCGTGGTGGGCGTACGAGCGAAAGCGGGTACCGCCGCGCCTTGACCGGCTAGGTATCGAAAATTGTTGTCCCGGAACCGGTGGGGCTGTAGGAGAGGTAGATCGGATCTTGTAGGAAGGGAGTGATCCCGGTATTGAAAACGCCCCCAAACAGGCTTGACACAACGGTCGTCTGTTGCGAACCGACCGTCGTCGTGTACAGCAACGTCCCGCCGGTGGTGTACACGGAAATGGTGGTTCCCGATGGCAGGTATCCGCCGACATCGGGAGGGTTAAGGCCCGTCGGGACGGCTCCGAACAAACCGCCCGAATCGATGAACGCGTTGGTAGTCGGTTGCAGGGCGCCGTTATTGATGCGTACCTCGACGGTGGTGACCGGGGCCCCGGAGACCGAGGCATAGGCGGGCAGCGGGTTGGCCCCGAACTCCATGACGCCCCCGGGTTCGTCGATGAGCACGCCCTGACCGAGGCCGCCCGGCAATGCTGTCACGGGGCTGGTGGACAGTGGGCCCCCCGGATTGACCCCGATCCCCAGGATGGCGGGTGCCTGCGAGGTCGGATATGAAATGCCATTCAGGGTTACGGAGGTGACGACGGCGATTGGGGTTGGCGCAGTGACGAGTCCGTTCCCGAAATTGACCGTTGTCGTATAGGTGTTGTAGGTCTCGACCAAGTAATCGCCGGGTTCGCCGTACGTGACGCTACCTTGTCCGGTGACTGCGCCGAGGCCCTGCGTGTTGACATCTTGCGGTGGCAGGATGAGGCCCCTGGAGCCGGTGTCAACGATCACGGGCACGTTCGGCCCGCCGCCGACCGAGACGTCTGCCATCAGATCCTCGCCTTGTAGCTGCAGCGCGACCGTGGCTAAGCCGGGGGAGCCAGTGGCTCCGGCGGCGCCCCACAACAACCCGCCGCGGCCGCCGGCACCGCCGAGCGCGTCGGGGCCACCGGTCCCGCCTCTCCCACCGTTGCCGATCAGCCCGGCCGGACCGCCTGCACCGCCGACCGCCCCGGTGGCGGTGCTATTCCCGCCGTCGCCGCCGTTGCCCCACAAAATGCCACCGGCGCCGCCGGGCGTCCCAACCCCTTGCGCGTTGGTCGCGCCGTTGGCGCCGTGACCGATCAGCGGACGACCGAGCAGCGTGTTGGTCGGCGCGTTGATAACAGCCAACACGTCTTGCTCGAGGGTTTGCAGCGGGTTTACGTTGGCGGCCTCGGCGGCCGCGTAGGCGGCCGAACCCGCGTCGAGGGTCTGCACCAACTGGGTGTGGAACGCCGCGGCCTGCAAGCTCAGCACCTGATAGGCGGAGGCGTGCTGGGAAAAAGTCGCCGCAATGGCGGTCGACACCTCGTCGGCGGCCGCCGCCAGCACGCCCGTAGTGGGCGCTGCCGCCGCCGCGTGGGCGGCGCTGATCGTTGAGCCGAGGCTCGCGAAATTTCCCGCCGCATCGGTCATTACTTCCGGCACCACAGACATGAACGACATCCGGCCCCTCCAGCAAGAGCTGGTGTGAAGTGGTCGCGGCCAAAACACAGCGACGAAACGGATGTTACCGATTCTGCGGGCTGAGATTACTTGTTTTCAGCGAAGATTCGGTCGCGCGATCCGCTAGGGGCAGGTGACGCTGACTTCGAAAGGCTTATGCACCTGCGCGCCCGCGTTGTCGGTGCCGCTGGCGGTGCCGGTGATCTTGTAGGTGTTGCCAGTCTTGGTGGCAGTGGCGTTTTCGTCGGGCACACCCTCGGTGAAGCTCATGACCACACCGTTGACGGTGCCGAGTCCCGCGTTGTGGACCACGGACGCGTCGGGCTCGAGACCGATGATGATGCCGGTGGCCATGTCGCCGACCGCGATGGAGAACTTGCCGTTGTTCGTCGCGCATACCACTGGGCCACTGACGTTTTGGGGCTGGCCGCCGATGGTGACCTGCGCGGGCCCGGCCGCGGCGGGGGTGCTGCTCGTCGGCGCCGGGGAGCTCGACGTCGCGCTGGATGACGTTGCGGTGGACGGTGTCTGGCTTGAGGACGTGCTGGACGAATTGTTGCCGTTGGAACACGCTGCTACGCCCGCGACGACCGCCGCAACCGCGACGGCAATCATCAACTCACGCTTCATCGCTTTCTCCTTTGGTTAGGTGTTGCCCCGCGTTCCGGCGATGAAGGTCTGCGTCTCTTCCCAGGTGGGCAAAAGGCCAGAGGCGCGCACTTCGTCGAAGCTGGGCGCTGCGGCATCGCGGTCGGACAGGCTGGGGACCGCGCCGTCGACCAGCGGCCAGTCGATTGCCAGCGTCGGGTCCGTCGCGCAGATGGTGTGCTCGCGCTGCGGGTTGTATTCCGACGAGCACAGATACATGATCGTCGAATTGTCTTGCAGCGCAAGGAAACCGTGTCCGAGTCCTTCGGAGATGTAGATCGTCCTGCGGTCTTTGTCATCGAGCAGAACCGAGTCCCACTGGCCGAACGTCGGTGAGCCAACCCGGATGTCGACGACCACGTCGAACACAGAACCGCTCACGCAGGTCACGTACTTGGCCTGGCTCGGCGGCAGCTGGGCGAAGTGCACGCCACGCAGCACGCCGGCCGATGACACCGAACAGTTGGCCTGCCGGATGTCCAGTCGATGACCGGCGAACCTGGTGAACCCGCCGTCGGTGAACCATTCGAAAAACAGGCCGCGAGAATCGCCATGGAGGGTCGGGGTGATCTCCCAGGCGCCCTGCACGCCGAGCTCGCGAACCTTCACTGCCCGCGTTCCTCGTAGCGGGCTTCCGCGGCGTCCTTCAACGGACGCCACCACGACTCGTTGGCGCGATACCACTCGATGGTGGACCGCAGACCTTCCTCGAAGTCAGTATGCTTTGGTGCCCAGCACAATTCGTTACACAGCAACGACGGGTCGATGGCGTACCGCAGGTCGTGACCGACCCTGTCGGTGACGTGGTCGAAGTCGTCCGGATCGTGACCCATCATCTGCAGCAGCGTACGCAGCACGGTCAGATTGTCGCGCTCGCCCTCGGAGCTGATGAGGTAGGTCTGGCCAATGCGGCCTTTCTCGAGGATTCGCCTGACCGCGCTGTTGTGATCGTCGACGTGGATCCAGTCGCGTACGTTGGCGCCACGGCCATACAACTTGGGTCGCCGGCCGGTGAGCACGTTGGTGATCTGGCGCGGGATGAATTTCTCGATGTGCTGATACGGCCCGTAGTTGTTGGAGCAGTTGGAGATCGTCGCGCGCACCCCGTACGACCGCACCCAGGCCCGGACCAGCATGTCGGCGCCGGCCTTGGTCCCCGAGTACGGACTCGACGGGTTGTAGGGCGTCGATTCCGTGAACCGTGTGGGGTCATCGAGCTCCAGGTCGCCGTAGACCTCGTCGGTCGATATGTGGTGTAGCCGCACACCGTGGCGGCGCACCGCCTCCAGGATGATGTACGTGCCGATCACGTTGGTGCGCAAAAACGGCTCCGGGTCGTCCAGGGCGTTGTCAACGTGGCTCTCGGCGGCGAAATGCACGACCGCGTCGGACTCGCCGACCAGCGTGTCGACCAGCGCGGCGTCGGTGATGTCGCCCTCGACCAGCCTGATGGCGTCGTCGACGTCGGCCAGCGACTCGCGCCGCCCGGCGTAGGTAAAAGCGTCGAGCACCGTCACGGAATCTTCGGGGTGCTCGCGTAACGTGCTGTGCACGAAATTCGCGCCGATGAACCCGGCTCCTCCGGTGATCAGCAACCGCATGGTCGAAACCCTAACCGAGCGAGGGGGTCAATCGGAGCGGGTTAGCCCCAAAGGCCCGGCCAATTCGCTCAGGGCGGGCAGCAGCGTCTCTTCTTTCCAGCCGCCCAGCACCTGAATCGCCACGTGGTCGGCACCGGCTTCGCAATGTTCCTTGAGACGGTGCGCAATGGCCTCTGGGGTGCCGTATGCCACCACCGCGTCGATCAGCCTGTCGCTGCCGGGCTTGCGCACGTCGTCCTGGGTGAATCCCAGCCGCAGCCAATTGTTCACATAGTTGCTCAGGCCCAGATAGCGGTCGGCGGTTTCTCGGCCGATCGCGCGGGCCTGGTTCGCATCGGTGGTGAGTGCCACCTTGTGCTCCGGCGCCAGGAACACCGATTTTCCGACCAGTTCGCGCGCCTTGGCCGTGTGCTCCGGCGTGGTCAGATACGGGTGGGCGCCGGCGCTGCGTTCGGCCGCCAGCCGCAACACCCGCGGGCCGAGCGCCGCGAGCACGCGTCGGCTGGTCGGCACCATCGCGGCGTCGAGTGCGTCGAGGTAGCTGACCAGGGCGTCGAAGGGCTTGACGTACTCCTCGGTGTGCTCGCGGTGGCCCACCCCGACGCCGAGCAAAAACCGTCCCGGGTGGGCGCCTTCGATGCGCGCAAAGGACTCGGCGACCGCCGGTGCCGGCGCGGACCAGATGTTGACGATCCCGGTCGCCAGCTGCAATGAGCTCGTCTGCGCCAGGACCGGGTCGACCCAGGCCAGTTCCGCGTCGGGCGAGCCGCCGATCCAGACGGCGCCGTATCCCAGGGATTCGATCTTGGCGGCCAGGTCGGGCGTGATCGAGCGGGTGGGCAGCCATACGCCGAACCGGCCCAGGTCGGGTTTCAGTGCAACTGCCTCGGTCATCTACGTCCCCCTTGAAAAGATGCGGCGTCTGCGAGCTCAGGACTGAGTCAGTCCGAGCGGCCCCGCCAATTCGGCTAGCGCCGAAACAAGGCTTTCATCCTTGGTGAGGACCTGCACGGGCACGTGGTCGGCGCCCGCGTCGAGGTGCTGTTTCAGCCGCGCCGCGACTTGGTCCGGCGTGCCGTAGGCCACGACGGAGTCGACCAGGCGGTCGCTGCCCGGGCGGGTGACTTCCTCGTCGGAAAAGCCCAGCCGCTTCCAGTTGTTGCGGTAATTGGCCAGGTTGAAGTAGATGTCAAGCGCCTTGCGACCCACCGCACGGGCCTTGTCGGCGTCGGTCGTCAGCACCACCTTGTGCTCGGGGGCCAGGAACGCCGACTCACCGATCAGTTCGCGGGCCTGCGCGGTGTGCTCGGGGGTGGTCAGGTAGGGGTGGCCGCCGGCGCTGCGTTCGGCCGACAGCTTCAGCACCCGGGGACCCAGGGCCGCGACCACGCGCCGGTTGGCCGGCACGCCGTACTCGTCGAGCTGGTCCAGGTACTGCACCAGCGCGTCGTAGGGCTTGCGGTACTCGCTGACCGCCTCCCGGTGACCGACGCCGATCCCCAATAGAAAGCGGCCGGGGTAGGCCTTGTCGATGCGGTGGAACGACTCGGCCACCGGCTTGGCGGCCGCGGTCCAGATGTTGACGATGCCGGTGGCGACCTGCAAGGTCGTCGTCGCCTCCAGGATGGGCTCCACCCAGGCCAGTTCGGCGGGCGGGGAACCACCCACCCAGACTGCGCCGTAGCCCAGGGACTCGATCTCTTTGGCTTGTTGGGGCGTGACGCCGCGTCCGAACGATCCGAACCGGCCAAGATTGGGTTTGCTAGCAGCAGAATCGGTCATGGTGGCTGCAACCGGCAGTGCGGAGGCCCTATTCCGGCAGCGCAACATCGACGGCGGGCGGTATCTCCCGTGGCAGCAACACGATGAACCGCGTATCGCCGGGCACCGATTCCACTCGCAGATCGCCGCGATGTTTCTTGACGACGATGTTGAATGCCAGGTCCAGCCCGAGGCCGGTGCCTTCGCCGATCGGCTTGGTCGTGAAGAACGGTTCGAAGATGCGCCCGCGCACGTCGTCGGGGACCCCTGGTCCGGTGTCGCAGATCTCGACCCGCGCCATGTTCTCGCCTTCCCTGCCGGTGCGGATTGTCAGCGTGCCGCCCTCATCGCGCATCGCGGCGATCGCGTTGTCGATGATGTTGGTCCACACCTGGTTGAGATCGCCCGGGTAGCAGGGGATCTCGGGAAGCGAGTGGTCGAACTCCTTGACCACCGTGATGGCTTTGGGGACATTGCCGTCCTTACTCAACCGGTCGGCGAACATCGTCAGCGTGCTGCGCAGCAGGTCGTGCACGTCGGCCACCTGGAACGGGGCGCGATCCATCTGGGAGTACTGCTTGGCGTCGGCGACCAACGCCGAGATCCGCTTGCTCGCCTCCGCAATCTGGTTCAGCAGCAGCTCAATCTCGACGGTGTAGTTGAACCAGCGGACAGCCCCCTCCAATGATGTGGACGCGAGCTCGTCGGCAACCGCGCAAATCCGCTCCAACCAGTCGGCGTCGATGCCGCCTTCGACGAACGTCGGCGCGATATCCCATCCGCCGTCGATGCCGTGGTCCTCCAGCCACTCGCCGACGGCGTCCTCGCGGTCGGCGGTCTCGATCGCGCTCAATTGGTGCTCCGAACCTGGCCCGGTCGACTTGGCGACCTGCTCGACGACCTCCTGCTGCAGCCCCACCAACGCGCGCAACGCGGCCGGGGTGAAGCTGCCGTCGGAGAGCATCCGCAGTTTCTGCCGCATCCCGGCGACCCGGCCGCGCAGCTCGGCCGCGGCTCGCACCGTGGCCGCGGCGGGATTGTTCAACTGATGGGCGAGCCCGGCCGACAACTGGCCCAGTGCCAGCAGCTTCTCCCGGTTGTCGATGATTCGACGGGTGCGCTCGGTGCCGACGGCCAGCCCGTCGAGCAGGTGGACCGCCATCGGGAACTGGTCCTTCATGAATTGGCCGAAGGCGGGCGCGTCCATCACGAAGAACCGCGACGGCTTGGTCACGTGCACCGACGTGGTGTAGGTCTGATGCTGCTCGGCGGTGAATGCCGACCATGCGCCGCAGTAGACGCCGCGCTGCGACGTCCGGTTGGTTTCGATGTCCTGACCACCGGAGAGCTTCGACATCGCCAGCTCCCCCTCGATGAGGACGTAAAAGCAGGTCGCCGGTTCACCCTCGACGCAGATCGGGCCCGGTTGGTACAGCTGGATGTAGCCGTTGGTGCACAACGTCTCCAACTGCGCGTCGGTGAGCGCCTCGAACAGGAACAGGGTGCGCAGCTCGGCGGGCTCACACGGCGTCTTGGCGATCATGACTCGGCCAAGTAGCGGTGGACCAGCATCACGGCCATCGATCCTTCGCCGACCGCGGCCGCAACACGCTTGGCCGACTCGGCACGCACATCGCCGGCGACGAACACCCCCGGCACGCTGGTTTCCAGGTGGTGGGGCGGACGGTCCAATGTCCAGCCACACACGTTGCGCAAATCCGGGCCGGTGAGGATGAAGCCGTGGTCGTCGCGGGCGACCACCCCGTCGAGCCAGTCGGTCCGCGGTGCGGCGCCGATGAAGATGAACATCCGAGCGCAGGTGACGTCCTGCTTTTCACCGGTCTGGTTGTTCACCAGGGTGAGCTTCTCGAGGTGGTCGATTCCGGTGGCGCGCTGGACCTCGGTGCAGGTAAGAACGTTGATATTTGGTCGCTGCTTGATCTGCTCGACCAGATAGTGCGACATCGAGGCCTCCAACTTCGGGCCGCGCACGACGATGGTCACCGATTTCGCCTCGCGGGACAGGTACATCGCGGCCTGGCCGGCCGAATTGGCCCCACCGATGACGTAGACCTCTTCACCTGAGCACTCCGTTGCGATGGCGACGCCCGCCCCGTAGTGGACGCCCTTGCCGGTCAGCTCGGTGCATCCGTCTGCCGACAGGTGGCGGTATGAGACGCCGGTCGCCAGGATGACCGTGTGCGCGTCGATGGAGCCGCCGTCGGCGAACCGCACGGTCCGCTTCGATCCGTTCACCTCCAGCGCCTTGGCCTCGCGGGCGGTGATCAGCTCGGCACCGAACTTTTCGGCCTGCCTGCGGGCACGGTCGGCCAGCTGACCGCCTGAAACCCCATCCGGAAAGCCGAGGTAGTTCTCGATCCGCGAGCTCTGGCCGGCCTGGCCGCCGGTGGCGGTGCGCTCGATGAGCACCGTGCGCAGCCCCTCGGAGGCGCCGTACACAGCGGCGGCCAGGCCCGCGGGCCCGCCGCCGACGACGACCAGGTCGTAGAACTCCTGCGACGGCGTGGTGGTCAGGCCCAACATGTCGGCCAGCTCCGCGTCGCTGGGTTCGACGAGGGTTTCACCGCCTTCGGTGATGACGACCGGCAGCCGCCCGCCGTCCTCGCCGGCGGCCTGCAGTAGCCGCGCGCCCTCCGGCTCGTCGGCCATGAACCAGGTGTAGTCGAGCCCATTGCGGGCCAGGAAGTCGCGGACCCGCCAGGACGGTGCCGACCAGCGGTGCCCGATCAACTTGGTGTGCGGAATGGGGTGTTCCGGCGCGCGCCGCCAGGCGTCCAAGAGCGCATCGATGACGGGATAGAGCTTCTCCTCCGGCGGATCCCACGGCTTGAGCAGGTAATGGTCGAGGTCGACGACGTTGATCGCGTCGATGGCGGCGTGGCTGTCGGCGTAGGCGGTCAGCAGCACCCGCCGCGCCGCCGGGTACAGGTCCATCGCCTCTTCGAGGAATTCGATGCCCGTCATATGCGGCATCCGGTAGTCGGCGATGAGTGTTGCGACCGTTTCGCCACGCAGTTTGAGCTGATTGAGGGTTTCCAGGGCATCCTGACCGGATTCCGCGCGCACGATCCTGCACTTTTCGCCGTATTTGCGGCGAAGGTCCCGGGCCACCGCGCGGGATACCGCGGGATCGTCGTCGACGGTCAGCATCACGGGCTTGCGCGGCCCCGCGGGGTTGGTGAGGGGGTTTGTCATCGGAGTTAAGTATGCCCTCGTCAGGGCCCATGCGGGAGGCGAGGAAGACGGGCCCGATTCCTCCGCTGGCGATTTTGGCCAGGGCGAATGACCGGGTATCGTTGGGTAACGGTGCGGCTTCCGCGCCGGCTTTTTGCGTGCCCCAGTTCCTAGGAATTTCCTGTCACCGGCTCACGTTTGAAGTCGGGGTAAATGTCGCGCCGATCCGGGCGCAAGAGGCAACGAAACGAACGACGAGGATTTCAGACAAGTATGGCCAAGAAGGACGGCGCCATCGAGGTCGAGGGCCGCGTGGTCGAGCCCCTGCCCAATGCGATGTTCCGCATTGAGCTGGAGAACGGCCACAAGGTGCTCGCCCATATCAGCGGCAAGATGCGGCAGCACTACATCCGCATCCTGCCCGAGGACCGGGTGGTGGTGGAGTTGTCTCCCTACGACCTGTCCCGGGGCCGCATCGTGTACCGGTACAAGTGACAGAGCCCGAACCGACCACCGACGAGTAGACAGAACAGGATCGACCAGCCGTGAAGGTGAACCCGAGCGTCAAGCCAATCTGCGACAAGTGCAGGGTGATCCGTCGGCATGGGCGGGTCATGGTGATCTGCTCAGATCCGCGCCACAAGCAGCGTCAGGGCTGAGCTGCCCCAACAACTGAATGCAGACCTCCCAGCACCAATGAGCGGATAGGCCGCTCATCCACGCCCGGACGGAGGCCGGGCCCCGCGAAGCGGGAACGGACTGGGATCAGACCTCCGCTTAGAAAGAGGAAACGCCACCTATGGCTCGACTAGTAGGCGTCGATCTTCCGCGCGACAAGCGGATGGAGATCGCGCTGACCTATATCTTCGGCATCGGCCGTACCCGCTCGAACGAGATTCTGGCCGCCACCGGCATCGACAAGGACCTGCGCACCCGCGATCTCACCGACGACCAGGTGACCCACCTGCGCGATTACATCGAAGCCAACCTGAAGGTGGAGGGTGACCTGCGCCGGGAGGTGCAGGCCGACATCCGCCGCAAGATCGAGATCGGCTGCTACCAGGGCCTGCGGCACCGCCGCGGCATGCCGGTGCGCGGCCAGCGGACAAAGACCAACGCGCGGACCCGCAAGGGCCCCAAGCGCACCATCGCAGGCAAGAAGAAGGCCAGGTAACCGATGCCACCGAAGAAGGCAAGCGGCGCGGCCCCCAAGAAGGGGCAGAAGACCCGCCGGCGGGAAAAGAAGAACGTCCCGCACGGCGCCGCGCACATCAAGAGCACGTTCAACAACACGATCGTGACGATCACCGACCCGCAGGGCAACGTCATCGCCTGGGCGTCGTCGGGTCACGTCGGCTTCAAGGGCTCGCGGAAGTCGACCCCGTTCGCCGCCCAGCTGGCCGCGGAGAACGCCGCGCGCAAGGCCCAGGAGCACGGCGTGCGCAAGGTCGACGTGTTCGTGAAGGGCCCGGGCTCGGGACGGGAGACCGCGATCCGGTCGCTGCAGGCCGCGGGCCTGGAGGTCGGCGCGATCTCCGACGTCACCCCGCAGCCGCACAACGGCGTCCGGCCACCCAAGCGACGGAGGGTTTAGTAATGGCTCGTTACACCGGACCCATCACCCGCAAGTCGCGCCGGCTGCGCACCGACCTCGTCGGTGGGGACCAGGCCTTCGAGAAGCGCCCCTACCCGCCCGGCCAGCACGGCCGCGCGCGGATCAAGGAGAGCGAGTACCTGCTGCAGCTGCAGGAGAAGCAGAAGGCCCGCTTCACCTACGGCGTGATGGAAAAGCAGTTTCGCCGCTACTACGAAGAGGCCGTGCGGCAGCCCGGCAAGACCGGCGAGGAACTGCTGCGGATCCTCGAGAGCAGGCTGGACAACGTCGTCTACCGCGCCGGGCTGGCGCGCACCCGACGGATGGCCCGCCAGCTCGTCACCCACGGCCACTTCTCGGTCAACGGCGTGCGCGTCGACGTGCCCAGCTACCGGGTGTCGCAGTACGACATCATCGACGTGCGGGACAAGTCGGTGAACTCGGTGCCGTTCCAGATCGCGCGGGAGACCGCGGGGGATCGCCCGATCCCGAGTTGGCTGCAGGTCGTGGGGGAGCGCCAGCGCATCCTGATCCACCAACTGCCCGAACGTGCGCAGATCGACGTGCCACTCGCCGAGCAGCTGATCGTCGAGTACTACTCGAAGTAAGAGCGCAGTCTTCCTCCGTGCGACCGCCCGGAGGATGTCTTAGCGGCATCAAATAGCGGGTGCCGAGAAGGAGAAAAAGAAACACCATGCTGATCTCACAGCGACCCACACTGTCCGAGGAAGTCGTCACCGACACCCGGTCCCAGTTCGTCATCGAGCCGTTGGAGCCGGGATTCGGTTACACCCTGGGCAATTCGCTGCGTCGCACGCTGCTGTCGTCGATTCCCGGCGCGGCCGTCACCAGCATTCGCATCGACGGCGTGCTGCACGAGTTCACCACCGTGCCCGGCGTCAAGGAAGACGTCACCGACATCATCCTGAACCTCAAGGGCCTGGTCGTGTCCTCGGAGGAGGACGAGCCGGTCACCATGTACCTGCGCAAGCAGGGTCCGGGCGAGGTCACCGCGGGTGACATCGTGCCGCCCGCCGGTGTGACCGTGCACAACCCCGCCATGCGCATCGCGACGCTGAACGACAAGGGCAAGCTCGAGGTGGAGCTCGTCGTCGAGCGTGGCCGCGGCTACGTCCC
>Ga0335076_10000114_pt1 | contig 64935 bp, 67 predicted proteins | sample Lox_Sample_25_FD_206717 | JGI IMG/M metagenome (GOLD analysis project Ga0335076, IMG submission 206717) | Soil microbial communities from Loxahatchee National Wildlife Refuge, Florida, United States - Lox_Sample_2.5 | ecosystem: Environmental > Terrestrial > Soil > Wetlands | place: USA... | reverse complement strand
GCGGTCGCAGCGGGCTGCTGATCGGGCGCCCCGGCGCGTTCGCCTCCATCGGCGCCGAAGCGGATGAGCGGGGTTTCGCCGCGTTCTACCAACGCTGCCGCTTGGTGACCGAACGGCTCTGGCCGACGCTGCTCGAGCCGCTACGCACCCGCGAGCAGGCCCGCCGTCACGTCATCGACGTCGGTGATCCCGCCGCGGGGGCCGCGTGGCGGGCCATGGTCGACGAGCCGATCGGCCACTCCATTGCCGACGCGGTACGCAATGACCTGGTGCGTGGCGTGATCGCGACCGACGCGGTGATCGGCACCTTCGCTCGCCTCGACGACCCGTCGCTGCGGCAGAACGTCTGCTTCCTTTATCACGTTCTCGGCGGGGGCACCGGCGACTGGGATGTGCCCGTCGGCGGAATGGGCGCGGTAACCGGGGCCCTGGCAACGGCGGCCATCGGCCACGGCGCCGAAATAGTAACCGGTGCAGACGTTTTCGCTGTCGAGCCGGGCGGCTGGGTGCGCTATCGCAGCGGCGGCGAGGAGCATGTGATGCAAGGTCGGTTTGTTCTGGCCGGCGTCACACCGGCGGTTCTGGCCGGCCTGCTCGGCGAACGACCGGCGACCCCGGCCCAGGGCGCGCAGGTCAAGCTGAACATGGTGCTGCGGCGCCTGCCCCGGTTGCGCGACGACGGCGTCACACCGGAGCAGGCATTCGCCGGAACGTTCCACGTCAACGAGACGTGGACCCAACTGGACACCGCGTATTCGCAAGCGGCCAGCGGGCAACTCCCGGATCCCCTACCCTGCGAGGCGTATTGCCACTCGCTGACCGACCCGAGCATCCTGTCGGCCGGATTGCGCGACTCGGGCGCGCACACGATGACGGTGTTCGGCCTGCACACCCCGCACGCGCTGTTCGACGGAGCCGACTCCGACGCCCTGCGTGACCGGCTGACCGATTCGGTACTTGCGTCGCTCAATTCCGTTCTGGCCGAACCGATCCAGGACGTGTTGATGAGCGATGCCCATGGTCGGCCGTGTATCGAGACGACGACCACCCTGGACCTGCATCGCACACTGGGGATGACCGCGGGCAACATCTTTCACGGCGGCCTTGCCTGGCCGTTCGCCGACGATGACGATCCGCTGGACACCCCGGCGCGGCAGTGGGGCGTCGCCACAGCCCACGATCGGATCGTGTTGTGCGGCTCGGGCGCCCGCCGCGGCGGGGCGGTGTCGGGCATCGGCGGCCACAACGCCGCGATGGCGGTGCTGGCTTCGATGTAACTAGCGGTCGTTGATGGTGGCGTAGTCGCGCTCGGTGTAACCGGTGTAGATCTGCCGCGGACGGCCGATCTTGCTGTCGCCCTCGTCGTGCATCTCCCGCCAGTGCGCGATCCAGCCGGGCAGCCGGCCCAACGCGAACAGCACGGTGAACATCCGGGTCGGGAACCCGAGGGCCCGGTAGATCAGGCCGGTGTAGAAGTCGACGTTCGGGTAGAGCTTGCGCTCGACGAAGTAGTCATCGGTGAGCGCCGCCTCTTCGAGATGCTTGGCGATGCCCAGCAGGTCGTCGTCGCCGCCGAGCTTGGCCAGGATCTTGTCCGCCTGTTCCTTGACGATGCGCGCCCGGGGGTCGTAGTTCTTGTAGACACGGTGACCGAAGCCCATCAGCTTGACGCCGGCTTCGCGGTTTTTCACCTTCCGGACAAATTCGCTGACGTCGTCGCCGCTCTGGCGGATCTGCTCGAGCATTTCCAGCACGGCCTGGTTGGCGCCGCCGTGCAGCGGACCCCACAGCGCGTTGATGCCACCGGAGATGGAGGTGAACAGGTTTGCCCGCGACGAGCCCACCAACCGAACCGTCGACGTCGAGCAGTTCTGTTCGTGGTCGGCGTGCAGGATGAATAGCATGTCCAGCGCCCGCACGATCTCCGGATCGGCGTGGTAGGGCTCGGCCGGCAGCCCGAACGTCATCCGCAGGAAGTTCTCCACCAGGGTCAGTGAGTTGTCCGGGTAGAGGAAGGGTTGGCCGATCGACTTCTTGTAGGCGTAGGCGGCGATTGTGGGCAGCTTCGCCAGCAGGCGTGTGGTCGACAGCTCGACCTGACCGTTGTCCACCGGGTCCAGCGCATCCGGGTAGTAGGAGCTCAACGCGTTCACCACGCTGGACAACACCGGCATCGGGTGGGCGTTGGGCGGGAAGCCGTCGAAGAAACGCTTCAGATCCTCGTGCAACATGGTGTGCCGCTGGATCCGGTGGGTGAATTCATCCAGCTGCCGCTTGTTCGGCAACTCGCCATAGATGAGCAGGTAGCTGACCTCGATGAAGGTCGACTTCTCAGCGAGCTGCTCGATCGGGTAGCCACGGTAACGCAGGATGCCGGCGTCGCCGTCGATGTAGGTGATGGAGCTCTTGCACGAAGCGGTGTTGACGAAGCCGTTGTCGAACGTGGTGTAGCCGGTCTTCGACAACAGCGAGCCCAGCTCGATGCCGTCAGCGCCTTCACTCGCGCTGACGATCTGCAGGTCGATCTCGCCCCCTGGGTACTTCAGAGTTGCGGTGTCGTCGGTGTCGGCCACGAGAACCCCTTTGCGCTCTGGCTGGTATGGCTGCCCTGACTCGGTGCTTACAGCTGAAGGTAGTCGTTATCGGGAGGAGGCGCCTGCGCGGGGTCGGGTCTGCGGAGCTTCCTTAAGCAATCATCAGGTGAGCTGGCGATGATCTCGGGCGATCACGACATTTGGTACCCGATACCGGCTCAACGCCGGCGCCGGCGGCGAAGCGACCCCGACTCCGGAGAACGACCGACCCTCCCCTCCGGAGCGGGTGATCATCGTGCAGATTCGCCATCCGAGCGGCGGGTCGTGGGCGTCAGTGATGTCGGCGTTGAACCCGCCAGACTGAATAGCTGCGCGGCGTTGTTGTAGAAAACTTTCCGCAGCCACTCGTCGTCGATGCCGGGCAACCGAGTCAAGACGCGCATCGTGTTGATGTAGCCGTGCGGGATGTTGGGAAAGTCACTTCCGAACAGGATGCGGTCAGCGTGGTCGCGCAGCCGGCCATATTCCGATCGCGGGAAGGGCATGGTCTCCTCGATGAAGGGCGTGAACGCCATGGTGGTGTCGAATCGCACATCGTCGTACCGATCGGCCAGGTTGAGGAAGTCGGTGTACTCGGGCATGCCCAGGTGCGCGATGACCAGGCGCAGGCGGGGATGGCGAGCCAGCAGCGCCGCGACGGGCTCCACGCCGGTGTGTTCTCCGGGGACGGGACCGGAGCCGCAGTGAATGACGACGGGGAGGTCGGCGTCTTCGATGACGCCCCATGCCCGATCTAGCAGCGGATCGGTGGGGCTGTATCGGCCCACCTGAATGTGGACCTTAAACACTTGTGCGCCCAGGCCGATCGCCTGACGGACGTAGCTCTCGACGCCAGGCTCGGGATAGAACGTCGCTGTGTGTAGGCAGTCGGGTGCCGCAGCCGCGAACGCCGTCGCCCACTGGTTCAGCCAGACCGCCATCTGAGCTTTGTGCGGATAGACCAGCGATGTGAACGCCCGAACGCCGAACCCGCGCAGCGTGCCCAGACGCTGCTCCTCGTCGGTGCGGTAGGCGATCGGCCAGCGGCGTCCGACCAGCGGGCCGGCGTCATCGAAGTACTGCCAAACCTTGTCCATTACCGGCTTGGGCATGAAATGCGTGTGCACGTCGACGACGCCTGGCAGTCCGAGCGACTGCCAGATCTGGCGCACCGCTTTCGTCTCGTCCATCCTCAGGGCTGCAGGCGCTCGACTCGAGCGCCGATGACCCGAATCCGGTTGTGCACCCGGTTTTCCCGCCCCTGCCAGAACTCCACCACCTCGGGCGCCAGCAGGTACCCGCCCCAGTCGGGCGGCACTGGCACGCACTCCGAGTCGGCGAAGCGCGCGGTGACCTCTTCGAGCTGGTCCAGCAGCGCCGCGCGCGACGCGATCGGCCGCGATTGGTGTGATGCCCACGCACCCAGTTGTGAGCCGCGCGGCCGCTGGGACCAGTAATCCTGCGTGACCTGCGTGTCGACCTTGCTCACCGGGCCGCGGATGTGCACCTGCCGTCCCAGCTGAAACCAGGGGAAGGTTGCCGACGCGTACGGCGTCGCCGCCAGCTCAAAGCCCTTGGCGGAGTCATAGTTGGTGAAGAAAGTGATTCCGGTCTCATCGGCGCTCTTGCAGAGCACCGCTCGGCTGACCGGCCTGCCCTCGCCGACGGTGGCCAGCACCATGGCGTTGGGTTCGGGCACCCCGGCGCGTTCGGCGTCGTCAATCCACTTGCGGAACAAGGCAAGCCATCCGTCGGTCAACCACTCCGCGTCCAGGTCGGGGCTGCCGTCCTTCTCGACGGACCCGTATTCCACGCGCATCCTCTGCAGGTGTTCTTTGCCTGTTCCGGGGCCTGGTTCTGCCATTGCGCCAACGCTACCGGGGGTTGCTACCGGCCGGTAGCGTCGGTCCGGAGGTGGGGTGCGAGAATTCGCGTATGACTGTTGTCCCCGAAGACTTTGTCCCCGGCTTGGAAGGCGTGGTGGCCTTCACCACCGAAATTGCCGAACCGGATAAAGACGGCGGCGCGCTGCGCTACCGCGGTGTCGACATCGAGGATCTGGTGACTCAGCAGGTCACGTTCGGGGACGTGTGGGCGCTGCTGGTCGACGGCAAGTTCGGTCACGGACTGCCACCCGCCGAGCCGTTCCCGCTGCCGATCCACACCGGCGACGTGCGGGTCGACGTCCAGGCGGGCCTGGCGATGCTGGCGCCCATCTGGGGGTACAAGCCGCTGCTCGACACCGACGAAGCCACCGCCCGAGATCAGCTGGCCCGGGCCTCGGTGATGGCCCTGTCCTACGTCGCGCAGTCGGCGCGCGGCATCTATCAGCCGGCGGTCCCGCAGCGAATCATCGACGAATGCCCAACCGTCACAGCGCGATTCATGACGCGCTGGCAAGGCGAGCCGGATCCCAGGCACATCGAGGCCATCGACGCCTACTGGGTGTCGGCCGCCGAGCACGGCATGAACGCCTCCACGTTCACCGCGCGGGTGATCGCCTCGACCGGCGCCGACGTGGCGGCAGCGCTATCGGGGGCGATCGGGGCGATGAGCGGCCCGCTGCACGGCGGGGCGCCGGCGCGGGTGCTGCCAATGCTTGAGGAGGTCGAGCGCACCGGTGACGCCCGCGGACTGGTCAAGGGGATCCTGGACCGCGGCGACAAGCTCATGGGGTTCGGGCACCGCGTCTACCGCGCGGAGGACCCCCGCGCGCGGGTGCTGCGGGCGGCCGCTCAGCGGCTGAGTGCACCGCGCTACGAGGTCGCGGTTGCAGTGGAGCAGGCCGCGCTGGCCGAGCTGCGGGAGCGCCGTCCGGATCGGGCGATCGAAACGAATGTCGAGTTCTGGGCAGCGGTGATACTGGACTTTGCCCGGGTACCGGCCAACATGATGCCGGCGATGTTTACCTGTGGACGGACCGCGGGCTGGTGTGCTCACATTTTGGAGCAGAAGCGGCTCGGCAAGCTGGTCCGCCCGTCGGCCATCTACGTGGGACCAGGCCCGCGCAGCCCGGAGTCCGTCGAAGGTTGGGATCGGGTCCTCACCAGCGCCTGAGTCGGGTGGGTTTGCCGGCCGTTGCGCGAGCGTAACGCCACTGCGAATTTCCGCTCAATTTTTCGCACTGGCGTTACGTTCGCGTCCGCTGGTTGTCGGTGCGCGGCGATTAAATGAGTCAGTGCCGCGATGACCCCGATGACTTTGCGTCGCGGGACGAGTCAATAACCGTGAGCCGGCCCGCGCCTGGGTCCGGCATGGGAGACCGACAAGGAGACGACCATGGCGATCAACATCGAACCCGCACTGTCCCCGCACCTCGTGGTTGACGACGCCGCCGCGGCGATCGACTTCTACACCAAGGCTTTTAGCGCCGTCGAGCTGGGCCGAGTGCCCGGTCCGGACGGCAGGCTGGTCCACGCCGCGTTACGCATCAACGGTTTCACCGTGCTGCTCAACGACGACTTCCCCGAAACGTGTGGCGGCAAGTCGATGACGCCCAAATCCCTGGGCGGAACTCCGGTGACAATTCACCTGACGGTCACCGACGTCGATGACAAGTTCCAGCAGGCGCTCGACGCGGGCGCCACCGTGGTGGCTCCGTTGGAGGACCAGTTCTGGGGAGACCGCTACGGCGTGCTCGCCGACCCGTTCGGCCACCACTGGTCAATGGGACAGCCGGTGCGCGAAGTCAGCATGGACGAGATCGCGGCCGCGATGTCGGGGCAGGCAGGCTAGTCAGCCACCCAGCCGGGCCAGCAGTCGGCGTCGCAGCGGCGGCGCCGCCTGCGCGATGGCGGCCGCGGCGAGCATGTCGGCGACATCGGTGAATTTGTTGCGTGGGCGTCCGTCGTGGCGGCCGCGCGCGATCTCCGCGGCGTCGATCGCACGCCATCCCGCGCAGTCGACGACGTCGGGCCGGCGGGCGTGCACCAGATTGGCCAGTGATCCCGGCTTGGCCGCCGGGTCGGTCAACCTGCCGGCATTGAAATCGGCCACCAGGGCCTGCACGGTCTGCACGGAGCAGGACTTGTTGGTTCCGATGAACCCCGTCGGTCCGCGCTTGATCCAGCCCGCAACGTATGTGCCCGGTACCGGTCGGTCGGAGTCGGGGTCGACGACACGACCGCCGTCATTCGGCACAACAGCCGCGGACTCGTCAAACGGAAGGTCGCGAATCCCCTTGCTGCGGTAGCCAATCGACGTCAGCACCAGGCCCGCCTCGAGTCGGCACACCTCGTCGGTGCCGGTGACCGAGAACTCGACGCCGGTGGCGCGCCGCTCGCCCAGCACGCGCTCGGGCGTAAGTTGATAGGCCAGCCGGATTCGTGGGCGCGACATCGGCGCCGCACCGTTGCCGAGTTTGCTCAAGATCTCCAGCTTGTTCTTGGTCAGCGCGTCGGAAACCTCGGAAACCACCGCCAGATCGCTTGCCACGCGCTGGTGGTCCTCGGCGTCCAGCACGACCTCGGATGCGCCGGTGAGGCCGATCAGTTCGGGCAGGGTGAACGCCGAATGGACGGGCCCGCGCCGGGCCGCGATCACCACTTCGCGCAGTGCCGAGCGGCGGAGCGCTTCGAGTGCATGGTCGGAGATGTCGGTACGCGCCAGGTCGTCGGGATCCGCGGTCAGCACGCGGGCCACATCAAGGGCGACATTGCCGTTACCGATGATCACCGCCCGTTCGTGACTGAGATCCACTGGCAGAGAGGTGAAGTCGGGATGCCCGTTGATCCATGCGACCAACTCAGTCGCGGTTCCGGTGCCCGGTAGGCCCATGCCGTCGACGTCCAGCCGACGATCGTCGGGCGCACCGACCGCATACAGCACGGCGTGATGGTGCGCCAGCAGATCCGCGTGGCTCAGATGCTTGCCAACCTCAACGTTGAGGTAGAACCGGAAGTGGCGATGACGGGAGACCCGGTCGAAAAGCCGGGTGACCCTTTTCGTGTTCTGGTGGTCGGGCGCCACCCCGGCGCGCACCAATCCGTAAGGCGTGGGCAGCTTTTCGAATACGTTGACCCGCACGCCGTGTTGGGTGAGCAGTTCGTCGGCGGCATACATGGCCGCGGGGCCGGAACCCACGATGGCCACGGTCAGCGGCTGACGGCGCACGCGCACCTCGGCGGCCGGGATCACCGGGGCCAGCTTCGACGTCGGCGGCAGCTTCACGCCGGCGGGTCGCTCCGGGTAGAAGGAAGCGTTGATCTCGACGAACGGCAACTGCTTGGGCTCCAGCCGGGTGTCGGGCGCGATCGCGCCGACCGGGCACGCGCTCACACACGCGCCGCAGTCCACGCAGGCCACCGGATCGATGTAGAGCATCTCCGACGTCGCGAAGCCCGGCTCGTCCGGTGTCGGGTGAATGCAGTTCACCGGGCACGCGAAAACACAGGACCCGTCGTTGCAGCACGACTGGGTAATAACGTGCGGCATAAGAAAACCCGTGTAGCCCTAGGCGGCCGGCGCGGCGGCCAGATGCTGGCGCTGCGGCTCGCTGCGGTAGCGCGACGGCTTGCCGTTGACCTTGCAGATCCGCCACATCAGCCGCGCGGAGCGCGTTTCCATCAGGCCGGTGTCGCAGGCGAGCATCCGGACGTCAGCGAACATGTCGCTGAGCCACTTTCGCGAATCCGGCGACCGGAAGAAGAGTTCCTTCTTGATCTCGCGTGGGATGTCGAACTCCTGCCAGAACGCCTTGGGCGGCACCGTGATCGCCTGGCACAGCGCGCGCATCGTCAGCGGCAAGTACAACGCCGTCCAGAACCGTTGCCGCTTGCTCAACTCCGGCAACCGCCTGCGCAGGAACTCGTGCGCGAACGAGATGTGCCGGGCTTCCTCAGCCACATGAATGGCCATCACCCGCTCCATGATCGGGTGCAGCGACTTGCCTTCGCGCAGAACGTTTTTCTGCGTGTGGTCGATGGGCTCCTCGCCGGCCAGCACTCCGATGAAGAACGCCACCGGCAACGGACCGGCCACCAGCGGAACCACCGGCGAGATCCAGCGCAGCATCCGCGGCATACCCGGGACGTCGGCGCCGACGCGGTTGACCATCTCCTGAAACATCATGGTGTGGTTGCACTCTTCGACCGATTCGTGCAGACAATACCGATATTCCGGTGAGCCGTTGGGCACCCAGAACGTGTAGTTCATCAGGCCGCGGATCAGGATCGACTCGAAGTGCAGCCCCACCTTGGCCACGTTGGCCTGGCGCCACATGCCGACCTTGATCCTGCGTTCCTCGGACTGGGCCTGATACCAGGGATGCCGCCCCAACGGGTCGGTCAACGGCAGGATCCACCGGGGGTCGTTCTCGGTGACCGCGAATTCCGGTGAGTCCCAGTCGATATCGGTGTATGGGTTGAAGTTTCGCCGCACCGACCCCTCGGACAGTGTGGCAAGCATGTTGACGTACTCGGCGTCGTCTCGAACCTCCATGTTGCGGCGCCAACGCCGGACCATTCGCGTCCTGTCCATCCCAAGCCTCCCCAACGAGGTTTACATTTGGACGTGCTGTGTCCAGACAGTACCGCAGGTACCGGATATTTTCTAGACCCCCTGGAGGCACTGTGGCCTGACCAGTGGTCAGGCAATCGGTGTGGCCTGACTCACACTGCCGGGGCGTCACAGGTGGTCAGCCAGGCGCTGTCGGATGGCCGCGGCCGCGCACCACAGCCCGCCACGTCGCCACCTCCCGACCGCTCACTAGGCTGGCCGATATGGCTGACCAGCTCGAGATCCCCTCCGACATCAAACCCCGCGATGGCCGCTTTGGCTCCGGTCCCTCAAAGGTCCGACCCGAACAACTCAAGGCGTTGACCACCACCGCCGCGCCGTTGTTCGGCACATCGCACCGGCAAGCGCCCGTCAAGGATCTGGTGGGCCGCGTTCGCTCGGGAGTGACCGAGCTCTTCTCCGTGCCAGACGGCTATGAGGTGATCCTGGGCAACGGTGGCGCGACGGCGTTCTGGGATGCCGCCGCTTTCGGGCTGATCGACAAGCGGTCGCTGCACCTGTCCTACGGCGAGTTCAGCTCCAAGTTCGCCTCCGCGGTCGCCAAGAACCCTTTCGTCGGCGACCCCATCGTCATCAAGTCGGATCCCGGCAGCGCCCCCGAACCGCAGGCCGATCCGTCCGTCGATGCGATCGGGTGGGCGCACAACGAGACGTCGACCGGTGTCGCGGTGCCGGTCCGGCGCCCCGCCGGCTCGGACGCCGCCCTGGTGCTCATCGATGCGACCTCGGGCGCCGGCGGTCTACCGGTCGACATCACCCAGGCGGACGCCTACTACTTCTCGCCACAGAAGAACTTCGCCAGCGATGGCGGGCTGTGGCTGGCCATCATGAGCCCGGCCGCGCTGGCCCGCGTCGAGTCAATCGCCGCCTCCGGTCGCTGGGTTCCCGACTTCTTGTCGCTGCCGATCGCGGTGGAGAACAGCCTGAAGAATCAGACGTACAACACCCCGGCGATCGGCACGCTGGCGCTGATGGCTGAGCAGCTGGACTGGCTGCTGGGCAACGGCGGGCTCGACTGGGCGGTCAAGCGCACGGCGGACTCGTCGCAGCGGTTGTACTCCTGGGCCCAGGAGCGGCCGTACACCACGCCGTTCGTCGCCGACCCCGCGTTGCGGTCTCAGGTGGTCGGCACGATCGACCTCGTCGACGACGTCGACGCCGCGGCCGTCGCCAAGACCTTGCGGGCTAACGGCATCGTCGACACCGAGCCCTACCGCAAACTGGGCCGCAACCAGTTGCGGGTCGCGATGTTCCCCGCGGTCGACCCCGATGACGTCAGCGCCCTCACCCAGTGCATCGACTGGGTGGTCGAGCGCCTTTAAGCTGACGGTCATCGGCCAGCAACCCGCCAGCGTGTCAGAGCGGGTTACCGGCGTTAGCTGGACTAGAGTGCGCTCCAGACGGGTCCGGCGCTGACCAGCGCGGAGCCGGCGAGGAGAAGCCATGCGGGAACTCAAAGTGGTTGGTCTCGATGACGACGGCAAATACATCATCTGCGAGGGTGATGACCCCGCTGAACGGTTCAAGCTGGCGGTCGACGACCGACTGCGGACCGCCGCGCGCGGCGAGCCGCCACCGCCGGAGCAACCGCAGCTCGACATCGAAGTCACTAACATGTTGAGCCCCAAGGAAATTCAGGCCAGGATTCGCGCCGGCGCGTCCGTTGAGCAGGTGGCCGCGGCGTCGGGCACCGATGTGGTGCGGGTTCGCCGGTTTGCTCACCCGGTACTGCTGGAACGCGCCCGGGCCGCCGAGCTGGCAACGGCCGCGCATCCGATGCTCGCCGATGGGCCCGCGGTGCTGACGCTGCTGGAGACCATCAGCGCCGCATTGGTGGCGCGCGGCCTCGAGCCCGACAGGCTCAGCTGGGACGCCTGGCGCAACGAAGACAGCCGCTGGACGGTGCAGCTTGCGTGGAAGGCCGGCCGCACCGACAACATCGCACATTTCTGTTTCGCCCCCGGCGCCCACGGTGGAACGGTCACCGCGATCGACGACGGGGCCAGTGAGCTGATTGACCCCAACTTCGAGCGTCCGCTGCGGCCGCTCGCGCAGGTGGCCCACCTCGAATTTGAAGCGGAGGCCCCGCCCGCTTCCGGGGGAGAAGCGAAGCCGGCGCCCCCCGCGGCGCCCGGGCAGCCGGTGCACACCCGACGCGGCAAACCGGTCATTCCGGCTTGGGAGGATGTGCTGCTCGGGGTGCGCTCAGGCGGGCACCGCTAGGCACCGCCCGGCGCCGTCATCGCCAGCAGCGTCAGCCAGGCGCCCGCCACGCCTACGGTCGCACCCAGCACAAACCAGCGCAGCACCGGGGTGCGCCGCCAGCCCCACAGCGTCGGCGCCAGCCCGCCCGCCGCCACGACGTTGAGGCCGACCGCCAACAGCGGATGCACCCGTATCAGCCCGAGGCTGAGCACCACCACCGCGATCCCGGTCACGGCGGCGACGAACGCGGAGACCGTCAAACCCGTTGCCCAGGGCCCAGAATGGTCGCTCTCGTCGCTCACGACGAGAGCCTAGCCCGCTCGTAGAACGCCAGAGCCGCCGCCGTCGCGACGTTGAGCGAGTCGGTGCCGCGCGACATCGGGATGCGCACCCGCACATCGCTGAGCCGCAGGGTGGCCGCCGTCAGCCCCGCGCCCTCGGCGCCCACCACCACCGCAACCCGTTCGCCAACCGCCGCGTCCATCGCCTCGGCCAGCGCGCACGCCTCGCTCTGCGGGGTCATCGCCAGCAGCCGAAATCCGCTTTCCTTCAACAGCACAAGGTCGGCGGGCCAGTTGGATGCTCGCGCGTAGGGCACCAGCAGTGCGTGGCCCATGGACACCCGGACGGCGCGCCGGTACAGCGGGTCCGCGCAGCCGCTGCCGAACACCACCGCATCAACACCCAGCCCCGCCGCGTTGCGAAATATCGAGCCCAGGTTCTCGTGGTCGTTGACGCCCTCGAGTACTGCGACGGTGCGCGCGCCGTCGACCACCTGTGCGATGCCGGGTTCCGGGACCCTCCGCGCGGCCGCCAGCACGCCGCGATTGAGGTGGAAGCCGACCACCCGCGCCATCACATCGGGCGACGCCCGGTAGAACGGCGCTGCGGCACCGGCCAGATCGTCCTGGAGCTCGGAAAGCCTGCGGTCGGTTCCCAGCAACGCGTGCGGGGTGAATCGCGACGCCAGCATTCGCTGCACGACCAGCACGCCTTCGGCGATCACCAGCCCCTTGCCGGTCGGCAGATCGGGACGACGATCGACGCTGTTCAGATCGCGGAAATCGTCGAGGCGCGGATCGTCGGGATCGATGACGTCCTGAACATCGACGCCGTCGCTCACGGGCCTTCGTCGACCAGGGCCAACATCAGATCGGCGGCCTCGCGCAGGGTGTCACGTTGGCCGCCGTCCAGCGTCGACAGCCGCTTGGCCAACCACTCCTGCCGAGCGCGACGGTTCGCCTTGACGAGTTCGGAGCCGGACTCGGACACCGAGACCAGCACCTGTCGGCCGTCGACCGGGTGCGGGGTGCGGTCCACCAGACCCATCTCGGCCAGCGAGGCGATCACGCGGGTCATCGACGGCGGTCGTACGCGTTCGCGAATCGCCAGCGCGCCGGGGGTCATCGCGCCCTCGTTGGCCAGGGTCGCCAGCGCCGAAAGCTGGGACAGCGACACCGGCGATGACGGGTTGCGAAACCGCAGTTGGCGGGCCAGCCGCATGACTGCCAGCGACAAGTCGCTGGCCAGCCGCGCATCGCTGTCAGGCATGGCGCGAGGTTACACGGAACGCGAGAAACTCGGGATACTAAACGGCCAACGACGGACTTTAGTCCCTTCGCCTGCGCCCGGGCAGATTTCGGCCCGCATCGTCGCCGAGCTATGTTGATCGCGATGTCTGTCGAACCCGGCCAGAGCCCCGAGGCGCCCCCGCTGCCGGCCGCACTGCTCGAGGTGTGGCCCGTCATCGCGGTCGGCTTCCTGGGCTGGCTGATTGCCGCGGGCCTCGCGTTCGTCGTGCCGGCCCTGCAGAGTTGGCGTCCGGTGACGCTGGGCGGGCTGGGAGTCGGGCTGATCGGCACGTCCATCTTCGTGTGGCAACTTGCCGCCGCCCGCCGCGGCGCACGTGGCGCGCAGGCCGGGCTCGAAACCTACCTCGACCGCAAATAGATTCCGGATCCGGGAGGAGCACTGGTCGCCCCGCTGCTGCAAACGCAAGTCGACATCGATGCGCCGGCCTCGAAGGTCTGGGCGCTGATATCGGATTTCCGGCGGATGCCCGAGTGGAGCCCGCAGTGTCGCTGGATGAGGCCCTTCGGCCCGCTCCGCGCGGGCACCCGCACCTTCAACCTCAACCGCCGTAACCGCATATTCTGGCCCACCACCTCCACGGTGGTAGAGGTCATCCCCGAAAAGAAGCTCGCGTTCCGGGTCAACGCCAACGGCACTGTTTGGAGTTACGAGCTAGAGCCCAACGGCCAGGGCACGCGCGTCATTGAGAGCCGCCACGCCGAGAACGGCGTCAGCGCATTCTCGAGCCTGTCGGTTAACGCGCTGTTCGGTGGAACCGCGAACTTCGAACGCGAGTTGCTCGAGGGCATGAACACCTCGCTGACAAACATCAAGGCCGCCGCCGAGCGCTAGTCCGGCGACTCCGTCGGCTCGGGCGGAGATTCCGGCGATTCGGGCGGCGACTCCATCTCCGGCTCAGCCTCCGGCGATTCGGGCGGCGGCTCCGTCGGCTCGGCGTGGGACTCCGGCGGCTTCTCCGCAACGTCCAGCACGCCGTCGTCGTAGGGCTCATACATCGGCGAGCCGGTGCCCGCCGGCGCCGGCGTGTCCGAATGGGCACCGCAGCCGTACCGCTTATCGACGACATGACCGTCGGCGGACAGCTCGTTACCGCATACCCCGAACATCGCGCCCAGCGATCCCGCCAGCGGCAGGAAAAAACCACAATCGCGGCACACGCGCTTGGTGGAACGAGCCATCGCCGAGTCGGGACCGTAGTCCCCTGTGTGCCATCGCTCGGCCGCCTCGAAGCGGCCCCGGACACCCATGACCCAGCGCCGGCCCAACCCGATTTCGGCGGCGGTCTCGTCGACCTGCGGGTCACCGCTGGTGGCGTAGCCGGGAACCAGTCGTGGGTCGTCCGCCGCCGGCGCCAAGAGGTCGCCAGGGCTCAGATCCCCTGGCCGCACCCGCTGTTCCCAGGGCACCCACTCCGGCGCGAGCAACGCCGTCGGCCCCGGAATCAACACGACTTCGCTGATTGTGGCGTGGGCGGCGCCGGGGTAGGCGGCGACGACGGCGGCCCACTGCCACCCCAGGTAACCGGGCAGATGCGCCAGGAAGCGGTGGGTCGCGGCGTTCGGATCCTCGTAGCTGACCCCCAGGTAGTCCCCGACGGCCTCCGGGCCGGCGAACTCCTCAACCGCGGCCCTGGCCTGGTCGGCCGCACCCGTGAGCACCGCCGCCACCTCATCGGGCCACTCGGCCACGGTCGTCACGGCGTGTTCCTCGTTGGGTCCGGTCACGCTGTCCCCTCTCTGCAGTGCGTCTCCATACTAGGATGGCGAGCCACGCCCGGTTGCCTACCGGCATAGGTCAGAATTGACTTGTGTCTGGACGGCGGCGTGACGATCCGGGCCGTGTGGCCTCCAATCCGGGCCGCCGGACCCGTAACGGCTCGGGCAGCCAGCATCCGGGCATGGCCAACTACCCGGCCGACGACGCTGGCTACGGGCGGCCGCGGCGTCCGCCGCCGATGCCGAGTGCCAACCGCTATCTGCCGCCGCTGGGCGAGGAGCGGGAGCCGGATCGTGGCAGCGGCGCGACCCCGCGTGGTCCCGGCGCGGGCGAACGCATCACCGTCACCCGCGCCGCCGCGCAGCGAAGCCGCGAAATGGGTTCGCGGATGTACTGGATGGTGCAGCGGGCCGCCACCGCCGACGGCGCCGACAAGTCTGGTCTGACCGCGCTGACGTGGCCGGTGGTCGCCAACTTCGCCGTCGACGCCGCGATGGCCGTCGCGCTGGCCAACACCCTGTTCTTCGCCGCCGCCAGTGGCGAGAGCAAGTCCAAAGTGGCGCTGTACCTCTTGATCACCATCGCGCCGTTCGCGGTGATCGCACCACTGATCGGTCCGGCGCTGGACAGGTTGCAGCACGGCCGCCGCGTCGCGCTAGCTACCTCGTTCGCACTCCGCACCGCGCTGGCGGTCGTGCTGATCATGAACTACGACGGCGCAACCAACAGCTACCCGTCGATCCTGCTGTATCCGTGCGCGCTGGCCATGATGGTGCTCTCGAAGTCGTTCAGCGTGCTGCGCAGCGCGGTGACACCGAGGGTGATGCCGCCGACCATCGACCTGGTGCGAGTCAACTCCCGGCTGACGGTGTTCGGTCTGCTCGGCGGCACCATCGCCGGCGGTGCCATCGCGGGCGGTGTCGAGTTCGTCTGCACCCACCTGTTCAAGCTGCCCGGGGCCTTGTTCGTCGTCGTCGCGGTCACGGTCGCCGGCGCCTTGCTGTCGATGCGGATCCCGCGCTGGGTCGAGGTAACCGCGGGTGAGGTGCCGGCCACCTTGAGCTACCGTCACGGCAACGGCCAACCGCGGCGGGAGGGGCACGCCCCCACAAGTGGGTGGGGTCCCCGCTCCGCAGGGGAGTACCCCCACCCACGTGTGGGGGACCGGCCCCAAGAGGTCAAAAAGGTCGGCGGAACGCTTCGACAACCGTTTGGCCGCAACATCATTACCTCGCTTTGGGGTAATTGCACCGTCAAGGTGATGGTCGGCTTCTTGTTCTTGTACCCGGCGTTTGTCGCCAAGGCGCATCAGGCCAATGGTTGGGTTCAGGTGGGCATGCTGGGCATGATCGGGGCCGCGGCGGCGATCGGCAACTTCGCCGGTAACTTCACCAGCGCACGCCTGCGGCTGGGCCGGCCGGCCGTGCTGGTGGTGCGCTGCACGGTGGCGGTGTGCGCCGTCGCTTTGGCGGCCGCCGTGGCGGGAACCCTGGTAGCTGCGGTGATTGCCACCCTGATCACCTCGGGATCAAGCGCCATTGCAAAGGCGTCGCTTGACGCCTCCCTGCAACACGACCTGCCCGAGGAATCGCGGGCATCGGGATTCGGGCGCTCGGAGTCGACCCTGCAGCTGGCGTGGGTGCTGGGCGGGGCGCTGGGTGTCCTGGTGTACACGGAACTGTGGGTCGGCTTCACCGCAGTCAGCGCCCTGCTCATCCTCGGGCTGGCCCAGACCCTCGTCAGCTTCCGCGGGAACTCACTGATCCCCGGTCTCGGAGGCAATCGGCCCGTCATGGTCGAGCAGGAGGGCACGCGCCAGGGAGCCGGTAGGCCGACGGCGGTGCCGGAGTGAAACGCGGCGCGGTCGCGCTCGTCGCGGCCCTGGTGACACTGGCGTGCCTTGGGGCCGGCATCGGAACGTGGCTGCTCATGCGCCAGCCCGGTCCGCAGCGACCCGAGATCAGCGCGTACTCGCACGGGCACCTGACCCGGGTGGGGCCGTACCTGTACTGCGACGTGCTCAACCTCAACGACTGCCAGACGCCGCAGACCCAGGGCGAGCTGCCGTTCAATGAGCATTACCCGGTGCAACTTTCGGTTCCCGACGCCATTTCCCGGGCACCCTGGCGGCTACTGCAGGTCTATGACGATCCCGCCAACACCACCACCACCATGTTTCGGCCGGGCAGCCGGCTCGCGGTGACCATTCCGTCGGTGGACCCGCAGCGCGGGCGGCTGACCGGGATAGTCGTGCAGTTGCTGACGTTGGTGGTCGACAATAGCCAGCTGAATGACACCGCTACGGTCCGCGCCGTCCCACACGCGGAATGGTCAGTGCGCCTGACTTTTTGACGTGTTAGCGCCAGGACTGTGCTCACACGCCCGGGCGCCGAACGTCACACACCCACGCGCCGAACGTCACACGCCCACGCGCCGAACGTGGAGTTGTTGTGTGAAAACCGCGTGATTTCGCGCCAGAACTCGACGTTGGGCCGCACATGTCGGTGCTGACCGGCACCGTGTGCGCATGGAAATCCTGGACTGGCCATTCAGAGGCACCGATGCGCTCGCAGCTGGAGTCGTCACCCGACATCGGCTACGGACCGATTTCGAGATGGTTCATCGCAACGTCTACATTCACCGCGGCCAGAAGCTGACCCCCGTAACCCGAGCCGTGGCCGCCTGGCTGTGGTCCGGGCGGACGGCGACGGTAGCGGGCCTGTCTGCGGCGGCGTTACACCGCACGGCATGGATCGATGACTGGCTGCCTGCCGAGCTGAACCGGCCGAGCCGCGATAAGGCACGCGGCATCGTTCTGCGCAGTGACACCCTGGACGACGACGAAACGTGTGTGCGCGAGGCAATCCGCATGACCACACCCGCCCGCACGGCATTCGACCTGGGAAGACGAAGAGGCTTTACTGCGGCGTTGATCCGCATGGACGCGCTGATGCACGCGACCGAGGTGAAGGCAGCTGACGTCGAGCTGCTCGCCGACCGTCATCGGGGCGCGCGCGGGTTGGTTCAGTTGCGACGGGTTCTGCAATTGGCCGACGGCGGCGCGGAATCACCGTACGAGACGAAGACCCGCTTGGTCCTCGTCGGCGGTGGATTACCACGGCCCCAGACACAGATCGAGGTGCTCAACCGGTGGGGTGCGGTCATGGCACGGATCGACATGGGATGGGAGGAATGGAAGGTCGGCATCGAATTCGACGGCGCGCAACATTGGACGGATCCCGCGCAGCGAAGCCGGGACATCGATCGGCTGGCCGAACTCGAGGCGCGCGGATGGGCGATCATCCGTGTCAGCGCCGATATGCTGCGACACCGACCTCACGTCGTGGTTGCGCGCGTGCACCGCGCCTTGCTGGCGACAGGTTGCCCGCTATGACGCCGAGCGTGGAGTTGTTGAGCGAAAACCGGGGGTGAATTCGCGCCACAACTCGACGCTCGACAGGGAATGGCTATGCGCCGTGGCCGACCGGCACCCGCTCTCCGTCGACAGGGGGCCCGGGAGGGAATCCGTTCCCGAAAGGCCTGCCGCCCAACGCCTCCCGTCCATGTGGGGTGAGCCAGCCGGCCAGGTCCGGGCCCTTGGGCACGATGCGGGTGGGGTTGATGTCGGCGTGGACGATGTAGTAGTGCTGCTTGATCTGGACGAAGTCGACGGTATCGCCGAAACCGGATGTCTGGAACAGGTCACGCGCGTAGGCCCACAACACCGGCATCTCGGACAGTTTGCTGCGATTGCACTTGAAGTGCCCGTGGTAGACCGGGTCGAAGCGGGCGAGCGTGGTGAACAGCCGGACGTCTGCCTCGGTGATGGTGTCGCCCACCAGGTATCGCTGGTTGGCCAGGCGGTCGCTCACCCAATCCAGCGCGGTGAACAGCCGGTCGTAGGCCGCGTCGTAGGCCTCCTGGGTGCCGGCAAAGCCGCAGCGGTAGACCCCATTGTTGATCTCGGTGTAGATCCTCCTGCTCACCTCGTCGATCTCGGCGCGCAGCGGTTCCGGGTATAGCCGGGGTGCTCCGTCGCGGTGGTACGCGGTCCACTCGGTCGAGAAATCCAGGGTCATCTGCGCGAAGTCGTTGGTGACCACCGCACCGGTCGGCACGTCGACGACCGCCGGGACGGTGATGCCTTTGGGGTAGTCGGGGAAGCGTTTGAAGTAGGCGTCCTGCAGCCGTGGGATCTTCAGCACCGGGTCGACACCGCCCGGATCCAGGTCGAACGTCCAGCTGCGCTTGTCGTGGGTGGGACCGCAAAATCCAATGGAGAGAACGCCTTCCAGGCCCAGCAACCGCCGGACGATGATCGCACGGTTGGCCCACGGGCAAGCGCGGGCCACGACGAGCCGATACCGGCCGGCTTCTACCGGGTAGCCGTCGCGCCCGTCGGCGGTGATGCGAGTGATGATGTAGTTGGTGTCGCGGGTGAATTCGCCCGCAGGGGCAACATAGGAGGCCATGGCCACAATTCTGCCCCAGCGCCCAACGTCGACTTGTTGGGTCAACTGGCGCGGGATATCGCCCATCAAGTCGACGTTCGCGCAAATGGGGCTAGGTCAGAAAACTCCGCGCCAAGTTTGTCTCGGTCGATGCCGCCGGCTCCCAGTGCGCGATCCACGGTCCGGTGCCTTCCGACGGGTCGACGATCCCGTCCTCGAGCCAGGTGTACCGCCCCTCCAGCACCTCGCGGGTCAGCCGAACATCGCTGCTGTCGGTGTTGGCCCACAACGCCTGGAACAGGGCCTCGACCCGCAGGGTCGCCTGCTGACAGAACGTCTCGGCGAGTTCGTACGCCCGTCGGCCGACCTCCGGATCCGCGGCCCGCTGACCCTCGGCCCGCACGCACACCGCGGACATCGCGAACAGCTCCGCGCCGATGTCGACGATGCGCCCCAGGAACCCCTGCCGTTGCTCTAGCTTGGCCTGCCAGCGCGCCATCCCGTAGAAGGTGTTGCGGGCCAGCTTGCGGGTGGAGCGCTCGACGAACCGCAGGTGTGCCGCCAACGGGCCGAATTCGTTGTAAGCGGTGGGTCGCTGCCCTTCACCGAAAACCAGCTGTGGCAACCATTTTGCGTAGAATCCGCTCGCACCAACGGCCGCGGCGGCCTTCTGCCGCAAACCCGTGTCGGGCTTGGCGAGGTCGCCGGCCGCGGCCAGGTGGGCGTCGACCGCCTCCCGCGCGATGAGCAGCCTCATGATCTCGCTCGATCCCTCGAAGATGCGGTTGATCCGCAGGTCGCGCACCATCTGCTCGGCCGGCACCGCGCGCTCCCCACGCGCGGCCAGCGACTCCGCGGTCTCATATCCCCGCCCACCGCGAATCTGCAAGAGCTCGTCGGCGATGAGGCAGGCCATCTCGCTGGACCACAATTTGGCCAGCGCAGCCTCGATCCTGATGTCGTTGCGACCTTCGTCGGCCATCTGAGCTGACAACTCGAGCACCGCGTCCAGCGCATACGTGGTGGCAGCGATGAACGAGATCTTGCTGGCCACCGCTTCGTGTTTGGCCAGCGGCTTGCCCCACTGCACGCGCTCGCCGGACCACTCGCGGGCAATCTTCAGCGCCCACTTCGACGATCCCGTCGCGCTCGCGGGGATCGACAGCCGCCCCGCGTTGAGTGTGGTCAGCGCGATCTTCAAACCGTCGCCTTCCCGGCCGATCAGGTTTTCGGCGGGCACCCGCACGCGGTGCAGCCTGGTCACGCCGTTCTCGATCCCGCGCAACCCCATGAACTTGTTGCGTCGCTCCACGGTGATCCCGGGCGAATCGGCCTCGACGACGAACGCGCTGATGCCGCCGCGATGCCCTTCGCCCTTGGGCACCCGGGCCATGACCACCAGCAATTCGGCGACCACGCCGTTGGTGGTCCACAACTTCACGCCCTCGAGTTCGTACGCCTTCCCGTCTTCGACCGGTGTGGCCGTCGACGCCAATCGCGCCGGGTCGGAGCCCACGTCGGGTTCGGTGAGCAGAAACGCCGAAATGGCGCCAGCGGCGCAGCGCGGCAAGAACTTTCGTTTCTGTTCAGGGGTCCCGGCGAGCTTGAGCGGCTCTGGTACCCCGATCGACTGGTGGGCCGACAACAGCGCGCCGAGGCTGGAATGAACCGACGAGACCATCAGCAGGGCCCGGTTGTAGGCAATTTGCGACATGCCGAGGCCGCCGTATTCGGACGGTATTTTCATGCCGAAGCACCCCAGTTCGGCCAGCCCCTTCACGTATTCATCCGGAATCTGCGCATCGCGTTCGACGACGCTGCCGTCGATGGTGTCGACGAACTCCCGCAGCTTGCCGAGGAAAGCGCGGGTGCGCGCCTCCTCGGCCTCGGATGGTTGGGGAAACGGGTGGATCAGCTCTAACGGAAAACGGCCGAGAAACAGTTCTTTTGCGAAGGACGGTTTCTCCCAGCCACTTTCGCGGGATTCCTCGGCGAGAGCCCTCGCTTGTTCCTCGGTGACCTGCGCTTGCTGTGCCATCGCCGCCTCCTTGCTAACGACTCACATCCAGGCGTGAGTATCCGCTGCTGGCGCGAATACTACGACCTATGGATGTCGAAGTTACCACCCGGTAGCTTCGCGGCGCACCGGTTGGTTCTCAGTCACCGCCGATTAGGCGTCCAACTCCCGAGCGACGGCTTTGACCACCTCGGAGACGCGGCGAGCGGTCTTGCGGTCCGGATAGCGACCCTTGCGCAGTTCGGGCTGCAAGGTGCTCTCCAGCAGCGTGATCATGTCCTCGACCATGCCGTGCAGCTCGTCGGGGCTGTGCTTGTGCTCGACAGGCGCCTCGCGACGCGGCTTGGCCAGGGTGGGCGGCGGATCGATCAGCTTGAGACTCAAGGCCTGCGGTCCGCGGCGGCCGGACGCGACGCCGAATTCAACCCGCTGTCCCGATTTGAGCTCCTCGACCCCCGCGGGCAACGCGGACGACCGGACGTAGACGTCTTCGCCGTCCTCCTGCGACAGGAAGCCAAACCCCTTTTCGGCGTCGTACCACTTAACCTTGCCGGTCGGCACTGGTCTCACCTGCTTGTCTGACGAATCACTAGGATGGGCAACGCAAGAAGCGTCCCGCCGGCGCAGGACGCGATATTGAATTGTGATCCTACTCGGATGCTTGCCTGACGAGCACCCCCGTTACTCGTTACTCGGTAGGCTGGCATTACCGCAGGAGGAGTTATGCGCCTGATCCTGAACATTATCTGGCTGTTGTTCGGCGGCCTGTGGATGGCCGCCGGATACCTGTTGGCGGCCCTCATCAGCTTCTTGCTCATCATCACCATTCCTTTTGGCTTCGCATCGCTCCGCATCGCCTCGTACGCGTTGTGGCCGTTCGGCCGGACGATCGTCGAAAAGCCGACCGCCGGGACCGGCGCGCTGGTCGGAAATGTCATCTGGGTGCTGCTGTTCGGCCTATGGCTGGCGATTGGTCATCTGGTGAGCGCGGTGGCGATGGCGGTCACGATCGTCGGCATTCCGCTGGCGCTGGCCAACCTCAAATTGATCCCGGTGTCGTTGATGCCGCTGGGCAAGGAGATCGTTCCTATCGGCCCGCCGACCCGATTCTCCCCGGTGCCCGCATGACTCTGACCGCATTGGGTTTACCCACGGTGCCAGGCCGGTCTGACGGCGCCGTCGCTCGCGACGTCCCCACGAGCGGCCCACTGCTGGATACATACGGGCGGGCCGCCACCGACCTACGGGTGTCGCTGACCGATCGCTGCAATCTGCGATGCAGCTACTGCATGCCGGCCGAGGGCCTGGACTGGCTGCCCGGAGAGCAACTGCTGCGGCCCGACGAGCTGGCCAGGCTCATGCATATCGCCGTCACCCGGCTCGGCATCACCAGCGTGCGGTTCACCGGTGGCGAGCCCTTGTTGTCCCGCCACCTGGAAGAGGTGGTCGCCGCGGCGGCCAGTCTGCGGCCCCGCCCCGAGATCTCGCTGACCACCAATGGTGTGGGGCTGGCACGACGGGCCGCCGCGCTCGCCCAGGCCGGCCTGGACCGCGTCAATGTGTCGCTGGACAGCGTGGACCGGGACCACTTCGCGACCATCACCCGTCGGGATCGGCTCGCCGAAGTGCTGGCCGGCTTGACGGCCGCCGGGGAGGCAGGGCTGACGCCGGTCAAGGTGAACGCCGTGCTCGACCCCGCGACCGGACGCGCGGACGTCGTCGGCCTGTTGCGGTTCTGCCTCGAGCATGGCTATCAATTGCGGGTCATCGAGCAGATGCCGCTGGACGCCGGCCATCAGTGGCGCCGTGGCGCCGCGCTGACCGCCGACGATGTGCTGGCCGCGCTGCGTCCGCACTTCCGGCTGCGGCCGGACCCGTCGCCGCGCGGTTCGGCCCCGGCCGAGCTGTGGCTCGTAGACATGGGTCCGAACTCGCAGAGCGGAAAGTTCGGGGTCATCGCCTCCGTGTCGCACGCCTTCTGTTCGTCCTGCGATCGCACCCGGCTCACGGCCGACGGCCAAATCCGCAGCTGCCTGTTCTCCGCCGAGGAGACCGACCTTCGAGGCCTGCTCCGCGGCGAGGCGGACGACGACACGATCGAGGCGACGTGGCGCGCCGCCATGTGGGGCAAGCCCGCCGGCCACGGCATCAACGATCCGAACTTCGTCCAGCCCGCCCGCCCGATGAGCGCGATCGGTGGCTAGCGCCGTGGGCCAGGCCCCCGTCGAAGCGGAGGGTATCCAGGTGACGGTCCGCTACTTCGCCGCCGCGCGCGCGGCCGCCGGAGCCGAATCGGAGACGCTGATGGTGCGTCCGGGCACCACGGTGGCCGAGCTGGTCGAGCGGCTCGCCGTTCGGGGATCTCACCTCGCCACCGTGTTGAGCCGATGCTCCTATCTCTGCGACGGCATCGCCGTTCGCGACGAAACGACACCGTTACGCTCCGGTGACACGATCGACGTACTACCGCCCTTCGCCGGCGGCTAAAACTGTGAAATAGCTCACGTAACGGAACGATAACGACGCGGACACGCTCCGATCTCGAGCGCTACGACCTGCGGAAATCTTTGGCGTTCCTGGGCTTTTCGCGAATGGCCGTGAGGGAAACGCCGGGTTTCGCGAGACGTGACGAGACCAACAGAAACCGCTAGCGTCTCCGGAGGCTCGCCAAGCAACCGGTGGCGTTCCTCCCTCACCTATTCGCGCCGAGCTCCATCCAGTAGGCGGGGGACACCGAAAGTGGATGGAGGCGGGGGACCCATCGGTCCACCGTGATCCGACTGGGGCCGCGTGCGGCCCCTTGGGGTGAAGCCGACGTCAGCTCCTATGCGGAGTGCGGCGCCGGCCGGGTAGCCTCTCCAACCCGAACCCGACAGCTGACCTCGCAGGCGCGTCACACGAGAGGAATATTCCGGCGCGTATGAGTGGACGTCATCGTAAGCCCACCACTTCGAGCATCAGCGTCGCCAAGATCGCCTTTACGGGGGCAGTGCTTGGTGGCGGCAGTATCGCCATGGCCGGCCAGGCCGCCGCGGCCACAGACGGCGAATGGGATCAGGTAGCCCGTTGCGAGTCCGGCGGCAACTGGGGAATCAACACCGGCAACGGCTATTTCGGCGGTGTCCAGTTCACCGCAAGCACCTGGGCCTCACACGGCGGTGGCGAGTACGCGCCATCGGCGCAGCTGGCCACCAAGGACCAGCAGATCGCGGTCGCCGAGCGGGTGTTGGCGACCCAGGGCCGCGGGGCCTGGCCCGTGTGTGGTGGTCCTCTGTCGGGCCCCACGCCGCGCGAGGCTCCCGCACCGGCGGGGTTGAACGGGCCGCTGGATGCGCCCGGGCTCAACGGCTTGCCGGCGCCGCTGGCACCGCCACCGGCAGACGCGCCTCCACCGGACGCACCTCCGCCGCCTCCCCCGGCACCCGCTGATCCGGCCCCGCCGGTGCAGCTGGTGTCCTTTGGCCAAGTGGTGCCCCCTGCGGACCCGCCGCCGGCCCCTCCGGCAGATCTGGCGCCCCCGGCGCCTCCCGCGGACGCCGTGCCGCCCGCGCCTCCCGCGGACGCCGTGCCGCCCGCGCCTCCCGCGGACGCCGTGCCGCCCGCGCCTCCCGCGGACGCCGTGCCGCCCGCACCTCCCGCGGACGCCGCGCCTCCCGCGGACGCCGTGCCGCCCGCGCCTCCCGCGGACGCCGTGCCGCCCGCACCTCCCGCGGACGCCGTGCCCCCTGCACCTCCCACGGACGCGCGGATCGTCGATGCGGGATCCCAGGCGCCCGCCGGCTACACGCAGCAACTGTGGAAAGCGATTCGGGGCGCGGACATCCACGGCAACGATGCGCTGGACGCTCTTGCGCAGCCGGCTCCCGTCGGCTGACATTCGTAATTAGTCAGACGCTCGGTGCTTTCCCGCAGGCCTGCTGATTGCGGGAAAGCACCGGGCCGGAGCCTCTAGGCCGAGCCCAGCCATTCTTCGGTTCCGTCGTCGAAGAACTGGTGCTTCCACACCGGTAGCCGCACCTTGACGGTGTCGACCAGACGCGCGCAGGTATCGAATGCCGCCTGCCGATGGTCGGCGGCGACTGCGGCCACCAGCGCCGCCTCTCCTATGTGCAACGCGCCGACGCGGTGGCTGGCCGCGACGGCGCGCACCCCGGTGGACTCCTCAGCGACCTCGGCCACTACCTGGGCAAGGACCTGCGCCGCGGACGGGTGCGCGGAATACTCCAACCGCACCACCCGGCGGCCGGCGTCGTGATCGCGGATCATGCCGACGAAACCGACGATGGCTCCGGCCGACTGATGGCCCACCAGCTCCTCGTGCTCGGCCAGAAAAATCGGCTCTTCGGTCATGGCGGCGCGCAAGACGCGCGTCATTGCTGGTGATCCCCGCCGGCGAGTTGGTCGAGCGCGTGGTCGAGCACATCGGCGAGCACGCCGAGGCCATCGCGTACCCCGCCGGGCGAACCCGGCAGGTTCACGATCAGCGTCCGGCCGGCCACACCGCATACGCCGCGCGAGAGCACCGACGTCGGCACCTTCGGCAGCCCGGAGCGGCGAATGGCGTCGGCCAGCCCCGGAATCATGTAGTCCAGCACCGCCACGGTCTCGTCGGGGGTGCTGTCGCTGGGCGAGATGCCGGTGCCACCCGAGGTGATGACCAGGTCGACGCCGGCGTCGAGCGCGCCACGCAGCGCGTCACCGACCGGTTCCCCGTCAGCGACCACCTCGGGCTGCACGGATGTAAACCCATGCTGCTCAAGCCATTCCGCGATGATCGGCCCGCATCGATCGTCGTACACGCCGGCCGACGCGCGGGTCGAAGCGATGATTACTCGTGCGGATCGCTCGCTCATCACCGTTTCCAATTTCCCGTTTTGCCGCCCTCTTTGCGGACTACCCGAATGTCATCGATTCGAGCGGCCGGGTCAACCGCTTTGATCATGTCGTAGAGCGTGAGCCCCGCCACGCTGACGGCGGTCAGCGCCTCCATCTCCACACCCGTACGGTCGGTGCTGCGCACAGTCGCGGTGATCTCGATGTCCGACACACCGACTGTGAAATCGACGTCGACCCCGGTGAGCGCCAGCTGGTGGCATAGCGGGATCAGGTCGCTGGTGCGCTTTGCCGCCAGAATGCCCGCCACCCGGGCGGTAGCCAACGCATCGCCCTTGGGCAGGCCGCCGGTTGAGATCAGCGCCACCACCTGCGGCGAGGTACGCAAGGCACCCGCGGCGACGGCGGTGCGCTTGGTGGCGCCCTTTTCCGTGATGTCGACCATGTGCGCCGTTCCTCGCTCATCCAGGTGCGAGAGCGTGCCTGCAGGGGCCTTGGATGCCTCAGAGGCCCTGGCCATCCGGGCGACCTACCGGTTGACGACGGTAACCGGGTGGAGGTAGGGCAGGTCGGTCGCGGGCAGCGGGAACTCCAGCTCACCGAAGGGTGACAACGCACCCGTCCGATCCGTCCTCAGTTCGCTCACGGCGTGGTCGTCGGGGTCCGTCGTCGGCCAGCCGTTGTCGACATACCTGGTTTTGCGCGCATTGCCCTCAGCAGTGTCAGCCACGGGGACCATTCTGACAGGTCGGGCGACCGCACGTGGCGCAAGGGCGTCCTGACCGTGGCCTTTGGCTTCGCCGACTGCCTTACGCTGGTCAGCGATGACCGACAACACCCCGGATATCCCGCTGGGGTCCTGGCTGGCCGACTTGCCCGACGAGCGGCTGATCCGACTGCTGGAACTACGGCCAGACCTCGCCCAGCCCCCGCCTGGCAGCATCGCCGCGCTGGCCGCGCGTGCACAGGCGCGTCAGTCGGTCAAGGCTGCCACCGACGATCTCGATTTCCTACGGCTGGCGGTGCTCGACGCGCTGCTGGTGCTGCAGGCCGATTCCACCCCGGTGCCAACCGCGAAGCTGCTGGCACTCATCGGTGACCGCGCTTCCGAAGCCGACGTGGTCGGCGCGCTGGACGACCTCAAGGAGCGCGCCCTGGTCTGGGGCGCGGCCGCAGTCCGGGTGGCCGCCGATGCCGGCACGGCTTTGCCATGGCATCCGGGGCAAGTCACGCTCGAGGACTCCTCACGCACGGGCGGAGAGATCGCGGGTCTGATCGGCGGCCTCAACGAGGCGCAGGTCATCGTGCTGGACAAACTGGTCGAAGGCTCGCCAATGGGCCGCACCCGCGATGCTGCGCCCGGTGCCCCGGCGGACCGGCCAGTCCCGCAGCTATTGGCGATGGGCCTGCTGCGGCGAATCGACGCCGAGACGGTCATCTTGCCGCGGCACGTGGCGCAGGTGCTGCGGGGCGAGGACCCCGGTCCCATGCAGCTGACGGCCCCCGACCCGATCGTGTCGACCACCACCCCCGACGACGTCGACGCGGTCGCGGCCGGAGCCGTCATCGACCTGCTACGAGAGCTCGATGTGCTACTCCAAACCCTTGGCGTTGCACCGGTTTCCGAGCTGCGCAGTGGCGGACTGGGCATCCGTGACGTCAAGCGGCTGGCCAAGGCGACCGGCATTGACGAGCCGCGGCTGGGCCTGATCTTGGAGATCGCGGCCGCGGCCGGGTTGATCGCCAGCGGCATGCCCGATCCGGAACCCCCTGACGGTGACGGACCATATTGGGCGCCAACGGTGGCCACCGAACGGTTCTCCGCGATGTCCCCCGCCGAGCGTTGGCACCTGCTGGCCACCACCTGGATTGACCTGCCGGGCCGGCCGGCGTTGATCGGCACTCGCGGTCCTGACGCCAAACCTTATGGTGCCCTTACGGATTCGCTGTACTCGACGGCCGCACCGCTGGATCGCCGACTGCTGCTTGGCATGCTCTCCGGCCTGCCGCCCGGTGCCGGGGTCGATGCGGTCACGGCCTCGGCGGCGCTGATCTGGCGCCGTCCGCGCTGGACCCGGCGGCTGCAGCCGCAACCCGTGACCGATCTGCTGGCCGAGAGCCACGCGCTGGGCCTGGTGGGTCGCGGGGCGATCAGCACGTCCGGCCGGGCGCTACTGGACGAAGCCGGTGACCCGGAGACCGCGGTGCGCGCGATGACCCGGGCGATGCCCGCACCGATCGACCACTTTTTGGTGCAGGCCGATCTGACCGTCGTGGTACCCGGGCCACTACAACGCGAGCTCGCCGAGGACCTGGCCACGGTCGCCACCGTCGAATCGGCCGGCACGGCGATGGTGTACCGCATCAGCGAGCAGTCGATCCGGCATGCCCTCGATATCGGCAAGACCCGCGACTGGATGCATGACCTTTTCAGGAGGCACTCGAAAACTCCTGTGCCGCAAGGGCTGACGTACCTTATCGACGATGTCGCCCGTCGGCACGGCCAGCTTCGAATCGGCATGGCCACCTCGTTCGTGCGATGCGAGGACCCGGCGCTGCTCGCCCAGGCGGTGGCGGCCGCCGAGGAACTGCAGTTGCGTGCCCTGGCCCCGACGGTGGCGGTGTCGCCCGCGCCGATCGCCGAGGTGCTTGTCAGGTTGCGGAACGCGGGCTTCGCCCCGGCCGCCGAGGATTCCTCGGGATCCATCGTCGACGTCCGGCCCCGCGGCGCGCGGGTGCCCACTCCGCAGCAACGCAGGCCGTACCGCACCACGCCGCGCCCAAGCAGCGAGACACTCAACGCCGTCGTCTCGGTGCTGCGGAAGGTGACCGCCGCACCGTTCGGGAATATCCGAGTCGACCCCGCGGTCACCATGTCGATGCTGCAGCGCGCGGCCAAGGATCGGGACACGTTGGTGATCGGTTACCTCGACGCCGCCGGCGTGGCCACCCAACGGGTGGTGTCGCCGATCGCCATACGGGGCGGGCAGCTGGTGGCCTTCGATTCGGCGTCCGGCCGGCTGCGTGACTTCGCCATCCACCGCATCACGTCGGTGGTGTCGGATGGCGACTGAATAATGGACCACATGACTGACGGGCCATTGATCGTGCAGTCCGACAAGACGGTCCTGCTCGAAGTGGATCACGAGCTGGCCGGCGCGGCGCGCGCCGCCATCGCACCGTTCGCCGAGCTGGAACGCGCACCCGAACACGTGCACACCTACCGCGTCACACCGCTGGCGCTGTGGAACGCCCGCGCCGCCGGCCATGACGCCGAACAGGTCGTCGACGCGCTGGTCAGTTTCTCCCGCTACGCGGTGCCCCAGCCGCTACTGGTCGACATCGTCGACACCATGGCCCGCTACGGCCGGCTGCAGCTGGTCAAGCACCCCGCGCACGGCCTGACGCTGGTGAGCCTGGATCGCGCGGTGCTCGAGGAGGTGCTGCGCAACAAGAAGATCGCGCCGATGCTGGGCGCGCGGATCGACGACGACACCGTCGTCGTACATAACAGCGAGCGCGGCCGGGTCAAGCAGATGCTCCTCAAGATCGGCTGGCCCGCGGAGGATCTCGCCGGTTACGTCGACGGTGAGGCGCACGCGATCAGCCTGCAGCAGGACGACTGGCAACTGCGCGACTACCAGAAGCTGGCCGCGGACTCGTTCTGGGCCGGCGGCTCCGGTGTGGTGGTACTTCCGTGCGGTGCCGGCAAGACACTCGTCGGTGCCGCCGCGATGGCGAAAGCCGGTGCGACGACGCTGATCCTGGTCACCAACATCGTGGCCGCCCGGCAATGGAAACGCGAGCTGGTTGCGCGCACCTCGCTGACCGAGGACGAGATCGGCGAATACTCCGGCGAGCGCAAGGAAATCCGGCCCGTCACCATCTCGACGTACCAGATGATCACCCGCCGCACCAAGGGCGAGTACCGGCATCTTGAACTGTTCGACAGTCGCGACTGGGGGCTCATCATCTACGACGAAGTGCACTTGCTGCCCGCGCCGGTGTTCCGGATGACCGCCGACCTACAGTCCAAGCGGCGACTGGGCTTGACCGCCACGTTGATCCGCGAAGACGGCCGCGAGGGCGACGTGTTTTCCCTGATCGGCCCGAAGCGCTATGACGCGCCGTGGAAGGACATCGAGGCGCAGGGCTGGATCGCGCCGGCAGAGTGTGTCGAGGTGCGGGTCACCATGACCGACAACGAGCGAATGATGTACGCCACCGCCGAACCCGAAGAGCGTTACCGGCTGTGCTCGACGGTGCACACCAAAATCGCTGTGGTCAAATCGATTCTGGAAAAGCACCCCGGCGAGCAGACCCTGGTGATCGGCGCCTACTTGGATCAACTCGACGAGCTTGGTGCCGAGCTGAACGCTCCGGTGATCCAGGGATCCACTCGAACCCAGGAACGCGAAGAACTGTTCGACGCCTTCCGCCGCGGCGAAGTGTCCACTCTGGTGGTATCCAAGGTCGCCAACTTTTCTATTGACTTGCCGGAAGCGTCTGTGGCGGTGCAGGTTTCGGGCACGTTCGGTTCACGCCAAGAGGAGGCTCAGCGGCTGGGCCGGCTGTTGCGACCCAAGTCCGACGGCGGCGGCGCCATCTTTTATTCCGTGGTGGCGCGCGACAGCTTGGACGCCGAATACGCGGCGCATCGTCAGCGCTTCTTGGCGGAGCAGGGCTACGGCTACATCATCCGCGACGCCGACGACCTGCTGGGCCCGGCGGTCTAAGGCGCGGCGAGCAGCTCGCGTTAGAGCGAGACGATTGTCGCCGACGCGGTGCCGGGCGCGCCGTACACCTGAGCCAGGCCGACGCGCGGGTTGCCGGGCACCTGACGCTCGCCCGCCTCGCCCCGCAGCTGACGCACCAGCTCGTGCATCTGCCGCAGCCCCGACGCGCCGATCGGCTCGCCGTTGGCGATCAACCCGCCGTCGGTGTTGACGGGCATCGATCCGTGGATCTCGGTGGCGCCGTCGGCCACGAGTTTCTCCTGCTCGCCGTCGGCGCACAGACCCGTCTCGGCCATGTGGATGACCTCGTTGCCCGCGTCGGTGTCCTGCAGCTGGGCCACGTCGACGTCCTCGGGGCCGATGCCAGCGGCCTCGTAGGCGGCCTTGGCGGCGTACACCGTCGGCGAGACGTCCTCGTCGAGCGGGGCGAAGGTGGCGTGCACCTCGTAGGCGCCGTAGCGCCGGGTCCGGATCTCGCAGGCACGCACGTACACCGGCTTGTCGGTGTACTTGTGCGCGATGTCGGCCCGGCACATGACCACGGCGGCGGCGCCCTCGTCGGGCGCGCAGAACATGTACTGGGTCAGCGGGTAGTTGAGGATGGCCGAGTTGAGGATCTCCTCTTCGGAAATCGCCTTGCGGCGGAACGCATTCGGGTTCAGTGCGCCGTTGCGGAAGTTCTTCGCGGCCACCTTGGCCAGCGTGGCCTGGGAGATGTTGTGGTCGTGGAGGTACTTGTTGGCCTTCATGCCGAAGAACTTGGTGGTGACGAACTGCCCGTTCTGCGCGTACCACTGCGGCAGCGCGAGCTTGGCGGGATCGTCGGTGAACGCGCCGCGCGGGTGCTTGTCCAGGCCGATGGCGATGCCGATGTCGTACTTGCCGAGCCGGATGGTGTCGGCGGTCTGCTGAATGGCGCTGGCGGCGGTGGCACAGGCGTTGAACACGTTGGTGAACGTGATGCCGGTCAGCCCGACCAGGCGGGTCACCGCATCGGGGTTGGACACTTCGTGGCTGCCGCCGAAGCCGAACTGGATGTCCTTCCAGTCCAGGCCGGCGTCGGTAAGCGCGAACTGGATGGCCTCGGCCCCCATCTGCATCGCGGTCTTCTCGAACCTGCCGAATGGATGCAGGCCCACGCCGATGATGGCCACGTCGTTAGTCATTTCAGGCTCCTTCTCAGACCGGCTGGAAAGCGAACGTCACGACCTCGGTTCCGTCGGCATCCGTGGTCAGCGGCACCATGGTCAGCTCGACCTCCTGGCCGAATTGCAGCTTGGCCGGGTCGTTCTCGGTCAGCCGCCCCTCGACTCGAATCACAGCGTCTTCTCCCAAGCCCAGCTGGACCAGGCCCACGCCGAACGGCACGAAGTCCTTGCCGGTCGGACCGGCGAAGGGAGCCCCGGGGGGGAAACCCTGGGTGGTCCACGCCACCAGCGTTCCGCGGCGCGGCAACAACAACTCGGTCATCTCGCCGCCGCTGCAGCGCGGGCACCACTGCTGCACCGGGAACGTCGTGGCACCGCAGTTGCCGCAGCGACTGCCGATCAGCTGCGGGTTCTCATCGGGCCAGGTGGAGATTTCGGGGGCGAGAGCCTTCTGCATAAGGGAACCTCCAGCGATATCCACAGTCCGCGAGACAACAATGCGCTCCCTGAAAGGTACAACAGCGTTCGATAAAAGTGGAAATTGCGTTCTCGCTGCCGGGACCGCCGCGCATTGTCGCTCGGATGGGCGCAACGAGAACCCCTCGCCGCCGACGCCGGGCGTCGCGCGGGACCCGTCCCCGAGGCGGCTGAGTAATCTTGGCGGAGTTCCGGGCGACGCGACCTGAGGAGACGACTATGCCGGTCACCGTGACGTATGAACTCAGGTTGAAGCCCGAATCGGTTCCCGCGGCGCGCGAGGTGATGCGCCGGGCGCTCAAAGACACCCGGGCATTCGACGGCAACCTCGGTACCGACGTGCTCGTCGATTCCGACGACGAAGCGCACTGGCTCATCTACGAACTCTGGGAGACGGTCGAGCACGACGAGGCCTACCGTGCATTCCGTGCCGGCGAAGGAAAACTGACGGAGCTCCCGCCGCTGCTGGCCGCGCCTCCCGTCAAGACGAGGTACATCACCACCGACGTCTGACCGACACGTGGCCATCAGCTCAGCGCCGGAATGACTTCCCGTTCGAATAGCTCGATCCCGGAACGGTCGTATGCGGCCTCCGGGAAATAGCAGATCGCGTATTCGCACCCGAGGTCGCGGATCTTCGCGATCCGCTCGATCGCCTGTTCGGGTGTGCCCACCGCCGAATCTGGTCCGCTGGTGCCGGCGATCATCGCATCGGCCGCCGCCTCGGACACATACCCGATCAGCCGGTCACGCACCCGTCGTAGCCGATCTTTGACGTCGTCGTCCGAGGTTCCGATGATGGCGTTGACGTTGACCGTACGGACGATCGCGTCGAAGTCGGTCCCCACGTCGCGACAATGCTGTTCCAGCACCTCGGACTTGTGGGCGAATGCCTCGGGCTCCGGCGTGAAATTGGTGTACTGTGCGTATTTCGCCGCGATGCGCAATGTCACCCTCTCTCCGCCGCCCGCGATCCACAACGGTATGCCGTTGTCCTGCAACGGCTTCGGGGCGACAATCGCGCCGTCGACCTGGTAGTGCTCGCCGTCGAAACTGACCTTGCCGTTGCGCCAGGCATCGCGCATGATCTGCACGCCTTCGTCCAGTCGGGCCAACCGCACCTTGGCCGACGGGAACCCGTAACCGTAAGCGCGCCACTCGTGTTCGTACCAGCCGCCGCCGATGCCCATCTGAATGCGGCCACCGGAGATGACGTCGGTGGTCGCGGCGACCTTGGCCAGGTACGCCGGATTGCGATAGCTCATCGCCGTGCACATCTGGCCGAGTTTGATCTGCGAGGTGGTGGCCGCGTAGGCCGCCATCAGCGACCATGCCTCGTGCGTGGCCTCGCTCGTTGGCATCGGGACGGTGTGGAAGTGGTCGTAGACCCATAGCGAGTCCCACGCGCCGTTGTCCGCGTAAGTAGCCAGGTCGCGCATCACCGCCCAGTGCTTCTCGGTGTCGATGCCGACCAGATCCATACGCCAGCCTTGCGGGATGAACAGTCCAAAGCGCATAGCAAGGGACTCTAGCCCGGTGACGCCTGACCTCAGAGCGGATCGATAGCTCGGGCTCAGCAACCGCTGACAAACGAGCCCTAAACAGAATGGATGACAAACCTCGGGCATGAAACAAATCCATCCGACACCCGGCGTCGGCAAATCCGTGTGATGCAACTGTTATTCGCCGGGGCCGCGACCGTGGCGACGCTCACGCTATTCGGCGCCTCGCGGCCCGCTGACACCGGAACCGTTGTCGCGTCCGGCCCGTCGGCCAGTGCGTCGTTCGCCACTGACGACACCAATTTCGTCAATGACCAGGGCCAGACCTCGGGCGACATCTTCACGCAGAACGCTCAGGATCAGAGCAGCCCGTAACGCCGTCCGGCTCGACGACAGGAAAGCCGAGCATCCACAGAGCTTCTCCGCCAGTACCGGCCGTTAGGCTTACCGAACGTTGAGTAAGCCCGAGGAGGCCATCATGCGGATTTTGGTCTCCGGCGCCAGCATCGCTGGCCCGGTGCTGGCGTACTGGCTAACCCGTCACGGCTTCGACGTCACCGTCGTCGAGCGCGCGCCGACGCTGCGCAAGACGGGCGGCCACGCCGTCGACCTGTTTCGTCCCGCCATGGAGATCTCGGAAAAGATGGGGGTATTGCCGCGCATCGAGGCGCTCGCCACCGGAACTGACCACCTGACAATGTATCGGGAAGGCCGGTCGCGAGCCACCGAGATCGACCTCACGAAGCTCGTCGGCGTCGCGTCGGACCGGCATGTGGAGATCATGCGCGACGATCTCAGCGAGATCTACTATGACGCCGCCCGCGACGACGTCGACTACCTCTTCGGCGACTCCATCACGGCGATCGAGCACGACGGCGAGGTGACGTTCGAGCACTCCCCCGCCCGAAAGTTCGACGTCGTCGTCGGCGCCGACGGGCTGCACTCCAACGTCCGGCGCCTGACCTTCGGTGAGGAGGGCAGCCTGACCCGGTTCCTCGGCGGATACCTGGCGGTGGTGTCCGCGCCCAAGTCGCTGGCCAAGCCCGGCGACACCGTCGGGCACGTCGGCGTCGGCCGCCTCGCGGCGATCTACAGCGCAGAGCATTTGGACGACGCGCGAGCGGTGTTTATGTTTCGCGGCAGAGAGGAATTCGATTACGACCATCGAGATTCGTTGCGTCAAAAGGAACTATTGCGCGATGCGTTCGCGGGCATGCATCCCCAGGTGGACCGCTGGTTGGAGGAAATCGACCGGACGCCGGCGTTCTACTTCGATGCGATCAGTCAACTGAGCATGAACATCTGGTCGCGCCGGCGGGTCACCCTCGTCGGCGACGCCGGATACTGCCCCGGCCCCGCGGTCGGTGGCAGCACCAGCCTTGCGGTCCTCGGCGCCTACGTGCTGGCCGGGGAGTTGGCCCGCGCGGACGGCGACCACCTGCGCGCGTTCGCCGCCTACGAGCTACAGATGCACCAGCCCGTGCACCTCAGCCGGGCCTTCGCCCGCGGCGCCGCCAAGACCATCATCCCCGGCTCCCGAGCCGGAGTGTGGGCGTTAACCCGTGGGTTGCAGCTGATCTCTCTAGTGCCCGGCTCGCTCTCCCGGACGCTGGCGAAGATGAACACCAAGGGTGTGCGCATGTACGACTCGATGCAGGTGCCCGACTACAGCAAATCCGAGACTTGAGGCGAAGGGAATGATCGCCGATGGACCGCGGAGCCCACCCCTATCTCGTCACCCCTGAGCACACTGCTTCCGCCCGTTCGACTTTGGGCGAAGGCCCGTTGCTGCTGCCGGAGCAGACCGTGATCCTGTGTGACACGGTCGAGGAGGCGCGCCGCATCGGAACCGACTGGCTCCGAGCGTATTTGGCGTTGCCAAACTACGCCAATAACCTGCTGCGCAGCGGGTTCTCCGAAGACGATCTGTCTCTCGTGAGCGATCGGTTCTGCTCGCGCCAGAAGCTACGTCAGCGAGTCCGGCGGCAGGAAGCGGTCGCCGTACTTGGCCGCGAGCTCGCGCGCCCGGGCCACGAAGGCCTCCTTGCCCGTACCGGCCGGACACGAGTAGCCGACGATGAACTGCGCGCTACCACCGGTCCACGGCGGGAAACCGATACCCATGATCGACCCGATGTTGGCGTCGGCCGTCGACGTCAACACGCCCTCGTCGAGGCACTTCTGGGTTTCCAGCGCCTCGGCGAACAGCATCCGGTCGATCATGTCCTGCAGCGGCGGCTGCGAATTCCCGGACTTGAAGGTCTCCCGCAGGCCCGGCCACAGGCCGGTCCGCTTGCCGTCGACGTACTCGTAGAACCCCGCGCCCTTGAGCCGGCCGGACCGGCCGATCTCGATCATCTTCTCGACGACGGCTTCGGCCGGGTGCGGCTGGTAGGTGCCGCCGGTGTCCTCGACACCCTTGCGGGTCGCGACCGCGATCTTGTGCATCAACTCCAGGTTGAGCTCGTCGGACAGCTGCAGCGGCGGAGCCGGGTAGCCGGCCTGCGAACCGGCCTGCTCGACGCTGGCCGGCTCGACGCCCTCGCCGAGCATCGCCAGCGCCTCGTTGACGAATGTGCCGATGACGCGGGAGGTGAAGAAGCCGCGGCTGTCGTTGACGACGATCGGGGTCTTGCCGATGGCCAGCGTGTAGTCGAACACGCGGGCCAGCGCCTCGTCAGATGTCTTCTCGCCCTTGATGATTTCCACGAGCGGCATCTTGTCGACCGGCGAGAAGAAGTGGATCCCGATGAAGTCTTCCTGCCGCTTGACGCCGGTCGCAAGACCGGTGATCGGCAGGGTCGATGTGTTGGATCCCAGCACGGCGTTGGGCTCGACGATGTCCTCGATCTCCTGAAACACCTTGTGCTTGAGGTCCTGGTTCTCGAACACGGCCTCGATCACGAAGTCCACGCCCTTGAGGTCGGCCGGATCGGCCGTCGGAGTGATGCGCGCCAACAGCGCGTCGCTCTTCTCCTGCGTGGTGCGGCCCCGCTCCAGCGCCTTGGCCTCCAGCTTCTCCGAGTAGCCCTTGCCCTTCTGCGCCGCCTCGAGGCTCACATCCTTGAGCACCACGTCGTAGCCGGCCTTGGCCGAGACGTAGGCGATGCCGGCGCCCATCATGCCGGCACCGAGCACACCGATCTTGTTGATCGGAGTCTGGCCGATGCCTTCGGGACGCGAGCCGCCGCCGTTGATGGTCTGCAGGTCGAAGAAAAACGCCTGGATCATGTTCTTGGCGACCTGACCGGTGACCAGCGAGGCGAAATAGCGGCTCTCGATGCGGCTGGCCGTGTCGAAGTCGACCTGCGCACCCTCGACCGCGGCGGCCAGGATGGCCTTCGGCGCCGGCATCGGCGCACCCTTGAGCTGCTTGCGCAGCAGCGCCGGGAACGACGGCAGAATGGATGCCAGCCCAGGCGACGACGGAGTGCCACCGGGCATCTTGTAACCCTTCTTGTCCCATGGCTGTTCGTGGGAATCCGGGTTGGCCTTGATCCACGCCTTGGCGGCGGGCACCAGCTCCTCGACGGTCGGCAAAACGTCGTCGACCAGCCCGATCTCTTTGGCCTTGGCCGGCTTGAACCGGGTGCCCTGCGACAGGACGGTGACAAAAGCGTTCTGAATACCCAACATTCGCACCGTGCGAGTGACACCACCGGCACCCGGGAGCAGTCCCAATGTCACCTCGGGGAATCCGAACTGAGATCCCTTGACGTCTGCGGCGATCCGGTGATGACAGGCCAGCGCGATCTCCAGGCCGCCGCCGAGCGCGGCACCGTTGAGTGCCGCCACCACCGGCTTGCCTAAGGTCTCCAGCGTGCGCAGATCTTTCTTCACCCGCTCGACCAGATCGAAAGCCTGCCCGGCGTCATCCGGGCCGATGTTGATCATGCTCTTGAGATCACCGCCGGCGAAGAAGGTCTTCTTAGCGCTGGTGATCACCACGCCGGTGATCGAATCCTTCTCGGCGACAAGGCGATCCACCGCCTTGCCCATCGACTCGATGTAAGCCTCGTTCATGACGTTGGCAGACCCGGACGGGTCGTCCAAGGTCAGCGTGACGATGCCGTCGGCGTCCTTATCCCACTGAATGGTGTTGTCGGCCATGTGCTTAAACCCTCTCGATGATCGTCGCGACACCCATGCCGCCACCAATACACAGCGTGACAAGCGCGCGCCGGGCGTTGCGGCGCTCCAGCTCGTCGACCATGGTGCCGAGAATCATCGCGCCGGTGGCACCCAACGGGTGGCCCATCGCGATGGCACCGCCGTTGACGTTGAGCTTCTCGTCGGGAATGTTCAGGTCCTTCTGGAACTTCAGCACCACGGATGCGAAGGCCTCGTTGAGCTCGAACAGGTCGATGTCGTCAACGGTCAGCCCGGCGCGGTCGAGCACCTTGCGGGTGGCGGGCGTCGGTCCGGTCAGCATGATCACCGGGTCGGCGCCGCTGGTGGCGGTCGCCACGATGCGGGCCCGCGGGGTCAGGCCCTGAGATTTGCCGGCGGCCTCGGAGCCGATCATCACCAGCGCGGCGCCATCGACAATCCCGGACGAGTTGCCGCCGGTGTGCACGTGGTCGATCTTCTCCACCCAGTGGTACCTCTGCAGGGCGACGTCATCGAAGCCGCCCATCGCCGCAAGGCCCTCGAAGGCCGGCTTGAGCTTGGCCAGGCCTTCCTTGGTGGTGTCCGGCCGCATGTGCTCGTCATGGTCGAGAATCAGCAGGCCGTTCTGGTCGCGGACGGGCACCACGGACTTGGCGAAGTAGCCGCCCGACCACGCCTCGGCGGCCTTCTCCTGACTGCGCAACGCATAGTTGTCGACGTCGTCGCGGGAGAAGCCCTCGATGGTGGCGATCAGGTCGGCGCCGATGCCCTGCGGAACGAACATGACGTCGTAGTTGGTGGCCGGGTCCAGCCCCATGGCGCCGCCGTCGGATCCCATCGGCACCCGGCTCATCGACTCCACACCGCCGGCCAGGACCAGGTCATCCCACCCGGAGCGCACCTTCTGCGCGGCGGTGTTGACGGCCTCCAGGCCCGACGCGCAGAACCGGTTGAGCTGCACGCCGCCGGAGGTGACGGGCATCCCGGAGGCCAGCACCGCGGCGCGGGCGATGTCGCCGCCCTGGTCACCGACGGGTGAGACGCACCCGAGGATGACGTCGCTGATCAGGTTCTCGTCCAGGTCGGGGTTGCGCTTGCGCAGCTCGTCGATCAGGCCAACAACCAGGTTCAATGGCTTGACCTCGTTCAACGACCCGTTCTTCTGCTTGCCGCGCGGGGTGCGGATCGCCTCGTAGACAAAGGCTTCTTCGGACATGTCGGCTTCCTCTTCACAAATGGGGTTCGGATCCGTTCTCAACGGTTAGGTCCGGTACCAGCACCCTAACAGGGCCCCCGGCCAACCTGTTGGTTGGGCAGAATTTCGCTGGTCAGGGCCCTGGGCTCACGCTCGACGCCGAGCGTGACGCTGCGCCCATGTTCGACGCCGGGCGCCCACTTGGGGGCACTCCTCCCCCAGCGTGGCACTCGCGATCGGCCGTCACACCGGCGCGACGCTCGAGGCAGACGCGCGCTTAAGCTCGACGACCATGACGGTGTCGCGACTGCGGCCGTACGCGATGACGGTGTTCGCCGAGATGTCCGCGCTGGCCGCGCGGATCGGTGCGGTGAACCTCGGCCAGGGTTTTCCCGACGAGGACGGGCCCCCGGCATTGCTGAAGGCCGCGCAAGACGCCATCGCCGCGGGGGCCAATCAGTACCCGCCCGGGATGGGCATCGCACCGCTGCGCCAGGCCATCGCCGCGCACCGCCGGCGGCATTTCGGCATCGAGTACAACCCCGACACCGAAGTGTTGGTGACGGTCGGCGCGACCGAAGCCATTGCCGCTGCGGTGATCGGGCTGATCGAGCCGGGCTCAGAAGTAATCCTGATTGAACCCTTCTACGATTCCTACTCGCCCGTGGTGGCGATGGCCTGCGCGCATCGGGTCGCGGTGCCGCTGGTCTCCGATGGGCGCGGCTTTGCCCTGGACGCCGACGCCCTGCGGCGGGCGGTGACCCCCCGGACCCGCGCGCTGATCGTCAACTCGCCGCACAACCCGACCGGCACGGTGCTGAACGCGACGGAGCTGGCGGCGATCGCCGAGATCGCGGCGGCGGCCGACCTCTTGGTGATCACCGACGAGGTCTACGAGCACCTGGTGTATGACGGCAACAACCATTTGCCGCTGGCCGCCCTCGACGGCATGGCCGAGCGCACGATCACCATCTCCAGCGCGGCAAAGATGTTCAACTGCACAGGGTGGAAGATCGGATGGGCCTGCGGGCCAGCGCATTTCATCGCCGGGGTGCGCGCGGCGAAACAGTATCTGAGTTACGTCGGCGGCGCGCCATTCCAGCCCGCGGTGGCTCTTGCGCTCGACACCGAGGACGCCTGGGTCGCAGGGCTCCGCCGCTCGTTGCAGGCCAGACGGGATCGGCTGGCCGCTGGGCTGACCGAGATCGGCTTTGCGGTGCACGACAGCGACGGCACTTATTTCCTGTGTGCCGACCCGCGCCCGCTCGGGTATGACGACAGCACCGCGTTCTGCGCGGCACTACCGGAAAAAGTCGGTGTCGCGGCCATACCGATGTCGGCATTCTGCGATCCGGCGGCGCCCCATGCTGACGTGTGGAATCATTTGGTGCGCTTCACGTTCTGCAAACGCGACGACACCCTAGATGAGGCGATCAAACGACTGACAGCGTTGCGTGATCGACCCGCTATCTAGCCTCACTTGAATCGTCGGTGCCCATCACGCGCTTGCGCAGTCCTTCCAGCGCGGAATTGAGGATTTTCTTACGCGCCGCCTTGACCCAAAACGCGGGCAGCGGCGCCCACGGTTCTACCGTGATGCTGAATCGCACCAGGGTCCTGTCGTCGCCCTCGCGTCGCAGGTTGTATTCGCCATGCTGACCGTGTTGCTGAGCGGTCTTTTGGGCATCCCAGACCATCCAGTCCGGTCCCCAGTGGTATTCGAGCATTTCGGTGTCGACGATGCCCGTCACCGAGATGGTGACCTTCACGTGGAAGGGTCGCCCGTCCGGGTGTTTGTCGACGACCTCCACCCGCTTGTGCACCGACGACCAGGACGGCACAGCGTCCACATCGGCCAGCGCCTCCATGATGACTTCCGAGGGCGCGTCAATGACGATTTCGCTCGATGCTTGTACGGCCACTGTTAATAAATTAGCAATCGCGGAGCCCGTGCGGACGCAACAAAGTGCAATTACTTCGCCGTGGAATCCCCGCCACCCGTCACCAGATCACTGAGCCCCTTCACCGCGGCGTCGAGGACTTTTTCGCTCGACCGCCGGACGATGAACGCGGGTATCGGCCTACCGGGTTCGACGGTGATGTCGAATCGCACTCTGGTCTTGTCGAATCCTTCGGGTTTCAGGGTGTACTCGACATGCTGGCCGTGCTGCTGGGCGGTCCCCTTGGCGTCATAGACAACCCAGTCGGGGCCCCAGTGATATTCCAGGATCTCTTTGTCGACGAGCCCCAGAATCTTGATGGTGGTCTCAACATGGTGAGGTCGGCCGTCGGGATAACGATCGATCACTTCGATGTGCCTGTGTAACGGCGACCACGACGAAAGGACGCCGACATCTGTCAGCGCCTCCATGACCACTTCTGGCGGCGCCTCAACGACAAATTCCCGTGATGCTTTTACGGCCACTGGGAACAACCTAACCCCATCGCCCTTTGCGCGGATGGTGTTCGCCGTAAATCTTTACTTACCAGCCGATTTCGTCAAGCGGTGTGGTTGTCGCCGGCGGCGGCCCGACCGGATCGGCCGGCGTCCGGGAAAAGCGCGGCGCAGGTGCGGCCTGGTCGACCCCATGGGCGGTGATCACCGTCGACCGTGCCTTCAGTTGGTCGTTGGCGGCAGCTTCGCGCCAGGTCAACACCGGGGTCACGCAGGCATCGGTGCCGAGGAAGATTTCCGTCCACTCGTCGCGGGTCCGACGGGCGAACCGCTCGGCGAAGACGTCGTACATCCGTTGGTAAGAGCCGATGTCCAGCTGGCCGGGAACCTCGTCGGGCGACAGGCCTAGTCCGGCCAGCAACGCGGCGAAGAACTGCGGCTCGATGGCGCCGACGGCCATGTACTTGCCGTCTGAGGTCTCGTAGCAACGGTAGAACGGTGCGCCGCCGTCGAGGAGGAACGATTCGCGCTCGTCGCGCAGTGCACCGGTCGATTTCATGGTCCACATCATCTGGGCGAGCAGGCTGACGCCGTCGACCATCGCGGCGTCGACGACCTGACCCTTGCCCGACCGCTCCCGCTCGTACAGGGCGGCCACAATGCCCAGCATTACCAGCATCGAACCGCCGCCGAAGTCGGCGACCAGGTTCAGCGGCGGCATCGGCGGCCGATCCCGGTAGCCCAGCGCCGACAGCGCACCGGTCTGCGACAAATAGTTGATGTCGTGGCCCGCCGTGTGGGCCAGCGGCCCCTCCTGCCCCCAGCCGGTGATCCGCGCGAAGATCAGCCGCGGATTGACCGCCGCGCAGTCGTCGGGACCGATGCCGAGTCGTTCGCAGGTGCCGGGCCGGAAGCAGTCCAGCAGCACGTCGGCCTTGCCGGCCAGCTCCAGGAGCGCCTGCGGCCGGGTCTTGACGTCCAGGTCGACGATCCGCTTTCCGCGGTGCAGCAAGTCGCGGTCCTCGGGCGGCATCGTCAGCCCGCCGGGCCGCCGCACCCGCACCACATCGGCGCCCAAGTCGGCCAGCATCATCCCCGCGTGCGGCCCCGGCCCGATGCCGCCGAGTTCGATCACCCTCACCCCGGCCAGGGGCCCGGTTCTCGTCATCCCTTCTTGACCTCGAGCACCCGTTTGCGCAGCCCGTCCGTGTTCAGCTCCATGATCCCTTTCATGGCGCGCTTGATCACAAAGCCGGGCAACGGCACGAGCGGATCCAGGGCCAGATCGAACTTCGTCCGCGTCTTGTCGCCTTGCGCGGTGAGCGTGTAGCCCCCTTCTTGGTTACGGGATGCTTTCCCGCTCTCCTGCGTCCACGTGACGCCGTCGTCGCGCCAGGTGTAAGCGAGCACGATCTCGTCGGTGACACCGGTCGTCTTGACTTTCATCTTGGCGCGCTTCGGTCGGCCCTTGGCGTCGCGTTCGAGCACCTCGGCGCTCTGATGAATGGACGACCACTCGGGCATTGCCTCGACGTCGGCGACAACGTCGAGGATCTCCTCGGGACTTGCTTCGATGACTACTTCGCGGGATTCCTTGACTGCCATGGCTGGGACGATAGCGCGGCGGCGTGTGGACCGGAACGGTTTGGACCGGGCGTACCGTCGTGCTTGTGATTGATTCTGATCCCGTCTACACCGTCGGTGACTACCTGCTCGACCGCCTCGCCGAACTCGGCGTCTCCGAGATCTTCGGCGTTCCGGGCGACTACAACCTGGAATTCCTGGACCACATCGTCGCCCACCCGACCATTCGGTGGGTGGGCAGCGCCAACGAGCTCAACGCCGGTTACGCCGCCGACGGCTACGGACGGCTGCGCGGAATGTCGGCTGTCGTAACGACATTCGGAGTCGGTGAACTCTCAGCGACTAACGCGACAGCGGGCAGCTATGCCGAGCACGTGCCCGTCGTGCACATCGTCGGCGGCCCCTCGAAAGACGCGCAGGGCACCAGGCGCGCGCTGCACCATTCGCTCGGCGACGGGGACTTCGAGCACTTCTTCCGGATCAGCCGCGAAATCACCTGCGCTCAGGCCAATCTCATGCCCGCTACGGCCTGCAGAGAGATCGACCGGGTGCTCAGCGAGGTGCGCGAACAAAAGCGGCCCGGCTACATACTGCTGTCCACCGACGTGGCACGCTTCCCCACCGAACCGCCCGACTCGCCGTTGCCCCGCTACACCGGCGGTACCAGCCCCCGCGCGCTGTCGCTGTTTGTCGATGCCGCCACCGAACTCATCGGGGACCACCAGTTGACCGTGCTGGCCGACTTGCTGGTCCACCGACTGCAGGCCGTCAAGGAACTCGAGGCATTGCTGGCGGCGGATGTGGTGCCGCACGCCACGTTGATGTGGGGAAAGAGCCTGCTGGATGAAAGCTCCCCCAACTTCCTTGGGATTTATGCGGGTTCGGCCAGCGCCGAATGGGTGCGCGCGGCGATTGAGGATGCGCCGGTGCTGGTGACAGCGGGCGTGGTGTTCACCGACATGGTCAGCGGCTTCTTCAGCCAGCGGATCGACCCGGCGCGGACCATCGACGTCGGGCAGTACCAAAGCAGTGTGGCCGGTGAGGTTTTCGCGCCGCTGGAGATGGGCGCCGCCTTGGAGGCGCTGGCCACAATCCTGGCCGGGCGTGGGATCGCGTCGCCTCCCGTGGCGTCGCCGCCGGCCGCGCCCCCGCCGCCGGCGCCCGCGCGCGATCAGCCACTTACCCAACAGATGCTGTGGGACCGGCTTTGCGCTGCGCTCACACCGGGAAACGTGGTCCTAGCCGATCAGGGCACGTCGTTCTACGGCATGGCCGATCACCGGTTGCCGCACGGAGTGACCTTCATCGGCCAACCACTCTGGGGCTCAATCGGTTACACGCTACCCGCGGCGGTCGGCGCCGCGGTGGCGCATCCGGACCGCCGGACGGTGTTGCTGATCGGCGACGGGGCCGCGCAACTGACCGTCCAAGAGCTCGGCACGTTCTCCCGCGAGGGGTTGTCCCCGGTGATCGTGGTGGTCAACAACGACGGCTACACCGTCGAACGGGCGATTCACGGAAAGACCGCCCCCTACAACGACATTGTCAGCTGGAGTTGGACCGATATCCCCAAGGCGCTGGGGGTGGCCAACCACCTGGTGTTCCGCGCGCAGACCTATGGCGAACTCGACGACGCATTCACCGCGGCGGCGGAGCACAAGGACCGCATGGTGTTCGTCGAGGTGGTATTGCCGCGGCTGGAGATCCCTCACCTGCTCGGCCAACTCGTTGGACCCATGTCGCCGGAAGGCCGTTCCCAGGACGTCTAGATCGGGTGAGCCGTTCGATCGGGACTCGATGAGCGCAGTATCGCCTGGACGGTGCGCCGGCAGCGCCCGCAATCGGCGCCCGCTCCGCAGGCCTTGGCGACAGCCTTGGTCGTCGACGCGCCGGCCGCGACGACCTCGGCCACCGTCTGGCTGGTGACGCCGTTGCACAGGCACACGAACATTGGGCGAGCTCAGTCCCCCTCGACGCGCATCATGTTGAAGAACCGGCCGACGAAAAGCGGCGGGTAGGCGCCGACGCCCGCCCCTGACATCCATTGCGCGGCCGCGTCGGGATGGTCGATCCACTGCCGCGCGCCCTCCTCGTCGGGAAACTCCTGCAATATCAGGACCTCGTGGTCATCGTCAAAAGCCTGGAAAATCCACGTTTTTCGGATTCCGGCCGCGGTGAACCTGTCCATTGCGGAGCGAACCCCCGCCGTCAGATTCGACACGTCATCGACGGACGCGATCGCGCACACCACAACGCCGGGCGCCCCTGACGTCGGCGTCGGCTCCGGAACGAACCTTTCGATGATCTCGCCGGCAAAGACGGCGGGTATGTCCTCGACGCCGGCGGCATCGAACCAATCGAAGAAGACCCGCGAGCGCAGCAGTTCCACGATGGGCTCACGGCTGTGCACCCCGATCATCACCAGCACGCGCCCGTAGTCGTGCGTGGACGTGTACACCAGAACGTGATGTGCGCCAATTTCGGCGAGCGCCGCCTTTCTGCGCTCGAGGAGCGGCCACACCCGGGTCGGGTCCGGGACGCGATAATCCGACGCGATCACCATCGAGTGGATATCGCCGTTACTCAACGTGACAGTCCTAAACCGGGTTGAACGACGAGATGAGCCATTTCCCATTAGCTTTCGTCAGCGTGACCGTGACGCTGCTGTTGCTGAACGCCGGCTCCGGCCGATCCTTGCTCTGTGTGCTCTGGTTGACGAACAGCAGCACGACGGCCGAATCCGGATGCAGTTCCGACACCGCGGCGCGAAGCACCACGGCGCTGGTCTTCACCGACTTTTGTTTCGCGGCAGGGGCGACGATCTGCTGGGTGAATTGGTCGTAATAGGACAGGAAGTCGCCCGTCAGATGTGACTTCGCGGAGGAAAAGTCACGGTCGAGAGTGTCGGGCGAATAGGACAGCACCGCAACCGTTCCTTCGCTGGCGGCCGAGATCGCCGCCTTCGCCGCGGCCGCATCGGTCGCCCGGTCCGGTCGGTAGGAGAACCAGTACACCCAGCCCAGCAAGGCCAGCGAGGCAGCCACGAGCAACGCCACTACGGCGAGAAGCACTCTTCCGGATGACCACTTCTTCGCCTGCGCGGCGAACCGCTTCAGCCGACCCGGCTCTTTGCCGTGGTCGTCGATGTCCTCGGTGTCGTCGGTGCTCGAGGCGGAGTCGACGTCCGTCGGGTTTTCGGCGTCAGCCGTCTCCTTGACTTCTGCGGTCTCTTCGATTTCGGCAGTCTTTTGGACCGATGTTTCGTCTGCGGTCACGGCACGAACTCGACTTTCGATATCTTGAGCTGGCCACCGTCGCGTGCGACCGTCACGATGAGCCGGTAGTTACGTGGATCCTGCTTGGCGCCGGCCGCATTGGTGACCTCCGAGGTGGAGGCGACCAGCACCACCGCCGAATCGTTGGTCATCGTGCCCAGTTCCACGGCGGCAGCCTGGACACTGCCCTGCGAGACAACCTTCGACTGTTCCACCACCTTGGTGAAATCGTCGGCCATCTTGAGGAAATCGTCCCTGAACGAGCCCGTGGAGTTGTCGGCGATGCGCTGCACCCCTTGCTTGGCGTTGTTGAAGTCCAACGATGTCAACGTCACGACGCCCTGCCGTGCGGCGGCGGTGAACTCGGCCGCAAGCTGACGCTGCCGGACCGCGTCGCGATGCTGCTTGATCATGTAGCCGCTGCCCAACAGCGCGCCGACGATCACGATGATCGCCAGGCTTGCGGCGATGGTGGACCATTTGGGACGGCGAAGGCGGCTTAAAACGCGGGGTCCGCGTCGTGCCGGCGTCGCCGCGTCGGCCGAAGTATCGGCTTCAGCTTCCGCGACGGCGTCGTCTTCGCGCTCTTCGGTCTCGACATCTGCCGGCTCGTCGGCAGACCCGGCATCCTCCGCCTCCACCCCGACCGGGGTGTCTGGCTCCTCGGTCTCAACGGATTCCGTTACGTCGGCTTCTGCCGCGGCGTCTGCCGTCGCTTGTTGTTCGGCTTCGGCGAGTTCGGCCTCGCGACGCAACTGGATGGCCCGCGCGCGGGCGCGGGCGGCGGCAGCAAGGGCTTCCGCTTCGTCGGCCTCTGCCTCGGCCTGTTCGGCCAGCGCCCGGATTTCGGCGGCAGTGCTTGGGGTTTCGTCCTCGTTCACCGGAACCGATTTCGTGTCAGCGGCATTCTGGCGGGCGCCGCCGCTCACCGCTCACCAGCCCGAGAACGAGGGTGCTCGTGACTCAATGCCAAACTCCTCTACCGCTTGCCTGTCGTGGCAAGTCTGCTTCTGGCCGCCGACGGCCGGCCACGGCGTCCCAGCGTGGCCGTCGTCACCGTTGGGCAACCCTACTCGGGATGCGCATCAGCGGCGAGCACCTGCGCCGATATTCTTCCGCCGCGAATGTCGTGACGACCAGGAGAGCGACGTTATCACCTCCTCCTGAGCATCCCGCCGACACCGTCGCGCCGTCACTTATAAATGCCCAACAAACTGTGGAAATGGGGTTCTCTTATCGAGCATATGGTGAGGCGCGCAGGTCTAGCGCAGCAAGTCTTTGACCACCTTGCCGGTGGCGTTGAGTGGCAGCGCCTCGACAAACTGCACCGACCGGGGCACCTTGAAGCCCGCCATGCGTTCGCGGCACCAGCCGATCAATTCTTCAGCGCTGACGGTGTCTTTGCGGCCCTTCCGGACCACGAACGCCTTGCCCACTTGTCCGAGCCGCTCGTCGGGGACGCCGATGACCGCCGCCTGCGCGATGGCGGGGTGGTGCATCAGGAAGCCCTCGATCTCGGCCGGATACGCGTTGAACCCGCCGACGATGAACATGTCCTTCTTGCGGCCGACCACTCGGAGGCGGCCCGCGTCGTCCAGGTTGCCCAGGTCTCCGGTATGCAGCCAGCCGTCCGCGTCGATCGCTTCGGCGGTGGCGACGGGATCGTCAAGGTAGCCCTGCATGACGCCGTAGCCGCGGACCAACACCTCGCCATCTTCGGCGATCCGCACCTCAACCTCCTCGCAGGGCAGGCCCGCGGTGGTGGCCACGTCCTCAAAGGAATCATCGGGTCGGGACAGGGTAACGTTGCCGGCCTCGGTGAGCCCGTAACCGGTCATCAACGTCTGGAACGGCAGCTCGGTATGTATGCGCCGGACCAGCTCAACGGGAATGTCGGCGGCGCCGGTCACACCCGCCCGCAAAGTCGACAGCTTGGCCTTGTCGCGAACCGTCAGCAATGAGTGGTACAGGGTCGGCGGGCCGGGCAGCATCGTGATGCGTTCGCGTCCAATGAGGTCCACCACCGTGTCGATGTCGAATACCGCGACCGGGAGCATCGTCGCACCGCGCAGGAAGGAGGTGATGAGTCCGGCTTTCAAGCCGAACGTGTGGAAGTAGGGATTGATTTGCAAATAGCGGTCGCCCTCGCGCAGATCCGCGAGCGTCGCCCACTCCTCGTACATCCGCAGCGTTTGGCGGTGGTGCATCATCGCGCCCTTCGGGCGGCCGGTGGTGCCCGAGGTGAAGATGATGTCGGAGATGTCGGTGCCGCTCACCGCACGCTCGAACGGCGAGCCGCCGGACAAGAAGTCGGACTTCAGATCGATGACCGGGATGCCCGCGGGCGCGGGGTAATCCTGGCCCAGAAACCCCTTCTGCGCCAGGACGGCCTTCGCTCCGCTGCGGGTGATGATGTCGCCCGCTTCTTCCGTCTTGAACCGGGTGTTGACCGGGACGAGCACGCCGCCGGCGGTGAGCAAGCCGAACGCCGCGATAATCCACTCCGCGGAGTTGGGCGCCCAGATGGCGACCCGTTCGCCCTTGCCGATACCGAGGTCGGCGAATGCACCCGCGGCGCAACGTATTCGGTCAACAACTTCGGTGAAAGTCAAACGCAGCGAACCGTCGACTACCGCTTCCGCGTCGCCGAAGCGGTCCGCTGCATTCAAGACCATCTCGGGGATGGTCCGCCAGTTGAGCTGGCCTGTCACACCGTGACGAGTCGACCGAGGTTGCCGCCCATGATCTTCGCCTGGTCGTCGACGGACAGGTGTGACAGCGCGTTGACGTAGAACGTCGGCTCCGCCAGCCCTTCCGGGTGCGGCCAGTCCGAGCCGTACAACACCCGGTCCACACCGACGAGGTTGACCAGATCGTCGATGCCGTCCTCGAAGAACGGGCTGACGTGGATTCGGCTTTTGACCATTTCGACGGGGTCGCTCGGGAAAGCCTCCGGGGCCTTCCTAAATACCTCGGCCAGGCCGTCGAGCAATGGGGTCATCCACTTCGAACCGGCCTCGACGATCGCGACCTTCAGCTTGGGGTGGCGGTAGAGCGCGCCATGGATCACCCACGACCCCACCGCGTCCTGGATCGGCCGCCACTCGTTGAGGATGCCCATCGCATTGGTTTGGAACGGCAGCATCTCCTGTTCGGCGCCGTCCCATTCGGAGGTGTACCGGGAGTAGCCGCTGTCGCTGGAGTGCATGCCGACGAGCACGTCGTGCTCGACGACCCGCTCCCAGAACGGGTCGAACTCGGGCAGCGCGAACGACCGGGGGCCACGGAAGCCGGGGACCGGAGCCGGGCGGACCAGGATGCAGCGGGCGCCGCGCTTGACCGCCCACTCCAGCTCCTCGATCGCCTTCTCGACGATCGGCAGGGTGATGACGGGGGTGGTGAAGATGCGGTTCTGGTAGTTGAAGCCCCAGACCTCATCGAGCCACTGGTTCAGCGCATGGATCAGGACGTGGATGGCGACCGGGTCGTCGCGCAGCCGCTCCTCGAGCAGGCTGGCCAGCGTCGGGAACATCAGGGTGCGGTCCAGGCCCAGCTCGTTCATCTTCTCCAGGCGCGGGCCGGGTTCGAAGAACGCCGGGATCGCGCGCATCGGCTCGCCGAACAGCTCGCGCTTGGTCTTGCCGTCCGGGTTGCCGTACTTGAAGTACTCCTCCCAGGCACCCGGCCGGGCGACGACCTCGAAGGTCGGGTTGGGAATGTAGTTGCTGATATGCCCGCGGATCGCGATCTTGGTGCGCCCGTTGATCTGCACGTACTGGACGAAGTCCTTGTACTCCTTGGGCAGGAACTTGGTCAGCGCCTCCGGCGGCTCGTACAGATGGTTATCCGCGTCAAAGATTGGAAACGGGACGTCTTCCCGATGCGACAACTGGCCCATGAAATCCTCCTTCGCAATTTATGAGAATTGTATTCTCTCCGGGTTGCCAACCGCAACGTGGCCCCCCTCGAGCGCTCAGCGCCGGCACGGTCAGCAGTTCGTGACGATTTTGAACGTGGCGGTGGCCGGTTCGCCCGGCTGGTCGGTCTTGTAGCCGTTTGCGGTGCCGGTGATCGTGAACCTGTCGCCGCTCAGGCTGATGTCCGCATTGCCGCCGTCATGTGCCGAATACATGCCGGTGAAGCCGCCCAGGTTTTGGATGCGCACCGATTGGGCGGTGAGCGGCTCCGCTCGCTGATCGATGACGACCTTGGCGCCGGCGAAGTCGCCGCCGATGTCAATCGTCCGGTACCACTCCAACTGACTGCACTTGACGACGTGGATGTTCGCGTCGTTTCCGTTGACGGTCACCGATGCCGTGCTGGAGATCTGGCTCGGCGATTTCGGACTGCAAGCGACGAGGCCTACGGCGGCAAGCGCCGCGGCGGCGACGACCACGATTCGGTTGCGCACTCGGCCACCTCGATCCTCGGTGACGAAACTTCTGGACCTGCTGCGATGATGTTATTCTCCCCGAAAGAGAATGCCAATATCGGTTGTTCTTGGCTGTCCTCGTCTGTTTTTGTCACTGGAGCGATGACCACATGGTGGACCTGGAGTACAACCCCGATCTCGAAGACGGGTTGGCGGTGCTCACCATCGATCGCCCCCATGCGCGCAATGCCATCGCGCTGGACACCATGGAGCAGCTGGAGAAGGCAATCGATGCCGCAGCGGGCGCGCGAACCCTGGTCATCAAGGGCGCGGGCGAACGGGCCTTCGTATCGGGCGGTGACCTCAAGGAGCTGAGCGCGCTCAGGACCGAAGAAGATGCCGCGGCAATGGCGAAACGGATGCGGTCCATCTGCGATCAGCTTGCGACGTTTCCGGCTCCGGTCGTCGCCGCCCTGAACGGCCACGCCTTCGGCGGCGGCGCCGAATTCGCCGTGGCCGCCGACATCCGGGTGGCTGCCGACGACATCAAGATCGCCTTCAATCAGGTGGCGCTGGAGATCATGCCGGCCTGGGGCGGCGCCGAACGGCTGGCCGCGATCGTCGGGAAGAGCAAGGCATTGCTGTTGGCGGGTACGGGAACCGCCCTCGACGCCGCCGAGGCGGAGCGGATTGGCTTGGTTGATCTGGTGTTTCCCCGCGCCTCATTCGAGGATGGCTGGCGGTCGGTCGCCGCCTCGCTGGCGCGCCATCCGGCGGCCGAGATAAAACGGGTAATCAGCGGAGTTTCGCCTGATGAGGCGATAGCATCCTTTGCACGGCTGTGGGTTGCCGACGCCCACTGGCAGGCCGCAGAGCGGGTGATGAACCGCACCGCCAGTCCGCGCCCGGCAGCCGGAGGAGCGACATGAGCATCGTAAAGAAACTGTTGGGCGTCGGCTCGGCCACGCTTCTGGGGCTGACGGGCCTGCTGGTCAGCACCGGACGGGCACACGCGGACCCGGTCTGGCATCAGGTCGTGTACATCGTCTCGTCCACGAGCCCGGCCTATGTAGACATCTTCTACCAGGATCAGGACCCGACCCTCTTCTCCGACTACAGCCACAACAACTACACATTCACCCCGCAGGTCCACGCCGATGTCGCCCCCGGTAAGCCGTGGGTTCAACCGGTGAACCTGTTAAACCCCGATCAGTGGGCGATGGTCACCGTCACCACCGGTCGGGAACCGGCGGCACCGGGCGGCATTCAATGCGACCTGTCAGTCGACGGCAAGGTCGTCGTTTCCAACATCGGCCCCAAAGGCGCGCTCTGCTCGCTGCGGTCCTGGTGAACCACCCAGGCCTCCGGCATACCCGCAATGGGCTTCGGCTCGCCCTCCAGGCGGCGCAGGTAACTTTCGACCAACGCCACGGTCTCGGCATGGCCGCCGGACATGCCGATCGCCTGCTCGAGCACGAGGAAGCGCGACAGGCTGGTCATGAGAACCGTCAGCACCACCGGCGGCACCTCCCCGCTGTCGGCACCGTAGCGCTGCAGCGCGGCGGCCACCGCTTGGCGTTGTTCCTCGCGGAAACGTTCGGCGTAGTAGGCGATCTCGGCTCGCATCTCCTTGCGGTGATTGGCCAGCGCCATGAACTCCATCGAAATGCGGGTGAACGCGGGATCGGTGCCGAACATCCACAGCGCCCACAAGGGCTGCGGCGATTGCAGCGCTTGCGCTTGCACCTGGAGACCTTCCTCGGCACGGCGGCGGAAGACCTCGAGGAACAGCTCGTCCATGGTGCGGAAGTAGTAGTGCACGAGTTGGGGTTTCAGCCCCGCCCGGCTGGCGAGCCGGCGCGACGTCACCGCGGCGTAGCCCTCTGCGAGCATCAACTGCTCGGCCGCGTCGAGCAGCAGGCCGCGATTCTTCGCGTCCGGCGCCCCGATCCTGCGGGCCGATGTCATGCCTTGACTCCATACGCTCGACGTCCCGTGTCAGCCACGCCTGATCGTATCGTTGCCCGCGTTGTGACCTTGACCCTGACATTACCGCCATGCTAAGCAGGTGCTCAGCACTTCACGGACATCTGACTCGGGCGGCGCACAGTCTCGTCGCTGAACCACCATTCGGCCACAGCCGGCTCCTGGAGGCACGCACCACATGAGCAACTTCGAAACGATCGACTTCTTCACCGATCCGTCTCTAGTGCCCGATCCGCACCCCTACTTCGACTACCTGCGCAGCCAGAACCCGGTGCTGCGGCTGCCCCACCATGGGGTCGTTGCCATCACCGGCTATGACGAGGCCACCGAGGTCTACAAGGACCCCGACACCTTCTCGAACATCGTCGCGCTCGGCGGCCCCTTTCCGCCGCTGCCTTTCCAGCCCGACGGCGACGACATCAGCCCGCAGATCGACCAGCACCGCAGTTACTTCCCGATGAACGAGCACATGGTGACCATGGATCCCCCGGACCACACGCGTGCCCGGTCGGTGCTGAGCAAGCTGCTGACGCCCAGCAGGCTGAAGCAGAACGAGGAGTTCATGTGGCGCCTCGCCGACCGCCAGCTCGACGAGTTCCTGACCAACGGCGAGTGCGAGTTCATCAGCGAATACTCAAAGCCCTTCGCCACCTTGGTGATTGCCGACCTGCTAGGTGTTCCCGAGGAAGACCACAAGGAGTTCCGCGTCGTCTTGGGCGCCGACCGCCCCGAGTCGCGGGTGGGCGCCCTGGACCACGAATCGGTCGGCGTCAACCCGCTGGAGTGGCTCGACGACAAGTTCTGCTCCTACATCGAGGACCGGCGACGCGAACCGCGCAACGACGTCCTGACCTCCCTGGCGACCGCGAAATATCCGGACGGGTCCACACCCGAGGTCATCGAGGTGGTTCGATCCGCGACGTTCCTTTTCGCGGCCGGACAGGAAACCACGGCCAAGCTGCTCAGCGCGGCGCTACAGGTGATAGGCGACCGGCCCGACATCCAGCAACAGCTGCGTGACGACCGGAGCCTGATTCCCGGGTTCATCGAGGAATCCCTGCGGATGGACAGCCCCGTCAAGAGCGACTCGCGGCTGGCCCGCAGGGCCACCACAATCGGTGGGGTCGACATACCCGCCGGCACCGTCGTCATGGTGTTGCCGGGCGCGGCCAACCGCGATCCACGCCGGTTCGACAACCCGCACGAGTTCGACCTGCACCGAAAGAATGTCCGCGAGCACATGGCGTTCGCGCGCGGCGTGCACTCGTGTCCGGGTGGACCGCTCGCCCGGGTGGAGGGCCGGGTCTCCATCGAGCGCATTCTGGACCGGATGGACGACATCGGGATCAACGAGCTCAAGCACGGGCCGGCCAACGACCGCCGGTACACCTATGAGCCGACGTACATCCTCCGCGGGCTCAGGGAACTGCACATCACCTTCACGCCGAAGGGCTAGGTGCTTACACCGGATTTGATAGCACATGCGCTATCGATTTGGGGACTCACCTATTACCACCGGAAGCCGGGGGCGCTCCGGACTAAGCACCGTTCAACGGATTTGATAGCACATACGCTATTGATTTCGGGACTCACCTATCACCACAGCGGCCGGGGCGTTCCGGACAGAGCGAAGCCCCACCGGTGGTGCTACCGGATCGCCACGCCGGCGAAGTAGCAGCCCAGCAGGCTCACGGCGATGAGTATCACCCACGCGTCCGTCAGGCGGCACAGCAATGCGGGAGACCGTCTGACTTCCATGAACTCCCGAAAAATGATGCGCACCTTGATAACTGCGATCATGATGACGCCCGACGTGACTGCCGCGCTGGCCCGCAGGGCCCCACTGGAGTGGTCTATCCAGAGGTAGGTCAGCGTGAGCGACGCCAGAACCAGCCAAACGACAAGCAGCCTTTTGTTGAACTTGATCACCGATCACCTCACCACGTAGAGCAGTGCGAAGATGAGCACCCAGAGGAAGTCGACGGTGTGCCAGTAGGTGGCGCAGGTTTCGACGAGCTCCTGGGAACGCCGCGCCGGGCTCCGGAGTTGATAGACGACGACTCCGAGGACGACGAAGCCGATGAGCAGGTGGACGAAGTGGATCCCGGTGAGAAAGAAGTAATACGTGAAGAATTCGTTGGTCGAGAAGCCGTTCCCCAGGTGAATCTGCCGGGACCACTCGAGCACCTTGGATACCATGAACACCAGACCGAAGGACGCGGTGAGGAAGCAGTCTTTCAGTGCCGGTCGATAGGCGCCGGCGCGCGCCGACTGGACGCAGCGCGCCACCGACCACGAGCTCAGCAGCAAGACGAGGGTGTTGAAGACTCCGATGCGCAGGTCCAGCTGCGCCTGGGCGTGCAGGAAGAGCTCGGGGCTTCGCGCGCGGTAGAACAGGTAAAAGCCGAAATAGGCTGTGAAGACTAGCGTTTCGAACAGCACGAACGCCCACATGTCCGGTTGACCGGGCACGAACCTGGCGGGCTTGTTGGCGTCCTGCGCCCTGTCGGCGCCGGCGAGGTCGGTCATCGTGCGGCCCTCGCGCGGTCCGGCAGCGGCCCGGTACCGAAGTCCTCGCGCTGGATGAGCTGCCTGAGCAGGAAGATGAAAACCCCTGTGTAGATGCCGAACACGACCATGTCGAGCCACCAGGCGATCTGGCCGTTCCAGGCGAATACCCCCTGCCGGAAGATCCACGCCGGCGACACGACGATCTCGGTGAGCCCGTTGCAGAGGTTCAGATAGCCGAACCACTTGGGGAACACTCGATTCTTGTCGATCAGGATCGCGAGCATCCACACCAGCGAGCCGATCAGGAACACCCCCATGGTCCCGACGAACGACAAGAACGCGAAGTCGTAAATCCAGCTGACCAGCTGGGGGTCGCGGTCGGGCCGCAGCGCCCCCACGGTCAGGGCGATGCACATCAGCAGCATGCCGGGAATCGCACTGAGCGAATACAGAATGAGGTATGAGTACGCGAATGCGCGGCTGACCGACATGCGTCGCATCGAATACGCGATGAGGGCGTTGCTCATCGTAGTCATGCCGGTGATGACGAACATGATGGCGAACCCGGCGAGAAGCCCGAAGTGGTTGTCGTGGAACCACTGCACGACCCTCGGCGTGCCCCAGGCGGGGCTCGGCGGGGGCTGGACGCGCGTGATCACGAAGAACACCAGGAAGAAGAAGTTGTAGAAGACGACCAGAGTCCACCAGGCCAACCACAACTCGCGCTTCGGGTTATGCCGGCAATGCCAGGCGATGCGACGAGGCAGCGGACCCGCGGGCGGTGTCAGCGGGGACGGCGTCTGTGTCGCCACCGTGCTCATACTGCGACTCGTTCTTCGGCGCGCTGCCGGTGCTCGGCGCGCTCCCGATAGATGGCCTGGCCCAGAACAACACCCATCACAACGATCCACACAGCGATGACAATGTTCTTCAGCCAGAACGACAGGGCCCCGTCCCACGCCAGGGGGCCGGTCAAGGCCAGCCCGACGAACGCCGCCGGCACGAGCGCGGCCGCGGCGAGAAGATTGAAATGTGCTACCCAGCGCGGCAATACCGGGTGTGACGGGTCGTCGAAGTAGATCGCCAGGGCCAGGATCGCGCTCTGCGCGATGAGAAAGGGAACAACGGTGGTGAACGTGATCCAGGCGAAATCGTCGAGCAGTTGCGTCAACTCAGGGTTCCGCTCCGGGCGGAAGGCGGCCAGCAGCCAGCAGACGTTGGCGATGAGGAAAAGCGTCGGGCCGCCCGCCACGCAGCCGAGCATGCAGTAGGAAAAGATCGGCGTGCGATGAGCCATCCGGCGGATCTGCATCACGATCAGGATCAGGATCGGGATGAGGCACACGGCAAACCAGTTGAACACGATCATGCTGTAGCGGATGCGCGAGAGGTTCGCCGGATCCCGATAGAAGGCGGCTACCTGTTCTGCCGACATCGTGGGCGACATCGGCGGCGTGAAGCCCGGAAACAGGAAGAACGCGCCGATCCAGATCAGCGCCGCCGCGGGCAGGGTCCACAACAGAATCAGCTCACCATCGATGCGCCGCAACGCAATTCGCGGGGATCGAGAGGCTGCGGTAATCATTTCGCCGTCGTCGGCCATCGGTGACTCCTTCCGGCGCTAGTGAGCGAAGCTAGCCGATCGGTTATCCAACAGTCAATAGCCGATCGGCTACGCTCTGGGGCGTGGCTTCCCCCCAGGCCGACAGCCGGTTTCGTTTCATCACGCGCACCACGGCGCAGACACGCGTGCTGGATGCCGCCCTGAGCTTGATTGCCGAGCACGGTGTGGGCGGAACGTCATTGCAGATGATCGCCGACGCGATCGGGGTCACGAAGGCCGCGGTCTACCACCAGTTCAAGACCAAAGAACAGATCGTCATCGCGCTCACCGAACGTGAACTCGGGGGTCTCGAGGAGGCGTTGGAGGCGGCCGAGGCCGATCCCGCCCGGGCCCGCGAGTTGCTGCTGGACAGGGTCATCGATGTGGCCATCGAGCGCCGCGGCGCGGCCAGCACCCTGCAGTTCGACCCGGTCATCGTCCGGCTGCTTGCCGACCAACCACCGTTTCAGCTTTTCATCCAGCGCCTCTACAGCGTGCTGGTTGGTGACGCCGGCGACGATCGCCGCGTGTTGGCGGCGATGCTGTCGGGTGCCATCGCGGTCGGCGTGGTTCATCCGCTCGTCGCTGATGTCGACGACGAGACACTGCGTTCTCAGCTGCGGCGCATTACCGGCCGGCTCGTGGACGCGGGCGAAGGCTAATCGCAAGTTCTGATTTCAGGGCAGTGCTTTTCGCGCCGTTCAGGTACCGTTTTCGCATGAACACAGCCGCGCGTTTCGCTGCCGCCGCGATCATGATGGCCACCGGATTCGGACTGGCGAGTGTGGGCACCGCGACCAACGCTCGCGCCGATGTTCCCTGGCCGTTCGTCGGATACCACTGGTGTCCGGGCCAGCCCTTCGACCCGAGCTGGGGGCCGCAGTGGGACCAGACCACCTGCCACGACGCGCATCATCGTGACAGGGATGGCACGATTCACAACGGCGACTACTGGGGACCCAGCCCCTTCCAAACGTGGCCAGAGATTCCGAACACACTGCCGTGAAATTAGGCGGCGAATCGGGCGGCGAATCGGCTTAAGTGTCGCCCCGCTCCCAGTTTTGTACTCCGTCATGCGCGTTGCAGACCAGGAATAGGCCATCCGGCGCTTGCGCGACGTAGTACTCCGGGTAGTCCTCGCAAGACGAATTCTCTTCCTTGACACCTGCCATCGGTGGCGATCGGAACCATCGGGGCTCATACCTCCGCGGTGAGCCGCAGAACATCAGCCGTCCCGTCTGCGTGGTGCCTGACACGTAGTAATCGGCGGTACCGAACACGTAGTAAGTGGTGTTGTCACAGTAGGTACCGAGTATTACGTGCGGCCTGATGCCCGGCGTGCAGTCCGGATAATCGCAATTAACGGGTCCGGCGGCAGCCCGGGGCGCCACCAACACAGCGAGGCCTTGGACGAGGCCTAAGAATACGGCGACCGCTGCAACTATGAATCGCACGACGTTACTCTAAATTACTTTGCCCATCGCTGGGAATAGAATTCTCCGGCTCGGAGAAGAAGTGCATCGAATGCCGCTGTCGCCCGCGCCGGCGTCCCCGTTTGGCAGTGATAATGTGGCTCTCCTGTAGGCGCGGACGAGGAGGTGATCCAGTGCCGCGGCGCAAGTTTTCCGGTGGGGCGACCTACGCCGATGATCGACGAGTGATGGTCTCGTCCGCGTCACCGTCTCCTTCGGTAGCAAATGCCGGAGAAACCGCCGAAATCGCGCAGGCCGAAGCCCGCGCCGAAGCCGCTCGCGCCCGCGCGATACGGCTGCGGCAACAAGCCGAGGCGGGCGATCGCGAAGCCGAGTCGTCAGCGTCGCGCCGGTGGCGGCTGCGTCGCCCAAGCCGGAAAGCCCTGGCCGCCGTTGTCGCGGTGGTATTCGTCTGCGCCGCGCTGACGGCGAGCGGATACCTGGTGTGGCACCACCACAACGTCCTGCAGCAAAGGCAGCGCACCGCGGAGTTCGCCGCGGCGGCCCGCAACGGCGTGGTGATGATGATGTCGATCGATCCGAACAAGGCGCGAGACGACATGCAGCGTTGGGCCGACGACACCACCGGAGTATTCAAGGCCGGCATCTTGTTGGGTGCCGAGGATGCCGTGAAGGCACTCGAGCAGTCGAAGGCCAGCTCCAAGGGAGCCGTGCAAGCCGTCGCCGTGGAGTCCAGGACCGAGGATTCGGCGATTGTTCTGGTCGCGGCGAAATCCGAGTTCACCAAACCCGGTCAGGCTAAGCCGGAATCGCGGTCAGTGCGGCTCGTCGTCAGTGTCCAAAGGGACGGCGGCCAGCTCAAGATTTCGAGGGTCGAGTTCGTCCCGTGACGGTCGACAGTGCGGCAAAAGAGGCGGCTCGAGAGCCGGCGCAGCGCAGCCCAACCAGCCGCCGAATCGGCGTGATTGGGCGCTGGATGCGTCGCTGCGCGGCAAAGTGGCGGCCAATCCTGTTGACACTGCTGGTTGTTGGAGCGACCGGGTTCGGTGGGGGCTACTTCTACTTCGTGTACCGTGCGGATTTGCAGACCAACAACGCCGCAGCGCACCAGGTCATCAAGGCGGCCAGCGATGGTGCCGTGGCGTTGCTTTCCTATTCGCCTGCCACTCTTGACCGTGATTTCGCCAACGCCAGGTCCCGGCTCACGGAGGACTATCTGGCGTACTACCAGCGCTTCGCAGATCAGATCGTGGGGCCATCGGCACAGCGGGGCCAAGTCGCGACGGCGGCCACCGTGGTCAAGGCCGCCGTATCGGAACTGCATCCGAATTCCGCCGTCGTGCTCGTGTTCGTCAAACAGAAGACGACCAGCAAGGAAAAGCCGCAACCGGTGGTGACATCGAGCAGCGTTCGAGTGACGCTGACAAAGGTCAACGGATCGTGGCTTATTGAGAAATTCGAATCCGTGTGAGCGCCCGCGCAGCCCTCGATGTAAAACCATTCCGTGATATGCGGAGTTGGTGTTAGTCTGTGAATTCAACTGCACGCCCGGGAATTGCGGGATTCAGCGCGTCAAGGAGCACGCGATGCGTTCAATAAATGTGATGCTAGGCGCGACACTGGTGGCCGCCGGCGTGGGCACGGCGCCGTCGGCATGGGCCTACGACCCGGCCATCAACGGGACATACACCGCCACGGTGATCGGCGACTGGGCTCAGACCAACCAGGTGTATCACCAGGAGCCGGTGGTGCGAAGCACCTGGAAGATCACCTCCTCGTGCTACACCGCCCAAGACTGCAAGGGTGAGGTGGTCAGCGACCAGGGCTGGACCGCGCCGCTGAGGATGCATGACGGGCTCAACTGGTATGTCAAACGCGAAATCCCGAACTGGGAAACGTGTCCCGACGGCACGTCGTTTCCCGGCCACGACGAAATCTATTTCTATCCCGCGAATCCGGACACCGGTGAAAACACGCTTGGGTCGCTGGTTTTGGCCGGAAGGGATCATACAATCGGCCCGGTCGGCGTTTGCGGCACCAACCTCCCGCTGTATATCGACCAGCCGTTCCGGCTGGACAAGATTGGGTGACCCGGACGCACGCGGCCTAAAGGCCTAAAGACCTTGCCCGCCTTCGGTGTTGGGCTTACGTGGCGAACATGTCCTTCCACGTCTTGGGTGCCTTGGGCGTCGTGGTCGTGACCAGATCCGACTGGCGATAAACCTGGCCATCCGGGGCGACGTAGGTACCGGTGTGCGGGTTGTACTGCGCAATCGCCACCGAGGGCCCCCCCGACGGGCCGGGCTGGGACTCGTTGTGCCCGAACGCACCCGGCGCAGCCGAAGGCTGGGCCGGCGCGTGGCTTGCCGCGCCGGTCGGGGGTCCGGCCGGGGAGGCGGGAACGTCGATCGGCGCTATGGGCGACACCTCCCCCATTTGCGCCGCCGGGCTGAGCGGCGCGGCGGGTGGCGGTAGTCCGGTCGACGGGGGCGTTCCCCGCGGAACCGCCCCCGGCGGCAGCGGCGTTCCCTCCACCGGCCCGAAGATTCTCTCGCGGTTCCAGTTGACCCGGTCGTCGGGCGGGATGCCCTGCGCGATCAGGTTCGGGTCCAGCGGGTAGGTGCCGAACACGTGCTGTCTCATCGCCAGCGGTTCGAAAGGCCTGTCGCTCTCACAGATTTCGACGGTCGGCGCGCGTTTGCCGGGCTGCCCCTGGCAGGGGTAGTTGCGGGCGCCGCGCACTCCGATGGGTGAATCCTGCGGCAGCTTGCAATACAGCCCGTTCGGCGTGTCGATAACGCGGGTGTCGGACGGGGCACGCCATTGGCTCGGCGGCAAAAAGCCGACCGTGCACGCGGGCGGATCACTGATGACGAGGTTGAAGGCGCCCGTGGCCAGACCGGTCGGGGACTTCGTGCCGAGGAACGACTGAATCGCGGCCGTGAACGGCGGCAGCAACACCAACACCTGCTCGAGGGCGGCGTGGTAGGTCACGCCGATCTGGCCGACTGTGGTCAGGTTGGCGAGCAGCACGGGCAGCGTCGGTTTGATCTGGTCGAGCAGCTGGGACGCCTCGTTGAAGGCCCCTGGCCCTCTTTCCAGCAGGGTTCGGAACTGTGGGTCGTTTTTCGCCAGCTGCCCGCTGACGCCGGCCAGGCTGCGCGCCCAAGTTCGGATTGAGTCGGTCGTTTGGGCTTGCGCGTCGAGGAATGGCCCGGTGTCTTCGGTCAGGGTCTGTGCGCGGTCGGCGACGCCGTTGATATCACCCGAGATTCGTGCCGAAGAGTCGAACAACGATCCGAAATCGTAACCCGCGCCGTTGAATGCCTTGAAGGACTCGTCGAGCAGCGTGCCGAGCTTGCCCTTGGGGATGCTGTTGATCAAGGCGCTGGACTGGTCGAGCACGGGACCGATCGGCTGCGGGATCGTCGCATCGTTCACCGCTATGACCGAGCCGTCGTGCAGGTAGGGCGGCGAGTCGTTTCGTGGCCGCAAATCAACGTAATACTCACCTACCGCGGAGATGCTGCGCACCTCCGCCCTCAGGTCCGCCGGGATTTTCGGCGAAGTGTCCAGGGCGAGCGTGGCTTGCGCGCCGTTGGGGGTCAGCCCGACGGCGGTCACCTTGCCAATCTGAACCCCGCGGTAGGTCACGTTGCTGAAGCGGTACAGGCCACCGCCCGCGGGCAGTTTCAGCGTGACCGTCATCTTGCCGATGCCGAGCAGCGTCGGCGCCTGGATGTACCACAGCACCATCAAGATCACACCGATGGTCCCCACGATCATGAAGACCGCCAATTGGATACGGACAAGGCGGGTCAGCATCTACGGGCCCCCGTCCGTCGGTTGGCTGGTGGTCGGCGTCGCACCGGGTACCGGGGCACCCTGGTTCGCCGGCGGTGCCGCGGATGGCGGCGGGCCGGGCAGCGCCGGCGCCGAGGGTGGCGGCGCGTTCTGCGCGTCCGGGCCGAGCATCGTCATGCCCGCGATCAACGGCGATACCGGCGGCGACGGTGCCGCGGATGGCGGTGTGTCTGCCGACTGCGGGTTGACCGGTGCCGGTGTCGCCGATGGTGGCGGTCCCGGGGGCGGTCCCCAGGGCGGCGGCCAGTGGACCCGCGCCGGTTCCCCGACCGGCCCGGGCGCCTCCACTCCCCCGGGTGCCCCGGGCGGCGCACCGTATTTGAATTGCAGGTACTCCGGATCCCCGGGCACCGGAACAGCTTCCGCGCCCAGCCGTCCCCAGTGGGTGCCAAGCAGGATGCTCTTGCGCAGCCCGGAGTTGGTCAGATCGATTATGAAATACCCGTTGACATAGTCACCCCGGACGTACCGATCGATGAAGCCCTGCGTGAACGGGAACGTCGGCGCGTACGCGGTGGCGGCGCCGAGATCCGGCCCGATGTCGGCAAGCGCCTTGAGTGTCGGCCCAAGATTTTGCAGGTTTTTGACCAAGTCATCGCCTGCGTCGTTGGCGAGCCTGTTGGCGGTGTTGCTGAACGTCCCGAGTTTGTCGAGCGCCGTAACCAACCTCGGCCGCTCCTTGATGAGCACGTCCAACGCGGGCGGAATCTTGTACAGCGCCTGAGTGATGACGTCGCGTTGCCTGGCGAACGTGCCGGAAAGGCGGTTGAGTGCCTGTATCGACGCGACGAGGTTGTCGCGCTGCTGGTCGAATGTGCCTACGAATCTGTCGAGGCGCTCGATCAGATCGCGAACGGCGCCTTCGTGCCCGGACAGCGCGGCGTTGAAGTTGTGGATGATATCACCGATCTGGCCCAGCCCTCCCGCGTTGAGGATCACCGACAGCGACGACAGGGTCTGTTCGGTCGACGGATAGGTCGACGACCGGTTCAGCGGGATCGTGGCCCCCGGTTGCAGCCGTCCCTTTCCGGGTTCGCCGAGTGGCGGATTCAGTTCCAGGTGCATGGATCCCAGCAGGCTGGTCTGGCCCACGCTGGCCACGGCATTGGCGGGGATCGTCACGCCGGGCTGCACGGAGATTTCGACGTCGGCGTGCCATCCGCGCACCCTCATCCTGCTGATGCTGCCGACGATGACATCGTCGATCATCACCGGTGAATTCGCTTCCAAAGTCACAACGTTGGCGATCTCGACGTGGTAGGTGCTGGCGCCCGGCCCGCGTCCGACCGCACCCGGCAGCGGCAGCGAGTTCAGGCCGTTGAACGCGCATCCGCTCACGGCGAGCACGACGCAGCAGCCGATGCCGAGCACCCGCCTTACGGCGGTCCGGGCGGTCATGGTTGCGGCCCTTCCGCCGGAAGCAGCATGTCCGAGACGTTCGCCGGAGCCGGCGGCGGTTCGGCCGGCGTGGTCGGCGGCGGGGGCTCCGGCATCGCCGCTCCGGGTATCCGCCCCGGCGGCGGTGGCGGCGGCGCCGCCGGCGGCGTGTCACCCGGCAGCCCGGTATACGCGGACACCGCGGGCGGCAAGTCGGGCGGTGCCGGCTTGGGGCCCTCCCCGCCGGGCGCCAGTCGCTGCTCTGTGTAAACGACGTTCTTCGAATCAAACACCGGGGCCAGGATCGGGTTGACCGGAATCGGGAGATAGTTGAAGTTGAAGTACAGCAACGGGTTGAACACCCGCAACGCCGGGCTCAGATACAAGCCGCACAGCTTGCCCGACTCGTTGGCGGTGGCGTTCTCCAGGGCCCCGACTTGAGAGCACAGAGCCCACACCGGATTGGTGAGGTTCTGGAGTCCGACCCCGCCGCGGACATTCCCGACGTCCGGGTCGTAGTCGTTGTAGGCGTTAGCCAGCGCGTTCGGCGTGACGTGCAGAACGTTCTTCAGCGACATCTTGTTGTCGACAAGGATCTGCGTCAGGTCGGCCAATCGCGCGATCTGCTCGGAGGTCGCATCACGAGTGCCCGCGATGAACCGCTGCACCTCACCGACCGCGCTCGACAGGTCCGTCAATGCCGCGTCGATGTCGGACTTGTTGTCGTCGAGCACGCTGGTGAGTGTGGCCAGCCGGTTGTCGAACTGCACGATCTGGGCGTTGCTGTCCCGCAGAGCCGAAACGAAGGTCTGCAGATTCTTGATGATGTCGACGAGGTTGCCGCTGCCGTTGGCCAGGATCCGCGCCACCCCGGACAGTTGGGCCAGCGTCTGTCGCAGCTTGTCGCCGTTACCGCCGCCCAGCGCGTCGGCGGCGCTGTCGATGAACCGCGCTACCGACGGGGTCGACACCTTGCTGTTGGGGCCCAACTCCGTTGCCAGGCGCATCAATTGGTCTTTGACCTCGTCCCATTCGACGGGCACCGCCGTCCGCTCGATCGGTATGACCGCGCCGTCACGCATCGTGGGGCCGCTCGACCGGTAGGCCGGGGTGAGCTGGACGTAGCGCGCCGCCACCAGGTTCTGGGCGACGATCACCGCCTTCGCGTCCGCCGGGATGGGCACGCCGCGATCGACGTGCATGACCAGCTTCGCCTGGGTGCCCTGCGGTTGGATGGACGAGATGGTGCCGACCTTCATGCCGGACACCCGCACGTCGTCACCCGGATAGATCGCTGTGGCGGTGGGGAAGTAAGCGGTGATCGTCGTCGGGCGAAAGAAGGTGTTACGGAGGGCGATTGCCGTGCCGAGAACGACGAGCGCGCCCAGCGCGATCGCTAGTCCGATCTTGAGCCTCTTGCGCGGAATCGCCTCGAGCCGGGTCATCGCGACCCTCCCGGCATC
>Ga0335076_10000113_pt1 | contig 65082 bp, 61 predicted proteins | sample Lox_Sample_25_FD_206717 | JGI IMG/M metagenome (GOLD analysis project Ga0335076, IMG submission 206717) | Soil microbial communities from Loxahatchee National Wildlife Refuge, Florida, United States - Lox_Sample_2.5 | ecosystem: Environmental > Terrestrial > Soil > Wetlands | place: USA... | reverse complement strand
GGTCACGGGTTTGCACCGCTGAACGTGCGACCGAGTACCGCGTCCGCGGTGACCTTCGGCCCTACAGCAACGATTTTCGGGAGCGTAGCAACGAATCATGAGACAGAGAACCGATTTGCCGGCCGTCCTCGACGTCGAGGTGACGACGCACGGGAAGCTACCCGGTGCCGACAGCTACGCACGGAAAAAGGTCGGCGAGCTCGGTCGCTTTGCCCACGAATCGGTTCTGCACGCTCGTGTCAGGTTGAGTGAGCACGGCGATCCGGCGGTCGCCCGCCGGGTTGTCGCCCAGGCCAACCTCGACGTCAACGGTCGGCTAATCCGCGCGCAGGTCGAGGGCGTCACCGCGCAAGAGGCGATCGACCGACTCGAGGCGCGGCTGCGTCATCGACTGGAGCGCAGCGCCGAACACTGGCAAGCCAAGCGAGGCGGCATCCCCCGCGTCGGTCCGCACGAATGGCGGCATCAGTCCGAGCCGACCCATCGGCCGAATTACTTCCCCAGGCCCGAAGGCGATCGCCGGATCGTGCGGCACAAGTCATACAGCCTGCCGGCCTGCAGCGTCGAAGAGGCCGCGCTCGAGCTGGAGCTGCTCGACTACGACTTCCACCTATTCACCGAGCAGGGCACGAAGCAGGACAGCGTCCTGTACCGCGGGGGCCCCACCGGATACCGTCTGGCACAAGTCAATGCGGAATCCGCGAACAGGCTGGCACCGTTCGAGATGCCGCTGACCATCAGTCCGCAGCCGGCGCCGCGGCTCACCGCCGACCAGGCAATCGAACGGATCGGGTTGCTTGGCCTGCCGTTCCTGTTCTTCGTCGACACCGCCCGGGACCGTGGGAGCGTGCTGTACCACCGCTACGACGGGCACTACGGGCTGATCACTCCGGCGAGCTGAGCCGCAGCACCAAGCAGACCACTCGAACCCGCGGCGGTCCCGGAAACTCCCCCCATCCGGGACCGCCGCTCCCAATGTCGTTATGCGCCGAGGCCTTTGACCGATCTAGTGTCCCGGCTGAGCTAGGTGGTCGAGGAACCAGTCGCGGGCCAACACGGCCACTTGCTCGAGGGTGCCCGGTTCCTGGAAAACGTGAGTTGCTCCGGGGACGATGGCGACCTCGCACTCGGCGGGGATCGCCGCTTGTGCCTGGCGGTTGAACTTGAGGACCGTTTCGTCGCGTCCGCCAACTATCAACAGGGTCGGAGCGTGCACGTCGCGCAGCGACTCGCCGGCCAGATCGGGCCGCCCACCACGGGATACCACCGCCGCCACCTTGACCCCCGGATGCGCGGCCGCGGCCAGGGCCGCGCCCGCTCCGGTGCTGGCACCGAAGTAGCCGACTGGCAGTGACGCGGTGTCGGGTTGGCCGGCCAGCCACTCCGTGACATCGACCAAGCGGCGGGCGAGGAGTCCGATGTCGAAGACGTTGGCGCGGATGCGTTCTTCGTCGGGCGTCAGCAGATCGAAAAGCACCGTCCCGAACCCGGCGTGGTTGAGGACCTCGGCGACGTATCGATTGCGCGGGCTGTGTCGGCTGCTTCCGCTGCCATGTGCGAATACGACGACACCCTTCGAGTGCTCCGGGATGAAGAGGTGCCCGGCCACCGAGACCGCCCCGGTATTCACTTCGATTTCTTCGTCACGCAGCGGCGGATCGTCGGAGCCGGCTCGGATGGCCGCACGCAAATCGCCGCGGGCCCGGTTGAGGAGAGCGACCACTTCGTCGTCCGAGGTCTGCGCGAAGTTGCGGTATCCCTGACCGACGGCGAAGTATGGCACCGGCGTTTCCAGGCACACCACCTCGTCGGTGTACCCGGCCAACTGTGTGACGGCGTCGGTGGCGGCGATGGGAATCGCCAACACCACCCGGCTGGCCCCCTCGGCGCGGGCCACCTGGCAGGCCGCCTGCGCGGTCGCTCCGGTCGCGATGCCGTCGTCGACAATTACGGCGGTTCGCCCCTTCAGTGAAATCGGCCGATGATGGCCGCGGAAGCGTTCGGACCGGCGTTGCAACTCGGCACGTTCCTTGGTTTCGACCGCGGCCATTTGCTTATCGCTGAGTCGGGCCGCGCGGACGACGTCGTCGCTGATTACCCGCACACCGCCGTCGCCGATCGCGCCGAAGGCAAGCTCCGGGTGAAAGGGCACCCCGAGCTTGCGTACCAAAAGCACATCCAGGGGAGCGCCCAGCGCCGTGGCGACCTCGAAGGCCACCGGAACTCCGCCGCGCGGCAGGCCGAGCACCACTGCATCTTGGCCGCGCAAGAAACCCATGCGCGACGCCAGTTGCCTTCCGGCGTCCGCACGATCAGTGAATTTCCGCATTAATCGTCCCCGAACTAACCGACGAAGTTCACAAAATCGCTACGCACTGCGCGGATTGGCTGTATCGGTCGCGGCGTATCGCAGCAGGGCACCGACCCCATCCGTGGGTGCGATCCGATTGCAGGCGGAAACCAAAGAGGCACCAACCGCTATTGCGGTGAACGGCAACGCCTCATCGGCCCTTGCCACACGTTGAACCGGTTCGCCGAAGTCGGATAGTGCGTCGGCATCGGGCGCTAATCTGGTGAGCGCTTTGCCGGTGACCACGGTGGCGTCGCCCAGCCCACCGACGATCAGCGTGTCGACGTCGCCGTCACGCAGCGCCGCGCACACGGCCGCGATGCCCTGGGCCGCCAATCCCGCGCCGCGTCCGATCTCGGATTCAAACCGATCCGCGATGTCGGCCATCTCGATGCCACGGCGCCGGGCGAACTCGGCGGCCGTCAGCTGGCGGACCTGTTCCTCGTCGATACCGCTCTTGCGGGCTCCGGCATGCAACTGCGAAACCCGCCGAACCACGCGCCGCGGTAATTGGGAGATGAGGTCCGCGCGCGAACGAACCTCACCGCACAGGAAAACCACCTCGGGGTCCGCCTCGTCCACCAGTCGCGTGACTTCATCGGCGACCGCTCGGCAGTTCATGCGGATGGCTTCCTCGGTCGTGTGCTGAAAGTCGCCGTAGCCGTTCCAGCCGGCGGTGACCGGCTTGTGCACCGGATACCCCGCGCCGTCGATGCTTGTTGAGCTGACGGCGCCCCCTTGATGCAGGGTGACGTCGGCGCCGGCGTGATCAACCGCGGCAAACACGTAGGTCGGTCGCTGCGCCTCGAGCTCGATCAGCGGCACGATGTACGGGTAATCCGACAGGCGAACCACCGTAGCCGGCGGTGGGCTGATCAGGGGCTCGTTGATCAGCACCTGATCGCCGGTTGCGATTACCGCGCGGCCGCGCCGTCCGACGGCCGGTCGATAGTGCAGCACGGCTTGCTCGAGCGTGCCGAGGATTTCCGCGCCCGCGCCCAGGTGCTCGAGATGCTTGCGGATATCGCCCCATTTCGCTTCCAGCTGCTCGAAGGCATCTGCCGTGTCGTGTGAATCGTCGAAGTAGACCGAGGCAAACGGGCCTTCTGTTTTTGCCAGCCACCTGAGGCGATCTGATTGCATGCCATCCCTCTCCGCTCTTGTGCCTTCGCTCTGCTGTCGGCAACCGTATGAAGACGAACGTGGCCCGCGGGAGGGTCGTTAGCCCCCAAATTCGGGTCTTAGGTCACCGATGGCCACCACGGTCAAACCGTCGATTTCCGAGCGCGAGATAGCCTCGCCAGATCGGATGCGACACCGGGGCTGATATCCACGGGGTAGGACCAGCCGCTGGCTTCCAGTGAACGAAGGTAAGGCGGAAGCCGATCGAGCTGCCGGCGCGCCCAGTCTCGCGACGCCCGTAATTCGGGATCGTGAAGGCGCCGGCCGCCTTTCATGACCGGCACCAGCAGCGGCTCGCCATCGAGGTCTTCGTCGGGCTTGCCGATCGTGTCACCGGCGAAGACGCCGTTGTCGAGCCGGCGTAGCACCTGCTTGCGCCCCGGATAGATCACCTTGCCGCTGGAGAACTTGGTTCGCCCGGTCCCGTCGTACTCCACGAGCTTGTACGCCATGTCGAGCGCGGGCGCATCCTGGGCCACAACGAGTTTGGTGCCGACCGCGAACGCGTCGATCGGGCAGCCGTCCTCCACCAGCTTCGCTATGCGGTACTCGTCGAGACCCGATGAAGCCAAGATTTCGACCTGGTTCAATCCCGCAGCGTCGAGCTTTGCGCGTGCCCCCTTCGACAGGGCACCAAGATCCCCGGAATCGAGCCGGACCGCCGCAACGTCGACTCGCTCCCGATGCTTGGCGAGTTCGATGACGTGGTCGACACCGCGCAGCGTGTCGTAGGTATCGACGAGCAAGGTCGTGCCCGGGTAGAGGCGGGAGAACGCGTCGAATGCGTCGAGCTCGCTGTCGCAGGCTTGAATGAAGCTGTGAGCCATGGTGCCGCACGCCGGGATTCCGTACTCACGGGCCGCGAGAAGATTCGATGTACCTGCGATGCCGGCGATATAGCTGGCCCGCGCCACCTTGAGCGCCGCGTCGGTGCCGTGTGCACGCCGCGCCCCGAAGTCCACCACCGCTCGGCCGCGAGCGGCTTCGACCACACGGGCTGCCTTGCTCGCGATCACGCTCTGCAGGTGAATCTGGTTGACCACGAACGTTTCGGCGAGTTGGGCTTCCACGATCGGCGCGATCACCTGCACAATCGGCTCGTGGGGAAAGACCACCGTCCCTTCCGGCACCGCCCACACATCTCCGGTGAAGCGAACCTCCGAGAGTGAATGCAGGAATTCCTCGGTAAACAGACGCAATCCATGTAGGTAGTCGATGTCGTCGGGCTGGAATCGAAACGCTTCTAGGAAGTCGAGCACATCGGACAAGCCGGCGGCCATCACATAGGACCGACCCTTCGGGAGCTTGCGAAACATGGTCTCGAACACGGCCGTTCCCGACATGTGGTGAGCCGTATAGGCCTGCGCCATCGTGATCTCATAGAGGTCGGTGAACAGCGCAGAAAAATGTCCAGGCGTGCTGGCGACGGTCACGCCGTCTCTTAGGCTGACGATTGTTCGTAGAGGGCCGAGAGGCGGTCTGCGAACTTCTCGATGACCACCTTGCGGCGAAGCTTCAGGCTCGGCGTGAGATCGCCGGATTCGATGGAGAGTTCGCGGTCGAGGATTGCGAATCTCTTGATCTGCTCCCAGCGATTGAGTTCCACGTTCAGCGCATCGATGTATCCAGCGATCAGTTCCTGTGTCTTTTGGTCACGCGCTATCTCGGCGAACGACTTACTCGCCAGGCCATTCTTACCGGCCCAGTCGGTGATCGCTTCACTGTCCAGGCTGACCAGCGCCGCGCAGTACGGCTTAGCCTCCCCATAGACGAGAAGCTCGCTCACATACGGGCAGAGGCCCTTGAACCTCGCGTCGATCGCCGATGGCGCCACATACTTGCCTTGCGAGGTTTTGAACATGTCCTTCTTGCGATCGGTGATCCGCAGAAAACCGTCGGTGTCGATCTCCCCGATGTCGCCGGTGTGAAACCAACCGTCCGCATCGAGCGCTTCGGCGGTGGCGTCCGGCAGATCGTGGTAGGAGGTCATCAAACCGGGCCCCCTGAGCAAGATTTCGCCGTCGTCTGCGATCTTGACGTCGGTGGCCGGGAACGGCCAGCCGACAGTTCCAAACCGGTATGCATCGGGGCGGTTGATAAATGATGCGGCCGCAGTCTCGGTCAGCCCGTAGCCCTCGAGCACGATGATGCCGACGGCATCAAACCACTGCGCGACCTCACGGTCCAGGGCGGCGGCAGCGGAGACGAAGAACCGGAGCCGGCCACCGAATCGCTCGCGGATAGTGGACAACACCATCCGGTCGGCCACCTTGTATGCCAGCGATGACGCGAACGAAGGCTTCTTGCCGGCTTGCCGGGTTCGGGAAACCTTCACGCCGACCCCAATTGCCCAGTCGAACATCTTCTTGGTGAGCCTGCCCCGCTCGGCAACCATTCCCTCGATGCGGGCATGCGCTTTCTCGAAAATGCGTGGTGCTGCGCCCATGATGGTGGGATGCAGGGTCGCAAGGTTGTCGACGATCCTCTCGGGACGGCCGTCAATCGCGGTCGGGAAGCCGATCTGCAGGGGCAGTGCCAGCATCACCTTGCCGAATGCGTGTGCCAGCGGCAGCCACAGAAAGTTCAGGTCGTCGGGGCCGAGGATGTTGAGAGAGTCGATGGCCGCGGCGGTGTACGTCCACGCCCCGTGGGTCAGGCGCACACCCTTCGGCCGCCCAGTGGTGCCTGAGGTGTATATGAGACTGGCGAGCCGTCCCGGACCGACGGCCGTGGCGCGCTCCTTGACGGCATTGGGCGAGTCGGCCAGCAGCTGCTTACCCAACTGCTCCAGTTCGGCGAGCGTGATCACCCAGTCGCCGTCGCCGTTGCCGTCGATCATCACCACCTTGGTCACATCGGGCAGTTCGGCGCGGTGCTCAAGCAGCTTGTCGAGCTGGGTCTGATTCTCGGCGACCACCACCCGGCTTCCGGAATTGGCGATAATGTAGGCGACGTCGCCGGCGTTCGTCGTTGGATACACGGTGGTAGTCGCCGCACCGGCGCACATCACGGCGAAATCGACGAGCACCCACTCGTAGCGCGTGGACGAAGCCAGTGCGACCCGATCCTCAGGGGCGATTCCGAGCGAGACCAGCCCGCCGGCGATGTTGTAGACGCGTTCACCGACCTGCTGCCACGTCACGCTCTCCCAGCTGTGGTCCTGCGGATATCGAAAAGCCTCCGCGTGTGGGGTGGCGGCGACGCGTTCGAGAAACATGTGTGCCACCGACGGCGCGCGATTCTCGATCTTGGTGAAGTCGGGCCTCTCCAGTGAGGCGAGTGCTGTTTTCATGTTGCTAATCCATTGGTGCCGAATCGAATACCCTTGGCGTCGTTACCTGGTATTTCTTCGATCCTGCTGCGGCCTCACAGGTCGCGGATAGTGACGAAAGTCACCCGGATGATCGGCAATCGTCCCTTCAAGCCCCGGTTGGCCGCTCCATTCCGACCATTGAACGGGGATTCGCGATCTTTCGGACGCCCGAAGGCCAGCGCGACAGGGTCCTTTGTCACAGCGCTTACCCGCGAATTGCTCCGGCGAGGGCCGCGCCGGTCGCGTAGCGTACATCAGGGTGATGAGGCATTGCGGGTAGTGGCTTCGAAGGGGTGACGCGGGGACTGACGAGATGACCGCTGTATCAATCGATCACCGTCGGGAGTTGCCGGCGGAGCTGCGCGAATGGGGGCCTCATCCGGGTCTGCCGAGCGGGCTGGCATGAGAGGCGTCAGCACCGAGGAGTTGTCGGCGCTGGATGTGTTCGCCGATATACCGGCGCAGGACCTTGCGGCGTTGGCCGCCCACCTGCAGCCTCTGCTCGCGACCGCCGGCGAAGTCCTGATGCGCCAGGGTGAAAAGGCGGAGTCGTTTTCGATCATCACATCGGGTCGAGTCGAGATCCGGCATGTCGCCCCGGAGGGCCAGGTCGCGGTAATCGAGCTCTCGCCAGACACGATTGTCGGCGAAATCGCTTTGCTACGAGGCGAACCCAGAACGGCGACGGTGATCGCGAAAGACGACGTGCGTGGATATGTCGGATACGATGCCGCCTTCGAGTGCATGCTGGCCATCGCGGTCGTCGCCGATCGGATGGTCCGCACCGCCAGGCAGCGGTTGGTCTCTTACATCGCCCCCATCCCGGTAACGGCCAAAGATGGTGCCAAGTTATCGTTGCGGCCGGTCTTGCCCGGCGATGCCGAGCGGTTCAAGGGCGAGGGTGCATTCTCGCGGGAGACTCTGTACCGGCGGTACCAGGGGGGTGCGCCGAGCAAGGGGCGGCTCGCCTATCTGTTCGAGGTCGATTACGTTGACCATTTCGTCTGGGTCGTAACCGACGGCGTCGAGGGGCCAGTTATTGCCGACGCTCGCTTCATCCGTGATGAAGACGACCCGAGCTCGGCCGAGGTTGCGCTCACCGTGGCGGACGCCTATCAGGATCGCGGGATCGGGACACTGCTGCTCGGTGCGCTGGCGGTGGCCGCGCGTGTCGACGGCGTCAAGCGGTTTCATGCCCGGGTGCTTGCCGATAACCCGTCCGCGCGTGCGTTGGGCGATAAGGTCAACGCCCGCTGGGAGCACGAGGAACCGGGGGTGATTGCCACCACGGGGGATATCCCGGACCTCGCTGACGTGCCCCTCGATCCCGACACCCGCCTGCAGGTCAAGTACGTGGCCCGCCAGGTGATCCATGCATTCGGCTGACGCGGCCGAAAGCGACCGTGAAGGGACTTATGCCCCGGGCCTTCATGCCTTTGCGCCCTTAACGGATGGCGAGGTGTGCGCCCAGTATGGAACCGTCCGGGACATGCTCTCCCAGAGGAGTTGGGCAATGAAATCGCTCATCGTCTGCGTTTCGAAATCGCACGGCAATACCCGCCGCGTAGCCGATCGGATGGCTGAGGTGCTTGAGGCCGAAGTCGTCGAACCTGAATCGGTCGACCCGGAGAAAATTAGCGAATACGACCTCGTCGGATTCGGGTCCGGCATTTATTACATGACGGTGGACAAACGGCTGCGGGATTTGATACGTCGGCTACCGCGCGTCGTCGGCGTTCGCGCGTTCTGTTTCTTCACCAGTGGCGCCCGCGAGATTCCGCTGTTGGATTACAACAAGCCGGTCCGAAACCAGCTCGCGGCGAAGGGCTTTGAGGTCATCGGTTCGTTCTCTTGCCGCGGGTTCGACACCGTTGGGCCGTTCGGGTTCGTCGGCGGGATCAACAGGGGACGGCCTGACGACCGCGACCTCGACCGAGCCGCCGAATTCGCGGCACGCCTTCGCAAACGGGTCGCGGGCTCCCAGGCTGCTTCATGAGAAATGGCAAGCAAAGAGTGCGCAGGTCCCATCCTGTCGCTGGTGCGCGGGCTTGTCGCCGAGGTTCACCCGCATGCCGCTCCATCATCGGTGACGCTTGACAGTCCTTTCGACAACCTAGGGATCGGCAGCCTCGAGCTGGCCGAATTGTTGCTGCGCGTCCAGGATCAATTCGGCGTGGCACTCCCGCCGCACATCCTGGCCAGCGCGGAAACGCCGCGCGACCTCGTAGCCGCCGTCGCCCGTGGCCGTCCCGTCCTGGGAAAGGAGCGCGAGAGAGACCGAGTCATGACGTCCCTCCCGCCCACCACGCCGGCCGGCCTGGTGCCAGAAGCATCGTTGACCCTCAACGATGCGCTCAATTGGCATGTCAGCGCGACCCCGGACCGGGCGCACGTCCGCATCCTCGACGAGGCTGTCGGCCCCGTGGACCTGACCTATGCCGCGCTGCACCAAGAGGCCGCGGCCGTAGCGGCCGGATTGATCGCGCACGACGTCATGCCAGGTGAGACGGTCGCCATTATGCTGCCCACCTGCCGGGCGTATTTCGTCACCTTCGCCGGTGTGTTCCTCGCGGGCGCCGTCCCCGTTCCTGTCTACCCGCCAGCTCGCCCGTCCCAGCTAGCGGACCACCTGCGCCGCACGACCGGCATCCTCGCGAACGCCCGCGCCGCACTGCTGGTCACGGTGCCCGAGGCCGTTACACTCGGCCACCTGCTGCGCTCGAACGTCGAAAGCTTGCGTCACGTTGTTGTTCCCGAATCCCTCACGCGTGCAAGCCAAGACGTGCCGCCAGCCCTTCCAAGACCGCGGGCCGAGGATCTCGCGCTGGTGCAGTACACCTCGGGCAGCACCGGCCAGCCCAAGGGCGTCGCGCTCACGCACTCCAACCTGCTCGCCAACATTCGGGTGATGGGCCGGGCCGCGGCGGCGTCGGGGGTGGACACGTTCGTCAGTTGGCTGCCGCTGTATCACGACATGGGTTTGATCGGTGCGTGGCTCGGGTGCATGTATTTCGGTGTACCGCTGGTGGTGATGAGCCCGCAGTCGTTTCTGATCCGCCCGTCACGATGGCTCTGGGCGATCCACGCCAATCGAGCAACCATGTCGGCCGGCCCGAACTTCGCCTATGAGCTCTGTCTCACCAAGGTCCGCGACGCCGAGATCGAAGGACTCGACCTGAGCTCTTGGCGGTTGGCTTACAACGGCGCGGAACCGGTCAGCGCCGCGACGATCGAGCGGTTTGGTGATCGCTTCGCCCCGTACGGGTTTCGGCGGGAGGCGATGACCCCGGTGTACGGACTGGCCGAGTCCTCGGTGGGCCTGGCTTTCCCGCCCTTGGGCCGCGGTCCGCTCATCGACCGAATCCGCAGGGGCGCATTCGTGCGTTCCGGACGGGCCGAGCCGGCGAAGCCCGGTGAGCCGGACCTTCGTTTCGTCGCTTGCGGCCAACCCTTGCCGGGCCACGAGATCCGGGTTGTCGACGCCGCCGGCAACGAGCTGGGAGATCGCCGTGAAGGTCGCGTCGAGTTCCGCGGTCCGTCGGCAACCGCCGGCTACTTCAACAATGCGCCCGCGACGCGTTCACTGTTTAACGACGACTGGCTCGACACGGGCGACCTCGGGTATACGGCCAACGCCGATCTGTACGTCACCGGTCGGGTCAAGGATGTGATCATCCGGGCCGGCCGCAATCTGCACCCGGCAGAGCTCGAGGAGGCGGTCGGCAACCTCGATGGTGTTCGCAAGGGATGTGTGGCGGTGTTCGCCTCACCCGACCCAACAGGAGGCGCCGAACGACTCGTCGTCATCGCCGAGACCCGAGCGACCGGAGAAGACGCCCGTGCCGCGTTGCGCTCGGAAATTGCCGCTACTGCGGTGGATCTGCTGGGCGTGGCCCCCGATGACGTGGTCTTGGCGCCACCTCGCACTGTATTGAAAACCTCGAGCGGCAAGATCCGGCGGGCCGCTAGCCAGCAGATCTACCAAGCGGGGAAGATCGGCGCGCGACCACGTGCGGTGTGGTGGGAATTGACCCGACTTCGCCTCCGCGGCGCCGCGCCATCGATGCGCCGGTCCCGCCGCGCGGCCGGCGCTGTGGCGTTCGCCGTTTATGCATGGGCGGCGTATGCGGTACTTGGGTTGTCGGTCGTTGCGTTCTTGCTGCTGCTACCGCGGCCGCGGTGGCGCTGGCGGGTGGCCCGGGGAGCGGTGCGGCTGCTGGCTCGTCTTACCGGGACGGCGATCACCGTGCACGGCCTCGACCGCCTTCCAGTGGGGACGTCCATCGCGGTGGCCAACCACCCCAGCTGGATCGACCCGCTGGTGCTCGCCGCGGTCATGCCCCAGTCGTTTCGCTTCGTCGCCGCTGAAGTGCTTGAGCATCAGGGGCTTAACGGATTCGTGCTCAGGCGGCTCGGCCACCTGTTCGTCGAGCGCCACGAACGCGAGGTCGGTGTGGCCGACGCCGGGCGGCTGACAGCCCTGGTGCGAGCCGGGCACTCGCTCGTCATCTTCCCAGAAGGCCGGCTGGCGCGTGCCCCCGGGCTGCGGCCTTTCCACATGGGTGCATTCGCGGTTGCCGCCCAAACCGGCGTGCCCGCCGTCCCCGTGGCAATCCGGGGGACACGGACGATACTGCGGCCGGAGCACCATTTTCCGCGACGGGGAGCCATCGACGTCACGGTCGGTAAGCCGATCCGCCCTTCGGGCACCGACTGGGCTGCGGCAGTCGAACTGCAGCACGCCGCGCGCACCACCCTCTTACGCCTCTCGGGGGAGCCCGACGTCGAATGACCGAAGCCGGTGGCCGGGCGGTGCCCGCCGGCAACCGCCCGACCAATTGGGTTGTTAATCCGCCACGAAGACGCCGGTTTACTCGCTGTGCTTGCTGGCCGCCTCGCCGGCGCTTCGCACCACGTTGCGGAAGAACTCCATCCGCGCGGTGACCAACTCGTCAGCCAAGTCCAGGGCAGCATCGACAACGGTCTTACGTCGCGACTCCTCAGGGAGCACGGGACTGATCTCATCGACGAACTTTCGGACGGCCCCGATGGCCTGCTTACGGCCGGCCTCGACGGATTCGAGCACGTCGTCAGAAAGCTCGGCCCAGCGTGGCCCGGATTTTTCCGGTGCTTCTGTCATTGTCAACTCCTCAAATGTCGCTCCGTCGGCTTTACTGCCGACGCCCCGAGGTTACGACTGGCGGGTCACCGACACGAGTGACTAAAGTCCTTCCTCACCCGACCATTTATCGGCGCTTGCCAGTCAAGGACTTTCGCGACTTCCGCCGGGTCGTAAGTCCCTAACGCGCTTTCCCGATCAGGTGTTAGCGTGCCGCCATGGCAGACCCCGCCGGCGACGACGGTCAACTATCGGGCGGTCTTCACTGGAATATGCCCGTTGTCGGTGGGCTGGGCAACGCCGTCCGACCATTCATGCACACCGGCCTATATCTCACCCAGTCGTGGCGCGACTACCGGAATCGAGACCCGGATGGGCTTCCGATCGCACGACCCACTCTTGCCCTGGCGGCGCAGGCTTTGCGCGACGAGGTCGTCCTGCTGGGCCTGAAGGCGCGCCGGCCGGTCAGCCCACCTCGTGTGTACGAGCGAATCAATCAGGAAGTGGTCGCGGCTCTGGAGCTCTACGGGAACAAAGGGTGGCTGGAGAAGCCAAAGGAATTCTTCGCCGAACCTCCTGAGCTTCCAGACGTTGGGGTCCGAGAGGTCAAGGCGCGCAGGCGTTCCTATCAGCGGATCTTTTTCGACAGCGGATACACACCCCATCCGGGGGAGCCGGGTCGGGAACGGTGGCTGGGGTATACCGCGAACAATCGCGAGTACGCGCTGCTTTTGCGCCACCCGGAGCCACGACCTTGGCTGGTGTGTGTGCACGGAACCGAAATGGGCCGGGCCGCTATCGATCTCGCTGTGTTCCGTGCCTGGAAACTGCACGACGATCTCGGCCTGAATGTTGTGACACCCGTCCTCCCGATGCACGGCCCCCGGGCGCGTGGCCTGCCGAAGGGCGCGGTGCTTCCGGGTGAGGATGTCCTGGACGACGTGCACGCGACGGCCCAGGCGGTGTGGGATATACGCCGGCTGTTGTCCTGGATACGGTTGCAGGAACCGGAGTCGCTGATCGGGCTGAACGGCCTCTCGCTGGGTGGCTACATCGCGTCATTGGTCGCCAGCCTGGAAGAAGACCTCACCTGTGCGATCCTCGGTGTCCCCGTCGTGGATCTGATTGAGCTGCTGGGCCGCCACTCCGGCCTCGGTCACGACGATCCGCGCCGCTCCACGATGAGATTGGCCGAACCCATCGGGCGGATGGTGTCGCCGCTGTCGCTGACGCCGCTCGTGCCGATGCGGGGCCGCTTCATCTACGCCGGCGTTGCCGACCAGCTCGTGCATCCACGCGAGCAGGTGATCCGCCTCTGGGAGCACTGGGGCCGACCGGAGATCGTCTGGTATCCGGGCGGTCACGCCGGATTTTTCCGTTCCCAGCCGGTACAGCAATTCGTATCGGATGCGCTGTATCAGTCAGGGCTCTTGGACGGGCCGCCGGTGCAGCAAGACCGCCCCGCTTAGTCGGCGAGAAATGGATCCGCTGGACCCGCTGGACGTGGCCATGATGGCCGCGGAGCTGGTGGCCAGCCCGATGCATGTCGGCGCCGTGCTGATTTTGTCACCGCCGGAAGACGCCGGCCCGGACTACGTCGACGAACTGTATCGTGAGGCGTTCGCCGGCAACTATCCCATCGATCCCCGGCTGCGCCGGTATCCGCACCACGGCGCGGATACCGGCGGTGTGTGGGTCTGGCGTGACACCGACGACCTTGACGTGGGCCAACATTGCCAGCGCCGCACCGTGGCCGCGGACCGTGACGGGTTCTGGCGGCTGATCGGTGAACTGGACGCTGAGCGGCTCAAGCGGTCCCGTCCCATGTGGATGTCGTATCTGATCGACGGCCTCGACGGCGGCCGGTTCGCGTTCTATATCAAGGTGCATCACACCGTCATCGACGGTGTGGCCGGCTTCCAGATGATCGCAGATGCCCTCAGCACCGATCCGCAACGCCGATCGATGCCTCCCTTTTACGCCGATCGCCATCACGAATCCGCGCCGCGGCCGACACCGAGCGGGCTGGTGCCCCGTCTTGTCGGGCCGCTGCGGTCACTGCTCGGCGCGGCGGCGTCGAGCGTCGGGCTGATCGGGCGCGTTGTCACGGGCGAGTTATCGAACGTGGTCGACAGCATGGTCGGTCACACGACTGTCCTGCCATTCGGGGCGCCCTACACGCGGTTCAATGGTCGCCTCGGGTCCGAGCGTGCCGTCGCGGCCGGCAGCTGGCCGAGGGATCGCATCCAGGCGGTGCAAACCGCGGCGGGTGTTACCGGCAATGACGTGACAACCGCCATGGTGGCCGGCGCGGTGCGCCGATGGCTGCTGGAGCGTGGGGAACTGCCCGGGCGGTCGCTGGTGGGCATCTGCCCCATCACAGTGCGCGATAGCGAGCACGACGCGGCAGATGACCAGCATGGCAACATGTTCGGTCTTTGGCTGTGCCCGTTGGGCACCAACGTGGAGGACCCGGCCGCGCGGCTGGAGCTGATCCACCGGTCGATGTCGGAAGGCAAACGCTGGGTGGCCAAGCGCGGATCGGCGGCATCGCTGCTGACGACGGCGGGAAGCATCGCCGCGACGGTGGTTTTTCCGCTGCTGCCTTTCACCCCGAAGGTACGCACCGGATACAACCTGCCGATCTCGCATGTCCCCGGCCCTCGTTCCGAAATGTATTGGAACGGAGCGCGTATCGAGGAGATGTATCCGGTGTCGACGGTCTATGACGGTCAGGCACTCAACGTGACGACATGCTCGTACGCCGACCGGGTCGGATTCGGCTACGCCGCCGGCGCCGATGTGGTGCCCGACATCGACACGCTCATACCGCTCACAGAGGAGTGTCTGACCGAGCTCGAGTCTGCCGTGGGCGCGCCCTAGCCGGCGTGCATCGAGAGCGATTCGGTCGTCAATGCCGAACGAGGCCAAACGGCCCTACAGAACTGCATGCCACTGACCATAGGTTCGGCAGTAAACTCCGGTGGATTCCCGGCTGACGGGAACCGCGGCTAAAGACTTTCGACGAGCTGCCCGAAGTACAGATGGGAAGGGCTGTGGCGTTTTTCAAAGTGGTCGCAGTCGACTTCGACGGCACCCTTGCATCTGGCGGCAACGTAGCCCCAGAAGCCGTGGAGGCCATCGACCAGGCGCGGCGTGACGGCCTGACGGTGGTGCTCGCCACCGGCCGCATCGGATCCGAATTGCATGCCGAGTTCCCACAGATAGCCGACCACTTCGATGCGTTGGTACTGGAAAACGGCGCGGTCGTCGTACTCGACGGACAGACTCACGCACTGGCACCACCGATGGATCACGGCCTTGATGACGCGCTCGCCAGCCGCGGGGTCCCGTACCGGCGGGGCGAGGTGTTGGTCGCTGTTGACGCTGAACACATCGCGACAGTCGTCGAGGCGATCGGCGAGCTCGGGATGGACTACCAGATCATCCGAAACCGGAGCGCCCTGATGGTGCTGCCGGCGGGTATCACCAAGGGCACCGGGCTGGGCGCCCTGTTGGCAAGGATGAATTTGTCCCCGCACAACACCGTGGCGGTGGGCGACGCTGAGAACGACTTGTCGTTGCTTGGTGTTGCCGAGATCGGTGCCGCCGTGGCCGATGCCGTCCCATCAGTCCGGCGATCCGCCGATGTTGTCCTGGATGAACCGGACGGGGCCGGTGTTGCCGCGCTGCTCACCCACCCGTATCTTTCCGGGGCCCAACGTTGGTGCCCGCCGCGCCGCTGGGTCGAGATCGGGGCATTCGAAGACGGAACCCCCGCCCGGCTACCGGGAAGCCAGGGCCGCATCCTGGTTACCGGACCCGCCGCGTCGGGAAAGAGCTATCTCGTCGGGCTGATGGCGGAGCGATGGATACTGGCCGGTTACTGCGTTCTTGTCGTCGACCCCGAAGGCGATCACCTGCAACTGCAGCAGCTCAACCCGGTGGAGGTCCTTGACGGCGGCCACCACCTTCCCGAACCGGCCGAGCTCGTCAGCACACTGCGTCCGCACTCCAGCATGGTGGTGGATATGTCGGGACTGGCCGAGCCCAGCAAGACCGACTATGTCCACCGACTGCGGTCGACCGCCGAGGCGCACCGCGAGCAGCATGGATTCCCACACTGGGTGATCTACGACGAGGCCCACCTCCTCGGCAATTATGAGCAGGCACACTGGGCACGGCGTGGCGGTTATGTCTTGTGCTCATTCGCCCCGGCCTCACTGCCATCAAACGAGATCGACACCAGCGACGTCATGCTGACGCTCACCAGTTCCGACACCGCCACTGACATCGCTTCGCGACGGCGGGCCACCGTACGTTTCGGCTCGGAACCACCTCATGGGTTCACCGTCGCAGAACGCCTTACTACGCACGTGCGGCACCGCCACAAATACGCCGATGTCCGCCTCCCACCCGAGCGGGGGTTCTACTTTCACACCACCAACGGCGAGGTCATCGCTGCGGCCGCAACGATGCAGGACTTCAGCAAGGCGTTAAGGCAGCTCGACCAACAAGCACTCGAATACCACCTTGAACGAGGCGACTTCTCGCACTGGCTAGAGGGCACCATCGCCGACAGGGACCTCGCGGCGCGCGTGGCAGCCTGGGAGGATCAGCTGGAAGCTCATCGCGCTGCCGATTTGGAACGCATACGCCATCAACTCGTGCAAGCGGTAGAGAGGCGTTATCTGCCTTCACAACAACACGACTGAAGCAACCGATGAGGGGCCAGCGTGCCGATCGTCAAACTCAGGTGCGGTCGGCGGGCTAGCTGCGAGCCGCGACGCTCACCTGCGACATGATGCGATCCAGGACGACCATGGAGAGATCGCCGTCGTCGGCAACACGGGAAAGACCACGCCGCCGCAGGAAGGTGTCCAGGCGCCGGTCGGGTGACCAGTCGGCATAGATGGGGCCGAGGTAGCGCGAGCGCAAAAATTCCCGCGCGAGGACGTCAACGTCAGAATCGGTCAGTAACAACGGTGGGTTACCACCCATAAACGTGATGCTCCTTTGTTCAGCCGCAACCGCCGCACCCAAGTTACGTCAGACGAAGTCATTATTGAGTCACGCAAAGGTTGCGGATAGGGTCCAAAGTCACCGACCGTGTGGCGCCGCGGGGGTGGCGACGCCAGGTGGCGCGTAGGGGCACATCGACGTGGCTGCGGGGACCATTGACCCTGGCGGACAGCGCAAGCGTCCGCCCAGACTGGCGGCATGGCCAACGTGACGAAACGGTTCGCCGAGACGGCGGCGGTGCTCGCGATGCTGTACGGGGCGCGACGGTACTACCGCAATTGGGGCGCGACCAAGGCCGAGTGCCGGATGCTGTTGCCCGGCGACACGTTGGTGGCCGATCCGGCGATACAGACAACCGAGGCGGTGTACATCGACGCGCCGGTCTCCGCGGTCTGGCCCTGCCTGTTGCAGATGGGTCAAAGCCACCTCGACGCCGATCGAGTCCAGCCGGAAGGGCAACAACTCGCGGTCGGGGATGTCATACGCCTGGCGCCCGAAGGTTGGCTGGGGCTACCCGACGGCGTGACATTGAGCGTTGTCGAGATCGTGCCCGAAAAGTACGTCGTGCTCAACGCCACGCGGCCAGACCTGCGCTGGAATGCGGTGTGGTCATTCCACGTGCAGCCGCACTGGGAAGACCGGGTCCGGCTCCTTACCCGCGCCCGGATCGCCCTGCGCCACCCCGGCGAAGTGTTCGCCATGGAACTGGTGAGGCCGGTGATCGCCCTGGGCACCCGGGGTTTGCTGCTCGGAATCAAGCACCGGGTCGAGCGGCCGCTCAGGACAACGCCGACACAGCGGGCTTTTGAAATGGATTGACGGCTTGCGTCTTCGAGGTTTACAGCTCTTGGAGGACATGACGGGCCCGGGCCGACGTTGCCCGGGCCGGCCGCGATCCGGTCAGTTGGTGGCTACCTGCACATGCTTCTCGGCGGGTGTCGGCTTCGAAACCGCCACGGACACAATCAGGATGCCTTTGTCGTAGGTGGCCTTGATGTCGTCTTCGTCGGCGCCGGCCGGCAGTGACACGGTCCGGGTAAACGAGCCGTAGGAGAATTCCGATCGGCCGTCGAATTCCTTTTTCTCACTGCGTTCGGCCTTGATGGTGAGCTGCCCATCGCGGACGGTGATATCGACGTCCTTGGCCGGGTCGACGCCGGGAATCTCGGCGCGAACTTCGTACCGGCCGTCAACGATCTCGTCTTCTAACCGCATCAGCCGGGTGTCGAACATCGGGCGGATTCCCGCAAACGACGGGAACCCGGCGAAGAACTCCGAAAACTCGGGAAACCGCGAATGCGGCTTTTGTGTCTCGGGAAGGGAGGTCATTGTGTTCTCCTGAGGTGTTCTGATTGGGCTATCACAACGTCTTAGATCCGACCACGCGACGGTGCGAACCGGTAGGGACCGAAGTCCCCATTGGGGTTTCGCGTGCTGAGTTTCGGTCTACGACGGGGATACTCAAATGATGACAAGGGCGCCGCGGGCCGCTGAGTGGCCGGCGAGCGTCCGGCGCCGCGACGGACGCCTGGTGCCTTTCGACTTGGCCCGCGTCGAGGCCGCGGTCGCCCGGGCCGCGCGCGAGGCCGGGCATCGGGACCCGGGCGCGCCGGGAGTGCTGGCCAGATCGGTCGCCGATGCGCTGGCCCGCGGGTCTCGCCGCGGGGTTGCCACGGTCGAAGAGATCCAGGATATGGTCGAAGAGCAACTCGGGGCCGCGGGCCTGGATGATGTTGCCCGCGCGTTCATTATCTACCGCCAGCAACGCGCCGAGTTGCGCGCCGCCAAAGACCTGATAGGCGTGCGCGATGAACTGAAGTTGAGCCTGGCCGCGGTGACGGTGCTGGGCGAGCGGTATTTGCTTCGGGACGACCGTGGCAGGCCGGCCGAGTCGACCGGCGAGATGATGGACCGGGTCGCGAGCTGTGTTGCCGCGGCCGAAGAAAGCTTTCGGCGCGGCTCCTCGGCAATGTGGGCGGAGCGGTTCTCGGCGGTGCTCCGCAACCTGGAGTTCTTACCGAACTCACCGACGCTGATGAACGCGGGCACCGAACTGGGTCTACTCTCCGCGTGTTTCGTTCTACCGATTGACGATTCGCTGCGCTCGATCTTCGGCACACTGGCGCACAGCGCAGAAATTCACCAGGCCGGGGGCGGCACCGGTTACACGTTCACTCACTTGCGGCCCGCGGGCGATCGGGTTGCGCGCACCGGAGGTACGGCCAGCGGACCCATGTCGTTTCTTCGGCTCTTCGACACGGCGGCCACCGTCATCTCGATGGGCGGCCGCCGACGTGGTGCCTCGATGGCCGTGCTGGACGCATCGCATCCCGATATCTACGAGTTCGTCACCACCAAGGCCGACTCACCAACCGAGCTGACCCACTTCAACCTCTCGGTGGGCGTCACGGACGCGCTCATGCGCGCCGTAACACACGACGGCGCTCACCGATTGATCAACCCGCGAACCGGCAAAACGGTCGCACTGGTGCCGGCCGCCGAGCTGTTCACCGCGATCTGCGAGGCCGCGCACCGATGCGGCGATCCGGGATTGGTGTTCGTCGACACGATCAACCGCGCCAACCCGACACCGGCATGGGGCCGGATCGAGGCCACCAACCCGTGCGGGGAAGTCCCGCTGCTGCCCTACGAGTCGTGCAACCTGGGCTCCATCAACCTCGCGCGGATGATCAGCGGCCGTGGTGTCGACTGGGATCGGCTCGCTGAGGTTGCCGAGCTGGCTGTGCGCTTTCTTGACGACGTCATCGACGTCAGCCGCTATCCCATCCCCGAACTCGAAGCGGCCACAAGGGCCACCCGCAAGATCGGGCTGGGAGTTATGGGATTGGCGGAGATGCTGGCCAGCTTGGGCATCCCGTACGACAGCGAGCGAGCGGTCCGCCTGGCCGGCCGGATCGCCCGCAGCATCAAGCAAGTGGCGCACGCCGCGTCGACGCGGCTGGCCGAGGAGCGCGGGCCGTTCCCGGCTTTCGCCGACAGTCGGTTTGCAGGCTCGGCACCGCGCCGCAACGCCCAGCTCACCTCGATCGCCCCGACCGGCACGATCTCGTTGATCGCCGGTACCACCGCGGGCATCGAGCCGATGTTCGCGATCGCCTATACCCGCGACGTCATCGGGCGGCGCCTTCTCGAAGTCAACCCGTGCTTTGACCGGCTCGCCCGCGACCGGGGCTTCTATCACCATGAGTTGATCGCCGAGATCGCACGGCGCGGAGGCGTGCGCGGTTACCCCAAGCTGCCCGCCGACGTGCGGGCCGCGTTCCCGACCGCGGCGGAAATCACCCCGCAGTGGCACCTGCGGATGCAGGCCGCCTTCCAGCGCCACGTCGACGCCGCGGTGTCCAAAACCGTCAACCTGCCCGCCGAAGCAACCGTCGACGACGTCCGGGCGATCTATCTTGCCGCATGGAAGGCGAAGGTCAAAGGGATCACGGTCTACCGCTACGGCAGTAGGCAGGGGCAGGTGCTTAGCTACGTTTCCCCCTCCCCAGCCCCCGAACAAGCGCTTCTCTCAGCCGACGCCGCGTTCAGCGGCGGCTGCGTCGGCCATATATGCGAGTTCTGACTGGCGGGCCGGAGGCGCAGCGCCGAATTCCGCGCCAGGCCAAGCCCGCTGGCCCTCTGCAGGCACATTGGCAGCGAGCGGAAGGTCCAACGACCCTAGTGGCGGTAACGGAGTCGCCTTACTTTCGGCAACAAACGGGAGTGGAACCCGAACCCAAGGAGGATGCAATGAGCACTGCACGCGACATCATGAGTGCCGGCGTGACGTGTGTTGGCGAGCACGAGACGTTAAGCGCTGCCGCCCAACACATGCGCGAGCATGACATCGGTGCGCTGCCGGTCTGCGGGGACGATGACCGGATGCACGGCATGCTCACCGACCGCGACATTGTGGTCAAAGGCTTGGCGGCGGGCCTAGACCCGAACACCACCACGGCTGGGGAACTGGCCCGAGACCGCGTCTATTACGTAGACGCGGACGCGAGCATTCCGGAAATGCTCAACGTCATGGAAGAGCACCAGGTCCGCCGCCTTCCGGTGATGGAAGGCCACCGCCTGGTCGGCATCGTCACCGAAGCTGACATCGCCCGGCACCTGCCCGAGCACGGCGTCGCGCAATTCATCAAGGCGATTTGTTCGCCCGCGGCCATTACCAGCTAGCCCGCCAGGCACCAAAAGGCTCTGTCGGCCAGCAACTTTGGAGGTTTTGAAGTGCGCGATGCGATCCCACTGGGGCGGGTCGCCGGGTTTCCGGTGAATATGCACTGGAGCGTGCTGGTCATCCTGTGGTTGTTCACGTGGAGCCTGGCGAGCACGCTGCCCGGCACCGTCAAAGGGTACTCGCCGCCGGCCTATTGGGTGGCCGGGGCGTGCGGCGCGCTGGTGCTGCTGGCGTCGTTGTTGGCCCATGAGCTCGCGCACGCGGTCGTCGCCCGCCGTGCCGGGGTAGCCGTGGGCAGCGTGACGCTCTGGCTGTTCGGCGGTGTGACCACCCTCGGCGGCGAGGCGAAGACACCCAAAGCGGCCTTCCGAATCGCAATCGCGGGCCCGGCCACCAGCCTTGCGCTGGCGGCGACGTTCGGCGGGCTGGTCGCGGCGCTGCACACCGTGCGGGCCGCACCCATAGTGGTCGGCGTTGCTTCGTGGTTGGCCGTCATCAACCTGGTGCTGGGCTTGTTCAATCTGTTGCCGGGGGCCCCGTTGGACGGTGGCCGGGTTTTGCGGGCCTATCTGTGGCGCCGCCACGGCGACATCGTGCGCGCCGGCGTCGGCGCAGCACATGCCGGACGAGTGGTCGCGTTCGTCTTGATCGCGTTGGGCTTGGCCGAGTTCGTGGCCGGCGGCCTCGTCGGTGGCGTCTGGCTGGCCTTTATCGGCTGGTTCATCTTCGCCGCCAGTCGCGAGGAAGAGACCCGCATAACGACCCGACAGCTCTTCGCCGGTGTGCGCGTCTCCGACGCGATGACCGCCCGGCCACACACAGCTCCCGGATGGATCACTGTCGAGGATTTCATCCACCAATACGTGCTGGGTGATCGCCATTCGGCATACCCCGTGGCCGATCGGGACGGGTCCATCGTGGGGCTGGTCACGCTCACCCAGCTGCGCGATGTCGCGTCGGGCCGTCGTGGCACCACCAGCGTGGGCGACATCGCGCTGCCGCTGGACGCGGTGCCGACCGCGGCACCGCAGGAGCCGCTGACCGCACTGCTCGAGCGGATGGCACCGGCCGGTCCCCGCAGCCGTGCCCTGGTGATCGACGGCGGCGGGGTGGTCGGCATCGTCACGCCGAGCGATCTCACGCGGCTGATGGACGTCTACCGACTCGCTCAGCCGGGACCGGCCATTTCAGCTCATGGCTAGAGGCCGAAAGGTGTTGCCACGCTTATGAAGCCGGTCATCGCGGGTATCGATGGTTCGCAGGCGGCGATCGTCGCCGCGCTGTGGGCTGTCGATGAGGCGATCAGCCGCGGTGTGCCGCTGCGACTCGTATCGGTCATGAAGCCGACACACCCCACTACGGACGATTACGCTCGCGACCTCACGCACGCCGAGAAGTCGCTTCGCGAGACGCGATCGGCGATCGAAGCCAGCCGTAAGACGGTCACCATCGAAACCGACATCCTGCGCGGTCCAGCCGGAACGCTGCTGGTGGAGGCATCCTCCGATGCCGAGATGATCTGCGTCGGATCCGTCGGGATTGGGCGCTACGCCCGCTCGATCCTGGGTTCCACGGCAACCGAGCTCGCCGAGAAGGCGCATTGCCCGGTGGCGGTCCTGCGTACCGATGGCGAAAAGCCACCGCCCGACATCAACTGGATCGTGGTCCGGATGACCGATGCGCCCGACAGCGACATCGTCGTCAAATACGCTGTGGAAGAAGCGAAGTTGCGCCGGGCGCCCATCCTCGTCCTCGGCGGCCGACCGGAGGATCTCACCGAGGTCGCCGACGGCGCGTTCGAACGCCGGGTCCAGGCGTGGCGACGGCGCGAGCCCCGGGTCCGCGTCTACCCGATCACCACCAAGGACGCCATCGCCGGCTTCTTGGCCGCCAATGATGAGCGAGTTCAGCTCGCGGTGATCAGTGGCGCCGAGGCCGGCCAGCTGGCGGAGCTGGTCGGGCCCCAGGGGCATCCGCTCTTCCGCCACCCCGAATGCTCGGTGCTCGTCGTCCGCTAGCAAGCGCCGGCAGCGCCGACGGCGCAAAGAAGTGACATTTGGCTCTTATGCGGCGGCGACCGCGCGGCAATGATCACCGGGTGCGGAACGTAACTGTGTGTCTGCGCCCGGGCGGGTGGGTCGTCCGGGCGTGAACGGTGACCGCACATCCCGGATCTGGACATCGATCGAATCGTTCTCGCGGCGCGACAGGTCATCGATCTCCCCACGGCATGCGTGTCTGGCGTGCGTGGAGGCGGTCGGCGTCAGCGGCGCCGGTCTGATGGTTACGGGCGGTACGTGGTCCTTGGAACCGGTGTATATCACGGATTGGCGAGCCGGCGAGGTCGCAGAATTGCAAGTGACCCTGGGCCAGGGGCCGGGAGTCGACGCGCTCGAGTCTGGCAGGCCGATTCTCGTGGGGGATTTGGCCGCACCGATGAGCAACCGTCGCTGGCCGACGTTCGCGCCCGAAGCGGGTCGGCTCGGGATAGGCGCGATGTACAGCCTTCCGCTGGCGCTGGGCGCCATCGAGGTGGGCGTGCTCGACCTTTACAACGACACCCCGGGACATCTCAGCGATGAGCAGTTGGTGGACGCTTTGACTTACGCCGACACCGCCCTGCTGCTCGTGCTCGACGCCCGAAGCGGCATTCCCACACAGGTGGAAGGGGATCATCCCGACGGCCCCGGCCCGGTGCTATGGCACGCTCAGGTTCACCAGGCGGCCGGCATGCTTTCCGAGCAACTTGGCGTTTCGGCGCTGGAAGCGTTGGTGCGGTTGCGTGCGTATGCCCACAGCCACGACAAGCCGCTCACCGACGTCGCACGCTCCGTGGTGGAACAACGGCTGCAATTTCACCCGGACGAGGCAAAACTTGCGGTGGACCAACGCACAAGGCGGTGATCACGGGCCCGCAGCCCCTTTATTCCTACGCTAGCGATTCGCGCGCCACGATGACCGGCACCCGGGCCATTTGGGCCACGGTTTCGCCGACGGACCCCACCAGCATGCCGGCGAATCCGCCGCGGCCCCGGCTGCCCACGACGACCAGCTGGGCGTCTTGTGACCGTTGGGCGAGCTGTCGTGCGGGTTGAGCCTGCACGACGACACGGGTTACGTGAACATCCGGATACTGTTCGTGCCAACCGGCCAAGCGCTCGGCTAGCACCTCCTCGGCCATGGATTGCGTTGTGGGCCAATCGACTCCGGGCCACTCGGATTCGTCGAGATCGCTCCATGCGTGCAGAGCGACGACACCCACGCGCCGGCGCGAGGCCTCGTCGAAGGCGATCGCGGTCGCCGATTCCGATGCCGGTGAGCCGTCGACGCCGAGCAGCACCGGCTTCTGGTCCGGATGGTCGATCGACGCGTCCTCGTCGTGAATGATTGCGACGGGGCAATGCGCATGCCGCAACAGCCCCGAACTAACGGAACCGAGCAGCCGGCCGGGCCACCGCCCACTGCCTTGTGATCCGGTGACCACCAGCTCGGCTTCTTTGGACAAGTCGATCAATGTGGGAACGGCCGCCGACGCCAGGATTTCACTGTGGACCCCCGCGGGGCCGTTATCTTGCGAGGCCTCCTCGACGACCTTGAGCGCCTCGTCCACCAGTCGGCGCCCGTGGTCCTGCTGCCAACGCATCACGCCGGCGGGCACCGGCGTCCTCAGCCACGTCGTGACCTCCGGCGACACGGCGTGCACAAGCGTCAGCGGGACGTTGCGCAGCTCGGCGTCGCGTGCCGCCCACTGCACCGCAACCCTCGCGGCCGGCGAGTCGTCGATGCCGACGACGATTCCCAAACGTGCGTTGCGCGTTGACATCGGTAGTCCTCGATTCGTTGGCGTGTTCGTCGGCTTGGCCGCTCGTGCACGACCGTACCGAGGCCGGGTGCGTTCGGGTCAGGGGCGTTTGTCACCGATTCGACGAGCAGAGGTCCTTGAGCCCGGCCGCGCGTCAGACCGCACGCGGCACAGCGCTTTTCAGGGGCTCCGGCACGAAGGATTCGCCGACGGCCGGCGTGGCGTACTTCGCGAAGATCGTCGGTGCTTGTCCGGCTTGCTCAGCCGGCGCACGTCAAGTTCGCTGTCGGCCATGAGATTTCCCGAACTTCTTGGTTTCTACAAACATGGTTTGTGTAAACTTGCGCGCATGACGTACGTTATCGGGAAGCCATGCATCGACGTGATGGACCGGGCTTGCGTCGACGAGTGTCCGGTGGACTGCATCTACGAGGGCGGCAGGGCGCTCTACATCCATCCGGACGAATGCGTGGACTGCGGCGCGTGCGAACCGGTATGCCCGGTGGAGGCGATCTACTACGAAGACGACCTGCCCGGAGAGCTGACGCCGTACCTGGCCGATAATGAGGCGTTCTTCACCGAAGTCCTGCCCTGTCGGGACGAGCCGCTGGGCTCGCCGGGCGGGGCCGCCAAGATCGGTCCCGTCGGTGTCGACACACCGCTGGTCGCGGCCCAGCCCAGGGCCGACGAGACCAAAGGAGCGTGAGCGGCATTACGTCAGCTGGAGAATCCACCGGTCGCCGCCGTGAGGTGCTGCGGCTATTGCGGTCGTCGCCCGCTCCGATGAGCATCCTCGCCATCGCCGGGCAACTCGGCGTGCATCCCAACACGGTGCGCTTCCACCTCGACAGCCTGGTCGCCGACGGCCGGGTGGAGCAGGCCGAGCACGGCCGCAAGGGGCCCGGGCGCCCGCCGCTGATGTTCCAGGCGGTCCGGCAGATGGATCGGGGCGGGACGCGGCGTTACCGACTCATCGCCGAGATTCTGACGATGGCGCTGGCCGCCGACCGGGATTCCCGGGCCAAGGCGATGGCCGCGGGAAGGGGGTGGGGGCGAAACCTCGAATCGGCGCCGGAGGCGGCCGATACCATGAGCGCCGACGAGGCCATCGACCACCTGGTCGGGGTGCTCGACGAGCTTGGGTTCGCCCCGGAACGCCGGACTTCCGATGGGGAGCAGTCGGTCGGCCTGCGGCACTGCCCGTTTCTGGAGCTGGCCGAAACCCGCGGTTCCGTCGTGTGCCCCATCCACCTTGGGCTGATGCAGGGAGCCCTGGAGACCTGGGCGGCGCCGGTTTCCGTCGATCGGCTCGACGCGTTCGTCGAACCGGATCTGTGTCTGGCCCACATCACGCCGGTAAGAGCCGCCGGGTGAGCACCGGATCGGCGATCACCGTCGCTGTCACCTTCGTCTGGCTCGGCATGGTGCTCGCCATCTCGTTTCTCGAGGCCCCGCTGAAATTCCGCGCACCCAACGTGACCCTGCAGATCGGACTCGGCATCGGGCGCCTGGTTTTTCGCGCGCTCAACACCATCGAGGTCGTGTTCGCGCTCGTCATCGTGGCGATCGTGGTATCCGGGCCGACGCCCGCGCGGATCACCGTGGCGTTTGCCGTCGCCATCGGCGCGCTGGCCATCCAGTTGGTCGCGGTGCGGCCCGCGCTGACCCGCCGTTCCGACCAGGTGCTCGCCGGATCGGACGGACCCCGGTCCCACGCCCACTACGCCTATGTCGGCCTGGAGGTGGTCAAGGCGGTGGCCTTGCTCGTGGCGGGGATACTGCTATTGACCATCTGAGTAAGCGCTTTCAATACCGAAGGGCCGACTAATGGAATCCATCTCGTTGACCGCTCTCGCCTCCGAAAAGCTGGCCGAGGCGGGGCAGTCGCACAGCGGACGCGCCGCACACACCATCCACGGTGGTCACACTCACGAGCTTCGGCAGACGGTTCTGGCCCTGCTCGCCGGCCACGACATGTCCGAACACGACAGCCCCGGTGAGGCGACGCTGCAGGTGCTGCAGGGTCACGTGCGCCTGACGGCCGGTGGCGACGCCTGGGATGGCAAGACCGGCGACTACGTCGCGCTTCCGTTGGAACGGCGCTCCCTGCACGCGGTCGAGGATTCGGTGATCATGCTGACCGTGCTGAAGAGCCTTCCCTCGGCCCAGTAGCCGGATGCTGTCCACGCCCTGGTCAAGGGGTTTCGGGCTGCGGGTGCCGATTCTCAACGCCCCGATGGGTGGGGTTGCCGGTGGCCGGCTGGCCACGGCGGTCACCGCCGCCGGCGGACTGGGCATGGTCGGCATGGGCAGCGACGGCACCAGGGAGTCGCTGCAAACCCAGTTGCAGCACGTGCGCGGGAAGTTCGGGATCGGCCTCGTGGACTGGGTGATGCGCAACGAGGCGGGGTTGCTCGAGGACGCGCTGGCCGCACGGCCCGCCCTGTTATCGGTCGGTTTCGGTACCGAATGGTCGTGGGTGGCGAAGGCGCACGACGCTGGAATCGCAACCCTCACACAGGTATACGACAGTCTCGGCGCTCGCCGGGCGGTCGACGCGGGCGTCGACATCCTTGTCGCGCGGGGGTCCGAGGGTGGCGGGCATGGCGAGATCAAGCTCGCGACCCTGCCGTTGCTCGACGTCGTGTTGGATGCCTTGGACGGAGCTGCGGTGCCCGTTCTCGCGGGTGGCGGCATCGCCTCGGCGCGAAGCCTGGCCGCCGTGCTGGCCGCCGGCGCGAGCGGCGCGTGGGTGGGCACCCGCCTGGCGGCGTGTCCGGAGGCGCTCACCGGTGACGGCAGCCGCCGGGCGCTGATCGCCGCGCGGGCCACCGATACGGCCGTCACCCGGGCCTTCGACGTCGCCAAGGGGCTGCCCTGGCCCGCTCGGTTCCCGTCGCGCGTGCTGGTCAACGATTTCGTCGCGCGCTGGGCGGGCAACGAGGACGCGCTCGACCCGCCGGCCTGCGATCAACTGGCGGCGGCGGTCGCCGCCGACGACCGCAGCATCGCCCCCGTCGATGCCGGCCAGGGCGTCGGAATGGTCCGCGATGACGCATCGGTGGGGGAGGTCATCGCGCAGATGTGCGCCGGCGCGGAGAAGCTACTGGCCCGGTGGGGGTCCTAGCACCGGCTCGGCGGGCTCGTCACACCGCGCGCAGGTAGCGCTGGGCGATGACACGCTGGGCCACCCTCACCAGCGGCCCGCCGGCCTTGCTCCACCAGGTCGCGGGCCGGGAGAACGCCGCCACCTCCGCGTATACCGCGGAGGTGGCGGGGTCGCGGCGCACGACGAAGCGTTCCTCGCCCGACTCCGGATGGCCGGGCAGCGTGCCGTAGGCGAACCCGCAGATGTCGGGTTCGTCGACGACGTACACCACCCGGCACGGTGCGGGCAGAAAACCCATGCGCACCACCAACACCGCGTCGACGACGGCGACCTCGGAGCTGGCCTGCACGCGCAGGCCGGATCCGCGCTGCATGCCCCAGCGCATGACCGCGTCGGCGGCCTGCTCGAAACGCTCATTGCCCACGCCGATTTGACGCTCGACGTGTTGATGGTCGTATCCGGCGGGCAGCTCGCCGGCCGCGGTCGCGCCCACCTCCGAGTAAGTAAGCGGAAGCTCCTCGAGCGTTTCCAGGTCCACTCGCTCAGCTTGCCACGCCAAGATGCGCGGTCACGTTTCCGGCGTACGGTCGTAAAAGTGACCGCGCAAAAAACTGTTGCCCAAGCATCCGGAACGTTCACCCTCGGCGGCGACCTGACCGTCAACCGACTCGGTTTCGGCGCCATGCGCATAACCGGCAAGGGCGTGTGGGGCCCGCCCGCCGACCGCGACGCCTGCGTCCGGGTCTTGCGACGCGCCGTCGAACTCGGCGTCAACTTCATCGACACCGCGGACTCCTACGGCCCCTACGTATCCGAGGAGATCATCCACGAAGCACTGCACCCCTACGACGGTCTGGTGATTGCGACCAAGGCCGGGTTGCTGCGCACCGGACCGGACATCTGGATCCCGCTGGGTAATCCGAGTTACCTGCGCCAGGAATGCGAGATGAGCCTGCGCCGCCTCGGCGTCGAGACCATCGACCTCTTTCAGCTGCACCGCATCGACCGCAGCCTCCCGCTGGCCGACCAGGTCGGCGAGCTGGTCAAGCTGAAAGACGAGGGAAAGATCCGCCACATCGGCCTGTCCGAGATCGACGTCGACCAGCTCACCGCGGCCCAGCAGATCACCGAGATCGTGTCGGTGCAGAACATGTACAACCTGGCGGCGCGCGGGGCCGAGCCGCTGCTGGACGCCGCGACCAGCCAGGGCATCGGCTTCATTCCGTGGTTCCCGCTGGCCGCCGGGCCGCTGGCGGCCCCGGACGGCCCGCTGCAGCGGATCGCCGCAGAGCACGATGCGACGGCGTCGCAACTGGCGCTGGCCTGGTTGCTGAAACGCTCGCCGGTGATGCTGCCGATCCCGGGCACGTCGAGCATCGAGCATCTGGAAGAGAACGTCGCCGCCGCCGAGATCACCCTGACCGACGACGAGTTCGAGACCCTGGCGGCCGCCGGGGCTCAACGGACGGTCTGAGCGCCCGGAACCGCGGGCCTCGGCGGCGCCGGTGCGCAAGGCCAGCACGGTTAATCCCGCCCGGTAACCGCCAGACCTGCGCTGAAGCGGATGCCTCGGTCACCGATACGGTGTTGAGGTGGCCGGCGAGCATCAGCAACATCCTGGCGGCGGATTCAATCCGCCCGAACCGACCGCCAAGGGCGGCCCCGACTACGGCAGGTTCGTCGACGCCGTGCGCAAGCTGCAGGACCATGCCCGCGCCGTCGACGCGCCCGATGAGGTGATCACCGAGGCCGCGGATCAGTTGGAGAAGCTCTCGGCATTACTGAGCCCGTACGACGCCGACGAGTGGGAGTCGCCGTCCGGGCGCCGGATGGACCTGCCCATGCGCGGCAACGTCCTGACCATTCCGATGTCGGCCCGCAAGGGCGACGACGGCCGGATCCACGGCTGGGCGCGCTTCGCCCGGTTTCATCTGGGCCGCAACGGCGCGGTGCACGGCGGGGCCCTGGGGATGCTGTTCGACACCGTGCTCGGGTTGACGTCCTCGGTGCTCACCGGCGGCCCCTACCAGCGCACCGCGTACCTGAAGATCGACTACCGCCACATCGTGCCGATCGAGAGGGAACTGCAGTTCGACGCCGGAATAGACCGGGTGGACGGGCGCAAGATCTTCGTGTCGGGCCGGCTGAGCGACGGCGACACCTTGCTGACCGAGGCCGACGCGCTGTTCGTGCGGCTCAAGCCCGGCCAGCCCTGAGGCCGCTTATGACTTGGGCCGTTGGAGGTCGGCCCCGATAGCATTGCATCGATTAATCAGGATCAATCAGTCAACCCCAACCCTTGGAGACCAACCCGATGAGCGCCGCCGCACAGCCCACCCCAGCAGCCCCGATCCGGGTGCCTGCCGGGACTACCGCGGCCGCCGCGGTCGGCGAGGCCGGGTTGCCGAGGCGGGGTACGCCCGACGCGATCGTGGTGGTGCGCGACGCCGACGGCAAGCTGCGCGACCTGAGTTGGGTGCCCGACGCCGACGCCGAGGTCATCCCGGTGGCCGCCAACACCGACGAGGGTCGCAGCGTCATCCGGCATTCGACCGCACACGTATTGGCCCAGGCCGTCCAAGGCCTGTTCCCGCAAGCCAAATTGGGCATCGGGCCACCCATCACCGACGGCTTCTACTACGACTTCGACGTGGCGGAGCCGTTCACACCGGAGGACCTGGCGGCACTGGAAAAGCGGATGCGCCAGATCGTCAAGGACGGTCAGCTGTTCGACCGGCGCGTCTACGAGTCCAAGGACCAGGCGCGCGCCGAGCTGACCAACGAGCCCTACAAGCTTGAACTCGTCGACGACAAGTCCGGCGACCCCGACGTCATGGAGGTCGGCGGTGACGAGCTCACCGCGTACGACAACCTCAATCCCCGTACCCGCGAACGGGTTTGGGGAGACCTGTGCCGCGGACCGCACATCCCCACCACCAAGCACATACCGGCGTTCAAGCTGACCAGAAGCTCGGCGGCCTACTGGCGCGGCGACCAGAACAACGCCAGCCTGCAACGCATCTACGGCACCGCATGGGAGTCGCAGGAGGCGCTCGACCGCCACCTGGAGCTGATCGAGGAGGCGCAGCGCCGCGACCACCGCAAGCTCGGCGTCGAGCTGGACCTGTTCAGCTTCCCCGACGAAATCGGTTCGGGCTTAGCGGTTTTCCATCCCAAGGGCGGCATCGTGCGCAGGGAACTGGAGGAGTACTCGCGGCGCAAGCACATCGAGGCCGGGTACGAATTCGTCAACACCCCGCACATCACCAAGGCGCAGCTGTTCCACACGTCGGGCCACCTGGACTGGTACGCCGACGGCATGTTCCCGCCGATGCACCTCGACGCCGAGTACAACGACGACGGAACGGTGCGCAAGCCGGGGCAGGACTACTACCTCAAGCCGATGAACTGCCCGATGCACACCCTGATCTTCGGCGCGCGAGGGCGGTCGTATCGCGAGCTTCCGTTGCGGCTCTTCGAATTCGGCACGGTCTACCGTTACGAGAAGTCTGGCGTGGTGCACGGGCTGACCCGCGCACGCGGGTTCACCATGGACGACTCGCACATCTACTGCACTCGCGAGCAGCTGCCTGACGAACTGGCGTCACTGCTGCGGTTCGTGCTCGAGTTGCTCAGCGACTACGGGCTGGAGGACTTCTATCTGGAGCTGTCCACCAAGGACCCCGAGAAGTTCGTCGGCTCGGAAGAGGTGTGGGAGGAGGCCACCAACACGCTGGCCGACGTCGCCCGGCAGTCGGGCCTCGAGCTGGTTCCCGATCCCGGCGGAGCGGCGTTCTACGGCCCGAAGATCTCGGTCCAGGCCCGCGACGCGCTGGGCCGCAGCTGGCAGATGTCGACCATCCAGGTGGACTTCAATTTCCCGGAGAGTTTCGAGCTGGAGTACACCGCGCCGGACGGGACCCGGCAGCGCCCGGTGATGATCCACCGCGCACTCTTCGGGTCGATCGAGCGGTTCTTCGGCATCCTCACCGAGCACTACGCGGGGGCGTTCCCGGCGTGGCTGGCGCCGGTTCAGGTGGTCGGCGTCCCCGTCGCCGACGAGCACGTGGCGTATCTGGAAGGCGTTGCCGCGCAGCTGAAATCACATGGGGTACGGGTCGAGGTGGACGCCAGCGACGATCGGATGGCCAAGAAGATCGTCCACCACACCGGCCAGAAGGTGCCGTTCATGTTGCTGGCCGGCGACCGCGACGTGCAGGCCGAGGCGGTGAGCTTCCGCTTCGGTGACCGCAGCCAGATCAACGGCGTGGCCCGCGACAGCGCGGTCGATGCCATCGTGAAATGGATCGCCGACCGCGAGAATGTGGCTCCGACAGCAGAATTGGTGAAGGTCGTCAGCCGTGAGTGAACAAGAACGCGCTGGCCGCACCGACGACACCATCCTCGACCGGGGTGTCGGCGAGCAAGACCACCTGCAGCGGTTGTGGACGCCGTACCGGATGACCTACCTGGCCGAAGCGCCGCTGAAGAGCGACAACGGCAAACCCGACCAGCCGTTCACCGACATCCCGCAACTGTCCGACGAAGAAGGCCTGGTGGTCGCTCGCGGGGAAGTCGTCTACGCCGTGCTCAACCTCTACCCCTACAACCCGGGGCATCTCATGGTCGTGCCATATAGGCGGGTCTCCGAGCTCGAGGACCTGACCGACACGGAGAGCGCAGAGCTGATGGCCTTCACCCAGAAGGCAATTCGCGTCATCAAGAACGTCTCGCGGCCACACGGCTTCAACGTCGGCCTCAACTTGGGGACATCGGCAGGGGGCTCGCTGGCCGAGCATCTGCATGTGCATGTCGTGCCGCGCTGGGGCGGCGACGCGAACTTCATCACCATCATCGGCGGATCGAAAGTGATCCCGCAGTTGCTGCGCGAAACTCGCCAGCTGCTGGCCACGGAGTGGGCAAAGCAGTCATGAGCAAGGTGCCGTTCTTGTCGCGGGCGGCGTTCGCGCGGCTCACCACTCCGACCGCACGGGCATGCCTGCGGGTGGGGTTGACGCCCGATGCCGTCACCATCTTGGGCACCGTCGTCGCGGTGGCGGGGGCGCTGACGCTATTCCCGATGGGGAAGCTGTTCGCCGGCACGCTGGTGGTCTGGTTCTTCGTGCTCTTCGACATGCTCGACGGGGCGATGGCGCGGGAACGGGGCGGCGGCACCCGCTTCGGCGCGGTGCTGGACGCCACCTGTGACCGCATCAGCGACGGCGCGGTGTTCTGCGGGCTGCTGTGGTGGATCGCCTTCGGCCTGCACGACAAGCTGCTGGTGGTGGCGACGCTGATCTGCCTGGTCACCTCGCAGGTGATCTCCTACATCAAGGCCCGGGCCGAGGCCAGCGGGCTGCGCGGCGACGGCGGCATCATCGAACGACCGGAACGGCTGATCATCGTGCTGGTCGGAGCCGGCGTGTCGGACTTTCCGTTCATCGCCTGGCCGCCCGCGTTGCCGGTGGCGATGTGGCTACTGGCCGTGGCCAGCGTGGTCACCTGCGTGCAGCGGTTGCACACCGTACGGACTTCTCCGGGTGCGACGGAGCCCATGCCGTGATCACCACGCCGACCGGCCTGAAAGTGGTCCAGGCGCCGCGTCGCTTGGTGGGCCGCCTGACCGGCGGCGCCGCGACCGACTGGGCGTATGCCGCCAGCTGGATGGCCGTGCGGGCCATGCCGGAGTTCGCCGCGCGCACCGCATTCGACACCGGGGTGCGCTATGCGGCTCGCAACGGCGGCCCAGATCAGTTGCGCAAGAACCTGGCCCGCGTGATCGGGGTGCCGTCGGCCGAGGTGCCGGACGCGCTGATGCGCGCCTCGCTGGCCTCCTATGGCCGCTACTGGCGGGAGGCCTTCCGCCTGCCCAGGATGAATCTGCCTGCGCTGGCCAGCCAGCTCCACGACTCGGTCCTGGGCCAAGACAATCTCGTTGCGGCGCTCGCAGCCGGCGGCGGCGCGGTGATCGCGTTGCCGCACAGCGGAAACTGGGACATGGCCGGGGTATGGCTGGCGCAGACGCACGGCACCTTCACCACCGTCGCGGAGCGACTCAAACCCGAGGCGCTGTACCGGCGTTTCATCCACTACCGCGAGAGCCTGGGCTTCGAAGTGCTGCCGCTGTCCGGCGGGGACCGACCGCCCTTCGAAGTGCTGTGCGAGCGGCTGCGCGACAACGGGGTGGTGTGCCTGATGGCCGAGCGCGACCTCAGCCGCACCGGTATCGAGGTCGACTTCTTCGGCGAGGCGACCCGGATGCCTGCGGGGCCGGCCAAGCTCGCGATCGCGACCGGGGCAGCCCTGCTGCCGGCGCACTGCTGGTTCGAAGACCATGAAGATCAAGGCTGGGGCGTCTGGATACAGCCGGGGCTGGATTGCACCGGCGGCGACGTCAACGCCATCACGCAGGCGCTGGCCGATCAGTTCGCCAGGAACATCGCCACCCACCCCGAGGACTGGCACATGCTGCAGCCGCAGTGGCTGGCCGACCTGTCCACCGAAAGGCGGGCCAAACGGGCGAGGTTAAGGGAAACCTGATGCGGATCGGGATGGTCTGCCCGTACTCGTTCGACGTCCCCGGTGGGGTGCAGTCGCACGTCCTGCAACTGGCCGAGGTGATGCGCGGCCGCGGACACCAGGTCAGCGTGCTCGCGCCGGTTTCGCCGCACACCTCGCTGCCCGACTACGTCGTCTCCGCCGGCAAGGCGGTCCCGATTCCCTACAACGGGTCGGTGGCCCGGCTGCGGTTCGGCCCGGCGACCCACCGCAAGGTCAAAAAGTGGCTCTTAGAGGGCGATTTCGACGTGCTGCACCTGCACGAGCCCAACGCTCCGAGCCTGTCGATGCTGGCCCTGAACATCGCCGAGGGGCCGATCGTGGCGACGTTTCACACGTCGACCACCAAATCGCTGACCCTGACGGTCTTCCAGGGCATCCTGCGGCCGATGCACGAGAAGATCGTCGGCCGGATCGCGGTGTCCGACCTGGCCAGGCGCTGGCAGGTGGAGGCGCTGGGAACCGACGCGGTGGAGATCCCCAACGGGGTCGACGTGGATTTCTTCGCCTCGGCGCCGCCGCTGGACGGATACCCGCGGCCGGGCAAGACGGTGCTGTTTTTGGGCCGCTACGACGAGCCCCGCAAAGGGATGTCGGTGCTGCTCGACGCGCTGCCACGCGTGGTCGAGCGCTACCCGGATCTGCAGTTGCTCATCGTCGGGCGCGGTGACGAGGACGAATTACGTGACCAGGCGGGCGAATTGGAGGACCACATCCGCTTTCTCGGCCAGGTGGACGACGCCGGGAAGGCGTCGGCAATGCGCAGCGTCGACGTCTACTGCGCGCCCAATACGGGAGGGGAGAGCTTCGGGATCGTCTTGGTCGAGGCGATGGCCGCTGGCACCCCGGTGGTGGCCAGCGACTTGGACGCCTTCCGGCGCGTGCTGAGCGACGGCGAGTGCGGGCGACTGGTGCCCGTTGAGGACGGCGCCGCGCTGGCCGATGCGCTTATCGAGTTGCTGGAGAACGACGTGCTGCGCGAACGCTACGTGGCGGCCGGTTCGGCGGCGGTGCACCGCTTTGACTGGTCGTTGGTGGCCAACCAGATCATGCGGGTGTACGAGACGGTCGCCGGGTCGGGCGCCAAGGTCCAGGTGGCCAGCTGATGACGTGGCTGATCGTCGCCGTGTTGGTATTGGTGGCGCTGGTCATTTCGGCCGGCGCGTGGGCGTACCGGACGGCCAACCGGCTGGACCGGCTCCACGTCCGCTACGACCTGTCGTGGCAGGCGCTGGACGGCGCGCTGGCGAGGCGCGCGGTGGTGGCGCGTGCCGTCGCGATCGACGCCTACGGCGGCGCCTCCAAAGCGCGCGAAGGCGGGCGGCTGGGGGCGCTGGCCGACGCCGCGGAGCGCGCGCCCCGGCCCGCGCGTGAGAACGCGGAGAACGAACTATCGGCCGCGTTGGCGATGGTTGATCCGGCGTCGCTGCCAGCGGGTCTGATCGCCGAGTTGGCCGACGCCGAGGCCCGGGTGGTGCTGGCCCGCCGATTTCACAACGATGCCGTCCGGGACACCCTCGCGCTGGCCGAAGGACGCCTGGTGCGAGCCTTTCGGCTCGGCGGAACCGCCGCGCTGCCAAGCTATTTCGAAATCGTCGAGCAGGCGTTGGCGCACGGCGACATGAGCTTAAAAGGCGTGAAAGGCGTGCCCAACCACCGCACCTCGGCGCGGGTGGTGCTACTCGACGAGACCGGCGCGGTGCTGCTGCTGTGCGGGTCGGACCCCGCGAACCCGGCATTTCACGACGGGGCCGCGCCCCGATGGTGGTTCACCGTGGGCGGCGAAGTGGGCAGCGGTGAGCGGCTGGCCGAAACCGCCGCGCGGGAGCTGGCCGAAGAGACCGGCCTGCGAGTCGCGCCGGCCGACATGATCGGACCCGTCTGGCGGCGTGACGAAGTCTTCGAGTTCAACGGCACGCTGATCGACAGCGAAGAGTTCTACCTGGTCCACCGCACTCGCCGGTTCGAGCCGTCGCGTGTGGGACGGACCGACCTGGAGCGCCGCTACATTCACGGCGCCCGTTGGTGTGACGCGAATGACATCGCCGGGCTGACCGCGGCCGGCGAGCAGGTGTATCCGCTGCAACTGGGCGAGTTGCTGCCGGCGGCCAATCGGCTGGCGGATGTTTCTACCGACAACGAGGCCGCCGCCGGTGTGCCTCAGCCCATCCGCTGACATGCTCACGGCGGCAACCCCAGATCTGCCAGCGCGTCGTTGACACCTTGCGCGGCCCCCTGCCGCAGCCCGGCGGAGACCGTGGCGGGATCGATGTTCGGGGACGGTCCGAACGGCGTGGGCAGATCCTGATAGGCGGCGCGGTCGTAGCCCAACTCGACGAGCACCCGCAAGTCCGGCTGGACCAGGTCGGCCAGCGGGTTTCCGACGAAGGGAACGGCACGCAGCGGGTCCAGCAGCGGCAGATTCTGGCTGGGAATGAGGATGTAGGTGGTCTGGGTATCTGCCGGAGACACCGGCTCGACTACGCCCGATGCGATCTGGGCGGGCGTCACAGTGTTATACGCGGGATGAACGAAAAGGATGCCCGCGATGGCGTTGGCGTCGGCTAAAAGATCGACCGGGTACTGCGGGAAGTCGGCGACACCGTCGTACTGGACCGCGTAATCGATGGTGGGGTAGGCGTTGGTGGGAGTGGCGCCGTAAGCCGTGAAGCCCAGACCCGGTATGGAGAAACCGGGGAGACGCGCAAAGAGGCCGCCGTCGGGCCGGTCGGGATTACCGATCAGCACAAAGGACAGCTCGTCTGGTCCCGGCCTTAGGCCGGCCGGCAGGGTTTCCAGATAACGCATTTCGAGGGTGGCTATCGTGGCGCTTTGGGAGCCGCCGAAGACGACGGTGTGATCTCCAACGGCGTGTTGCGCCATGATCGCGGTGTTCAGGTTCGTGACGCCCTGGGCCACGGATGCGTCGAAGGTCAGGCTGGTCGGCCCGGTGAATGGAAAAAACTTCTCGGGCGTTACCAGGAACTGCGCCAAGTACGTGGGGTGGGTGGGGGTGATGAACTGCTCGGCAATTGACACGACGCCGGGCCGAGGTAGCGGGTTCAATCCGGTGCCGCCCATGATTAGCGCGATTTCGCCCGGGACGCCGACACCCACCTGGTTTTGGTTGATGAGCAGGACGCCGACGTTGCCATTTCCGGGGAGCCCGAACCCGATAAGTCTGTCGCCGGTGTTCCCGATGCCAATGTTTGCGCTGCCGATGTTTTCGATGCCGAAGTTTCCGTTGCCGAAGTTTTCGAAGCCGATGTTTCCGTTGCCGATGTTTCCGCTGCCGATGTTGTTGACGCCAATGTTTCCGTTGCCCACATTGAAGGTGCCGGTGTTCAAATCCAGGCTGATTGCCGGGAGCCCCGAAGCGGCGTAGACGCTACCCAGCTGGACCTGCAGGTTTTGCAGCAAGTTCTGCCACGGTGTCAAGTGTGTGACCGCCGCTGAGGCGCCGGCGTAATAGCCCGACATCGCGGCCGCATCCTGGGCCCACATCTGCTCATATTCGGCCTCGGTGGCCGCGATCGCCGGGGCGTTCTGGCCCAGCAGGTTGGATCCCACCAGCGACACCAGCTGAGTCCGGTTGGCGGCCACCACTGTCGGATGCACGGTGGCCTCCAACGCCGCCTCGAAGGCGCTCGCCGCTAACCGGGCCTGGGCGGCCGCCTGCTGAGCCTGACCCGCCGCCGTGCTCAACCATGTCACATACGGGCCGGCCGCGCGTGTCATCGCCAGCGCCGCCGGGCCCCGCCAGACCTCGCGGCCCAGTTCAGAGATCACCGCCGCAAACGAGCCCGCCGCAACGTGCAACTCCTCGGCCAACCCATCCCAGGCAGCCGCCGCCGCCAGCATCGGGCCCTGGCCCATACCGGCGAACATGCGCGCCGAATTCATTTCCGGCGGCAACACGGCGAAATTCATCGGAGACGTCCCACACCAAAGGGCATTCCGGTCGCCAAAGACCCTATGACATCTCCGGCAGAATCTTCCGGTTTCCACCAAACTTCCGCCACGTGGTGGCCCGGGCCAGTGACGGCCCGGCATGCGGCTCGGCGACCGGCACCTGCATACCTTAAGAGCTGGAAAAACTCGTTTGTTGGACGCCACTAGACTGATGCCCGAAACAAAGGGGTGAGGAGAGTAGTGGAGAGCGCCGGACAGTCGAACGAGGCAAACCAGACCGGCACCGCGCGGGTTAAGCGCGGCATGGCGGAGATGCTCAAGGGCGGCGTCATCATGGATGTCGTCACCCCCGAACAGGCCCGCATTGCCGAGGGCGCCGGCGCCGTTGCGGTGATGGCGCTGGAACGGGTGCCGGCCGACATCCGCGCCCAGGGCGGGGTGTCGCGGATGAGCGACCCCGACATGATCGAGGGCATCATCGCCGCCGTGACCATCCCGGTCATGGCCAAGGTGCGCATCGGGCATTTCGTCGAGGCGCAGATCCTGCAGAGCCTCGGGGTCGACTACATCGACGAGTCGGAGGTGCTGACTCCCGCCGACTACACCCACCACATCGACAAGTGGAAGTTCACCGTGCCATTCGTGTGCGGGGCGACCAATCTCGGCGAGGCGCTGCGGCGCATCGGCGAGGGCGCGGCCATGATCCGGTCCAAGGGCGAGGCCGGCACCGGTGACGTCTCCAACGCCACCACGCACATGCGAGCCATCGGCGGGGAGATCCGTCGGCTGACGTCGCTGTCCGAGGACGAATTGTACGTGGTGGCAAAGGAATTGCAGGCACCCTACGAGCTCGTCTTCGAAGTGGCCCGGGCGGGCAAGCTGCCCGTGACGCTCTTCACCGCCGGCGGCATCGCCACGCCCGCCGACGCGGCGATGATGATGCAGCTCGGCGCCGAGGGTGTGTTCGTGGGTTCGGGCATCTTCAAGTCCGGCGCGCCCGAGCACCGCGCCGCCGCGATCGTCAAGGCCACCACCTTCTACGACGACCCCGATGTGCTGGCCAAGGTTTCGCACGGGCTGGGCGAGCCGATGGTGGGCATCAACGTGGAGGAGATCGCGCAGCCGCATCGACTGGCCCAGCGCGGCTGGTAAGAACGTTCTGTGTCGATCGAGAAGATCCTTGATCTCGAGCAACTCGAGGTCAACATCTACCGCGGGAACGTGTTCAGCCCGGATTCGGGTTTCATGCAGCGCACGTTCGGTGGACACGTCGCGGGTCAGTCGTTGGTGTCGGCGGTGCGCACCGTCGACCCCGACTACCTGGTGCACTCGCTGCACGGCTACTTTCTGCGGCCCGGGGACGCCACGGCGCCCACGGTCTTCATCGTCGAACGCATCCGCGACGGCGGCTCGTTTTGCACCCGGCGGGTCAACGCCATCCAGCACGGCGAGACCATCTTCTCGATGTCGGCCTCGTTCCAGACCGACCAGGAAGGCATCAACCACCAGGACGCCGTGCCGGTCGCGCCCCCGCCGGACGGGCTGCCGGGGCTGAACCCGATCAAGGTGTTCGACCCGGGATTTCAGGCCGGATTCCGTCAGTTCGAGGAGTGGGACGTCCGGATCGTGCCGCGGGAGCTCCTGAAGCTGGTGCCGGGCAAGGCCTCGCAGCAGCAGGTGTGGTTTCGCCACCGGGATCCGCTGCCCGACGACCCGGTGCTGCACATCTGCGCGCTGGCCTACATGAGCGACCTCACGCTGTTGGGATCGGCGCAGGTCACTCACCTCGAAGAGCGGGAGCATCTGCAGGTGGCGTCGCTCGATCATGCGATGTGGTTCATGCGGGTGTTCCGCGCCGACGAGTGGTTGCTTTACGACCAGTCGTCGCCGTCGGCCTGCGGTGGACGCTCGCTCTGTCAGGGCAAGATCTTCAACCAGCACGGGGAGATGGTCGCCGCGGTCATGCAGGAGGGCCTAACCCGCTTCGCGCGCGGATACCAGCCGCACAAGCAATGATCGTTTCGTGAGCGCGCCGAAGATCGGGGTCTTGGCGCTGCAAGGCGACACCCGCGAGCACCTGGCGGCGCTGCGCGAGGCCGGCGCCGAGCCGATGCCGGTCCGCCGCCGCAGCGAGCTGGACGCGGTCGACGGGCTGGTCATTCCCGGCGGCGAATCCACCACGATGAGCCACCTGCTGCTCGATCTGGACCTGCTGGAGCCGTTGCGGCGGCGGCTGGCCGAGGGGCTTCCGGCCTACGGCGCGTGCGCCGGCATGATCCTGCTGGCCACCGAGATCCTCGATGCCGGCGCCCGGGGGCGGCAGGCGCTGCCCCTGGGTGCGATCGATATGACCGTGCGGCGCAACGCTTTTGGGCGACAGGTCGACTCGTTTGAGGGCGACATCCCGTTCGCGGATCTCGATGGGCCGGTGCGCGCGGTGTTCATCCGCGCGCCCTGGGTGGAGCGGGCCGGTGACGGCGTGCGGGTGCTGGCGCGGGCGGCGGGGCACGTCGTCGCGGTGCGGCAGGGCCCGATGCTGGCGACGGCGTTTCACCCGGAGATGACCGGCGACCGCCGCATCCACCACATGTTCGTCGACATCGTCAACGGAGTGACCTGAGCCGACGAGCGTGGGGCCTACGTACAAATTCGAGGCAGATCACGTGCAGATGGCCCACACTCGGCGGCCTTGTCGGGGTGTACGCAGACAAGGTGTGGTTGGGATCCACGTAGACTCGTCAGGCGAACGAGTAACAGAAGAGGTACGAGAAACCGATGAGCGGCCATTCCAAGTGGGCCACCACCAAGCACAAGAAGGCCGTCGTCGACGCTCGCCGCGGCAAGATGTTCGCCCGGCTGATCAAGAACATCGAGGTTGCGGCCCGCGTCGGTGGCGGTGACCCAGCGGGCAACCCCACCCTCTACGACGCCATCCAGAAGGCCAAGAAGAGCTCGGTGCCCAACGACAACATCGAAAAGGCGCGCAAGCGCGGCGCCGGCGAGGAAGCCGGCGGCGCCGACTGGCAAACCATCACCTACGAGGGTTACGCGCCCAACGGCGTGGCCGTGCTGGTCGAGTGCCTCACCGACAACCGCAACCGTGCCGCCAGCGAGGTGCGGGTGGCGATGACGCGCAACGGCGGCACCATGGCCGACCCCGGGTCGGTGGCCTACCTGTTCTCGCGCAAGGGCGTCGTCACGTGTGAGAAGAACGGCCTGACCGAGGACGACGTGCTGATGGCGGTGCTCGAGGCCGGCGCCGAGGACGTCAACGACCTCGGCGACAGCTTCGAAATCGTCTCCGAGCCGGGCGATCTCGTCGCGGTGCGCACCGCGTTGCAAGACGCCGGCATCGACTACGAGTCGGCCGAGGCCAGTTTCCAGGCGTCGGTCAGCGTTCCCGTCGACCTCGACGGTGCCCGCAAGGTGTTCAAGCTCGTCGACGCACTGGAGGACAGCGACGACGTGCAGAACGTCTACACCAACGTCGACGTCTCCGACGAGATGCTGGCCGCGCTCGACGAGGAGTGAACGGCCAGCTGGTCGATTGTCGTTCCGTTGACGAGGCGGTCGAGTGCCGCGATCATGTTGGGGCACTGACGCGCCGGTTGGTCGGCAGGGCAATGCAGCGCGTGGGTCAAAAAATCCTGGGCCAGTCGCGCTTGCGCGATTACCCGATTCAGCTCGGCGATCTGTTCGTCAACGATCGGCCGCCAGGTCCGGCCGGGAGTATCGAGCACAGCGGCGGCGGTCCGCAGCGGTAGGCCAAGGTGGTGGGCGATCTTGACAAAAGCCAGCCGACGCAACTCATCCCGCCCGTACATGCGTTGGCCTCGCCGCCGCACCGGCGACACCAGCCCGCGGTCTTCGTAATAACGCAGCGCCGAGGTCGTCAGCCCAAGTTGAGTTGCGGCTTGACCTATCGGGATCAGAGTCATGTCGCCATTTGACTTCAACCCGACTTGAACCGGCAAGGTGTAGATCGATGACTGACTCATCCGCCGTGAATCATCACGCCGACCACGCGGGATTTGCCGGTGCGCCCGGTCTGGTGGCAGCCCTCGGCATGCTCGTCATGGGGCGCGGTTACGCACGCCTGGCCGTTGACCTCGCCTCTGTGTCGGAGGCCGACCGTGTCGTCGACGTCGGTTGTGGCCCAGGCAATGCCGTCAGAGCCGCCGCCCGGCGGGGGGCGCGGGTTATCGGCGTTGATCCGGCTCAGGTGATGTTGCGTCTCGGCGGCGCCGTGACGCGTGAGCCGAAGGTCAGCTGGTCGCAGGGCAGCGCCGAATCGCTGCCCGTCCCCGACGGTTGGGCAACCGTCGTGTGGTCGCTGAAGACGGTGCACCACTGGAAGGACGTCACGGCCGGACTCGGCGAGCTACGCCGCGTGCTGGCGCCGTCGGGGCGCGTGCTGGTGATGGAGCGTCGGGTGCAACCCGGGGCGACGGGCTTGGCGAGCCACGGGTGGACCGAACGGCAGGCCGAGTCCTTCGCCGCGCAGTGCCGCGCGGCGGGCTTCGACGGGGTCCGTGTCGATCGGCACCGAGACGGTCGCGGCGCCGTGTGGGTGGTGCAAGCCATCCGACCGTGAGCCAGGCTAAGCCCGTCGCGCAGATCGCGCCGGAAGGCCGCTACTCGTAGCCGCGCCGCATGTCGTCGACGACGCGCGGGTTGTCCAGCGTCGACGGCTCGAGGGGACGGGGCGCGATGTCGCCGGAGAACACGGTGGCGGCCTCCAGCACGTGCTGGTTGAGAAAGCGCAGCGGGGGCACGTCGGCCGGCATCTTCGGCACCGGCGCGGCGTCGGCGCGCTGCGCCAGCGCGAAGCCCCAGTCACCGAACGTAGGCACGTGCACGTGATAGGGCGTGACCGCGTAGCCGGCGGCCCGGATCGTCGAGACCGTGCGCCAGAACGCGGTCGGCGTGGAGAATGGGCTGCCCGCCTGCACGACCATCAGCCCGCCGGGGGCCAACGCGCGCGCGGCGAGCGCGTAGAACTCGGTCGAATACAGCCGGCCCAGCACGGGTGTGTCGGGGTCGGGAAGGTCGACGATGACCGCATCGAAAGGCCCCGAGCGGTCACCGTCAAAGCCGCGCAGCCACGTCATCGCGTCGCCGATCACGACGTTGACGCGCGGGTTGTCCAGCGAGCCACCGTTGGCTTCACGCATGGTGGTGCGCGCCAGGTCGATCACCGCGGGGTCGAGCTCGACTTGCACGACCTTGCCGACGCCGGGCTGGCGCAGCAGTTCGCGGGCCGCCAAGCCGTCGCCTCCGCCGAGCACCAGCGCCGAGCGCGCGCCGTTACCCAGCGACGGGTAGACGAGGCTTTCGGTGTAGCGGTATTCGTCCCTGGTGGAGAACTGCAGGCCCCCGTCGAGGTAGAGGCGCATGTCGCTGCCGCGCCGGGTCACCACGATCTCCTGGTAGGGCGTGTGCCGGTAGGCGATGATCGGGTCGGCGTAAAGGCGTTGCCTGCTTGTCGTTTCGATGTCGGCCGAGCGCACCAGCAGCGTGGCGAGCAACCCGAGCGCGGCGGCGAGCGCGCACAGCGCCGTCACCAGCTGTCGCGCGGAAACGACGCGTCGCAGCAGGAAGATCGCCACCACGGCCGCCGCCGCCAAGTTGATGATGCCCGTGGCCGCCGCGCCGCGGATCATCCCCAGCTGCGGCAGCAGCAGAAACGGCCAGACGAGCCCGCCCAGCAACGCGCCCAGGTAATCGGCGGCGTTGAGGTTGGCCAGAGTGCGGCCGGCGTCGGCGGCTGGGTTTTTTGCGGCCGAACGGCCGCTTTGCAGCAGCGTCATCAGCAGTGGCACCTCGGCGCCGACCAGCCCGCCGATCAGGGCCGTGCTCACGGCCAACACCCACGTCGAGCCGTCGACAAACGCGAACACCACGTACAGCGCCGCCGCCGACAGGCCGCCGATGATGCCCAACAGCGCCTCAACGGCGATGAAGGCGATCGCCGCGTGCGCCAGCAGCGGCTTGACCAGCAGGGCGCCCGCGCCCAGAGCGGCGATGTAGCCCGCGACGATCAGCGACGTGGCGACGATGCCGCCGCCGTTGAGGCTGGCCGACAGCGTCAGCAGCGCGAGTTCGTAGATGATGCCGCAGGCCGCGCAGGCCGCCACGGCGGCCAGCAGCACGGCGCGCCACCGCCCCGAAGACTGGGTGGGCCGGACCGCTCGATTTTCCCGAGGGGGGACCGGCAGGTCGACCGACGTCATGACACCGCGGCCGCGGTCACCCCTCCCACGGCCAGCAGTATCAGCGCCACCGCGAACGATCCCGGGTGCAGCTCCGGCTCGTCGACGTGCTCGTGGAAACTACCCGGTATCAGCAGGTGCATCGCCAGCAGCGCTATCCCCAACAGGATGACGCCCATGAACCCGTACACCGCCACGCCGAGGAGCCCCTGACCCAGCTGGCTATAGCTGTTGGTGATGGCGCTGATGATGACGGTGGTGAGCGCGATATACATCGCGCCCGCGACGACGACGGCGTTGGGGCGGCGATCGATGAACACCAGTTGGCGCAGCTTTCCCGGGGTCAGCACGTCGACCATGTAGAACCCGACAAGAAGCACGGCCATGCCGACCAGGAAGTACAGGATCGTCGCGACTGCACCTTTCAGTACTGGATTGATGTCGACGTTTCCAATCTCGACGGCGAGGTACATGGTTGTCTCCTTTGCTCGAATCGCTAAGCCATCACTTGGTCCCGCCGGGCCCGCCGGGGGTGCCGCCGGCGCCGCCCGACGGGGATCCGGGGTAAAAGCCGGGGCCGAGGAAGATGAACGCGCCGTGGCTGTATCCGGCGTTCAGGCTCTCCAGGCGAATGCTGCACGGGTAATTGCCGTCGGGCCCGACGATCACGATGTTGTTGCTGTAGCGCAGGTACTCGCTGTTGCCGTTGGCGGCGCGCGCCTCGGGGGCCTGATAGTCGGCGAGCGTGTCGGCGACCTGCTCGGGCGATCCGGTGCAGGCGTAGCGCGTTCCGTTCACATCGCGGGAGTACTCGTGGTAGTGGCCCGCGATGTAGGACGCGATGTTCTTGTGCTGCAACGTGATACCGAAAACCAGGGACACGATCGCGGCGACGGCCAACGCGCCGGAAATCAGTAACAGGCGACCGCGGCTCATGGGCGCCACCGGCTCGCCGTGTGGACCACCGTCCCGCCGGAGCCGGCTGGATATCCCGGATATAGATGCCAGGTCTGCCACCGCCAGCCGCCACCGTCGGGCTCGGCGGCCAGCGCGGTCAGCGCGGCGTCGTCGCCGGGAAACGTGCCCCCGAGCCAATCCGGTTGTTGGGCGCAACGTTCGCGGAGTTCGCGCGCGAGACGGCGGAAGCTCTCCTCGTCGTGCGTCTCGGTATTTGATTGCAGGCAATAGCCGGGCGCGTCGGTCCGCCGCGGCAGGTCGGCCCCGAGGCTGCGGGCGGTGCAGGACACCTGTTCGGAGAAGCGGCCCGCGGGGTGCTCGACCGCGACGACATGCGACGCGCCGAGGACGCCGAGCAGCAGCGCACCGCCGTCTGGGTGCTCGAGTGCGCAGGTGGCCAGCGGCGCCGGCGTCGGCGCGTTGAGGGCGAGGCCCAGCCTTTCCCCGGATACGTCCGCCGGGGTCACGGCGAGCTGATGAAGCGGCACCGACGCGTTCCTATGGGGAGGAGGGTGGGGGCGCGGGGTAGACGGTGAGCTCGCCGGCCAGCACGGACTTGCCCGTCGAAATCTCCCACGGCATGTCCGGGGCCCAGCGTTCGAACGAGAGCAGCGCGGTCTCGGCGGCGTTGGTGCAGTCGAGGAATTCCATCTCGCCGCCGGCCGGCAGTCCCGTGGTGCCCTCGGTGGTGTAGGAGGCACGACCGCGCTCCGATTCGTGAAACGTCACGCCGTCGACGACGTACTGGTCGCCGGGCTGCAGCGCGAGATCCTTGCGGGTGACCCACATCGCCAGCTCCAGGCGCCCGTCGTCCTCTTCGACGCTGAACCAGACCGGCTGGTCGCCGCCTTCCAGCAGGTGTTCCCACCACACGAAGGGGCCCTCGCGGAATGTCACCGACCCGCGGACCACGTAGTCGACGCCGCCGTAGCTGACGATGGCACCGGGCCCGAGCTGCCGGGGCCCGAACTGCGGCATCGCATTGAACGACAGCGGATCCTGACGCCCGCCCGGTCGGGCCGGTTTTTTGGGCCGCCGCAACGCGATGACCAGCACCACGATGGACGCGATAAACAGCACCGCCGCCAGGACCAGCAGGAGTGTTCCCACACCAAACCTTCCGTTGCCACGGTGCTAGAGCGAGCGTGGGCTATAAGTTAACAGCTTTTGCAGGAGCCGGCGCTCGAACGCGCGCGACCCAGGAAGCGGCCGCGCGGCCGCGTGTCGTACCGGAACCCGTCGGTCGCGCCCGTTACGCTATCGAACAGCTGTTCGTACGAAGGAGCGGGCAATGCGCGTGATGGGCGTCGACCCCGGACTGACCCGATGCGGCCTGTCGGTCGTCGAGAGCGGCCGCGGGCGGAACGTGGTCGCGCTCGACGTCGATGTGGTGCGCACCCCGTCGGAGGTGCCGCTGCCCAAGCGATTGCTGATCATCAGCGAAGCCGTCGAGCACTGGCTGGCCACCCACCATCCGGACGTCATGGCCATCGAGCGGGTGTTCTCCCAGCACAATGTGACGACGGTGATGGGCACCGCGCAAGCCGGCGGTGTCATCGCGCTGGCGGCGGCCAGGCGCGGCGTCGACGTGCACTTCCACACCCCCAGCGAGGTGAAGGCCGCGGTCACCGGCAACGGGGCCGCCGATAAGGCGCAGGTCACCGCGATGGTCACGAGAATCCTTGCGCTGCAAGCCAAACCGACGCCGGCCGACGCGGCCGACGCGCTCGCGTTGGCGATCTGCCATTGTTGGCGGGCGCCGATGATCGCCCGGATGGCTGAGGCCGAAGCCCTGGCCGCGCAGCAGCGGCACGCCTACAGGGCCAAGTTGGAAGCGAAGCGGAAGGCGGCCGCCCGATGATCGCCTCGGTGCGCGGTGAAGTGCTCGAGGTGGCGCTCGACCACGCGGTGATCGAGGCGGCCGGCGTCGGCTACCGGGTGAACGCGACGCCGGCGACGCTGGCGACGCTGCGGCAGGGGAGCCAGGCCAGACTGGTCACCGCGATGATCGTGCGCGAGGATTCGATGACGCTGTACGGGTTCACCGATTCCGAAACCCGCGACCTGTTCCTGACGCTGCTGTCGGTGTCGGGGGTCGGGCCCCGGCTGGCGATGGCGACGCTGGCCGTGCACGACGCCTCGGCCCTGCGGCAGGTGCTGCACGACGGCGACGTCGCCGCGCTGACCCGGGTCCCCGGCATCGGCAAGCGCGGCGCCGAACGGATGGTGCTGGAATTGCGGGACAAAATGTGCCCGGCCGGTGGCTCCTCCTCGGGCGGCGCCCCGGCGCTCAATGGCCACGCGGTGCGGGGTCCCGTGGTGGAAGCCCTGGTCGGTCTCGGTTTCGCCGCCAAGCAGGCCGAGGAGGCCACCGACAAGGTGCTGGCCGGCGATCACCAAAATGGTGGGGCCACGACGTCGAGCGCCTTGCGCGCCGCCCTGTCGCTGCTGGGCAAGTCGCGATGACGGACGAATATTCCGACCGCGAAGTCTCTCCGGCGCTGACCGTCGGCGAGGGCGACATCGATGTCAGCCTGCGGCCCCGCTCGTTGCGGGAGTTCATCGGCCAGTCGCGGGTGTGTGAACAGCTGCAGCTGGTCATCGAGGGAGCCAAAAACCGCGGCGGCACACCGGATCACATCCTGCTGTCCGGTCCGCCGGGGCTGGGCAAGACGTCGCTGGCGATGATCATCGCGGCCGAGCTCGGGACCTCGTTGCGGGTGACATCCGGTCCGGCGCTGGAACGCGCCGGCGACCTGGCCGCGATGCTGTCCAACCTGGTCGAGCACGACGTGTTGTTCATCGACGAGATCCACCGCATCGCCCGGCCCGCCGAGGAGATGCTCTATCTGGCGATGGAAGACTTCCGGGTCGACGTGGTGGTCGGCAAGGGGCCTGGCGCGACATCGATTCCGCTGGAGGTGGCGCCCTTCACCCTGGTCGGCGCGACCACCCGGTCCGGCGCGCTGACCGGCCCGCTGCGCGACCGGTTCGGATTCACCGCGCACATGGATTTCTACGAGCCCGCCGAGCTGGAGCGGGTCCTGGCACGGTCCGCCGGGATTTTGGGTATCGAGTTGGGGGCCGACGCCGGAGCCGAGATCGCGCGACGCTCGCGGGGGACCCCGCGGATCGCCAACCGGCTGCTGCGCCGGGTGCGCGACTTCGCCGAGGTGCGCGCCGACGGCGTGATCACCCGCGACGTCGCCAAGTCGGCGCTGGAGGTCTACGACGTCGACGAACTGGGCCTGGACCGGCTGGATCGGGCGGTGCTGTCGGCGCTTACCCGCGGCTTCGGCGGCGGCCCGGTAGGGGTTTCGACGCTGGCGGTGGCGGTGGGCGAGGAGGCCGCCACCGTCGAGGAGGTGTGCGAGCCGTTCCTGGTGCGGGCCGGCATGGTCGCGCGCACCCCGCGCGGCCGGGTGGCCACCGCGCAGGCCTGGACGCACCTTGGGATGACTCCACCGGCCGGGGCCGCGGGGCTCGGCCAACCGCGCCTGTTCGACTAGGGCTGGTCAGCGCCGCCTTATCGCCGACGCCGCCCCATCGTGCGGTTTCGGCACGGCTGACGCGGGTACCCAGCTCAGCAGTAGTAATCGCTTGCTGGAGGAGATTCTGATGAGGCACACCGGCCCCGAATATGAACGCCCACGCGCGCCGTACATGCCACGCACCCGCGGCGCGGTGACCGGGCTGCTCCTGATCCTGTTGGGTGCTTGGGGTGCGTTGGCACCGTTCATCGGACCCCTGATCAAGTGGGCTTATACGACCGACCCGGCCTGGACGTGGACGGCGGCGAAAGGCTGGCTGGAGGTGTTCCCCGGGGTCGCTGCCGCAGTCGGCGGCCTGGTGCTGCTCGTCTCCGGAAATCGCGCCACCGCCATGTTCGGCGGCTGGCTGGCGGTCTTGGCCGGCGCCTGGTTCGTGGTCGGCAGGGCGTTCGCGTCGACACTGAATATTGCGGACGTCGGTCAACCGGTGGCGGCGACGGACTTGAAGCGGGCCCTGCTCGAGGTCACGTACTTCACCGGTCTGGGTGCGCTGATCGTGTTCCTCGGCGGGGCCGCCCTGGCGCGCGTGGCGGTTCGGCATGCGCGAGACGTCGTTGTGACCGAGCCGGCGCCTATGTCGACTGGGTCGACGCCCGTTGCAGCGGCCGGCGTGCCCGCGCGCGAACCGGGCGTGTACGACGAGTCACGGGCGCGGACGGACCAATTGGCAGCCGAGCCGGAGCCGCGCCGGCGCATCAGGGGCGGCCTATTCCGCCGACGCCATCACGCGGGCGTTTAGGGCGGCTCGTAGCAAGAACGGAGCAGTCGGAGCAACCACAGGTCGGTATCGTTCTTGACCATGATCGGCGCCGAGAAACATGCGGCGAGCCGGGCCTGTTCGCCCAGCGAGCAGTACCGATGATCGCCGCCGGGTTGGTATTCGCCGCGCTGGCCGCGTTATTGCACGTCTACATCTTCACGATGGAGTCGCTGACCTGGACCTCGGCACGCACCCGCGCCACGTTCGGCACGACGGCCGAAGAAGCCGAGACCACCAAGCTGCTCGCCTTCAACCAGGGCTTCTACAACCTGTTCCTCGCGATCGTCAGTGGCATCGGCATTGGCGCGGTCGCCATGGGGCACAGAGCCGTTGGAGCCGCGCTCGTTTTCGCCGGCGTCGGATCCATGGCCGCCGCCGCGATCGTGCTGCTGTTGTCGTCACCGGACAAGGCCCGGGCGGCGTTGACGCAGGGCACCTTTCCGGTGATCGCTGTTGTGCTGCTCGCCCTCGGCCTTACTTCGTAACAAGAGGCGCACAAGCCCCACTGGCCACGCCGTCTGGATCGCGCGGGTTACATCGGACGCTGTCGGGGTATGTAGCCGGTGCTGAAGTAGCCCGGCGTCTATCGAGGAGATTTAATGCGAAACGCACAAAATGGCCGACCCAGCGCGTTGTGGATGCCACGCTCGCGCGGCGCACTGATCGGATTAGTCCTAGTCATTCTGGGTGCATGGGGTGCGTTGATACCGTTTGTCGGCCCCCACTTCAACTTCGCCTATACGCCCGACCATGACTGGGCGTGGAGCACAGCCCGGGGCTGGCTCGACGTGCTCCCGGGAGCCGCGACCGTGTTGGGCGGTCTGCTGTTGATCTTCTCCGGAAATCGAATCACCGCCATGTTGGGCGGCTGGCTGGCAGTGCTGGCCGGCGCATGGTTCGTGATCGGTCGTGAGGCCGCACCGATGTTGGGCATCGGTTCCGCCGGCGACCCGATTGCTGCGACCGACCGCAAACGGGCCGCGCTCGAAGTTTCTTACTTCTCCGGCCTGGGTGCCCTGATTGTCTTCGCGGGCGGCGTCGCCGTGGCGCGCTTGGCGGTGCGGCTGGCGAGTGATGTCGAAGCCCTGGCACGTGTGGAAGAGGCACGTGCCGCACGGGCGGCTGCCGAACCGTCATACGGCGAGCCGGCGTACGTGTCGGGGCCGGAGGAGTCGCCCGAGGTGTCGGAGGTTTCCGAGGTTGCAGGGGTTGCCGAGATTTCTTCGGGGGCGCTGACCAAGCCGCAGGTGGATCGCTACGGGCCGGAAGCCGAGCAGAAGCAGGGATGGCGTCGCCAGCGCGCTGCCGCGGCGGGGTCGGCGGGCGCTCCGTACTTGCGCTGGCCGCATCCTGAGGGCTGATCGGCCTCACACATACCGATCGCCAGCCCGTAACGGGCCGGCGATCGGCTTTGTTGTGAGTCAGAGCGTCAGAGCAGTCCGAGCAACTCCAGGTCGGTGATGTACTTGACGATGACCGGCGCCGACACATGCGGAATGTCTTTGTCCGGGCCGATTTTCGCCTCTTGCACCGCGGCACGGAACCGATCGGTTGGCGCGAACGATCCGCGGATCGGCTGCTCTGGCTTCTGGTAGTTGTGCAACAGCGGCAGGAGCGAGTACTGGCGCTGCCGTTCGGGCAGGGCCCGCATCGACCCTTCGAACCGGCGCAACCATTCGCCGTAGTCCGCGATCCGCTGGATCGGGTAACCGGCGTCCACGAGCCAGTCGACGTACTCGTCGAGGCCGATGCCGTCGTCGTACGGGTTCATCACGTGGAAGGTCGCGAACCCGTCCGGCGTGGCGCCCAAGGTTGAGATCGCCGCGGCGATGAACTCGACCGGAAGGCCGTCGTAGTGGGAACGCTGCCGGTTGCCGTCGGCGTCCACCTCGTAGAACGAAGCGGGCGCGATGCCGGTGGCGACCAGGCTCAGCATCAGCCGGGTGAACATGTCGGGCAGGTTGAGCTGGCCCGCGTAGGTGGTGTCGGCCAGGATCATGTCGCACCGGAACACCGCCACGGGCAGGCCGCACAGGTCGTTGGCCTCGCGCAGCAGCACCTCGCCGGCCCACTTGCTGTTCCCGTAGCCGTTGGCGTAGCTGTCGTTGATCTGGCGCGTCGGGCTGATCTCCCGGATGTCGGCGTCCTCGACGAACCGCGACGGTTTGATTTGATCGCCCACGCCGATCGTCGACACGTACACATACGGCTTCTGCTTCGTGGTGAGCGCGATCCGGATCAGTTCGGCGGTGCCCAGCGCGTTCGGACCGAACAGCTCGCTGTACGGCAGAACGTGGTTCACCAGGGCCGCGGGGTCGACGATCAGGTCGACGGTGTCGGCCAGTCGCTGCCAGGTCTGCTGGTCCAGGCCGAGGTTGGCCTCGCCCTTGTCGCCGGCGAGCACCTCCAGATGGTCGGCCGCCAGTTGCTGGTAGTGCGCCAGCAGCTTGGGGTCGCCTTGGAAATCGCCACCGCCGAAGGTCTTGTCCAGCCGGGCCCGGGCCTCCTCATCCGTCTTGCCGCGCACCAGCGCGATCACCTTCCCGTCGACCAGGTCCATCCGCTCGAGCCATTCCAGCGCCAGGTAGCGCCCGAGGAAGCCGGTCGCACCGGTCAACAGGACCGTCCGCACCTCGGACGTGGGCTTCGGCAGGTCGGGCGCGGCGGCCAGCGTCGCCGCGTCGACGAACTTGTCCAGCGTGAGGTCACTCGCGTGCACCTCCACGGCGTCACGGCCGTGCACCGAAGCAAAGGACGGCCGCTTGGTGCCTTGCCGCTCGCCCTCGATGTAGTCGGCGATGGCCTGCAGGTCGTTGGCCGGGCTGACGATGACGCCCACCGGCACGTCGATGCCGAAGATCTCGCGCAGCAGGTTACCGAATGTCAACGCGGACAGCGAGTCCCCGCCCAAGTCGGTGAAGTGCGCGTCGGACGAGAGGTTGGTGGTCGCTGTGCCCAGCATGGCGGCCGCGGCGCGGTTCACTGTCTGCAGCACCGGCGCCTCGGCCCCGCTTTGACGAAGAGCGTGCAGTTCTTTCGCCTGGCCCTCGGACAGCTCGGCGTAGAGCTGCTCCAGGCGCTCGCCATAGTGCTGCTTCAGCTTCGGCCACGCCAGCTTGCGGATGCCGGTCAGCAGACCGTTCTCCATGCTGAACGGCGTGGCCTCGACGATGAAGTCACGCGGCACCTCGTAGGACTGCCGGCCCGCCTCTTTCGCGACGTTCTGCAGCGAATCGGCAATCAGCGGCTTGAGATCATCGACCCGGTAACCGGACAGTGCCTCCTCGGTGGGCACCACGACCGCCAGCAGGTAGGGGTGCGCGCTGTTGCCGTAGATGTAGATCTGCCGGACCAGCGGGCTGTTGCCGAACACCGCCTCGAGCTTCGCGACGGTGACGAACTCGCCCTGCGCGAGCTTGAGCACGTTGTTGCGGCGGTCGACATACACCAGCCGGTCGGGACCGACCTCGGCGACGACGTCGCCGGTGCGGTAGAAGCCGTCAAGGTCGAACACGCCTGCGGTGACCTCGGGTCGCTTGTAGTAGCCGGGAAACATGTTGTGGGTCTTGAGCAGCAACTCACCGCGCGGGTACGGCCGGTCGGTGGAGAAGTAGCCCAGGTCCGGCACGTCGACCAGCTTGTAGTCGACGACCGGCGGGCGCTGTACCTGGCCGTCGAACAGGACCATCCCGGCCTCGGTGGAGCCGTAGCCGTCCAGCAGATGCATCTCGATCAGCGACTCGACCCACTCCTTCAGCTCCGGGGAGGTGGGCGCCGAGCCCGTCATCGCGAAGATGAACCGCCCGCCCAGCAGGTACTGTCGCTGCTCGTCGAGGACCTCGGCCTCGACGGCCCGGCGTTGCGCGGCGTCGGTGGGGTCGGAGAGGCGCCGGTCGACCTGGCGCTGGAATTCGCCGAACAGGGTCTCCCAGATGCGCGGGACGAAGTTCAGCTCGGTGGGCCGGACCAGCTCGAGATCCTCGAGCAGCGTCGAGAGGTCGCTCCTGGCCGCAAAGTAGGCCGTGCCACCGTTGCCGAGGGTGCCGTAGAGGATGCCGCGTCCCATGACGTGGCTCATCGGCATGAAGTTGAGGGTGATCGACGCGTCGCTGGGCCCGAACCAGTTCCGGTCCGACCGGCGCCACATCTTCCCGACGTTGCTCTGCGGGTACATCGCACCCTTGGGCGCGCCGGTGCTGCCGGAGGTGTAGATCAGCAGCGCCAGGGGGTCCTCGGAGCCGTCGGCGTCGGGCACGGCGACGGGTGTCGCATCGAGCGCCTTCCCGCGCTCGAGGACGTCGGCCAGGCCCTCGACTGTGACCGTGGTCTCGGCCAAGCGCGCGTGGATGGCTGCCCGGGCGGATTCAAAGGCCTCGCGCTCGTCGTCGACCTCGGGGTGGTAGTCGAAGACCAGGAGTTTCGTGAGCATTGCGGGCACCGGGCCCGTTTGGGAGCTATTGAGGATCAACTCGACGGCGTCGGGCAGCTGGTTCACGCTGGCCGCGATCACGCTGGGCTCGGTCTCGGTGACGATCGGCTGCAGCTGCGTGATCGCCGCGCTGGTCTGCAGCGGAACCGACACAACGCCGATCGTGCCGAGCGCCATGTCGATGGTGGCGTAGTCGATGCTGTTGAAGCCGAGCACGCACACCCGGTCGCCCGCGCGCACCGAGTCGTGGGTCAGGGCGCGGGCGAGCGCGCCGACGCGGTCGCCTAGCTCGCGGTAGGTGATGGTTTCGTAGCGCGGGAGCAGCTCCAGCGAGGTGCGGCCGGTCTTGGGGTCCTTGACGAACTCGACGACGCGCTGCCCGAGCGCGGGTCGCTCCGCGTAACCGTCCACCGCAGTCTGGAAGATCTGGGGCAGTCGCAGCCCGGGCCGTGCCAGGGCTTCGGCGACCGCTGGGTCTGGCTTGGCGGCGGCGAACTGTGGGTCGTTGGCGGTTAGGTGGTCGACTCGGCGTGCGAGCCGCTCTTCCTGAGTAGTAGTCGACATGAGAATTTCCTTTTATTGCCTGAGGGCTAAGTAGCTAGATCGCGCGGCGTTGCGCTGACCGATAGAACGTTAGTTAAACTAACGGTATTCCTCAATGACCGGGCTATCCACCGATGGTGTGCGATTTCACACCCGCGATTGCGTTGTTCCCCAGGGCTAGAGGTCGCCAAGGATGCGGCTCAGGTTGTCGACGCCGTCGATCAGCAGCTCGTCGCTGATGGTCAGCGGCGGTAGCAGCCGGATGATGTTGCCGAACATGCCACACGTCAACACGATGACGCCGGCCGCGTGGGCCGCCTTCGAAAGCGCTTCCGTCAGTTCGGGATCGGGCTCGGCCGTTCCCGACTTCACCAACTCCACGGCGATCATCGCGCCGCGGCCGCGAACGTCGCCGATCCGGTCGTCGGCGGCCTGCAGCCGCAACAGCGGCTCGGTCATCAGTCGCTCCAGCTGCTGTGCCCGCTCGATCAGCCCGTCGCGCTCGATGGTCTCGATGGTGGCCAGGGCCGCCGCACAGGCGACCGGGTTGCCACCGAAAGTGCCGCCCAGGCCGCCGGTATGCGGGGCGTCCATGATCTGGGCCCGGCCGGTCACCGCCGACAGCGGCAACCCGTCGGCGATGCCCTTGGCCGTGCAGATCAAGTCGGGCTCGATGCCGTCGTGCTCACAGGCGAACATCGCGCCGGTGCGCGCGAAGCCGGTTTGCACCTCGTCGGCGATGAACACCACGTCGTTCCTGCGGCACCAGTCGAGCAGGGCGGGCAGGAATCCCTCGGCCGGAACGATGAATCCGCCCTCGCCCTGGATCGGCTCGATGAGGACGGCCGCCAGGCTGTCGGCGCCGATCTGGCTTTCGATGACCCGGATGGTCCGCGCGGCGGCCTTTTCGCCGTCGGTGGCCAGTTCCTTGTCGAGCAGTCCGTCCCGGTAGGGGTAGGACAGCGGCGCTCGGTAGACCTCCGGCGCGAACGGACCGAAGCCGCTCTTGTAGGGCATGGACTTGGCGGTTAGCGCCAGCGTCAGGTTGGTGCGGCCGTGGTACGCGTGGTTGAACGCCACGACGGCGGGCTTGCGGGTGTAGGAGCGCGCGACCTTGATGGCGTTCTCCACCGCCTCGGCGCCGGAGTTGAACAACACCGAGCGCTTCTCGCCGGAGCCCGGGGTTATCCGATTGAGCTCTTCGGCGACGGCGATGTACTCCTCGTACGGCGTCACCATGAAGCAGGTGTGCGTGAAGTCGGCGACCTGGGCGCGCACCGCGTCCACCACTCGCGGCGACGAGTTGCCGATGGTGGTGACCGCGATGCCGGAACCTAGGTCGATGAGCCGGTTCCCGTCGACGTCCTCGACGATGCCGCCGCCGGCGCGGGCCACGAAGACCGGCAGGGAGACGTTCACTCCGTGGGACACCGCCGCGGCCCGGCGCTTGTTGAGCTCCAGCGATGCGGGACCGGGGATTTCGGTAACCAGCTGGCGACTCTGCTCGAGGCTGGCCACGACATGCTCCTCACCGCGCCGCGCCTGTCACGTCGCGGCTAAAGCCTATCTGTTCAGCCGCGGGTCAGCGGGGTCAGTCTGTGACGACCTGCGGTGATGGCAGACTGGCCGTTATCACCCCCGGAACACCGACACGAAAGACAGGCGGGCGATGGAGAGTTTGGTCTTGTTCTTGCCGTTCCTGCTCATCATGGTCGGCTTCGTGTACTTCTCCTCGCGTCGCCAGCGAAGAGCGATGCAGGCCACCATCGACCTGCACGAGTCACTGCAGCCCGGCGACCGGGTGCACACCACCTCCGGGCTGGAGGCCACCATCGTCGCGATCACCGACGACACCGTCGACCTCGAGATCGCGCCCGGCGTGGTGACCACGTGGATGAAGCTGGCCGTTCGCGACAAAATCCTGCCCGAAGACGACGCGGACCTCGACGATGACGCGGACGTCGACGACTTGGAAGAATCCGAGGGGCTGAACGACCCGGGCCGGTAGGCCCGAGGGGAGCGCGGGGACGGCACGTAGGCTTTTCTAGGCTTTTCTAGGCTCTGTCGGGACAAGAAACCGATTCTCAAGGAGATACGAGGAACGTGGCATCGTCTTCGGCACCGGTGCACCCCGCCCGCTACCTGTCGGTTTTCTTGTTACTGCTGATCGGCGTCTATCTGCTGGTGTTTCTCACGGGCGACAAGCGGGCCGCACCCAAGCTCGGCATCGATCTTCGGGGCGGCACCCGAGTCACGCTGACCGCCCGCACCCCGGACGGCTCGGCGCCGAGTCGGGAGGCGCTGGCGCAGGCGCAGCAGATCATCAGCGCGCGGGTCAACGGGCTCGGCGTGTCCGGTTCGGAGGTCGTGGTCGACGGCCAAAACTTGGTCATTACGGTGCCCGGAAACGAGGGCAGCGAGGCGCGCAACCTCGGACAGACCGCGCGGCTGTACATCCGCCCGGTGCTGAACTCGATGCCGGCGCAGGCCGCTCAGCCCAAGCCCCCAGCCCAGGCGCCCGCGGGAGCGCCGCCCGGGTCCGCTCCCGGCCAACCGGCGCCCGGACCGGGTGGGGCGCCGGGTGGGGCGCAGCCACCGCCACCGGCACAACCCCAGCAACCGGCACAACCGGCGCCCGGCCAACCGGGCGCCCAGCCGCGGCCCTACCCACAGGACCCGCCGCCAACACCCAGCCCGGCACCCGCGCCGGCGCCTGGCCCCGCGCCCGGTCCCGCACCGGCGCCGGCGCCCCCCGACCCGCGCAAGGAGCTCGCCGAGCGCATCGCCGATGAGAAGGGGTGGCGGCAGAGCACCCGCCAGGGCATCCAGTTCCTTGCCCTGCAATTCCAGGCGACCCAATGCGACAAGGACGACATCCTGGCCGGCAACGATGACCCGGCCCTGCCCCTGGTGACATGCTCGACCGACCACAAGGTGGCATACCTGCTGGGGCCGTCGATCATCAGTGGCGACCAGATCGAGAACGCCACGTCGAGCATGAACCAGCGCGGCATCGGCTACGTCGTCGACCTGCAGTTCAAGCCCGGGGCGGCAAATACCTGGGCCGACTTCACCGCCGCCCATGTCGGCACCCAGACCGCGTTCGCGCTGGACTCCCAGGTGGTCAGCGCCCCGATGATCCAGGAAGCCATCCCGGGCGGGCGGACCCAGATCACCGGTGGCGATCCGCCGTTCACCGCATCGACCGCGCGCCAGCTGGCCAACGTCCTGAAGTACGGGTCGCTGCCGCTGTCCTTCGAATCCTCGGAAGCCCAAACCGTCTCGGCGACACTGGGATTGACCTCGCTCAAGGCCGGCCTGGTCGCGGGTGCGATCGGCCTGGTCCTGGTGTTGCTGTATTCGTTGGCCTACTACCGGGTGCTGGGGTTGCTCACGGCGTTGTCGTTGGTTGCCTCCGGCGCAATGGTTTTCGCGATCCTGGTGCTGTTGGGCCGATATATCAACTACACCCTGGACCTGGCGGGCATCGCGGGTCTGATCATCGGTATCGGTACCACCGCCGACTCGTTCGTGGTGTTCTTCGAACGCATCAAAGACGAAATCCGCGAAGGGCGTTCGTTCCGGTCGGCAGTCCCGCGCGGCTGGGTGCGGGCACGCAAGACGATCGTGTCGGGCAATGCCGTCACGTTCCTGGCCGCCGCCGTGCTGTATTTCCTGGCCATCGGCCAGGTGAAGGGATTCGCCTTCACTTTGGGCCTCACCACGATCCTCGACCTGGTGGTGGTGTTCCTGGTGACCTGGCCACTGCTGTACCTGGCTTCCAAGTCACCGACGCTGGCCAGGCCGGCGTACAACGGCCTGGGAGCCGTTCAGCAGGTCGCCCGCGAACGCCGGGTCGCGGCGAACGTGAAGACGGGACGGGGATAGCGCATGACTTCCTCCAAGGCGTCCAAAGCCAAGGCCGAAACCGGGGCGACCGAAATCACCGAAGCCAGCCCGGATGCGGTGGAGCTGAGCGACGGCGCCGCCCAGCCGCACCACAGCTTCATTTCCCGGCTCTACACGGGCACGGGCGCGTTCGAGGTCGTCGGGCGCCGCCGGATGTGGTACGGCATCAGCGGTGCGATCGTCGCGGTCGCGGTCGTCAGCATCATCTTGCGGGGCTTCACCTTCGGGATCGATTTCAAGGGCGGCACGACGGTGTCAATGCCCACCGCGGGCGGGACAGGCACGGTCCAAACCTCGCAGGTGTCCGATGTCTTCAGGAAGACCATCGGCAAGGACGCGGAGTCGGTCGTCATGGTGGGCAACGGCGCGTCGGCGACGGTGCAGATTCGTTCGGAAACGCTGACCAACGACCAGACCAGCAAGCTGCGCAACGCCTTGTTCGACGCCTTCAAGCCCAAGGGCAACGACGGTAAGCCCAGCAAGCAGGCCATCAGCGACTCGGCGGTGTCGGAGACCTGGGGTGACCAGATCACCAAGAAGGCGCTGATCGCGCTGGTGGTGTTCCTGGCGCTGGTCAGCCTGTACATCACCGTGCGCTACGAGCGCTACATGGCGATCTCGGCGCTGACGACCATGGTTTTCGACCTGACGGTCACCGCCGGCGTGTATTCGCTGGTCGGCTTCGAAGTCAGCCCGGCCACGGTCATCGGTCTGCTGACCATCCTGGGTTTCTCGCTCTACGACACCGTCATCGTGTTCGACAAGGTCGAGGAGAACACTCACGGCTTCCAGCACACCACCCGGCGCAGCTTCGCCGAACAGGCCAACCTGGCGATCAACCAGACGTTCATGCGCTCGATCAACACCAGCCTGATCGGGGTGCTGCCGGTGCTGGCGCTGATGGTCGTGGCGGTCTGGTTGCTGGGCGTCGGCACGCTGAAGGACCTGGCGCTGGTGCAGCTGGTGGGCATCCTGGTGGGCACCTACTCCTCGATCTTCTTCGCCACTCCGCTGCTCGTCACCCTGCGCGAACGCACCGAGCTGGTACGCACCCACACCCGCCGGGTCGTCAAAAGGCGCAGGCCCGGGGGAGCCCCGGAAGGGCCGGAAGAAGACAAACCGGCCGATGGCGCCGATGAAGAAGCCGCCCCGGAAAGCGCGGAAGAACCCGCTGGGTCCGCGGCGTCCGCGGCGTCCGACAAGCCCGCACCGAACAAGCCGGCGCCGGGCGCACGCCCGGTGCGCCCCGCCGGGACCCGGCGTCCGAGCGGCAAGCGAAACGCCGGCCGGCGGTAGCCACGATGTCGCGGGCCGGCCGGCGGGGCCTGAAGGGCTCTGCGTCCGTCGCGCTGGTCTGGATGCTGGTGGCGGCTTTCGCGCTGACCGGGTGCTCCGGCAGCGCCGCCTCGCAGATCGATTACGTGGTCGACGGCCCGCTGGTCACCTACAACACGAACACCGTCCTCGGTGCCGCCTCGGCGGGGGCGCAGGCGTTTGCCCGCACGCTCACCGGCTTCGGCTATCACGGCCCCGACGGGCAGGTCGTCGCCGACCGTGACTTCGGCACCGTCTCGGTTGTGGGCGGTTCGCCACTGGTCCTCGACTACCAGATCGCCGACAACGCCGTTTACAGCGACGGCAAGCCGGTGACCTGCGACGACCTCGTCCTCACCTGGGCGGCCCAATCTGCCCGGTTTCCCGGTTTCGACGCCGCCACCCAGGCCGGCTACGTCGACATCGCCAACATCGAGTGCATCCCGGGCCAGAAGAAGGCCCGCGTCTCGTTCGTCCCGGACCGCGGCGTCGTCGACTACACCCAGCTGTTCGCCGCGACGTCGATGATGCCGTCGCACGTCATCGCCGATCAGCTGAATGTCGACGTGACGGCGGCGCTGCTGAGCAACAACGGGCCGATGGTGGAACAGGTCGCGAAGCTGTGGAACACCACGTGGGACTTGAAGCCCGGCCTCAAAGCCGACGATATCCTCAAGCGCTTTCCGTCGTCGGGACCGTACAAGATCGAAAAGGTCCTCGACGGTGGCGCGGTGGTGCTCGTGGCCAACGACCGCTGGTGGGGCCCCAAGCCGGTCACCAAGCGGGTCACCGTGTGGCCGCAGGCCGCCGACATCCAGGACCGGGTCAACAACCGCAGCGTCGACGTGGTCGACGTGGCGGTCGGTTCCTCCGGAGCGCTTGCCACGCCCGACAACTATGAGCGCAGCGAATCGCCGTCGGACGGCATCGAGCAGCTGATCTTCGCGCCGCAGGGACCGCTGGCGCAGCCCAAGGCCCGGCGCGCGTTCGCGCTGTGTACGCCGCGCGACGCGATCGCGCACGATGCCGGGGTGCCTATCGCCAACTCGCGCCTGCAGCCGGCCACCGAGGACGCCATCGCCGCCGGTGAGGGCGCCGCCGAGGCCGGGCCGTTCAGCAAGGCGGACCCCGCCGCCGCCCGCGATGCGCTGGGTGGCGCGCCCCAGACTGTGCGGATCGGTTACCAGGGGCCCAACGCGCGGCTGGCGGTGACCGTGGGGGTCATCACCAAATCCTGCGCCCAGGCCGGTATCACCGTCGCCGGCGTCACGCTGGATTCGTCGGGGCCGCGGGCGCTGCGCGACGGCAAGATCGACGTGCTGCTGGCCAGCACCGGGGGAGCCACCGGTAGCGGGTCGACCGGGTCGTCGGCGATGGATGCCTACGCCCTGCACAGCGGCAACGGCAACAACCTGCCCGGCTACTCAAATCCCCAGGTTGACGCCGTGATCGGGGCGCTGGCGGTGTCGGCCGACCCCGCCGAGCGGGTCAGGCTGCTGGCACAGGCGGCGCCGCTACTGTGGGCCGACATGCCGACGCTGCCCCTGTACAGGCAGCAGCGCACGCTACTGACGTCGAAGAAGATGTATGCCGTGAGCAGGAATCCGACCCGGTGGGGAGCGGGCTGGAACATGGACCGATGGGCGCTGGTCGAGTGACGAGTGTGAGCGGGAATGCGCCGGTGGCCGAACTGATCGCGTCGCTGACGCGGTACGTGGCCGATTTTCCGCAGCCCGGCGTCCAGTTCAAGGACCTCACCCCGGTGTTCGCCGACCGGGACGGGATGACGGCGGTCACCGATGCGCTGGTCGAGGTCGCATCCGGAGCCGACCTGGTGGCCGGCATCGACTCCCGCGGGTTCCTGGTGGCGGCGGCCGTCGCCGGCCGGCTGGGCACGGGCATACTCGCCATTCGCAAGTCGGGCAAGCTGCCGCCGCCCGTCCACGCCGAGCAGTACGACCTCGAGTACGGCACTGCCACCCTGGAAATTCCCGCTGAGGGCATCGACCTGCGCGGCCGCAATGTCGTGATCATCGACGACGTGCTGGCCACCGGCGGCACGCTCGGTGCGGCGATCCGGTTGCTGGAGCGCGCCGGGGCCAACGTGACCGCGGCCGCGGTGGTGGTGGAACTCACCGCGCTAGGTGGTCGCGAGGCGCTCGCGCCGTTGCCGGTGCATAGCCTGAGCAGCGCCTAGCCGCGCCAGTTAAGCGATATCCTCGAGGTCGGAGGTGACCAACGTGGCTGACGAGAAGAGCGCGACGCAGGCTCTTGACGTGCCCGCTAAAGCCACTGAAGCCACCGAAGCCCTGCTGGTCGGAGAGCCCGTTGTGGGGTCGGTTGCTGAGCCACCGGAGCCGCCCGCCGAGACCCTGAAGACCTCCAGCAGCGCCTCCCGTCGGGTCCGGGCCCGACTGGCCCGGCGGATGACGGCCCAGCGCAGCACCCTCAATCCCGTGCTCGAGCCGCTGGTGGCGGTGCACCGGGAGATCTATCCCAAAGCAAACCTCTCGATGCTGCAGCGGGCCTTCGAGGTCGCCGACGAGAGGCACGCCACTCAGCTGCGCTACTCCGGCGACCCGTACATCACGCACCCCCTGGCCGTTGCGAACATCCTGGCCGAATTGGGCATGGACACCACTACATTGGTGGCCGCGCTGTTGCACGACACCGTCGAGGACACCGGTTACACGCTCGAGGCACTGTCCGAGGAATTCGGCGAAGAGGTGGGCCATCTCGTCGACGGCGTGACCAAACTGGATCGGGTGGTGCTGGGCAGCGCCGCCGAAGGCGAGACCATCCGCAAGATGATCACCGCCATGGCCCGCGATCCCCGGGTGCTGGTGATCAAGGTCGCCGACCGGCTGCACAACATGCGCACCATGCGCTTCCTGCCCCCGGAGAAACAGGCCCGCAAAGCCCGTGAGACGCTGGAAGTCATTGCACCCCTTGCGCATCGCCTCGGTATGGCCAGCGTCAAGTGGGAGCTGGAAGACCTGTCGTTCGCTATCCTGCACCCCAAGAAGTACGAGGAAATCGTGCGGCTGGTCGCCGGCCGCGCGCCCTCCCGGGACACCTACCTGGCCAAGGTACGTACCGAGATCGTCAACACGCTCACCGCGTCGAAGATCAAGGCGACGGTGGAGGGCCGCCCCAAGCACTACTGGTCGATCTACCAGAAGATGATCGTCAAGGGGCGCGACTTCGACGACATCCACGACCTGGTCGGCATTCGCATCCTGTGCGACGAGATCCGGGACTGCTATGCCGCTGTCGGCGTGGTCCATTCGCTGTGGCAGCCGATGGCGGGCCGGTTCAAGGATTACATCGCCCAGCCGAGATACGGCGTGTACCAGTCATTGCACACCACAGTCGTCGGGCCGGAGGGCAAGCCGCTGGAAGTGCAGATCCGCACTCGCGACATGCACCGTACCGCCGAATACGGCATCGCCGCGCACTGGCGCTATAAGGAAAACAGGGGGCGCAACGGCCTTCCGCATCCGCACGCCGCCGCGGAGATCGACGACATGGCCTGGATGCGTCAGCTGCTCGACTGGCAACGGGAGGCTGCCGACCCCGGCGAGTTCCTCGAGTCGCTGCGCTATGACCTTGCGGTCCAAGAGATTTTCGTCTTCACCCCCAAGGGCGACGTCATCACCCTGCCGACCGGGTCGACGCCCGTGGACTTCGCCTACGCGGTGCACACGGAGGTCGGCCACCGCTGCATCGGCGCCAGGGTCAACGGGCGCCTGGTCGCGCTGGAACGCAAGCTGGAAAACGGGGAAGTCGTAGAGGTTTTCACGTCCAAGGCGGCCAACGCCGGGCCGTCGCGGGACTGGCAGCAGTTCGTGGTGTCGCCGCGCGCCAAGACGAAGATCCGGCAGTGGTTCGCCAAGGAGCGGCGGGAAGAGGCGCTCGAGGCCGGCAAGGAGGCGATGGCCCGCGAGGTGCGTCGCGGCGGACTTCCGTTGCAGCGCTTGGTGAATGGCGAGTCAATGGCCGCCGTGGCCCGCGAGCTGCATTACGCCGACGTGTCCGCGCTTTACACCGCCATCGGTGAGGGGCACGTGTCGGCGAAGCATGCCGTGCAGCGGCTGCTGGCCGAGCTCGGCGGCATCGACCAGGCCGAAGAGGAACTCGCCGAGCGGTCCACGCCGACCACCATGCTGCGCCGCCCGCGCAGCAGCGACGACGTCGGGGTCTCGGTTCCCGGCGCCCCGGGCGTGCTGACCAAGTTGGCCAAATGCTGCACGCCGGTACCCGGCGACCAGATCATGGGGTTCGTGACCCGCGGCGGCGGGGTCAGCGTGCACCGCACCGACTGCACCAATGCCGCGTCGCTGCAACAGCAGGCCGAGCGCATCATCGAAGTCCTGTGGGCGCCGTCGGCGTCGTCGGTGTTTCTGGTGGCCATTCAGGTCGAGGCGCTCGACCGGCACCGGCTGCTGTCGGACATCACGCGGGTGCTCGCCGACGAAAAGGTCAACATCCTGTCGGCGTCGGTCACGACCTCGGGTGACCGGGTCGCGGTCAGCCGGTTCACCTTCGAGATGGGCGACACCAAGCATCTGGGGCATTTGCTCAACGTCGTGCGCAACGTCGAAGGCGTCTACGACGTCTACCGGGTGACTTCCGCGGCGTGACGGTGGCCCAGACGCCGTCAGCGCACACCAAATGTCGAACCATGAACGGTGCAGCGCTCGAGCCGGGCGATTCTCAACGATCCGCGCGGATTGGTGTTGCGCTGCTCCGGGGTTAGACATCCCAGGGCCGTAAGTTGTCAAGCGGCTGCGGGCAAGCGGTGGGCCCACGCGGTGTGTTCGTCGTAGGGCTGCTTGTGGCGTAGGCAGCCGT